>WNFV01000328.1_pt1 | contig 84032 bp, 77 predicted proteins | sample 5400101 | NCBI WGS metagenome assembly WNFV01 (sample SAMN13153361, study PRJNA577476) | soil metagenome | isolation source: 115 cm soil or saprolite under grassland replicate 1 | place: USA:California | collected 2016-06-15
ATCGAGCTCGCCGGCACGCCGGCCGCGGCGTCGAGCATCGCCTTGCAAGCGGCCATCGACAGATTAAGGAAGAAATGGTCGTTGCCGGCGATGAACGTCAAGGTCGCGGCGGCGCGCTCGCGCGCGACATCCGCTGCAAGCAACGCCGGTGCTAGGTGCTTGAACAGCAGCGAAGTCGCCGCGGCGTTGCGGTTGTGGACTTCGTCGCCCATGTTCAGCGCCTGCGACATCAGCGGCTTCAGCTCGATGCCGCCGAGTTGCGCGAGCGCTGCGCGAAGCGACGGCGCGACATCACTCGCGATGAAGCGCAAGCGGTCGATGACACCGGAATCGTTGGCGCCGAAGCGCAGCACCTTGCCGAGCCCTTCGTTGAAGTTGCTGTATGCGCGGTTGCCTGCGGTGGTGTTCTCGACGACCCAGACGGGCATCGACGGGCTGATGATTCCCGCCATCGGCCCGACGGCGCCATGGTGGTGGCACGGCTCGAGGTCGATCTTCGTCGCGTCGACGAGGCGAGCCGCCGCATCGATCGAATCGGCCCAGCCCTCCAGCACAACGGCACCCAGCACCGCGCCGCGCATCGGACCGCACATCGCGGGCCACGCGATCGGCGGTCCGGCGTGCACGATCAGCCGGCGACCGGACGCCATCGCGGGTATGACGTCGCGCGCGAGCGCGATGTCGGTCAGTACGGGATGAGCGGCGAGAAAGCGGGCGAACGCCACCTGATTGGCCTCTTCGATACGCGCGTCGTTGAGCACCTGCGCGAGCGCCCACGCCGCCTCGCGATCGCCGAGCGCCGGCGGCTGCCAGTCGACGGCGACACACTGGCCGCCCGCGGCGACGACGTTGTCGCCGAACGCCGCGAGGCCGACATTGACGACTTTCAACACGTCGTTGAACAGCGTCTTCATCGCGTTCTCGACGGATTGCGCTCGGCGAGGCGCATCGCGAGCTGCGCCGCGATCGACGCGGCGTGAAGGTTGCTGTCGGCGACGATTACGCCTGCGGAGGCGAGTGTGCGCAGCTGCGCGGTCCTGTCCTGCGGATCGCCTTCGGTGCCGCAGACGTGACCGATCGGAATGAGCTTGCGCCGGTCCAGCGCCGCAGCGTGTTGCGCGTCGCGCAGCGCGTCGGCGAGCTCGCCGGCGGGGCTAGGATGCGCGCCGTATCCGAGCACGACGTCGAACAGGAGCACGGCGAGCGCGGGATCGTCGGCGGCCGCGCGAATCGCCGCGTTGCGCAGCGTCGGATCGATCATCGGATGGGGCCGCCCGCGCGTGTATTCGTCGTCGCCCATGTCGATGAACACGTGATCGCTGCTCGAGCCGTCGAGCGGCAGTGCACCGTGCACGGGGACGTTCGATCGGCTGGGCAATCGGCAACGCAGGAACGTGAGCTGCGCTTCATAGCAGAACGTCCCGCCGCTGAACAATCCGCGAACGCAGCGCTGTGACGGCGCGAGACCATCAAGCAGCCGTTCGTGATCGCCGGGCACGAACGGCGAGCTCATGTGGCAAGCGTCGTCGCCTTTCGCGAGCGCGACGGCAATGTCCGCAGTCTGCGCCAGCGATTCGGCCGCGTGCAGACCCGCGCGGCGCACGGCGTCGGGGGCGGCGCCGAGAAAATGCACGACGGTCGGCTTGCCCGACGCGGCCGCGAGGTCGAGGATTCGAGAGGCGATCGCCGGTGACGGCGGCTTCGAAATCAAGACGATCACGGCCGTCTCGTCGTCGGCCGCGAGCGCGCGCAGCGCCTGCAGCATCGTGAGGCCGCCGATTTCATCGCGCAGATCGCGGCCGCCGGTGCCGATCGCCTGGCTCACGCCGGCGCCGAGGTTGTGAATCCGGCAGGTCACCTCCTGCAACCCGGTGCCCGATGCGGCGACGAGGCCGATGTCGCCGCGCCGAACGACATTGGCGAAGCCGAGCGGAATGCCGTTGACGATCGCCGTGCCGCAGTCGGGGCCCATGACCATGAGGTCGCGCGCAGCCGCATGGTTCTTGATCGCGCGCTCTTCGTCGATGCCGACGTTGTCCGAGAACAGCATCACGTGCAATCCGAGCGACAGCGCCTTCATCGCCTCCGCGGCGGCGTAATCGCCGGGCACCGAAATCAATGCAAGATTGGCGTCGGGCGCCTGCTCCACGCCTGCTGCGATGCTCGTGACGGGCAACGAAAAGGCCCCCGACAGCTCCCTGGCGGCGGCTTGTGCGCCCTGCAGCAGCGTATGCGCGGCGTCGATTGCGTCGGCGCATGCCGGCTTGTCGCCGCGAACGACGATGAGCAGATCGAAGGGATGGACATCGACGTCGACGGTGAGGCCCGCATGCTGCAGTTGCGCGAGGTTGGCGGGGGTCGCCATGATGCACGACGCTTCGATGATGCCGGGCCGCTTTCGAAGCGTCGCGCCGATCTGCATCAGCGCGACCGAATCCTTGTAGAGATCGGCAAAGACGCGGAAGCGGGTTTCAGTCGTCACGGCCGACACTCATCGAGCGGAATGGGGCGGAAGCCACGCCGAGATGCCCGCCAGCAGGCCCGCAACGCGATCGGCGCCGGATGTGGCGCCGACGGCCAGTGCATCGTCCACCAATCGGCGAAGCAACGCAATATCGTCGGAGCACAACAATGCGTTGCGCAGACGGTGCAGATCGGCGGTGAAATGGCCGCTCGCGGCGAGCTGCAAGAAGTGGGCCGCGATCGGCGTCGTCAGATGCACGCGCGCCAGCACCGCGGCGGACAGGCCCGCCAGGAACGTTGCACGGATCGAAGAGGGCGTCGCAGCTTCGAGTGCGGCGAGCAACCCGACGAGAAAATCGTCACCGGCCGGCGTCAGACCTTCACCCCAGCCGATCAACCAGAGCGCTTCGACGCGCGCGTTTTCCAGATCATATGCGCGACAAGCATCCTCGAGACGCGAGCACACGACACGGCCCTCGCGATGGACGATGCTCGCGTGGCGATCGAGCCCCGCTTCGAGCCTTGCGCCGGCCTCGCGCAGATTGGCTTCGACTTGTGAACGCTCCGAGGTCTCCCGCCTGGCGTCGGGTCGCCAAACCGTTGCATGAGCGAGGTCGATATCCGTGCCGGGCGATTCGAGGCGCTCGCCGCGGCGCAAGACGGCATCGCCGACGCGAAAGCAGGTTGTCAGATCGATGGCGCGATCGCCGCCGAGCACCAGCGAGGTCGGCCCGTCGCCGAGGCCGGGCGCGACGAGCGTGAGCAGCGACGTGCCCCATGCGACGTTGCAGGCGCGCGCGTAAACGCTCTGCACGACGCCGTCGAACGACGGCGCGGGCACGAAGTAACCGATTCGCTCGACCCGAAGCTTCACGAGCGCGCGATTCGTCATTTGCGCAATCGACATGCTCGCGAAAGTTTAGCTCCATTCGCGCGCCGCTCGCGCGATGAATGATAGGTGCATCCTATCAACAGCGTCGCGACGAACGTAATGGCGCTACGCGCTGTCGCGGGGTACGAGCTCGAAGCCGGTATCCACGATGCGCCGCTTCACCGAAACGCCGGCCAGACGATCGCGAATCATGTTGCCCGCGTGCTGGCCGATGAAATAGCGGGGCACGCGCAGCGTCGTGAGCGATGGCACGACTTGCGCGGCGATGGCGAGGTCGTCGAAGCCGGCGAGCGCGATGCGCTCAGGGATCGCGAGGTGGCGGCGCTGGCATTCGAAGAGGGCGCCAACGGCGATCGCGTCGGCCGAGCAAAAGACCGCATGGACGTCCGGATGGCGTTCGAGAAGCGTCGCCATCGCTTGGGCGCCGGCGTCGATATCGAGCGTCGTCTCGACGCACAGGCTCGTGTCGACTTTGCGCCGGGCCGCCAGAACAGCGAGCTCGTAGCCGCGCCGGCGATCGCGCGCGCGGTCGTTGTCCTTCGGGAAAGCTCCGATGTAACCAATTTTCGAGTAGCCGGCTTTCAAGAGGTACTGCGTGACTCGGCTCGCTGCCTTGACATTCGAGTAACCGACGACCATGTCGATCGGTCGGTCGGTCATGTTGCCGCCTTCGACGACGGGAATCGCCGCGTCTTTCAGCATGCGCACGGTTTCGTGCGTATGCGTAACGCCCGACAGGAAGATACCGTCGATCCGGCGAGAGAGGAATGCGCGCACCAGCGCCTCTTCCCCGGTGGCCGAAAAGCCGCTCGCGCCAAGCAGCAGGTGGAAGCCGGCAGGGGCGAGGGCGTCGGTCAAGCCCTGGACAATCTCGGCGATCAGCGAATTGGTGAGAAGCGGAACGACGGCCGCGACCAGGCCCGATCGGTTCGATGCGAGGCCTCTCGCCACGAGGTCGGGTGTGTACGCTGTTTCGGTCAGCACCTGCCTCACGCGCGCGTGCGTCGCGGCGGCAACTTTGTGCGGCTCGCGCAGCACGCGCACGACCGTCATCGTCGACACGCCGGCCGCGCGTGCAACGTCGACCAGACGGGTACGACCGGCACGGACCACCGGCGCGGACGATTGGGACGGACGGGACGCGGGCTTGCGCATCGACCGGTCGGGAGAATTGACAACCGGAAAATGAAAACGCTAACATGTAAGCGCTAACATAACAAGGCTCCGCGGCGGCGGAGCGGTGCTGCGGAGGAACGGTTGGCAGTCGGCGCTGAGCTCCGGTTCTCAGGGTATCGACGCAGCGACGGTCGGTTCGGCGTGCGCAACGCCGTGTTGGTGCTCGGACTGAACGGGCTGGTCGGACGCGCGGCCGGCCGCATCGCGGCCGGCGTTGCCGGCACGGTGTTGTTTGCGACGCCTTACGGACGTGGTCAATTCGGCGCCGATCGACGAGCTCACGACGCGCAGCTCGTCGGCTTGGGCCGCAATCCCAACATCGCGGCAACGTTGGTCGTAGGGGCCGACCGGCCCGCGACTGACGAGATCGCGCAAGCCATCGCTTCTGCGGGGAAGCCGGTGCAGGCAGTCACGCTCGACGATGTGGGCGAGGATGCGCTCGAACTTGCGTCTCGCGGCACGCGCGTCGCGGCAGCGCTCGCGCGTGATGCATCACGGCTGCGACGAGAGCCCGCGCCATTATCGGCGCTGTTGCTGGCAGTGGAATGCGGACACTCCGACGCGACGTCGGGGCTTGTGTCGAATCCGCTCGCCGGCAGAATTGTCGACCGGATCGTCGATGCGGGTGGCACCGCCGTGTTCGGCGAGACGATCGAGTGGCTCGGCGCAGAGCACTTGCTCGCGCGAAGAGCGGTACGGGCCGACATCGGCGATGCCATTGTCGCGGCGGTTCACCGACGCGAGGCAGACGTCGCGGCGACCGGCGTCGATCTCACGGGCAACAATCCGGGCGCGGAGAACATTCGCGGCGGGCTGAGCTCGATCGAGGAGAAATCGCTCGGCGCCATTGCCAAAGGCGGAACGCGACCGATCACCGGTCTGCTCGATGTGGCCCAGACCCCGCCCGGTCCCGGCATTTATGTGATGGACGCGCCGGGATTCTCACCCGAATCGATGACCGGCTTCGCCGCCGCCGGCGCGCAAGTGATGTTGTTCACCACCGGCGCGGGCAACAGCTATTGCAGCGCGATTGCGCCGACCATCAAGATCAGCGCACGGCCGGACACGGTGGCGCACCTTCCAACGCAGATCGACTTCGACGCGAGCGCGGTATTCGGCGGGCGCGAGGATCTCGACGCCGCCGCCGATCGGCTGCTCGGGCTGCTGCTCGACGTATGCTCCGGAACGCGAACCTGGGGCGAAGTGCTCGGCGAGTCGGCCGAGTCGGTCATCCGCCTCGGCGGATCGCTGTAATGGCGAGCGCACGCAACGTTCGTTTCGGGACCGCGGTCGCGTACGTCCGCACGATGGCGGTTTTCATCGTCGTGTGGTGGGCGTTGTCCAGATGGGCGTCCAACGCCGCCCTGTTGCCATCGCCGTTCGCCGCGATCGGAGCGTTCGTCGATCTCGCGCGCGATCTGGAATTGTTCATGCACGCGGGGATCAGCCTCGGCCGCATGCTGGTGAGCCTCGCACTCGCCTCGCTGCTCGCCGTGCCGCTCGGTTTGCTGATGGGCTTGAGCCGCACGCTCGACGACGTCGTCGATCCCGTCGTCGAATTGCTGCGCCCGATTTCGGGAATCGCCTGGATTCCATTGGCGCTGTTCATCTTCGGCATCGGCAATGCGTTGCCGGTGTTCATCATGACGTACGCGGCGTTTTTCCCGATCCTGCTCGGCACGGTGTCCGGCGTGCGCGGCGTGGACAGGTCGCTGATCGACGCCGCGCGCACGATGGGCGTGCCGCACCGGACCATCGTCACACGAGTCGTCGTTCCGGCCGCGCTGCCGTCGCTGCTTGTGGCATTGCGTCTCGGCGTGGCGTCATCATGGACCGCGGTAGTTGCCGCCGAGCTGATCGGCGCGCCAAGCGGCCTCGGCTACGCGGTCGAGTGGTATCGCGAGCTGCTGATGACACCACAGGTGATGGCGTTCATCGCGATGATCGGCGTGCTCGGCTACGTCACCGATACCACGCTGCGCGCGCTCGCACAGCGGTTCACGCCGTGGGCGGTCGACGCGAGGAGCGCACGATGAGAGCATGGTCCATGCGGCTCGCGCGCGGCCTGGCGTTGCCGCTTGCGCTGATCGCCGTGTGGCAGGTGTGGGGGATGGCAACCGGCAATGCGCGCACGCCGGTGCCGACACGCGTGGCCGTTGCCGCGCTGCAGCTCGTTGAAACCGGCGACCTGTCCGCGGCGATCGTGCAAAGCCTCATCCGGGTGTTCACCGGATTCGCGATTGCCGCGCTGATCGCCGTTCCGCTCGGCCTTGCGATGGGCTCATTTCGCGTCGTGGAACGCAATGTCGATCCGCTCGTGGAGAGCTTTCGGCCGATTGCGGCGATCGCGATCCTGCCGCTCGCAATTCTCTGGCTTGGCACCGGGACGCCCGCCGCCGTGCTGATCGTCGCGTACGCGGCGTTCTTCCCGATCGTGATCAACACCGTTGCGGGCGCCAAGCGAATCAATCCGACGCTGTTGCGCGCCGCGGCAACGATGGGGCTCACTCGCTTCAAAGTCATTCGCACGGTTGTCGTCCCCGGCGCGTTGCCGTCGATCGGCGTCGGGCTGCGCATCGCGATGGGGGTCGCATGGACCGCAATCGTCGCCGCAGAGCTCGCCGTCGGCGCCAAGGCGGGCGGTGGAGGCTCCGGCGGCATCGGCCAGATGATGTTCGTGTTCTACGCGTACAGCATCGAGTTGAACCGCATCGTCGTCTGCATGATTGCCGTCGGGCTCGTCGCGTTCGCGCTCGACCGGATGCTGCGTGCCGGACTGCGTTGGTCCATGCCGTGGATGGCGCGATGAGCGCTGCCGTCAAGCTCGAGCTCGAGCGCGTCGGCAAGCGCTTCGACGCCGCCGGGCCGGCACCGACCGTCGCCGTGCAGGACCTCACGCTCGATGTCGCGAACGGCGAATTTCTGGTGATCGTGGGCCCGTCGGGCTGTGGCAAGACAACGGTGCTCAACTTGTTGGCGGGACTCGAGTTGCCGACGTCGGGCAGCGTGTCCATCGACGGACGGCGAATCACCGGGCCCGGTCCGGAACGCGGCGTGATGTTCCAGGACTACGCGCTCTTTCCCTGGCACACCGTGTGGGGCAACGTCGAGTTCGGGCTGCGTCACGGACCCGCGGGACGTGGACTCGACGCCGTGGCGCGCGAAAGGCGCGTGCGCACCTACATCGAACTGGTGGGCCTGTCGGGCTCGGAGAGCAAGTATCCGCACCAGCTCTCGGGCGGCATGCGCCAGCGTGCGGCGCTCGCGCGGCTGATTGCTAACGAGCCCGACGTGCTGCTGATGGACGAGCCGCTTGGCGCACTCGACGCGCAGACGCGGATCATTCTGCAGGACGAACTGCTCCGGATCTGGGGACAGGATCGACCCGCCGCCGAGCGGCGCACCGTCGTGTTCATCACGCATGCGATAGACGAGGCCGTTTTTCTGGCGGACCGGATTGCGGTGATGACGACGCACCCGGGCCGCCTCAAGGCGGTGATCGATGTACCGCTGCCGCGTCCTCGCGACGACGCGACACGCGCACAACCGGAATTCCAGGCCCTGAGCCAGCATATCTGGAGCCTGATTCGTGACGAAGCGTACCGCGCGACCGTCACATGAACGTCGCACCGAGGAGGAGCACATGATCATTGAGGACAATCGGAAACGCGCATCGCGGCGTCATTTCATGACCGCGGTCGGTGCCGCATCGTTGACGCTCGCGGCGCCGGCAATCGTACGCGCGCAGGGCCGCAAGGCGCTCAAGGTGTCCGTTGGCCGTCAGCCCTGGGCGGCGGGCAACTCGCCGGTCACGCAGTACATGATCGCCAACAAGACCTTCGAGCGCTTCGCCGCCGATGCCGGATACGATCTCACCGCCGACTACCGCGACTATCCATCCGCGCTGCCGATGGTCGAAGCGTTCGTTTCGGGCAACCTCGACTTCGGCATGTGGGGCAACACGCCGATCGTTCGCCTGATCGCGCAGAGCCAGCCGATCCAGCTGGTGAGCGTCGGCGAGGGCCATTTCCGGTTCGTGCTCGCAACACGCAAGGACTCGCCAATCCGCAACCTCGCCGATCTCAAGGGCAAGACGGTCGGCGTGCTGCTCGGCGGCGATCCGTACAACGTGCTTTCGCAGTGGCTGCGCTTCGAGCTGGGCAACCCGGATCCGCGCGCGTTCAACATCAACGTCGTCAATACGCCGACGCAGGCGCAGGCGGCGACGATTCCGACCGGCATGGATGCCGCCGTCCTGATTCATCCGGCGTTTCTCAAAGCCAACGCCGAGCTCGGCACCGTAGGAATCATGAACTCGTTCGGCTACACCGAAAGCCATTACAAGGGACCCGCGGGCGAGGGCGCAGGCATCCTGCTGCCTTCGGTCAAGCAGTCGCCGTTCTACCCCGACGGCTATTACCTGCACCGTTCGTTCTGGATCAGCAGTTCGAACGTCATCAAGAACGACCCGGCGGTCGTTACGGCGTTCGTGCTCGCGCAGCAGGATGCGATCGCAAAACTGTCTACGATGAACGCGGGCGATGTGTCGGAGCTCTCGCGCAAGTACTGGGAGCTCGATCCGAAGCTCGGCGCCAAGGTCGTCGGCGACGAGGTGCTGTTTCAGCGCGGCTGGTGCTGGCCCACCGAAGGCGATGCGCAGGCATTGCTCGAGACGTCGAAGTTCATGGTCGAAGGCCGCATGATCCCCAAGCCGCTCGCGTGGGCGCAGGTGCGCGACGGCTTCGCGCTCGCCGCGCCGTGGGTGCGCGCGGCGTACGACAAGAGCGGGCGCAAGCCCGACGCTGCGCAGTTCGAGGCACGCGATGCGAAGGATCTGCGTGGCGCCCCGGTCTGGGACATGCAGCGCTGGCGCGAGCATTCCTGACACATGACTTCCCTGCAAACCCGTCACATCATGAACGTAGGCTTCATCGGGCTCGGCACCATGGGCGCGCCCATGGCACGCAACCTTCTCAACAAAGGCCATCGATTGATCGTGGCAGACGTCGAGCCGGCTGCGGTCGCGGCATTGACCGCGGCCGGCGCCACGGCGGCGGCCACTCCACGCGACGTTGCCGCGGGCAGCGAGATCGTGATCACGATGCTGCCCGACGCCCCCGACGTCGAGCGGGTGGCGCTTGGCGCGGACGGCATCGTCGCGGGCATCAGAGCCGGGACGATCTACATCGACATGAGCACGATCGATCCCCGCACAACGCGCAACGTCGGGGCGGCGATCGCCGCGAAGGGCGCCGCGATGATCGACAGTCCGGTGGGCAAGACCGCCGACGCCGCGGTGGCGGGCACGCTCACGCTGATGGTCGGCGGGCCCGAGGACGTCGTTGCGCGTTGCCGGCCGGTGCTCGACTGCATGGGAACCGACTTCTTCTACTGCGGGGATCTCGGCGCAGGGCAGACGATGAAGCTCGTCAACAATCTGCTCGCGACAGCGGTGTCGGAAGCATCAATCGAGGCGCTGGTGAGCGGCGTCAAGTCGGGTTTGACGCTCGACACGATGATGCGCGTGTTTCGCACGACGATGGCCTGGAACAATGCGCTCGCGATCGCGCTGCCGAAGCGGCCCCTCGCCGGCGACTTCAGTCCGGGCTTCATGATGAAGCTTGCCCACAAGGACTGCCGCCTGGCGTTGCAGATGGTCGATGCATTGGGCGTCTCGGCACCGGTCGGCCGCGCGGCATTGGCGAGCCTCGACGAAGGTCTCAAGCGCGGGTTGCAGGACCACGACGTGGGTGCGCTTCTGAAATTGCGCGAGGAAGCGGCGGGCGTCGAAATCCGGCTGCCGAAAGGATGATGGCCGGTCAATCCGAAGCGCCGCAGCGTGCCGTGCGCTGGGACGCGCTCGCCATCCATCCCGACGACGATGTCGCGGTCGCGCTGCGCGATCTCGCAACCGGCGAGACCGTCGACGTCCGTCAGGGCGCAGAGGTCCGGCAGACGGTCGCCCGAGAGGCGATTCCGCTCGGACACAAGCTTGCGCTACATGCCGTGGCGGCGGGGGCGTTGATTCGCAAATACGGCGAATGCATCGGAGTCGCGATCGCCGATATCGAGGCGGGGGCGCACGTTCACGTCCACAATATGGCGAGCCGCCGCGCGCGCCGTACGTCATGACGTTCGATCCGGCTGCCACACGGCGTATCGGCCGGCGCGAGGTCGCGGTTTCGCTGCTCGGTGTGGGTACAGCGCCGTTCGGCAGCATGGCGCGCGAGGATACGGATGCGTCCGTCGCAGGCGCGTTTGCGCACCTGCATGAAGCTCGCCTGCGCTATTTCGATACGGCGCCGTTCTACGGTCTCGGTCTGGCCGAGCACCGGCTCGGCGCGTGCCTTCGTACGGTCGACCGCACGACGGTCGTGATCTCGACCAAGGTCGGACGCCTGATGAAGCCGATCGACGGTAGTGTCGCGCCGGGCGTGAGCAGCGGCGCCGCGCCGTTCGAGGTCGCGTTCGATTACACCTACGACGGCACGATGCGCTCGCTCGAGCACAGCCTGCAGCGGCTCGGCACGAACGCAGTCGACATCGTGCTGATCCATGATGTGAACCGGCGCTGGCAAGGCGACCGGATCGAGCAGCGTTATCGCGAAGCAATGAGCGGTGCACACCGGGCGCTGGTCGAGTTGCGCTCGGCGGGGACGATCAAGGCGTTCGGCGTGGGCGTCAACGACTGGAGCATCCTGTTGCGCTTCGCGGCCGATGGCGACTTCGACTGCTTCATGCTGGCAGGGCGTTACACGCTGCTCGATCACACCGCGCTGGAAACGTTCATGCCGGATTGCGAACGCCGCGGCATCTCCGTGCTGATGGCGGCGCCGTTCAATTCCGGCATCCTGGCTACGGGCGCGCAGCCGGGTGCGACCTTCTTTTATGTCGAGGCCGAGGCGGAGATCATGTCGCGCACACGCCGCATCGAAGCAGTATGCGCGCGTCACGGCGTGGCGATCGGTGCTGCGGCGCTGCAGTTCCCGCTCGCCCATCCAGCGGTAGCAAGCGTCGTCACCGGCATGCGAAGCGCGGCAGAGGCGGACGCGAACGTCGCGAATTGCCGAGCGGCGATCCCGCGCGCGTTTTGGGAAGAGCTCAAGCACGAGCACCTGCTCGCCGCCGACGCGCCCGTCCCGGACGGCAGCTGAGCAGGCGTCCGCGACGATGGCGCAAGCGTCCACGCACCGCCGCAAGAGCGTCGCGACCTGCGCCCGGCGCTGCACCGCTGGGAACCCTCGCGTACGCGTAGCGACCTGATGGCGCTGTCGATCATCGAAAGATTCCGCTGGCACGAGCTGCGCGTGTCACCGAAGACCGTGTGGAGTTTCGTCGAGCTCGTTGATGTTGCGGGCAGCGCGGGAGTCGGGGAAGCGACGCTCGCCCGCTGCGAGGTGCAAATGAGGCGGGCGCTCCAGGCGTACGTACCGCTGCTCCTCGCGCGTGCTCCGATCGACGTCGACCTTGCGCCCGCGCGAGCGACGGCCCGCTCGCTTCCTGAATTCGCGGTCGTGTCGGCACTGGACCAGGCCGTATGCGATCTGGCGGCGCAACAGCAAGGCATAAGCGTGAGTGCGGCGTTGGGGGGCGCACGGCGCGACAAGGTTCGCGCCTACGCCAACATCAACCGCGGTATTCGGTCGCGCACGCCGGAGGGCTTCGCCGCGCATGCACGCAGTGCCATGGCAGACGGCTTCTTCGCCGTGAAGATCGCGCCGTTCGATGACGTGGAGCTATACGGGGAGGCGAGCCGGAGGATCGATGCCGTACTGCTCGATGCAGGTCTCGCGCGTATTGCGGCCGTGCGCGAAGCCATCGGTCCGGAGGCCGACTTGATGGTGGACTGTCATTGGCGACTCCACCGTGCCGCCGCAGAAGCCGTGTTGCGTGCGACCGAACCATTGCGACTGCACTGGCTCGAGTGTCCGGTGCCCGAGACGCCCGAAATGCTCGAGACGATTCGGACGTTGCGCAAGTTCGCAAACGATCGACGGGTCTTGCTCGCCGGCTGCGAGCAAATGTCGTTGCTCGACGGTTTCATGCCCTTCCTGCAGGCGAATGCCTACGACGTGTTGATGCCGGACGTGAAGTATGTGGGTGGAATGCGGGAGATGCTCAACGTGGCCGATGCGATGGAGCGCCGCGGCGCCGCTTTCTCTCCTCATAACCCCAGCGGGCCCGTATGCCATGCAGCGAGCTTGCATGTTTGTGCAGTCGCGTCGAACGTCGAGCGCCTCGAGATGCAGTACGCGGAGACCCCGCTGTTCGACCAGCTCGTGGGCGGTGCTCTCGCGCCCGCGGTCAACGGGGAGGTCACCGTGCCGCGTGCACCGGGTGTCGGCGTGAGGCTGGACCCGCGGTGGGTGCGCGAACTGTGCGACCGGGCCCCCATTCAGCCGGGGGCGTAGCCATCCTGCTCGCGCAGGTCCGGCGCGCCACCTTCTCGGTCCCTTCGCTCACCGGCTCACGCGTTCAGCTTGCGCTTGATCGCCGCCAGCGCGATGCCTTCGTTCGCTTCGTAACTGCCGCTGCCGTGCAGCCGCGGCGTCGTGCTCGAGCCGCCGTGGTGCAACGCAATGACTTCCCATTGCGCGTTGAACACCGGGCTGCCGGAGCTGCCGGGATCCGTAGGAGTGCGGTAATGGACGAGGCGCTCGTCGTCGTCGATGTCGAGCAGCAAGCTGTCATGCAGCGCGATCTGCAGTCCGCTGCCGCGAGGATGTCCGACCACATAAGCCTTGCTCTTGCTGTCGATCAACGGCAGCACGGCGGCGCCTTTCAGGCCGGCCGGTCGCTCGCCGAGCCCTTCCAGGCGAACGATGGTCACATCGAGGTCGCCGCCGTCGGCACGGCACACGCCGAGGCCGGCGGGCGGCGATGTGAACAGCACGTCGGTTATCTTGTAGAGGATCGGCGTCTGCGCCGTTGCGGATTCGACTTCGAACGTGACGCGCACGTCCTCGTGCGCGATGGCGTTCGGAACCGCGTCGCTGATGACATGCGCGTTCGTGACGAACACGGGCGCCTCGCCGAACGATTCCTTGAGCCACGCACCCGGAACCAGGAATCCGGTACCCAGCCGCTCGCCCCGCGTGTTCATGACGCAGCCGATCGACGCGCACGTCGAGAGCATGCGCTTGACCATGTCCACGCTGAAGCTGCCTTCTCCCGAGAAGTTCTTCTCGAACGCCTTCGGATCGCTTTCGAGCGCTTCGCTCATTTCGCGCACGTCGGCGGGGGACACCGTCCAGCTCGATCGAGTACGCAGCAAGTGACGCGTGATGATCGCCGCAAGCCGGTCGGCGCAGCCGTTGCCGCCTCCGGTCGCGCTGCCCTGCCAGATCTCGCGGATCTGCCGATCGTAGCTGTCGACGTCGAACGGCTGGACCTTCGCGTGATTGAGAAAGCGATAGAGCCACAGCTCCGCCTGATCGCACTTGCCGAGAGCGAGGCTCGCTTCGGACGCCGTGGAAGCCAGCCACGCATCGTTTGCGTTCTTGCGGTAGCTTGCCGTGACCTGCCTGTAGATGGCGGTGGCCAGATCGGTCGCCGACGCCACGCCCGCTCGACGCAGCCCTTCGTTCTCCTCGCGCGCGCGAAGCGCCGCCGCGTTGATGCCGTGCCAGTACATCGACGCATCGCGATCGTATTGCGCGAGATACCGATCGGTTGCGCTTGCGAGCGCATCCTTGTTGCCGGTGGCGACGAAGCGTTGCTTCTGGATCCTCGCGAGCAGACCCTCGTATTCCGGAATTTCGCACACCGCTTGCGCGCTCGCACCCGGCACGCGGATGCGCGCGAGGCCGTCCTCCAGCAGCGGCTGGGCGGCGTCGAGCGCTGACAGGTTGATGAGCGCCTGTGCGCGGTGCCTGACGATCGTCGGGTCGAATTCGCGGCAATCGATCCACGCCTGACACAGCTTTCCTGTGTGCTCGAATTGACGGCACTTGTTGAGAATTCCTGCCGCAGCGCGCACTTCGTCGACAGTGATCGCGGACGCGGGTCGACAAAGCGTGTCGGCGATCGAGGCGACAGCGGCGCCGATATCCCACGGTTGGGCCTCCGGAAGCTTTCCCGTCAGCAACGCTTCAGCAAGCCTTGCGATGGCCTTGCTTTCCATGGCTACGCGATCCCGACGGCCTTCGCGAGCTCGGCTCTGAACCGGGTGCCGGCGAAGTAGTGCGTGATCGTGTGCCGCCAGTTGCCCCAGTTCGACTCCTTGACGTCCTCGACCGTTTTCGCGTTCACGGCACGATAGTCGTCTGCCAATTTCGGATCGGCTCCGCACACCGGATCGAGCGGATCATAAACGTTGACCCACCGGCGGAGCTTCGCCGCCGGAAAGTCGACGTCGTCGGCGTCCACCGCGATCAGTTCGTCCTGCACTTCCCGAACGCCGAGCGGCGAACCGAGCGTGATCAGCGTGTCGACCGCCGGACATTCGGGACAATTGCGCAGCACGTCGTAGGCGACCATCGTACCCATGCTGTGCGAGACGACCACGAGTCTTTCGGCCTGCGCCTGCGCGGCCGCAAGCTCCTTCAGCAGCCGCTGGCGAAGCTCCTGTCGCACCATGAAACGGGCGCCGTCGCTGCGCACGTACTCCTTGTCGAAAAGGAAATAGAACGCTTCCATCGCGGCCTTCTTGATGATCGCCTGCTTGACGGGATCGGGCAGCCAGCTCGCGATTTCATACGTATCCGCGCCGACAATGATCTTCGTCGGCGACACCGGCGGCTCCGACGGGATCAGGGCAAGATTCACGGCGAGCTTCGCTTCGAAGTCGCGCAGGAACGCGCGCTCGCGCGGCGTGACCGGCTTGGGCAATCGAAGATCGCCTTCGATCTGGTCGAGGCCTTCGGCGGCAATCTCCTTTTCGTCGTTCGCCTCGTAGTACGAATCGACCTCCGTCTCGTAATCCGTTCCGTAGAACACGTCGGCGTAGTAGTTGAACCTCTGCGGCACGCCTTTCGTCGACAAGTCGATGCCGCCGTTGGGCGGGCTGAACACGCTCGGCATCGGATTGTCGCGGCCCAATCCCCACAGCCAGATCTCCTTCAGCTTGTCGGGAGCGGGCTTCTTGGCGAGGCCGTGAATGAAGACCACTGCAAACGGATGTTTCGAAGCCATGGCGCTCACTCCATTGGGAGTCCACTTCAACCGCTCGGTTTGCACGACGTCGGTGTTGCCTCGATGGCCGCTGCAGGCGGCGCCATCGGATGGGCCGCGCTCGTGCGCCGCTCGTCGATCGCCGCCGCGCGCACCGCGTCGAAGAGCCGCGGCACCGATTCCGCATTCGCACGGTACACGATCCACGCGGGGAGCTGGCCGCCGGGATCGGTGAACACGCAATAGATCACGCGGGTCGCGGGCGGCTCGCCGCCGACGTCCTGCAGCTGCCAGAAACCGGCGTTCACGGGCACGGCGACAGCGCCCGGCTCGACGGGAAGCACGATCTCGGGCGCGAGGTTCCAGGCGATCCGGTAAACGGCGCGTCCGTCGGCGCCGGATGCACGCGCCGTGCGGATGCGGATCGCGTAATGACGCGGCGACACGAATGGAATCCCGAACGACAGCCGCTGGTAGTTGACGATCGATTCGGCGTCGCGCGCGACGATCGAGCTCTCGACGACGTACGGCACGAACGACGCGTACTGCTCGACATCGGCGATCACCGCGAACAGGCTGTCGGCGCGCGCATCGAGCACCGCTTCGGCGAGCACTTGCCTGATCGACCCGTTCGGCCCGTCGGTGATGGCGACGCGGACGTCGGCGGCAAGCGCGCTTGCCGCCACGACCAGCCAGCACGATAGCAGCAGCAGCAGCTCACGCACGATGATGTCGTGTGTCGGCATCGCCCGCCTTGCCGTCGATGCTCGTCGCCCACCCGTCGATCCAGCCATACGCACCATCGGGCTTCGAGCCGAGATGGTCGCGCACGTCCGCGACGAGGTCGAGCGCCCACGCGACTTGCTCGGACGGGCCCGGTGGCGCGCCGCCGCACGCGCAGCGGACCGCGTGCTCGCCGAGCTTCCGATAGCTCTCGAACTGCGATTCGCCGAAGAACTGGTCGAGCGTGGGCTCTTGCGGAAACGCCTCGCTCCTCGCCGCGTACTCGAGCACGTCGGCCGGCTCGTTGCCGCACAGCACCGGCTTGAAGTGGATGATCAAGCCATCGGGCGCGCCCTCGTCGACAGCCGAATAGGCGATGCGCCCGAGCGCACAGTAGGGCCCGTTCGCCGGCGTACGGCTGCCGTCCCGTTTCCATTTGTGGATCGGCATCTGCGGGAATTCGATCGGAATGCCGAGATCGATGCGGACCTTGCGAACGGCGTTGCCGAGATCGTCGAAGCGATAATCCGGGTCCGCGCCCGCGTCGCTCACGACGATAAGCCGGCAGCGGCGAAGCACCATTTCGTAGAGGCCCAGGTTCTCGAAATGGCCGCCATCGGACAGATAGACGTACGGGCTGCGATCATCGGTGAGGCCGAGCATTTCGGCGACGAGCGGATGCAACGAGAACACGGGCTCGGCAAGCCGATACGTATGCGTTCCCGCAACGCCGGGATTGCCGAGCCACCAGCCGAGCCGCACGTTGAAGAACGTCAGCAGCATCGCAGTGACCGGCGACGACGTGTACCCCATGTTCGGGCTCACCGCGGCGCCGGAGACGGCGGCCGCGGTGCCGAGCGATATGCCGTCGATGCCGCCGTAGTCGCGCGCGCTGCGATAGCCGAGGTAATAGCTGCCCGCGTGCATCGGCGTCACCGCGAACGGCGCTGCCTTGCGTTCCTGCCAGGCGAGCCGGCGGCCGTGCACGAGATTGAGCGTCAAGTTGAGCGCATGCACGAGCTTGTGCGGTGGCGGCGGCGGAAACTCGAACTGGTGCAGCTCGTCGCCGAACGTCTCCTCCAGCAGCAGGCGGTTCGCGAAGATCACGTGGCCGTGCACGACGTAATGCGCAAGGCGTTCTTCACGCGCCGCCTTGTCCGCTCCGCTCACCGCGCCGCGAAACAGGTCGTCACGATCGAGCCGTGCGGTTTCCAGCATGCGATTGAGCACCTGGATCAGCGATTTCTGCAGCGAGCGCAGCACGCGCTTCTCCGGCTTCGCGTCGCGCAACCGGCTCACGAGCAGGTCCGACGGATCGCTTTCGACGAGCAGATGCGCGAGGACGCGCCATCGCCGTTGCGCGTTCGGCTCGACGAGGCCCTTGTGCACGTTCGCGACGAAGCGGTGCAGGTCGACGAAATCCTGCTCGCCGAGCAGTCCCGGCTGCAGCTCGTGCATCTGCACGTTGTCGAGCGGGTCGAATCCGGTGAACGCATTGGGTCGACGGTCGAAGCGACGCGACGCGCCGAGGAACGTGCGCACGATGCGGATCCGGTACGCCGCGTGCAGCGAGAACTTGTTCAGGTTGATGAAGCGGCCGGCGAGCAGCAGCACGAGGCCGAACGCGAGCATCGCGGCGAGTGTCGCGACGACGGGCGTCTGACACAGGACTTCCATGTTCGCCGGTGCGCTGCCGAAGACGTCGAGCTGCGACCACGGCAACACGATCGGATTGTGGCCGCACGCATGCGTCGGCACGTCGAACAGGATGCCGAACCAGCGGCGCAGCCACGCCTCGACCGCGCCCGAGAGCGCGTCCGGCGCCGCGATCCATGCGAGCGCTGTTCGCAGCAGCGCGCTCGTTGAGAGCGACAGGAAAGCGAGCAGGAACGCGAAGAACACGACCGACGCGGTGGCGAGCGTGTTGAGGCCGAGCGCGGAGAGCGCCGCCTTCATGCCATCGGCCGGGGCGCTTTTCTGGCCGAGCGAGCTCGTGAGCGAGCTCCTGCCTGCGAGCACCGCGATAAGCCCCGACACTCCGCCGATCGCCGTGATGAGCTTCGGAAACTCGAGCAGCAGCGGCGGCCCGAACACGGTGATCGCGCTGAAGCCGATCCACGCGACGACGATCATCAGCACCGACGAGCCGAAGCGGCCCCACCACTCGCGGTCCTCGTCCTCGATCCAGCGAGGCTTCGACACGATGCCGATGAACACCGTCATGCCGGCGAGCACGATCATCAGCAGCGCCGGCACCGCGAGCACGACGTACAGATGCAACGGATACACGGCGAACGACCACAGCCAGAACGCCTCTTGCGCATAGTTGCCGATGAACCACGCGTAGTCGGCGGCCTCGGCGATCAGCCACCACGTGAATGCGCCCGCGACCAGCATCGCGACGAGCTCTTTCGCGCGCCGCCATCCCTCGAGGCGCCGCAACAGCGCGACGGCGACGATCCACGCGACGAAGACGATCAGCTCGCCCCATACGACGAGGTGGTCCATGCCGACGCGCGCGAGCAGTGGCACGGCGTCCATCAGCGGCGAGCCGGCGACGAGTACGAGACCCTGCGTGAGCTTGATCGGCACCTTCAACGGCTGCACACCCCAGACGAGCAACGCGAGCAGCATCGCGAAGGCGACGAGCGGAGCGAGCCCGAGCGCAGCAACCGCTTTCGGCTGCTTCAAACGGTCGAGCAGGCGCGCGCGCCTGGACGTCGGCGATGTGTCGTCGGATCCTTGCTGCGCCTCCGCGGTATCGGTGATGCTCGGCCGGTTGATCGTCACGCAGACGAGCGTCACCAGCGCGAGCGCGGTGGCTGCCCACCCGCCCCAGCCCACCAGGTGATCGGCGCGAATCGATTTCCATTGCAGCTCGAACAGCAGCGACGCGAACAGGCGCGGCAGCGCCACGAGCACGAGCAGCAACGGAACGAGCGCGAGCCAGTTGAGCGACAGATTGCGCAAGTAGATGCCGATCCACGTCCACGTATCGGCGCTGAACAGCCCCGGACGCGGATTGAGGAAGTGGCTATAGCTGCGCAGGAAGCGCAGCGGTCCGGGCTCGGGCTCGACCTTGCGCTTGATGTCGCCAGCCTCGATGCGTGCATTGCGAGCGAGCTCGTCGGCGACGCCGGAGAGCCCTTTCGGATGTCGATGGATCCAGCTCGACAGCCAGCTGCCGACGTAGCCGCCGCCCGATACCGTCGACAGATAGTCGAACTTCTGCAGCACGCCGCGACGCGCGAGGCCTTGCAGCACGCCGAGCGCGAACGACGCGCTGCGGATGCCGCCGCCCGACAGGCACAGCGCGCTCGTGATCCGCTCCGGCTCGCGCAGCGCGTGGATCGCCCTGAAGAGCTTGTCGAGGCGCACCGTGTCGACGCGTGCAACGACATCCGGCGCGAACGCCGCTTCCAGCAACAGGCGATTGACTTTCGTGCGATCGTCGTTGCCCCTTTCATCGGCGGCCGCGACGCCGGCGTGCGCGCGCTTCTCGTGCAGGACTTCGGCGAGAAGCCGCGCCGATGCATCGTCGGCGAGAAGCGTCGGATCGTAGAGGTCGTCGTCGGCGTCGAGCGCCGCGTTGAGCGCGATAAGCAGTTCCGCGCGGCGCTCAGCCTGCGGGATATCTACGGAGGCAGCGTTCCAGTTGTGCGCGCGGAGTTTGCTCGCGATCTGCTGCAGGATCGTTCCGAGGTTGCCGGCACCAGGCATGTTCAGCACCGCAACGAACGCGGCCGTGTCGACGTCCGCGGGTTGCAGCCGCCACGTCGGCGGAGCGAACAGGTGTCCGCGAATCGTCGTGAGCTCGGTCTCGATCACTTCGCACAGACGAAGCGGCAGCGAGCAATCCGGTGGGTGGCGGGTGCGCGTCATGTTCCGGTGACGACCTGCGTTGCGTGTCGCATGAGTCTTGTTCACCTCAAATCGCGCGATTCCGGGTTCTGTCACACGCCGTTTGCCGCGTTCGTATTCGCAGCAATCTTGCGGGCGGTTCGATCGTCGATTAAGCTGTAGTGAACACAAAATGCCTCGGGATTGCAAGATGTTTTAGAGCGAACTCGCTGGGGAAGCGCCTTTGAATCGATCGATGCAATGTCGCACGTGTGTGGTGATGTTCGCGTGGCTCGCGGCGTGGGCGCTTCCATGCGTCGGCGCGGAACCGGATGGCTTGCCGGCGCTCAACGTCGATATCGCCCAAACGTCGGTGTCGGGGATTTCGTCGGGCGCGTACATGGCGGTCCAGTTCCAGATCGCGCACTCGTCGATCGTCCGCGGTGTGGGCGTTGTCGCCGGCGGACCGTATTACTGCAGCCAGGAAGACTTCCGACGCGCGACGACGCAGTGCTCGTGCACGCTCGATCCCGCGCACCGGATTTGCAGCGTCTCGTCCACCAGCGCCGACATCGCAGCGCTGCAACGTGCGACGCACCGATTCTTCGCCGAGCGACTGATCGACGATCCCGCGAATCTCGCGCGACAGCGCATCTTTATCTTCGCGGGCGCGAAAGACCCGATCGTGCCTGCCGCCGTGGCGATGCAGCTGCGCGATTACTACGAGCGGTTGTCGGTGCCGGCGAACAACATCTCGTCAACGCTGCTGCCGGACGCGGGCCATACGATGCCGACGCAAGCGTTCGGCAACGCGTGTGCGGTGACCGACAGTCCCTACATCGGCAAGTGCGGCTTCGATGCGGCGAAGAAGATTCTCGGCTGGATCTATGGTCCGCTCAGCGACAAGCGCAAAGGCGGCGGGAGCGGCCGATTCATCCGCTTCGATCAGTCGCGTTACGTGCGAAGCGAATCTTTCCTCTGGCTCACCGGCATGGATACGACCGGCTGGGTTTACGTCCCGAAGTCCTGCGCGCGCGGCGCTCGATGCCGCTTGCATGTCGCGCTGCACGGTTGCGAACAGGGGCAGAGCTATCTGCCGCTGCGTACGCCGCCGGGCGGCGGCCTCTACTACGGCACGACGTTCGTGCGACACGCGGGCTACGACACATGGGCGCAACGCAACGGCATCGTCGTCCTGTTTCCTCAGGCCGTGTCGATCCCGTTGCTCAACCCGAACGGATGCTGGGACTGGTGGGGCTACACCGACGCGAATTACGCGAACAGGGAGGGCGTCCAGATCGCCGCAATACGAGCGATGGTGGATCGGATCAGCTCCGGGATGCGATGAGTTGCCGCGCGATCATGGTGACGGCGCACGCCGTTCGATCGGTACGTATGCGCGCGGTTGCGGCCCGTTGTACAGCGTCAGCGGCCGGATCAGGATGTTGTTCTCCATCTGCTCGAGCACCTGCACGGTCCAGCCCGGCACGCGGCCGACCGCGAAGATCGGCACGAACAGGTCCTCGGCAATGCCGTTCAGGTAGTAGACGACGCCGGCGTAGAAGTCGACATTCACGTTGACGCCGTGGCGCGCGTAAGGCTTCATCGCCTCGACCAGCGCCGCGAGAATCTGGTACCACTGCGGCTGCCCCCTCTCGCGGGACAGTTGCTCGACGCCGGCGCGCATGTGACGCGCCCGTGGGTCTTCGGTGCGATAGACACGGTGGCCGAAGCCCATCACCGCTTCCTTGTTCGCGCGCTTCTGCTTGACGTACTCGGCTGCGCGCGAGGGATCGCCCACTTCCTGCGCCATCCGCATCACGTTTTCGGCGGCGCCTCCATGCGCAGGACCCGACAGCGCCGCGATGGCGGCGGTGATCGCCGCATGGAGGTTCGCTTCGGTGCCGGCGACCACACGCGCGGCGAACGACGACGCGTTCGAGCCGTGCTCGGCGTGCAGGATCATGTCGATGTCCATCAGCCGCGCCGTTTGCGCATTCGGTGGCCGGCCCGTCAACAGGTACAGGAAGTTGGCGGCGTGCGAGAGCTGCGCGTCGGGCTGGACCGGGTTGCGGCCGTTGCGGATGTGCTCGTGCGCGGCGACGATCATCGGCACCTGCGACGTGAGCCGCACGCCTTTGCGCACGGTTGCCGCCGGTGTGTTGTCGGCGACCTCCGCGTCGAATGCGGCGATCGCCGACACCGTCGTGCGCAGCACGTCCATCGGATGGGCACCGTCGAGTGCGCGGATGATGTCGTAAGCAGGTAGCACGTCTCCTCGAACGTCGAGCGCTCGGCGAGATCGTGGATCGAGTAGCCGCGGTAGAGCAGCTCGCCGGCGCGTCCGTCGATGAAGCAGACGCGCGAGCGGTCGAAGTACACGCCCTTCAGACCGCGGTGAACATCGATCTTGTCGGTGTCGTCACTCATGACATTCCTTTGGCGGCGGGTGCGAGCTGGCGGCGGATGCAAGCCGCGGCTGGAAGTGTAGCCTCCGCGGCGCGCGATAGTCCGCCGCTGCGCGAACCGCCGGCCGCCTGACGCCCGTCAGAACGGCAGATTTTGCGCGACGCGACCGCCGTCGACGTAGAACGTCTGTCCGGTCACGTAGCTCGCCTGCTCGCTCAGCAGAAACGAGATGACGGTCGCGACTTCGTGCGGCTCCCCGACGCGGCGCAGGGGTGTGCGCAGCATCACGGCATCGAGCGCGTCGGGTTTCTGCGCGACCCAGCGGTCGAGCATTTCGGTGCGGATCGTGCCGGGCCCGACCGCGTTCACGCGAATGCGCTCGGACGCGAGCTCGACCGCCATCACGCGCGTCATCTGCGCGATCGCGCCCTTGGTCGCCGAATACGCGGTGTGCGTGGCGCTGCCGATCTTCGCGTTGACCGACGACAGGTGCACGATCGAATACGACCGCCCGGCCGCAAGCGACTGGCGCGTCATCTGCTTCGCGACGACTTGCGCAGTGCGGAACGAGCCGATCAGGTTGATGTCGACGATCAGCTTGAACTCGTCGTCGGTGAGATCGAAGAGCTTGTGGCGGCGATCGATGCCCGCGCTGTTGACGAGACCGTCGATACGGCCGAAACGTTCGACCGCTTGACCCACCATGGCCTCGACCTCCGGGCGCGCCGTCACATCGCAACGCACGAGCTGCGCGCGGTCGCGATGGCGCTCGAGCATCGCCTGCTGGGCGGGTGTGGCCGGTGCGCGATCGGTCAGCGTGACGCGGGCGCCGCGCTCGAGCAGCATCGTCGCGGTCGCGAAGCCGATGCCGCCCAGGCCGCCGGTCACGATGATCGCCTGGTCGGCGTGCAGCATCTCGAAATTCTCCGTCATGTTCCGAAAGTGTGATAGCCGGTGCGCCGGCGGTTGATGAAGTCCCAGTCGAGCGTGACGCCGAGTCCAGGCCCGTCGGGTACGGGATAGCAGCCGTCCTCGCCGACGGCGGTCATCGCTTCTGAATAGCCATCGGCGTAGATCGGCGGCAATATCGTCGGAATCTTGGGGCCGACGAGTGCGAGCTCGTAGTAGTTGCTGTTGCGGATCGCGCTCATGCATGCGCGATGCGCCGGGCCGGCCGAATGGATCTCGCAGTCGAGGCCGAATGCCTCGGCGAGATGCGCGGTCTTCATCGTGCCCGTGATGCCGAGGTCGTACTCGGGATCGGCGCGTACGAAATCGGTGGCTTCGGCGGCGATCCAGTCGGCCTTCGGCTCGAGGCCGCGCACGTGCTCGAGCGCAAGAAGCGGCGTGCGGATCATCTGGCGCAGCTTGCGTTGCGCGTGCTGCGACGTGCCGTTGTCGCGCAACGGATCCTCGAGCCAGAAGAAGCCGGCCTCGTCGCATGCGCGTCCAATCGCGAGCGCATCGGCGAATGTGAGGATTTCGCCGCCGAGGTCGAGCATCAGCCTCATGCGGCGACCGGCGAAGTGCCGGCCGAGATGCAGCACGTTGTCGATCTCGCGCTGCGCGTCGCCTTCGGTCCAGCCGTGGACCTTGAAAGCGCGAAAGCCGAGCGAGTAGCACTCCTCGGCGAAGTCGACGAACGCTTCCTTGCAATACAGTCCGCCGTTGTCGTCGGCGTGGATCGCGCTCGCGTACGCCGGAAGCCGCTTGCGATAGCCGCCGAGCAGCGCCGACACCGAGAGGCCGCAGCGCCTTCCCAGCAGATCCCACAGCGCGCAGTCGATGTGCGACGCGCCGACGCCGCCGAAGTGGCGCAGCACCTTCTTCAAGTCGTTGAACACGCGCTCGCGCTCGTCGACCCGCTGGCCGACCACCAGCGGCGCGACGTAGAGCACCTGCCCCAGATGTGGCAGCTTGCCGCCGAGTCCCGGCGCGAACTCGCCGACGGATCCTTCACTGCCGGTGATGCGGACGACGAAGTTCGAAATGCGCGATTGCGCGCCGCGCTGGTAGACACGGTTGTGCTTGCGATCGGCGCCGAGGTTGTCGACCGGGTAGTCGTACTCGAACACTTCCACGCGCTGAATGCATTCGGCCATGCGCTCTCTCCTTCGTTCAGGCCGGCACGAGCACCTGGCGCACGGTGATGCCGGCGGCCAGCGTGTCGAAGGCTTCGTTCATCCCGTCCAGCGCAACCGTTGCGCCGGCGATGCGGTCGATCGGCAGCCGTCCCGATTGATACGCGCGGATCAGGCGCGGCACGTCGCGCACCGGCACGCACGAGCCGAAGTAGCTGCCCTTCAGCGTGCGCTCCTCGGCGACGAGGCTCGCGTGCGAGATCGGCATCGCGATGTTGCCGGCGGGCAGGCCGGCGACCACGGTCGTGCCGCCTCGCCGCGTCACGCGATAGGCGACGTCGAGTGCCTGCGTGACGCCGGCGGTCTCGAACGCGTAATGCACGCCGCCGTCGGTTGCGTCACGAATCGCGGCAACGACGTCGGGAAGATCGGCGCGGACGGTGAAGGTTGCGCCAAGGTCCGCCGCGAGTCGCAGCTTGTCTTCGTTGACATCGACAGCGACGATGGGGAACGCGCCGGCGAGCCGCGCACCGAGCAGCGCGCTCAAGCCCACGCCGCCCAATCCGATCACGGCGACCGATTCGCCGGCTTTGACGCGAGCGGTGTTGAGCACCGCGCCGACGCCGGTCAGTACGGCGCAGCCCACCAGCGCGGCGGCCTCGATCGGGACATCGGCGTCGATCTTGACGAGCGAGTCGCGCACCATGACGGTCTTTTCCGCGAAGGCCGCGACGCCGACGTAGTGGTGGACGGCGTGCGCACCGCGGCGAAAGCGCGTGCCGCCGGTCGCGAGCGTACCGGCAGCGCTGTAGCGCGGCGCCGGCTCGCACAGTGCGGGCCGGCCTTCCATGCACGGTACGCAATGGCCGCAACTGGGCACGAATGTCGTGACGACGCGATCGCCGGGCTTCAGATCGGAGACTCCGCGACCGACGTCGAGCACTTCGCCGACCGCCTCGTGACCGAGGATCATCGGCAACGGCGTGCGCTCCGGCGGCCGCGTGCCGTCGATGGCGGACAGATCCGAATGACACAAGCCGGCGGCCTTGATTGCGAGCAGGACCTCGCGCGGGCCGGGACCGTCGAGATCGAGCTCCTCGACTTCGAGCGGCCGGCTGAATGCATAGGGGGGGACCGCTCCGATTTTCGTCAATACCGATGCACGTACCTTCATCGATCGAGTCTCCATTGAGCGGCCGCGCAGTCCTCGTTCACTCCGGTCACGGTCACTCCACCAAGCGCACGAAGTAGAGCACCATGTCGGGCCACGCCATGGTTGCGCCGATGACGAACATGTCGGCGACGATGAACGCGGCCACGCCCTTGAATATCGTCCACGTGTCGGCGATATCTCCGACCACGCTCTTGATCACGAAGACGTTCAGTCCGACCGGCGGCGTCAGCATGCCGATCTCGAGGAATTTGACGAGAATGGCGCCGAACCAGATCAGGTTGATGTCGAGCGTCACCAGCACCGGATAGACGATCGGAATCGTCAGCAGCATGATCCCAACCGGTTCGAGAAACATGCCGAGGATCATGTACAACACCGTTATGATCGCGAAGAATCCGAGTTGAGTCGGCTTGACGGCGATCACCCATTCGGAGATCGCCTGGTCGGTGCCGCTCACGGCCAGAAAGCGGACGAGCAGATTGGCGCCGATGGCGATGAGCAGGATCACGCAGGTCGTCGACAGCGCCTCCTCGAGCGCGAGCCGCAGTGTTTTCCAGTTGAGGCTGCCGCGCAGGAAGCCGATGATGATGGCAAACGCGGCGCCCAGCGCACCGGCCTCGGAGGCCGTGAACAGACCGCCGAACAGGCCGCCGAACACCAGCACCACCAGGATGATGGATGGGACCGTTTCGCGCAGCGACGCCAGCCGCTCCTGCAAGGACGCCTTCTCGGCGAGCCTCGGTGCGGCCGCGGGCCGCAGCGTCGCCCACAAAAGGATGGTGATCACGTACGCGGTCGCGGTCAGCAGCCCGACCGCGAGGCCGGCGAGGAACAGCTTGCTGATCGACTGCTGAATGAAGATGCCGTACAGGATCATCAGGATGCTCGGCGGGATCAGCGGTCCCAGCGTGCCGGCGGCCGCAACCGTGCCCGTGGCGAGCCGCACGCTGTAGCCCGCTCGCCTCATCTCCGGCACGGCGATCTTGCCCATCGCGGCCGCGCAGGCGATGCTGGAGCCGGAGAGCGCCGAGAAGGCGGCTGCGCCGAATACCGTTGCGATTGCGAGGCCGCCGGGCAGTGCCGAAAGCCACAGCTTCGCCGCCCGAAACAGTCCCTGCGTGAGTTGGGCGTGATACGCGACGTAGCCCATCACCAGAAACGTGGGCAACGACGACAACGCCCAGCTCGCGGCGAATTCGTACGGGAGCGAGCGCAGCAGGCCGGTCATCGGACCGAAGCCGATCAGGACGGTGAGGCCGACGGCCCCGACGCTGATCATCGCAAAGGCGATCGGCACGCGCAGCGCGATCAGAGCGAGCAGACCGGCGATTCCGGAAATGCCGATTTGCGCTTCAGTCATCGGCGCGGGTGTTCGGCAAAATATCCGTCAGCGTGTGCGACCGCGGGCACGACTCCGCGTGGGAGCGACAGCAGCGCGAGGGCGACACGTGATACAGCCACCGCGGCGGCGAGAATGTAGCCCGCCGGAAGCACGAAATACGGGATCCAGGTATCGAAGCGAATGCTCTGTTCGACGATGAACATCCGCGCCCGGTAGGCGCGCATCGCTTCGTGCGACGCCTCCCAGCCGAGAAAGCCGAGCACCGATGCCGCGAGGATCCAGGCGAACAGCCGCAGCAGCGCCTGGACACGGGGCGAGAAATTCTGCGCGACCACCTCGACTTCGATGTGCTTGCGCTCACGCTCGACGACCACCAGAGGCAGAAAGGTGACGAAGAGCATGTAGTAGTTGGCGACGAAAGCGACTGTCCCGGGCAGCGCGATGCCGAAAAGCCGGCATACGACGTCGACGGTGATGTGCACCACCATCAACGCCATCGCGACGATGCCGATTACCGAAACGACGCGCGAGACGCCGATGACGGCCGCTCGCAGAGTGCTGTCGGACGTGGAGTTCATGACCGTCGACGTCCTGCCGAGCGGCGCGGCAATGCCGAGCCGCTCGGGCCCAAAGTCACAGGCCGACTTTGCCGGCGTCCAGCTTGGAGAAGATCTCCTTCTGGTAAAGGTCGCCCAACTTCTGGTAATCCGCGGGCATTCCGGCAGTGAGCTTTTCCCACTTGGCGAGGAGCAGGACGAAGCGCTCGGCCTTCTGCGGGGCATTCTTGATCCCGGAGTTCTTCGAGGCGAGCTCGACAATCGTCGTCTGGTCCTTGCGCAGGAACTGCTCGTTGGCGGCCAGCAGCTCTGGCGACGGCTGGTGCAGCGTCACCTTGAGCGTGCCCAACTTGCCGCGAACAGTGTCGGCGGCGACGCGCAGGTTGGTCACGTACTTCGCGAGCAGGTACGGCGTGAGATCGAGCACAACCTTGCGTGCCTCGGGGGATAACGTCGCCCAGTTCTTGGCACTGTAGTTCATGGACGCGCCGAGGTAGACGCCCAGCGGCATGTCGGTCGCGTTCTTGACGACGTCCGCGAGGCTCTGGTCGACGAGCGAGCCGATCGAGTGCGTATGCGCGTCGAGCACGCCCTGGCTCAGCGCCTGATACGCTTCGGCAGCCGGAATTGACACGCTGATGCCTCCCATCGCCTCGATCCAGCGGCTCCATGCATCGCCGCCGCTGCGCACCTTGGTTCCCTTGAGGTCGGCCAGCACCGTGATCGGCTTCTTGCTCAACAGCGCGTAGGGCGCGTTGGCGATGTTGCCGAGATACACCTGACCTTGCTTCTTCATCTCCTGCATGCACTCGTCGCAGGTCAGGATGTACTCGGTCGCCGCGCCGGCTGCTGCCGGGTTGCTCTTCGCGAACAGCGAAAAGTCGGCGATGAAGTTGGCTTCCGGGAATTCCGCTCGATGGTACGGATGCACGACGAGGCCGAGGTCTCCGACGCCGTCACGCAAACCCGCCGGGATCTCCTTCACCGACAGCAACGTCTGCGGGAATACGCGCCCCGTGACCTTGCCGCCGGATTTCTCGCCCAGCCATTTGGCGAACTCCTGCATCGCCTTGACGCCGTCATGCTGCGGGCCGTCGCCCGTTACGATCTTGATCTGCTGGCCGGCGACCGGCAGCGCGAGCGCCGCCAAGAGCAGTCCGATCGCGAGTCCCCACCGCGTTCCCGATAGTGTCCTTTTCATGTTCGCTTCCTCCTGAATCGCCGCGCCATGCGGCTATGGTGTCGTAGTCATCGCGATCGCGAGTCGCCTGCGTGTTCCGCGAAACGGTCACGCGCATCCGCAGCGGAGACGGCCGCGGCCATCCCGATGCCATCGAATCCGTAAAGGGCTGCCGGGTTGTCGGCGAGGATGCGCTCATACACCGACGCTTTGCCGGTCCAGTCGGACAGCAGCGCAAGCAGGTCGCTTTCCGCGGGCTTGTCGGCGCGGCCCGGATGCGGCCAGTTGGTTGCCCACAACATGCGCTCCGGCGCGCGACGCACGAGCTCGCGCGCGAGGCACGCGACATCGGCGTAATCGGGAGGCCCTGTCCTCGAGTTTTCATATGGCGCGGACAGCTTCACCCAGAAGCGTCCGGTGTCGAGCAGCCGCAGCAGCGCCTGGAACGCAGGATGCGCGGGCGGCACGGGCTCGAGAAACTTCCCTACATGGTCGATCACGACCGGGCACGCAAGCGCGGCGAGCGACGCCTCGCGTTCGGCGAGCTCGCGGCCGTCGAGTTGCAGCTGCACGTGCCAGCCGAGCGGGGCGACTCGCTTCGCGAGCTCGGGCAGCACATTCCAGCCGAAGGCGCCACCCGGCAGCATGAACGCGCGCAGACCGCGCACGCCGTTGTCGTCGAGCGCATGCAGCTCGGCTTTGGTCACGTGTGACGCGACGACCGCGACGCCGCGCGCGCCGGCGCCGATCTGCGCCATGCCGTCGAGCATGCAACGATTGTCGAAGCCGTAAAGAATCGACTGGACCGCAATCACGCGGTCGAGGCCCAGCCGCTGCATGAGCGCGCGGTATTCGACAGCGCTCCCCTGCTGGGGCGCGAGGCCGGCGTCGGAACGTGGGGGATATTTCCGTGGGTCGCCATAGAAATGGACGTGGCAATCGCACGTGCCGGCGGGCAGCGCAAGCGTCGTCTTCGCGATCATGCCGCCACCGGCTCGGTCGCACGCTCGCCGGTGAGCCGCACGTGGGCATCGCTTCGTGCGAGCAGATCGGCCGAAAGCTCGGTGCCGAGCCCCGGTCCTTCGAGCGGGTGGATGAACCCGGCGTCGATCACCGGCATTTCGTTCACGATGCGCCGGTAGAAGCCGCGGGTATGCGCGCGCACGGTCTCGGCGATGAGCCCGTTCGGGGCCGCGACCAGCATGTGCACGTTGGCGATCAGCGTGACCGGCCCGGTGCAGTCGTGCGGTGCGATTGAGCGGTCGAACGCCGCAGCGAGGTGCGTGATCCGCTGCCCTTCCGACACGCCGCCGACCCAGCCGATGTCGAAGTGAGCGACGTCGATTGCGCCGCGGACGAAAACTTCGCGATACCACGGCACGGTGCCGAGGTTCTCGCTGCCGGCCACGCGGCCGCGCACGCGCTCGCGATAGCGGGCGAGGTCGTCGAAGTTCTGCATCCAGATCGGCTCTTCGTGCCAGTAGAGGTCGTGATCGCGCAGTGCATCGGCGATCTTCATCGCAGCCGGTAGCCGCCACAGACCGTGGTACTCGATCAGGATGTCCATGCGATCGCCGACTTCAGCGCGGATCTGCTCGATCGGCCACAGCGCCTTGCGCAGCTCCTCGGCGCTGATGTCCGCGCCGTCGTTGCGCAGCGCGAACACGTCGAACGGCCAGATCTTCATTGCGGTGATGCCTTCGTCGAGCAGCTCGCGCGCAAGGCGTGCCGGCTCGTAGACCTGCATCAGCAGATCTTCGTGGCGGCCGATCACCGGCGGCGCGGGCACGTCACGCGAGACGAGATCCGTGTTGTAGTTGTGCCGCACCTTGTTGTTGTAGCTGCCACCGGCGCATGTGTTGTAGATGCGCACGCGCTCGCGCGTCCGGCCACCGAGCAGCCGATAGAGCGGTACGCCCAGATGCTTGCCGTCGAGATCCCACAGCGCGAGGTCGATTGCCGAGTTGCCGCGAACCTCGACGCTGCGCGTGGGAAAGCCGTTGAAGTGATTGCCGATCTTGCTTGCGAGCTCGCGCATGCGCGCTTCGCGGCACAGCGGGTCCTTGCCGATCAGGTGCGGCGCGCAGGTTTCGTGGACGTACGCGACGGTCGCCTCGGGATTGCGGAACGTCTCGCCGAGTCCGACCAGACCTTGGTCGGTGTGCAATTGAACCCAGACGAGGTTGCCATACTCCTCGACCTGAACGGTTTCGACGCCGACGATCTTCATGGGCTTTCGCCTGAAATTACAACTGGCACAACTTGTAAAACCTATCGGACGACTCGTCAATGCGCGCATCGACCGGTGCGACGACGATTTCGCCCGTCGTTGATCTGGATCATCCCGGGCTGCAGAGCGTCGCGCCGGTGCCGCTCGCGCGCACGGTTCTCGCTTGGCGCAGGGGAACCGACTTTACAACTTGGACAACTTGTGCGATCGTCGCGACGTCACCGTTCGCGCTGCACGTCGGCAGACCGGCACCGCGCGACGATGACGACAACCCTCACGCATGCAGCGAACAACGGGTGAAGGCAACGGTCCACACGGCGGCATTCGATTCCGATCCGCGCACGTCGTCGCCGAAGCTCGGCGACCACGTATACGAGGCGCTCGTCGAGCACATCGCGGCGGGGCGCTATCCGGTCGGCAGCAAGCTGCCGGCCGAAATCGCGCTCGCGCGCCAGTTCGGCGTGTCGCGACCCGTGCTGCGACAGGCGCTCGTCCGACTGCGCGCTGAGGGGCTGATCGCCGCGCGCCAGGGCGCCGGCAACTTCGTGCGGCGCACGAACGAGTCGAGGCGCCTCGATTACGGTCCGTTGCAGAACATTCCCGACGTGCAGCGCTGCCTCGAATTCCGCTGCGGGCTCGAAAGCGAGGCCGCGGCGCGGGCGGCGGTCGTCCATGACGAGGAAGCGTTGCGCAGCATCGAGCGGGCGATGGCCGCGATGGAACAGGCGGTGGCGGCCGGCGGCTCGTCGGTCGAGGCCGATTTCGAGTTCCACGTTGCGATCGCGCGTGCCACGCGCAACCGATTCTTCGTCACGACGCTCGAAGCGCTGCGCACACAAGTGGAATTCGGGATCAACCTGTCGCGCAGCTTTTCCACGCGACCGATGCGCGAGCGGTTGCAGAGCATCGTGGCCGAACACCGCGATATCTACGAGGCGATCCGCGACGGCGACGCCGAGCGCTCGCAGCGCGCGGTGACGCAACATCTCGAAGCCGGCATCGCCCGGCTGTTCCCCTGAGCGGCTGCCGTCGTACCGCTCGCGCGTCACGCGAACAGGATGCCGGTCGACACGCCGATCAGCAGCAGCAGCGTCAGCTGCCGGAAGCGCGTCTCGCTGAAGCGCGGAAACAGGCGCACGCCGACTACGAGCCCTGCGTAGTAGGCGGGCGCGAGCCACAACGACGTCCAGCCCGCACGCGCATCGAGCACGCCGTAGTAGCGGAGCATGACGATGCCGACGAGCGAGATGACCGTCACGTACAGCGTGAGATTGGCGCGCGTGGTCTCGACGGAGTCCGGACCGGAAAGAAGGTAGAGGATGACCGGCGGCGCGCCGATGCTCGTCGCTCCGAGCATGCCGCCGCTTATTGCGCCGAGACCCACCGACGTGACAAGCCGCGGACGCCCGGTGTAGCGCCAACCGCGCAGCAGCACGAGCGCGAACACGATCACCGTCACGGCGATCGCGCGCCGGATGACGAGCGGATCGGTGGCAACGAGAATCAGTGCGCCGAGCGGCACGGTGACGCAGGCGGCGATGACGATCGCGCCGATCACGCGCCAGCGCACGAGGTGTCGCGTCTTGACGAGCATCGGCGCGGCGACCAGCGATTCGAGCACCAGGACGACCGGAACCGCGAGCTGCGGCCCGAGCAACAGCGCGAGCGGTGGCGTCATCACCATTGCGCCGCCGAAGCCCGTGATGCCACGCACGACACCCGCGATGCCGGCGATCGCGATGACGGCGGTCGTTGTGGCGACGTCCAAGCGCGCGCCACTATTCCGAGACCGTCATCTCGGTGCCCGCGAAGCGGATGCGCGCATAGCCGATGTCCGAGCGGGTGGCGAGAAAGCCGACGAGCTCGGTGAGCGGCGTCGTGCGGAAGTGACACTCGGGCGCAGGATCGCGCAGCGGCTCGATCAGCTTTCGATCGTAGAACGCGGCGAGCAGAACGTCTTCGTCGCCCGCCGCCGATCCGAGCTCGGCGCGAAGGCGCGGGATCCACGGCTCGAGGTGCGCTGCGGGCGGCTCGGTAACGTAATCGGACTCGCGAATGTTCGCGCGCTCGAGGAACTCGTCCGACGGCTTCGCCGCGAGCCGGCCGTAGTAACCCCGCGCATACTTGCGAATCTCGTCCGGAATCGTCTTGTAGCGCTCCCCCTGCACGACGTTCAATGTCGCCTGCGTGACGATGTACTGCGCGAATGGACTGACGACGATCGGGTAGCCGAGGTCCTGCCTCACGCGCGCCACTTCCTCGAGGATCTCCGGCAGCCGATGCTCGAGCTTCATCGTTTGCAACTGATAGCGCAGATTCGAGATCATGCCGCCGGGGATCTGGTGCTCGTAGAGCGCGGGATCGTAGGCGGCGATCTCGCCGCGCGGCTTGCCCTCGCGCTCGCACAACCAGCCGAAGTAGCCGGCGATCTCGGCGAGCGCGGCGTCGTTCACCGAGCTCGCGAGTCCGAGGCGACGGGCGCGTGCAAGCACGTCCTCGGTCGCGGGCAGCGACGCGCCGTTCGCGAGCGGTTCGCTTGCCGTGTAGCCGAGCCGGAAGCCGCTTCGCATCGCGATCTCGTAGACCTCCGGCGCGAGGCCCGACTGGCAATGCGAATGCAGCTGAAGCGCAATGCCGGCTGCGGCCTGCACGACCGCGGGGAACAGCGTTCGTCCTCGCTCGGGGGTGAGCAGGCCCGTCGGATCCTTGATCGAGATGAAATCGACGTCGAGTGCGACCAGCTCGCGCGTGCGCTCGACGTAGTACGCGTCGGTGTGCACCGGCGACAGCGTGTAGGTCATCATCGCGTTGACCTTCATCCCAGCCTCGTGGCCCGAGCGCACCGACGACACGATATTGCGGTTGTCGTTCAGCGCGTCGTAGACGGTCAGCACCTCGATGCCGCGCCGCGCGAGCGCGTGCGAGTTGAGCGCCACGATGTCGTCGGGAAAGAGCTCGAACGTGTACAGGCTCTGCCCGCGGGTGAGACCGTCGCACGGTGTGGCGAGCCGCTCGCACAACAGGCCCACGCGCTCCCACGGATTCTCCTGCAGATAGCGCACGCAGACGTCGAACACCGCGCCGCCGAGGATGTTGATGAAAGCGTAGCCCGCGCGGTCGATCGCGCCCAGGATCGGCGTCATCATCGCCGTGGTCATGCGAGTCGACCACAGGCATTGATGCGCGTCGCGCAGCGTGACGTCGATGAAGTCGAAGCGCGCAGCCCCGGGGGAAGAGTCGTTGCGCGCGTTCATGTCGTCCCCATGAGCTCGTCCTCGACGAAGCGCGTATGCACGTCGCCTCGATGGAAGCGCTCGTCGGCGAGAAGGCGCAGGTGAAACGGCAGCGTCGTGTGCACGCCGTCCACCCGCATCTCCGACAATGCGCGTCGCATGCGCGCGATCGCTTCGTCGCGCTCGCGGCCCCATGCGATCACTTTGGCGAGCAGCGAATCGTAGTAGGGCGGAATCCGATACCCGGCGTACAGGTGCGAGTCGATGCGGATGCCCGGGCCGCCCGGCAGGTGCAACTCGCGCACGTCGCCCGGAGACGGCGCGAAATCGCGCGCGGGATCCTCGGCGTTGATCCGGCATTCGATCGCGTGCCCGACCAACCGCACGTCATGCTGCGCGATGGCGAGCGGCTCACCCCGCGCGATGCGGATTTGCGCTTTCACAATGTCGATGCCGGTGACCATTTCGGTCACCGGGTGCTCGACCTGCACGCGAGTGTTCATCTCCATGAAATAGAAATCGCCGCTCGCCGCGTCGGCGATGAACTCGATCGTGCCGGCGCTCAGGTAACCGACATGCCGGCAGACGCGCACCGCCGCCTCGCCCATTCGCGCACGCATCGCGTCGTCGAGTGCCGGGGACGGGCTTTCCTCGACGAGCTTCTGGTTGCGCCGCTGGATCGAGCAGTCGCGCTCGCCCAGGTGCAGCACCGTTTCGCCGTCGGACAGCACCTGGATCTCGAGGTGTCGTACACGCTCGAGGAACTTCTCGACGTAGAGCCTCGCATCGCCGAACGCCGCTTGCGCCTCGCGCGCGGCGTCCGCGAAGCGCGCGGGGAGTTGCGTTTCGTCGCGCACGACGCGCATGCCGCGCCCGCCGCCGCCGGCGGCCGCCTTGAGCAGCACGGGATAGCCGAGCGCGGCGCCCGCCTCGCGCGCCGCTGCGACGTCGGCGAGCATCCCGGGCGAGCCCGGCGTGATCGGCACGCCGGCTTCGGACGCCTTTCGCCGCGCCATCGCCTTGTCGCCCATCAGCGCGATCGCGCGCGCCGGCGGCCCGATGAAAAGGACGCCGGCATCCTCGCACCCCTGTGCAAACGCCGCGTTCTCGGAGAGGAAACCGTAGCCCGGGTGGATCGCGTCGGCGTTCGCGGCGCGCGCGGCGGCGATCAGCAAATCGATCCTGAGATAGCTTTGGCTCGACGGCGGCGGCCCGATGCAGATCGAGCCGTCGGCAAGCCGCACCGGAAGCGAATCGCGATCCGCTTCGGAATACGCCGCAATCGCCTCGATGCCGAGCTCGTGGCAGGCGCGAATGATCCGCAGCGCGATCTCGCCGCGGTTCGCGACGAGGATGCGGCGCAGCGGATGCGCGGCGAGCGTCATGGCGCCGGCAGCTCCGGCAGCAGCACGATCAACGGCTGGCCGGTTTCGACCGGCTTCGCGTCGTCGACGAGGATATGCGTCACAGTCCCGCGTGCGCCCGCGGGAATCGAGTTCATCAGCTTCATCACCTCGATGATGCAGACGATCGTATGGTCATCGACGATCTGGCCGACATCGACGAAGGGCGGCGCGCCCGGCTCCGGCGCGCGATAGAACGTTCCGACCATCGGCGAGCGGATCACGATCGAGCTTTCGGGCCACACCGGCGCACCCGGCGGCGCGGTTGCGGACGCCGCGGCGCTCTGCTCGGGAGCGGGTGCAACCGGGGCCGCTGGCGCAACGGGCGCAGGTGGCGGCGACGCCGGCGCGCCCGCCGCGCTGCGGCGACGCAACTCGACTTCGATCTCGCCGATCTTCAGACGGAACTCGGAAAACTGCTCCGACGTCTTGATCAGCTCGACGATCCGCAACAGGTCGTCGTACGTGAGGTTGTCGTGGGACAAGCGAAGCTCCGCAATGGTGCGTGGCCGGCGCGAGAGACAGTGCCGGCAAGCTCTCGCGCCGATGGCGAACATCATTGCACGCACGCGAAAAACATTGCAATAATGGAACATGGGATTTCGCTCAGCGAAATTGCGCGCAGTGCCCGCCGGCGACGACGTCGCTGCCTCGTCGACGCTGCGGGCGTTCGCGCTGCTCGAGCGGATCGCCACTGCCGACGAATCGCCATCCCTCGAGGAGCTCACGCGCGCGAGCGGACTGCCCAAGCCGACCGTCCATCGGATCTTGCGACTGCTGATGCGCGGCGGGCTCGTCGAGCGCGAGGTGCACGACAAGCGCTATTCGGTCGGGGCGCGCGTGTGCGCGCTGTCGCTCGCCGTGCAGATGCGCTCGCCGCGGCGTCGCGAGCGGCGCGCAATTCTCGCGAGGCTCGTCGAGGCGATCGGCGAGACGTGCAACTTCACGATGCTCGACGGCAACGAGGTCGTCTATCTCGAGCGTGTCGAGACTTCGGCCAATGTGCGGCTGCACATGAAGGCCGGCTCGCGCGTGCCGTTGCATTGCACGGCGAGCGGCAAGCTGCTGCTTTCCGACATGTCGTCTGCACATGCGCGGCGGCTGCTCGGGCCCGGGCCGCTTGCTCGTTACACCGACCGGACGATCGTGAGCGTCGATGCGCTCGCGCGCGAGCTCGCGAAGATCCGTGCGAGCGGTGTGGGCACCGACGTCAGCGAATATCTGGACGGTTCGGTGTGTCTCGCTGTGCCGGTGCGCGATCCGCGCGGGCGGATGTGCGCGGCGATCGCCGTGCACGGGCCGGCGCCGCGAATGACGTTGAAAAAGGGGTACACGTTCCTTCCGGCGATGCGTGAGGCGGCTGCCGCGATAGCGGCGACGCTGGAGCCCGCCGGCGCCGCGATTGTGAAGCCGCCGGTGGCACGAAGCAGGCGGATTGCCGCATGACCGAGCCCGGCATGATGGCGATCGCCGTCCGATCGCGATGGACCTGAAGCTCGACGGCAGGATCGCGCTCGTTACCGGTGCCGGCGGCGGCATCGGCGCTGCGATCGCGACCACGCTCGCCGCTCACGGTTGCGCCGTTTACCTCGGTGATACGAACCTCGCCAGCGCGACCCGAGTCGCTGCCGAATGTCGAGGCCTCGGCTATCCGATTGCGCTCGACGTCGGTGTCGCGAGCGCAGCAGCCGAGGCGATCGAGCGGATCATGCGCGACAAGGGCCGCGTCGATATCCTCGTGAACAATGCCGGCATACTCAAGACGGGTCCCGTCGCCGACGCGTCGATCGCCGACTGGGACGACGTCTGCCGCGTCAATCTCTCGGGGGTTTACTACTGCTGCAAGGCGGTGCTTCCGGCGATGATGTCGCAACGCTACGGCAAGATCGTCAACATCGCGTCCGTGTCCGCGGTGAAAGGCGGCGGCTCGTTCGGCAATGTTCTTTACGGCACGACGAAGGCGGGCGTCGTTGCGCTGACGAAGGGCCTTGCCCGCGAGCTCGCGCCGCACGGCATCAACGTCAACGCGATCGCGCCGGGCGTCATCGAGACCGGCATGACGGGACCGCTGCTTACGCCCGAGCGGCGCCGCGACGTGCTTGCCGCGATTCCGGCGGGTCGCTTCGCCACCGTCGACGACATCGCGTGCATGGTCGTACTGCTTGCGTCGGATGCGCTCGCCTACGTCAACGGCGCGACAATCCCGGTCGACGGCGGCTATCTCACGCGCTGACAGTGGCCGCTCCATGAGTGAGCCGTTGACGCTGCATCGAAATCCAACCAGCGAGGAGGAGGTTGCCATGAACGATTCGAAATCGGACGACAGCGGCTCCAACGTGCCGGATCAATCCGCAGCCGCGCTGCCGCGCCGCGAGTTCCTCGGCAACGTCGCCAAGGTTGCGGGCGGATTGCTTCTCGGCGATCTCGTCGCAGCGACGGCGAGCGCTCAAACGCCGGGCGCCGCGGCGCCCGCCGTGAGCTCGCAGAAGTTCACGGACTGGGGCTGGCCGATGCCGTACGAGCAGGTATCGGCGAAGTCCAAACAATGGCTGCAGAGCAAGGGTTGGTGGCCGCTCAATGCCGCGTGGATCGTCGTGTGGGCGAGCGAGGAGATGATCGGCAACACGCTGCAAACGCAGAAGCTGCTCGAAAAGCGCGGCATCGAGATGCAATGGCAGACGTTCGTCGCCGCCGGCTTTTCGAACGAGGCGTTCATCCCCGGGCGCATCCAGGTCGCAAACACGGGCGCGCTCGGCGTGCTGGCGCTGCTCAGCAACAAGGTGCCCACACGTGCGCTCGCCGTGCATTCGCCCGGACTGACGCATGCGGCAACCGTGCCGCTCGATTCGCCGCTGAAGAGCCTCGCCGATCTCAAAGGCCAGAAGGTGCTGAAGCGGCCCGCCGTCGTCGGAACGACGACCGGCTCGACCAATCATTTCGGCTTCATCGCGGCCGCGCATTATCTCGATCTCAAGCAGAACGACGACTACACGCTGCGCAGCACGCCGCCGGGCGACCTCGCGGCGGGCCCGAAAGGCATCGACGTCTACACGATCTGGGAACCGCACGTCTCGTATTCGACCGAGGTGCTGAAAGTCACGCGGGTGCTCGAGCCGCTCGATCCGTATTACATCTACAGCGGCTACTACTATGCCCGCCAGGAGATCGAGGACAACGCGCCCGATGTGATGCAGCTCATCACCGACGCCTTCATCGAAGCGGTGCTATGGGCGAAGGCGCATCCCGAGCAGGCGGTTTCGGATCTCGCGAACCAGCCGGCGTACGGGCGGCTCGGCCGCCCCCTGATCACCAAGATGTCCGAGCGTTATCTGTTCTGGCCGAAGCCCACCGTCTACTATCCGTTCGATGATCCGAACGGCATCTGGCCGAAAGAGGAATCGCGGATCAGCGAATGGGCGTTCGAGACCGGCGCGTCGAAGAACAAGGTCACGAACGAAGACTGGAAGAACGTTCGCCGCACGAGCTACATGAACGCGACGTTCGACAAGCTCGGCTGGGCGGTTCCGGAACGACCGGTATTTCTGCCGAAAGACTTCGGCGGCGTCGGCAACCTGCCGTACAAGCCATACGGTGCGGCGCTGTTGCAGGGACCGGCGCCGTTCCCGGAACCCGGCGAGCTCAAGAAGCCGTGGACGTTCATGGGCAAAACCTATCGACCATGAGCGTGCAGAACGCGATCGAAACGCCGGCGCGCGCCGCGTCGCAACCCGGCGGCGCGCCGGCACCCGACGCGCTCGCGCGGATCACCGCGTCGATGGTGCCGCCGCCGCTGCCGCGCTGGCGCCGCGCGCTCGGCCGCATCGTGCACTGGTGGCTGCTGGTGGCATTCGTCCTCGTGTGGGAGGCGGTGAGCGTTTACGGCCAGCGCATCAATCCCCAGCTCGACGTGATGATGCCGCCGCCGACGGCCGTCGTATCGGCCGCCGCGGATCTGCTCGAGCGCGGCGTGCTCTTCGTGCATATCCGGGACAGCCTCTACCGTGTGCTGCTCGCCGTCGGCGCGGCGACGGCGCTCGGCGTGCCGCTCGGTCTCGCGATGGGATGGTCGACGCGGTTCCGCGCAGCCGTCGATCCGCTGCTCGAATTCATACGTCCCATTCCGCCGCTCGCGTGGATTCCGTTGAGCATCCTGTGGTTCGGCATCGGCGACGCCCAGATCGTCTACATCATTTTTCTCGCCGCGTTCTTCCCCATTGTGCTGAACTCGATGGCGGGCGCGCGCGACGTCGACACGTATCTGGTGCGCGCGGGACTGAGCCTCGGCGCGAGCGGACGGGAGCTCTTCCGCACGGTCGTGCTGCCGGCCGCGCTGCCGCACATCTTCACGGGCGTGCGCATCGGCTTGGGGATCGGATGGATGGCGCTCGTCGCCGGCGAGCTCGTCGCGGCGCCGAGCGGGCTCGGCTACATGATCAACAACGCGCGAACATTGTTCCGCAGCGACTACATCCTGCTCGGCATGGTGCTGATCGGCTTGCTCGGACTCGTGCTCGACTACGTGATGCGGCAAGTCGCGCGCCTCGTGATGCCGTGGTACCACGGCAAGTAGCCGATGAGCGCGCGAGGCGAAGCCAAGTCTCGAAGGGCCGTTCGCGCGCGAGCCGGCAGCGGCCGACGCATTGACGCATCGAGCGTGCTGGGCGGAGCGGAGGCCGCGGCGGACCGATGAGCGCGCGCACGTCCCAGGTCAGCGTCGAGAGCGTCAGCAAGGTTCATTTCTCGATCAACGGCGAGCCGCTGCTCGCGCTGCTCGACGTCACCTTCTGCGTCGAGCACAACGAGTTCTTCTCGATCGTCGGTCCGAGCGGATGCGGCAAGACGACGCTGCTCAACCTTCTCGCCGGCTTCGAGCAGCCCACGCGCGGCGCGCTTCGCGTCGGCGGCGAGCTGATCACCGAGCCCGGATGGGAGCGCGCCGTCGTGTTCCAGGAATACGCGCTCTTTCCGTGGTACACGGTGCGCGAGAACATCTGCTACGGCTTGCAGCGCAAGCGCCTGCCCGAGGCCGAGCAGAACCGGCTGGCCGATCATTACATCGGCCTCGTCGGGCTGCGCGGATTCGAGTCGCGTTACCCGAGCGAGCTCTCCGGCGGCATGCGCCAGCGCGTGAGCATCGCGCGCGCGCTCGCGGTCAACCCGTCGATCCTGCTGATGGACGAGCCGTTCGCCTCGCTCGACATCCAGACGCGCGAATACATGCAGGACGAGCTGCTCAAGATCTGGCAGCGCGAGCCGAAGACGGTGATTTTCGTCACCCACAGCATCGACGAGGCGATCAAGCTGTCCGACCGCGTCGCCATCATGGCGCCGCGTCCGGGACGCGTCGAAGAGATCAAGTCCGTCGAGTTCGCGCGCCCGCGCGATCCCACCGATCCCGCGGTCGTGCATCTCGCCGCCGAGGTCAAGCACTGGCTTCGCCAGCAAGTGTTCGAGAGCAAGCAGGCGATCGAGCTATCCGACGTAAGCCGGCAGACGGCCGCGTGACGACCGGCGCGGCGGCCGCTCGCGGGCCGCGAGTTACACCGGCAGGCTCGGACTCGCGCGATCGACTGCGCTGATCGGTCGCGTTTCCGCGAACGCAGGTAGCGTGTTGCAGTTCGCGGACAACGCGTCGAGCCGAGCATACGTGGTGGCCGCAACGAGCGCCGGATTGACGATGCGGGTGAAGTCGAACATCGCGGTGGTCGTGATGTCCGCCTGCGTCATGCGGCCCAGCGCAAGCCAGCGCTCGCCCGCTCGCGCGTCGAGCCATGCAAGCGCCGAACGCGCCTGCGCCTCGTTGTGCGCGACCCAGGGCTGATGCACTTTCTCGGGCGGATGCATCGTCTGCTCGTACAGCGCGGCGACGACTTTTTCGAGCGCGCCCATCGCGCAGGCGACCACGCGCAAGACCTCGTGGCGCTGCGGCTCGTCTGCCGGCACCAGTGCGCGAGCGGGACCGACGAGGTGATCGACGTAGTCGAGAATGGCGTTGCTGTCGAAGAGCGTTTCTCCCGAATCGAGGATCAGCGCCGGGATGCGGCCGACCGGATTGACCGCGCGTACGTCGTCGAGGTTCGTCCACGCCGTGATCGGCCGGTGCTCGTACCCGATGCCGAGATGGAGCAGGCTGATCGCCACGCGGCGCGTGAACGGCGAGCGATAACGGCCGACGAGGATCACGTCAAGGCAACGCCGCTGCGCGCTTCCTGCGGCGAACGTCGAGATCCTCCCTGACGTTGCGCAACGCAGCCAGCATGATGAGCAGGCCGGCAATCGGCATGATCGCCATCGGAACCTTGTTCGGCAATCCGCCCAGTTCCCAGTAGCTTCCGGGGACGTTCGCCGTCGCGCTGATGCCATACCAGAACAGAAATGCGCCGAAGACCGCGGTCATCGCGTTCCAGGCGAAGTTGAGTGCGAATGGCCAGCCCGCAGGCAACATTCCATACACGATGTGAACACGCCGAACACCATGCGCCGACGATGACGATCGGAATGGTCAGCGGCAGCATCGCACCGCGAAAGGCGAGCCACAGCTTTCGTACGCTGAACGGCTCCTCGAGGCGCTCGTAGCCGCGGCGCGTGGCGATCACGTACGTCACCGCCATCAGCATCAGCCCGATCATCACGCCGGGGAGGATGCCGCCGGCGAACAGTCCGCCCACCGAAAGGCCCAGTCCGCTCGCGAGCGGGATCATCGCGATGCTCGGCGGAATGATGCCGCCGATCGTTCCCGCCACCGCGGTGATGGCGGCGGCGAACGCCGCGGAATAGCCGGCCTTCTTCATCGGCGGAATCAGCACGCTGCCCACCGCTGCGGTGTCGGCGACCACCGAGCCGTTCATACCGGCGAACAGCATGCTCACCATGATCGTGACCTGCGCGAGGCCGCCGCGGAAGCGTCCGACCAACTCGCGGCTGAGCGCGAGCAGCCGTTCGGTGATCTGGCCGCTGTTCATCAGCTCGCCGGTCAGCAGGAAGAACGGGATCGCGACGAGCGGCGCGTGCGCGAGCGCTTCGTACATCTGGTAGGGCACGGTGCTCAACGGCAAATCGCCGGTGACCGCGATATAGACCATCGGAAGCACGGCCATCGTCACGCCGATCGGCGCGCCGACGAGGATCATCAGCACGAGCGATCCGACCAGGAGCAACAGTTCCATGACCCGGCGTCAGGCGCCTGTCGGAAGCTCGGATGGCGTTCGCCCTTCGTGTGCCGCGGTTTCGAGCTTGAAGTCGACGACCACTGCACCGCGAGGCGACGCTAGCACGGGATTCAGATCGAGCGTGAGGATCGAAGGCTCTTCGACGGCGAGCACCGATATGTGCGCAAGAAGCAACGCAAGCGCGTCGAGATCGCACGGCGTGCGACCTCGCGCGCCGACGAGCAACGGAAAGAATCGCGCGCGGCGGATCATCAGTGCCGCGACGTCGACGCCGAAGGGCGCCGGCCGCATGACGACGTCGCGCAGGATCTCGACGAAGACGCCGCCCAGCCCGAACAGCACGACCGGTCCAAATACAGGATCGTGCGTAAACCCGGCGAAGAGCTCGATCGAGTGGGCGTCGACGATCATCTTCTGGATCAGCACGCCTTCGCGGTCGGTGCACGGGATCGCGAGCAGTGCGTCGATGGCGCGAACGAGCGCGCCGTCATCCATGATATCCAACACGACGCCGCCGATATCGCTCTTGTGCGGCAGCGACGGCGCGATCAGCTTCGCCACGATCGGGTAGCCGAGCTCGTTCGCCGCGTGGCGCGCGTCGTCGTGATCGCGTACGAGGCGCGCCGGCGCGACGTCGATCCCGTGCTGCTCGAGCAGCGATTGCCGCGCGACATACCCTTCGGCGCGAATAGCGGTGTCGCCGTGATGCGAAGTTGCGACGACGGTGCTCTCGAGCGCGACACGACGGTCGCGCTCCCACTGCAGCCGCGCGGCGACCGCACGCACGCAGCGCAGCGGGTCGCTGAACACCGGAACGCCGGCGCGCGCAAGACGCTGCAACGGACTGGGCAGCCCGGCGATCCAACTGACGGCGAGCACGCGGTCGGTCGCGCCACGCGCGGCGGCGAGCGCCTCGGCCAGCGCGTCGCCCTGACGCCAGATCAGATTGACGCACAGCATGACGGCGTCGTAGTCGCCGCTTTGCGCCGCGTCCAGCACGCTGCCCGCCATCACGGCCGGGTCGAAAATGACGTTCGCCGTCATGTCGATCGGGTTGTTGAGCGCTGCGTAGGTGGGAAGCCGCGCTTGCAGCGTCCGCACGAGGTCGGGCGAGGGCGGCGGCATCTCGAGGCCGAGGCTCACGGCGGCGTCGGCCATCATCACGCCGGCGCCGCCGGAATGGCTCAGCACCGCCACGCGCTTCGAATCGCTCGTTGCGTACGGGTAGGCGACGAACATCTTGAGATGATCGATCAGCGCCTCGATGCTGTCGGCGCGCACGATGCCGAGCGCGGCCGATACGGCCCGGTAGACATCATCGGAAACGGCGAGCGCGCCGGTGTGAGAGCGCACCGCGCGACCGCCGACCTCGGTCGTGCCGACCTTGAGCAAAACGATCGGCTTGCCCGCTTCCAGCGCCCGCCGTGCGACGCGCTGAAATTTCGTGCCGTCGCGCACGCTCTCGAGATAGCCCGCGATCACCGACACCTTCGGGTCGTCGATGAACGCGTCGCAGAAATCGCTGAACTCGAGGTCCGCCTCGTTGCCGGTGCTGACGAAGTAGCCGACGCCGATGCCTTGCTCGTGCGCGAGCGCCGTAATCGCGGTGCCCACCGCGCCGCTTTGCGTGATGAACGCCACCGGCCCCGGCGCGAGCTCGGTGCGGTCGAACACCTGGCTGATCGACGCGACCGCTTTCTCCCAGAGGTTGACGATGCCGACCGAGTTGGGACCGATGAGTCGAATGCCGTTGCGATTCGCGAGCGCGACGAGCTCACGCTGAAGTCGTGCGCCCTCGGCACCGGCCTCCGCGTAATTGGACGATAACACCAGCGCAAATCGCACCTGACCCGGAAACGAATCTTCGAGCAGCGCGGGAATGCGCTCGGCGGCCACCGCGACGATCAGCAGATCGATCGGCCGGCCAATGCTCGCGAGCGACGGATAGCATTTGAGCCCCATGACGTGATCGAGCTTCGCGTTGATCGGATAGATTTCGCCGTCGTACGCGAACTTGCGCAGGAACTGCAGCGGCAGCGAGCCGAGCTTGCCCGGATTGTCCGAAACGCCTGCGATCGCGACGCTGCGCGGACGCAGCAATGCTTCGAGCGGATGCGCAGTCGTCATCGCAAGCTTGGCGGATCGCCGTTGTCGAGCTCGAGGTCGACGCCGGACACTGCGACGCGCACCTTCTCGATGTCCGTCTGCCGTGCGAGATAGTGGACGAGCTCGCGCAGCGGTGTCGTGCGAAACCGCACGCTGGGCACGGCGTCGTTCGGATGCGCGAGCACGGGCCGGACGAGCGAATCATCGTAGTAGGCGGCGAGCAGGATCTCGTCGTCGTCGGCGTGCGGTCCCCGTTGCCCACGCAAGCGCGGCAGCGCAGGCGGAACCCGATCGGCCGGTGCCTCGTCGACGACCCGTTCGCCACGCGTCGCGCGGTCGAAGAACTCGGGTGCGAGCGGTCCGGCCGCGTGTCCGTAATGACCCAGCGCGTACTTGCGCAGCTCGTCGGGGATCATCCTGTAACGCTCGCCCTGCACGACGTTGAGCGTCGCCTGTGTGATCAGGAACTGCGCGAACGGGCTCACCATGATCGGATAGCCGAGGTCCCTGCGCACATGCGCGACCTCGTCCAGGATCTCGTCGATCCGGTGCTCGATCCCGGCGGCACGAAGCTGCGTGCGCAAGTTGGAGATCATCCCGCCCGGAACCTGATGCTCGTACATCCGCGGATCGAGCTTCGCCGGCACTCCGGTGGGCTTGCCCTCGCGCAACGCCACCCATGCGAAATAGGCGGCCATTTCGTCGAGACGATCGCTTTGAAGGCCGGTGCTGTATCCACGCGACTGCGCGGTCGCGTCGAAGTCTTCCACCGGCGGCAGCGAGGCACCGTTTGCGAGCGGCTTGACCGCCGTGTGGAAGAACGTGACGCCGGCGTCGAGCGCGTCGCGGTACACCTGCGGCGCGAGACCCGACAGGCAGTGCGAATGCAGCTCGAGCGCAACGCCGGGCGCGGCCGTGAGCAACGACGGCGCCAGCGTACGAACGCGTTCGGGCGTGAGCAGTCCGCTTGGATCCTTGAGGCAGATCCGGTCGACGCCGAGCGCGACGAGCTCGCGTGCGCGCGCCTGGAAGTACGCATCGGTATGGACGGGACTCAGCGTATAGACGACGGCGCCGGTGATGCCGATGCCGGCGGCGCGCGCCGCCTTCACCGAGCTTGCGAGGTTCCGGTTGTCGTTCAGCGCGTCGTAGGTCGTCAGATGTCGGACGCCGTTCGCGGCGAGATGCGCCACGGTCGCTTCGACGACGTCATGCGGGAAGTACTCGAACGTGAAGAGGCTCGCGCCGCGCATCCAGACGTTGATCGGCGTGCGGCGCAGCCGTTGCGCTGCCATGCGCATGCGCGCCCACGGATTTTCCTGCAGGTAGCGCACGCAGACGTCGAACACGGCGCCGCCGACGAGGTCGATCGTGTGGAATCCGACCTCGTCGGCGAGATCGAGCACGGGCGCGATCATCGCGTTGGTCATCCGCGTCGACCACAGGCACTGGTGGCCGTCGCGCATCGTGACGTCGATGATGTGGATCGGCCGGTGCGATTGTGGTGTCACGCGTGCGAGCCCGATGGCGAGATTCAGCCGCGGCCGAGGACCGCGGTTGCATTGCCGGCGAAGATACCGCCGTAGCCGTGCACGAGCGCGCGGCGCGCATCGGCGACCTGGCGTTCGGCCGCTTCGCCGCGCAGCTGCCGCACCGCCTCGATCAGCAGGAAGATCCCGAACATGCCGGGATGACAGTAGCGCAGTCCGCCGCCTGACGTGTTGACCGGCAGCGCGCCGCCGGGTCCGATGCCCCGCTCGACGATCCTGCCGCCATCGCCCTTGGCGCAGAAGCCCGTGTCCTCGAGCCCGACGATGACGTTGATGGTGAACGCGTCGTAAATCTGCACGACATCGATGTCCTCGGGGCCGATGCCCGCCATCTCGTACGCCGCGCGGCTCGACTCGACCGCGTCGGTACGCGTGAAGCTGCGCATGCTCGATGCGTAGCAGTGGCTGTGCGACTCTCCGACGCCCAGAACGTTCACCGGCTTGCGCGTACGACGGTCTGCAGCGGTCAGCACGATGGCGCCGCCGCCGTTGCTCACCAGGCAGCAGTCGAGCTTGCGCAACGGATCGCTCACCGGCGCAGACGCGATCACGTCGTCGATCGTCAATGGCTCGCGGCGCAGCGCCTCGGGATTGAGTGACGCCCATCGACTGGCCGCAACGGCAACCTGCGCGAGTTGCGCGCGCGTCGTGCCGTGATCGTGCATGTGGCGTTGCGCGACCATCGCATAGGCCGAGATCGGAAACAGCGCGCCGTAGGGCAACTCGTAGGATGGTACTTCGGCCCGGGTGACCAGCCGACCGGTGTCCGATCGTTGCGTGCTCGCATATGCGATCAGCGCGACATCGGCGCCGCCGGTCGCGATCGCGCGCATCGCATGTCCGACGTGTGCGACGACCGACGCGCCGCCGATGTTGGTCGAATCCGAAAAGCGCGGCCGGATCCCGAGCTCCTCGGCGAGCCTCACCGAGGGCATCCAGTAATACGGCGTCACGGCGAAGACCGCGTCGACGTCCGCGAGGCGCAACCCTGCATCACCGAGCGCGGCGTGCGTCGCCTCGGCCATGAGCTCGGCGGGCGTGCGCTCGGTCGACCAGCCGATGCCCGCCGTCGCCGCGCCGGCGATCGCGACTCGCCCGCAAAGCGTGTGCGCAATCACCGGGTCGTCGTGTCCGACGGTGTGAACACCGGCAGCACCAGGCCGTCACCGGCGTCGACGAACGCCACCGCGACCGGCATGCCGATGTAAACGGCTTCGACGTCGCAGCCCGTGATGTTGCTCATCAATCGCGGCCCTTCGTCGAGCTCGATCATCGCAACGACGTACGGAACCTTCACGGTGAAATAGGCGTCGTTGCCCTGTCGAACCACGGTAAATGTGTGAACGACCCCGCGGCCGGACGACGCCACCCAATCGATCTCGATCGAGCCGCACGCCGCGCAGCGGATTTTCGGCGGCCACATGAGCGATGCGCAGCTTCGGCAGCGCGGCAGTCGCAGCTCGCCGCGTGCGGCGGCCTGCCAGTACGGGCCCATTGTGCCGCGCCTATCGGGTCGAAGATGCGGCGGCAGCGGCGTCCTCATCGCGCCGCGTCCTCGACACGCCGGTAAAGCGTGCGCGTGAACGGTTCGTCGAACCAGTCGAACCGCTTCAGCCGCTCGAACCAGGGCGTGGCCCGCGAGCGGGCGCGCTCGGGCGATTCGAGCGCCGAGCGGTCGGACAGCTGATGCAGCGCGAAGAACTGGCATCCGTGCGACGCCGGCGCCTCGACGAAGCGACAGCCGTCCCACCCGCGGCACTCGAGAAGAATGGGAAGGTGTTCCTGCTCGTACCACGCGAGAAACTCGCCGCGCTCGTCCGCAGGCACCGACAAACCGACGCAGAACAGCCACTCGCCTGCGTCGGGGCCGCAGCGGCCGCGTTCGAACAGGATCTTGACGCACGTGAACGTCCATCTGGCGTCGTCACGGCTCGCGTCCGACACGATAGCGAAGTAGTGGATCGTCTGCGGCTCGACGAAAAGCTCGCACGCGCCCCGACGCGCGAGCAGGAACGCTTTCGCTGTCGCCCGATCGACGGTCGACTCGGCGATGTTCATTGCACGGATTGTCAGAGCGCGCCCGCTTGCTCGAGCTTGCCGATCAGCTCCCGCTGGCCCTGGTCCTGAAGCGCGCGCCGTGCGAGCGCAGCATCGTACGTGTCCTTGACCGCGCGCCATGCAGGCGGCGCGCCGGCGTACCACAGGCTCAATTCGCTCGGCGTGGGCTTGTACACCTTGACCTTGCCTTCGAGCTGCTTCGTGTACTTCGCCATCCACTCGGCGTCCACCGCAAATGCGCGCGCCGCGATCTCCTTGCCGATGCGATCGACGACGTCGCGCGCCGAATCGGGAAGCCGCTGGTAGCGCTTGAGGTCCATGAAGATGATGTGCGCGTTCCACCCGCCGCCCGTCTGCGTGATGTAGGGCGCGACTTCGTAGAACTTTTGCGCGGCGACGTACGCGTCCGGGATATACATGCCGTCGACGACCTTCGCCTGCAGCCCTTCGTAGAGCTGGCCCCAGTCGTACGGAATGGCCGTGCCGCCCCATGTCTTGATCAGCGTGAGCTCGACTTCCGACTTCGTCACCCGGAACTTGATGCCGCCCATGTCGGCGGGAACACGGATCTCTCGCCTCGAATTGTCGACGTTGCGAAAGCTGTACGAGGGAATGATCGCGAGCACGTGCAGCCCCATCTCCTTTTCGGCACGCTTCTTGAGTTCGTCGCCGAGCCATCCGGTAATCAGTTTTTCGGCCGCGGCATCGTCCTTGAAGATGTAGGGGAGGTTGAGGATGTCGAACGTGTGCCCGAACGATCCGATGTTGCCGCCTGAGACCGAGCCGATGTCGATCTGCCCGAGCCGCGCCTGCTCGACGCACTTGTGCTCGTTGCAAAGCGTCCCGCTGATCTGGACGTTCGGCACGATCTGCCCCTTGGAGTACTCCTTGAGCTTCGGACCGATGTAATCGCTGAACCACCAGGCGGTCGGCACAGTGGGTGCGATGCCCGTCGCGGCGGTGAGGCGCACCGTCTGCTGCGCGCCGGCACTGCCGATCGCGAGCACCACAACGGCGGCGGCAAGCGAGAGGGCCTTGAGCTGCTTCATGGCGTTCCTCCTTCGCGGGTGGGCACGGGACTGAGCCGATGGCGCCGAGACTGGTATCGCGAGCCGGGCGTCTGCCCAATATACTGCCCCGAATGTATAATGTCGACATTCAGACAAACGCAGGCGCACGCGGGTGTTGTGGCCTGAGCCGGCGTCGAAGCGACACGAAAGGGAAGGGCGCACGATGCGTGAGATCGTTGCCGTCGATGCGGGGCTGTTCCTCACACTCTCCGAACAGCTCGCGCAGCGCATCGCCGATGAGATCCTGAACGAGCGCTTTCGTCCCGGTGCACGGCTGAAGGAAGTCGATCTCGCGACGACGTACGGCGTGAGCCGCGCATCGATCCGTGAAGCTCTTCGCCTTCTCGACAATCGCGGGCTGGTGCGCATCGAGCCGCGCCGCGGCGCCCGGGTCACGCAATTGTCCGCCGATGAGGTCGACGACCTCTACGAGATTCGCGCGAGCCTGCTCGCCGTTGCAGCGCGTCGCGTGGCCGCACGCGGGGATCGCGCGTTGCTCGACCAGGCGCGGCGGCTGCTCGGACAGGTCGCGCAGCACGCGTCCGACGCAAGCCACGGCAAGTATTTCGACGCCGTGTACGCGTTCTCGCAGCTGATCGCGGAAGGCGCCGGCAGCGAACGCCTCGCCGCGCTCATCCGTTCGTTTTCGCAGCAGGTCGCCCGCTACACGCGGCTGTCGTTGCGCAGTGTGGAGCGCCGTCGAAAATCGGCACAGAACTGGAAGCGCCTCGTTCGCGCAATCGAAGCGCAGGACGCCTCGATGGCCGAAGAGACGATGCGAGCGCTCGTTGCCGGGTCGCAGGACGCGACTCGGGAAATCCTCCGCGAGCATTCGCGCAGGCAAGCGGCCTAGCAGGTTCCTTTACGTGCACCCGGGGGGTATGGCAACTCTCGGACGACGCAAAGCGACGAGCCCGCCGCCCGTCGCGGCTCGTAACGATTCACGTGGGGTTATGGCGAGCTCAGCCCTTTACTCGCGAGGAACGCCGGGTTGAACAGGCGACCGAGATAATTTGTGCCGCTGTCGCACAATAGCGTGACGATCGTATGGCCGGGGCCGAGCTCGCGTGCGAGCCTCACCGCAGCGGCGACGTTGATTCCGCTCGATCCGCCGACGAACAGCCCTTCGCGGCGAAGCAGTCGATAGACCATCGTCACACATTCGCTGTCCGGAATCTGCATTGCATCGTCGATCGGCGTGCCCTCGAGGTTCGACGTCACGCGGCTCGAACCGATGCCCTCGGTGATCGAGCTTCCCTCGGCCTTGAGCTCACCCGTCTTGACGTAGTGGTAGAGCGCGCTTCCCACCGGATCGGCGAGCACGATGCGCACCGCCGGATTGCGCTCCTTCAGATAGCGGGCGACGCCGGCGAGCGTGCCGCCGGTGCCAGTCGCGCAGACGAACGCGTCGATGTGCTCTCCGGTGTCACGCCAGATTTCGGGCCCGGTGGTTTCGTAATGCGCTCGGCGATTGACCGGATTGTCGAACTGGTTGGCCCAGACGGCGTGCGGCGTTTCGGCCGCGAGACGACCGGCGATCTTGACGTAATTATTCGGATCGGCGTATGGCACCGCGGGAACCGGTCGCACTTCGGCGCCGAGCGCGCGCAGCAACGCCACTTTCTCCGGCGACTGCGTCTCGGGTATGACGATGACGCAGCGATAGCCGCGCGCGTTGCAGATGTGCGCAAGACCGATGCCGGTATTGCCCGCGGTGCCTTCCACCACCGTGCCGCCCGGTTTCAGCGTGCCGCGGCGCTCGGCGTCCTGCACGATGTAGAGCGCCGCGCGGTCCTTGACCGAACCGCCTGGATTGAGGAATTCGGCTTTGGCGAGGATCTGACAGCCGGTCTCGCGGCCGAGGCTGGCGAGACGCATCAGCGGCGTGTCGCCGACGGTGCCGGCGAAGCCATCGCGAATGATCATCTGCGAGTGGTGAAACTTCTGCCGCAAAAAGCTGACTAAAATAGTATACTATTGCCGACGGCTTTTACTTCAACATATTTGGGTCGGACGCAATGCGGCTTACAACACGGGGACGTTACGCGGTTACGGCAATGCTGGACCTGGCGCTCAGCGACCGAGCCGGTCCGGTGACCGTGGCCGACATCAGCGAGCGGCAACAGATCTCGCCGCTCTATCTCGAGCAATTGTTCTCACGGCTGCGACACCACCGGCTCGTCGACAGCGTTCGCGGCCGCGGCGGCGGGTATTGTCTGTCCCGATTGCCGGGCGACATTTCAGTCGCCGACATCATTCGCGCGGTGAACGAGCCGATCGATGCGACACGCTGCAGTGGCAAGCTCAATTGCCACAACGGCAAGCGCTGCATGACCCACGAATTGTGGCACGAGCTGAACGGGATCATCGACGGCTATCTCGGGTCCGTCAGTCTGGCTCGGCTGGTCGCGCGACAGCAAGCGCGAAATGTCGACGTGCAGCCGGTCAGGCTCGCGCCGCGGTCGATCCGGAAGTCGTCCACGCGGTCGACGAAGGACACCCATCGATCATGAGCACGCTGCTCGAAAGCCTGGTGAACCGGCCGTACCCCCACGGCTTCGTCACCGACATCGAAGCCGACGTCGCGCCCAAGGGGCTGCGCGAGGACGTGATTCGCCTGATTTCCGCGAAGAAGAGCGAACCGGACTTCATGCTCGAGTGGCGGCTTCAAGCCTACCGCCATTGGCTGACGATGCGCGAGCCCAACTGGGCGACGGTGCGCCACCCGGCGATCGACTATCAGGAGATCGTCTACTACTCGGCGCCGAAATCGAAAACGGACGGACCGAAGAGCCTCGACGACGTCGATCCGGAGCTTCTCAAGATGTACGACAAGCTCGGCGTCCCGCTGCGCGAACGCGAGTTGCTCGCGGGTGTGGCCGTCGACGCGGTGTTCGACAGCGTCTCGGTCGCGACGACGTTCAAGGAGCAGCTCGCAAAGCTCGGCATCATCTTCTGCTCGTTCTCGGAAGCGGTGCGCGAGCATCCCGACCTCGTCAAGCGATACCTCGGATCGGTCGTGCCGTACACCGACAACTTCTTCGCGACGCTCAACTCGGCGGTGTTCAGCGACGGCTCGTTCTGCTACATCCCGCCGGGTGTGCGTTGCCCGATGGAGCTGTCGACGTATTTCCGCATCAACGCGAAGGACACCGGCCAGTTCGAGCGCACGCTGATCATCGCCGACAAGGGCGCGTACGTGAGCTACCTCGAAGGCTGCACGGCGCCGATGCGAGACGAGAACCAGCTTCACGCCGCCGTCGTCGAGCTGATCGCGCTCGAAGGCGCACAGATCAAGTACTCGACCGTGCAGAACTGGTATCCGGGCGACAAGGAAGGCAAGGGCGGCATCTACAACTTCGTCACCAAGCGCGGCGACTGCCGCGAGCCGAATTCGAAGATTTCGTGGACGCAGGTAGAGACGGGCTCGGCGATCACCTGGAAATATCCGAGCGTCGTGCTGCAAGGCGACAACTCGGTCGGCGAGTTCTACTCGGTCGCGCTGACGAACAACTACCAGCAGGCGGATACGGGCACGAAGATGATCCATCTGGGCAAGAACACGCGCAGCACGATTCTTTCCAAGGGCATCTCGGCTGGGCACGGCCATAACGCTTACCGCGGGCTGGTGAAGGTCGGCAAGAGCGCCGTGGGCGCGCGCAACTACACGCAGTGTGATTCGCTTCTGCTTGGTGACAAGTGCGCTGCGCACACGTTTCCGTACATCGAAGTGAAGAACGCGACGGCCAAGGTCGAGCACGAGGCGTCGACGTCGCGCATCGGCGAGGACCAATTGTTCTATTGCATGCAGCGCGGACTCTCCGGCGAGGATGCCGTCTCGATGATCGTCAACGGATTCTGCAAGGAGGTCTTCAAGGAGCTGCCGATGGAATTCGCCGTCGAGGCGCAGAAGCTTCTCGGCGTGAGTCTCGAAGGCAGCATCGGCTGACCCGCTGCGGACACCTATGGCTCTGCTCGAAATCACGAATCTCCACGTCAGCGTCGACGACAAGCCGATCCTGCGCGGCATCGATCTACGTGTGGACGCCGGCGAAGTGCACGCGATCATGGGCCCGAACGGCTCCGGCAAGAGCACGCTAGCGCACGTGCTCGCCGGCCGCGAGCCGTTTCGAGTGACGGCCGGTGAAGTCAGCTATGCAGGGCGCAATCTGCTCGACATGCCGCCCGAACAGCGCGCGCGCGAAGGCGTGTTCCTCGCGTTCCAGTATCCGGTCGAGATTCCGGGGGTGAGCAATGTCTATCTGCTGAAAGCGGCGCTCAACGCGGTTCGCAAGCATCGGGGCGAGCCCGAGCTCGATGCGATGGAGTTCCTCGCGCGAATCAAGGACAAGCTGAAGCAGATGGACATCGACGCGGCGCTCCTTCACCGCGCGGTCAACGAAGGGTTTTCGGGCGGCGAGAAGAAGCGCAACGAGATCCTGCAGATGGCGGTGCTCGAGCCGAAGCTCGCGATTCTCGACGAGACCGACTCCGGGCTCGACATCGATGCGTTGAAGACTGTCGCGGACGGCGTCAACGCGATGCGCAGCCCTGAGCGCGCGATGATCCTCGTCACGCACTATCAGCGGCTGCTCCATTACGTCGTTCCGGACGTCGTGCACGTGCTCGCGAATGGCCGTATCGCCAAGTCGGGCGGACCCGAGCTCGCGCTCGAGCTCGAGCGGCGAGGCTATGGCTGGGTCGAGGCGGAGAGCCGCGCACCGGCGTCGGTCCCGCAGGCATGACAGACGAACGCCCAATGAATCCGGCCGTGCATGACCGCTATCGCGACGAGTTCGATCGGCTCGAACCGCAGCTCGCCGGCGCACGGCTGCCGTGGCTTCGCAAAGCCCGCCGCGAGGCGCTCGATCGCTTCGCCGAGCTCGGCTTTCCGACGACGCGCCAGGAGGATTGGAAATACACCAATGTGGCGGCAATCGAAAAGCGCGCGTTCACTGCGCCTTCGCGAGGCGCAGCGAGCGCGGCGCAAGTGAGCGCGCTCGGGTTGCCCGGTGCTCACCGGCTGGTATTCGTCGACGGCCGTTACGACGCGGCGCGCTCGCGCGTCCAATCGTTGTCTTCGGATCTGACGCTGCGAAGCCTCGCCGACGCGCTCGCGGACGACCCGGACCGGCTCGAACCGCTGCTGCTTGGCGATGCCGGAGCGATTGCGACGGGTTTCGACGCGCTCAACACGGCATTCTGGGCCGACGGCGGGTACATCGACGTCGCGGCCGGCACGGCGATCGACGAGCCGATTCACCTGTTATTCATCAGCACACAGGCCGATGCGGCGACGCATCCGAAAACGGTCATTCGCTGCGGTGCGGGCTCCCGCATGTCCGTCGTCGAGCACTACGTCGGATTGGGCGCCGTCGTCTCGCTGACGAACGCGTCCACACGCATCATCGTCGAACACGATGCGAGGATCGAGCACTGCAAGCTGCAGCAGGAATCGTCGCGCGCGTTCCATGTCGCCGCGCTTCGCGCGCAACAGGCGCAGGGCAGCCGTTTCGCTTCTTGCTCGTTCGCGCTCGGTGCGCTGCTGTCGCGCAACGACATCACGACGCGACTCGATGCCGAAGGCTGCGAGGCCGAGCTCAACGGGTTGTACCTCGCCGATGGCCGCCAGCACGTCGACCACCACACGTGCATCGACCACGCGCAGCCCCGCGGCGTGAGCCGTGAATTCTACAAAGGCGTCCTCGCGGGTGCGGCCCGCGCCGTGTTCAACGGCAAGGTGATCGTTCGTCCCGACGCGCAGAAGACCGATGCGCAACAGTCCAATCGCAACCTGTTGTTGTCCGAAGGCGCCGAGGTCGACACCAAGCCGCAGCTGGAGATCTACGCCGATGACGTGAAATGCAGTCACGGCGCGACCGTCGGGCAGCTCGACGAGAACCAGGTGTTCTACCTTCGCTCACGCGGCGTCGACGACGAAGCGGCAAGGAAGGTCCTCGTTCATGCGTTCGCCGCGGAGATCGTCGGCCGCTGCGGCATCGAGTCGTTGCGTGAACGGCTGCAGGCGCTTCTCGCCGATCGTCTGTCCGATGTGGGCATCGTGGGAACGTTGTCATGAAAAGCACCGTCAACGAAATCCGCGCAGTCGAGGCGGCCCACACGCTGTTCGATGTCGCGCATCGGCGCGAGGACTTCCCGATCCTGAAGCAGACGATCCATGGCAGGCCTCTCGTCTATCTCGACAATGCGGCGACGAGCCAGAAGCCGCAAAGCGTGATCGATGCCGAAAGCCGCTACTACGCGACGCTCAATGCGAACGTGCACCGTGGGATCCACGATCTGAGCCAACGCGCGACCGACGCGTTCGAAGCGGCGCGCGACAAGGTGCGCCGCTTCATCAACGCGGCCGACGCGAAGGAGGTCGTGTTCACGCGCGGCACGACGGAGGCGATCAACCTGGTCGCGCAGAGTTACGGCCGCAGTCGGTTCAAGCCGGGCGATGAGATCCTCGTGACCGAGATGGAGCACCACTCGAACATCGTTCCGTGGCAACTGCTGTGCGAGCAGACGGGGGCGGTCTTGCGCGTGGCGCCGATCGACGATACCGGTGCGCTGCGAATGGACGCGTTCGAAGCGCTCGTCAACGCGCGGACCCGACTCGTCGCCGTGGCGCATGTGTCCAATGCGCTGGGCACGATCAACCCGGTTCGTCGACTGGTCGAGCTCGCGCACGCAGCCGGCGCGCCGGTGCTGATCGACGGCGCGCAGGCAGCGCCGCACATCGAGGTCGACGTACGCGCGCTCGACTGCGACTTCTACGCGTTTTCCGGGCACAAGCTGTACGGCCCGACTGGCATCGGCGTGCTGTACGGCAAGGCCGCGCTGTTCGACGCGATGCCGCCGTACCAGGGCGGCGGCGACATGATCAGCCGCGTGACGTTCGAGAAGACCTCGTACAACGCGCTGCCGTACAAGTTCGAGGCGGGCACGCCGAACATCGCCGGAACGATCGGCCTCGGGGCCGCGATCGATTACGTCGAGGCGATCGGGCTCGACGCCATCGCCGCGCACGAGCACGATCTGCTCGACTATGCGACGCGACGGGCGCGCGAGCTGCCGGGGCTCACCTTGATCGGCACGGCGAAGGACAAGGCGGGCATTCTGGCGTTTACGCTCGAAGGCATCCATCCGCACGAGATCGGCACGGTGCTCGACCACGAAGGCATCGCGATCCGCACCGGCCATCATTGCGCGATGCCGGTGATGGACCGTTTCGGCGTGCCGGCGACGGCCCGCGCATCGTTCGCGCTCTACAACACGCGCGACGACGTCGACGCGCTGATCGAGGGTCTGCGCAAAGTCCAGCACATGTTCGGCCGATGAGCGATCTGCGCGACCTCTACCAGGAGGTCATCCTCGACCACTACCGGAAGCCGCGGAACTTCGGTCCGCTCGCCGGCGCCGACCGAAGGGCAGAAGGCTTCAACCCGCTTTGCGGCGATCGGCTGACGCTGTATGTCAAATTCAAGGACGGCGTGATCGCGGATGCGAGCTTCGAGGGGTCCGGATGCGCGATCTCGACCGCCTCGGCGTCGCTGATGACCGAGAGCATCAAGGGCAAGACGGAGCGCGAGGCCGAAGCGCTGTTCCGCCGCTTCCACGACGTCGTCACCGGTCATGCGTCGACGGATGACGTCGATCTCGGCAAGCTCGAGGTGCTCGCGGGCGTGCGCGAATTCCCGGTGCGCGTCAAATGCGCGACGCTCGCGTGGCATACGCTGCACGCGGCGCTCGCGAAGCAGGCAGAACCGGTGTCGACGGAGTGATGGCGATGTCCATCTTCGATTGGCTGCACAAAGCCGAGCAGACCGAGACGAAGGCGCTCGACGAAAGACCCGAAACCGACATGGACGAGCTCAACGAACGCGTCATCGGCGCGCTTCGCACCGTCTACGATCCCGAGATGCCGGTCAATATCTATGACCTCGGCCTCATTTACGATTTGGACGTCACCGATGCGGGCGTCGTCAACATCCGGATGACGCTCACCGCGCCCGGCTGTCCTGTCGCGCAGACCTTTCCCGGCATTGTCGAGCAGGCCGTCGCGAGCGTTCCGGGCGTCAACGAAGCCCGCGTCGAGCTCGTGTGGGATCCGCCGTGGTCGCGCGAGCGGATGTCCGAGGCGGCACGGCTCGAGCTCGGAATGCTCTGACATGGCGCAATGGGTCGACGTCGCGCCCGCCGCAGAATTGAGCCCGGGATCGTGGCGCACGGTCGATGTCGACGGCACGCAGATCGCGGTGTTCAACGTGAACGGCCAATTCCACGCGATCGAGGACGTCTGCACGCACGACGGCGGGATTCTCACCGGCGGCAGCGTCGAGGGCGCGCAGATCGTCTGCCCGCGTCACGGCGCGCGGTTCTCGATCATCAGCGGCGACGCGCTGAGCCCGCCGGCGTACGAGCCGGTGCCGACGTTTCCCGTGCGGGTCGAGCAGGGCGTCGTGCAGGTGAGGGATGATCGCTGGGACTAGATCGCCGGCGTAACGCTCGCGCGGGTCAGTCGGCGCCGACGCACCACGGCATCGGCGGCGGAACGGATCGGCGACGATACGATTCGCGCAGCTGCAGGCGCAGCTGGTCGGCGTAACGGATCTCTTCCAACGACGCCGTGACGGTCCGGCCGAGCGGCGAATCATCGTCGCTGCCCAACGGAGATCCCGGCTCGTACACGCTGTGTGCTCCATCCGGGTTGGCCATGGCATCGCTCCCTGATTGCGAATGTGACGACTGCAGATTAGGGAATGCGAGCCTTGCGAGCGTTGATCGCCGTCAAGCGTCCCGTCGTGCTGCAGCGCGAGAAGCGTTGACGTACGTCAATCCATGGACGTTGAACCCGTCACCGACGCCTAGGCGACGACGCGGACGGGGTCGCCGACGCCGATGCCGAGCAGCTGCGCCGCGCTTGCACGATTCGCCGCAAGCTCGACCAGTCCGACGCTGTTCTCGTACCAAAACACGTTGCCGGCCGGCGCGTCGGCGAACGTGCGGGCATAGCGCGCGCGGCATTGGCCCCATGTGATCGATGCGCTTTGCGGCACATTACGAGCGCGCAGGCCGGTGAGCGCGTTCCCATAGTGATCGATGTAGATCAGTTCGGATAAGTCGTCCGGCCCGAGACGAACCTGCAACTGCCGAGTCTGTTCGAGCTTGCCAAGATCAGGCGTCGGGCGCGCCAGATCGGTGGCGACCGGCGCGAACAGATCGCGTCCGTGGAACGATGCCGACAGCGCGGGCGGGCGCCACGCGATCCGCCACGTTTGCGTCGTCGCGGCGCGCGCGGCAACGACGGACAGCAGACCGTTGTCCGGTCCGACGTACCATTTGCCATCGGCTTGAAGGACCGCCGCGTCGCGGTCGGTGCCGACGCCGGGATCGATGACGGCAAAAAAGACGGTGCCCGCCGGAAAGCGGGCCTGCAGTGCCGCCAACAGATGAGCGCCGGCTCTCGGGTGAAAGCTCGGCACGCTGTGCAGCAGATCGACGATGGCCGTGCCCGCCGGCGCGCGCTCCAGCAGCGCAGCCTTGACCTGACCGACGTAGAGGTCGTCGGCGCCAAAATCGGTGAAGAGCACGATCATGTTCGGGGATCAACGAGCTCGGGAAGTTTTTCCAACCCCCGCGTACCGAAAGCACGACGTCAGGTGATCGTTGACCATGCCCGTGGCTTGCATGAATGCATAGCATATCGTCGAGCCGACGAAACGAAATCCCCGCGCGACGAGCGCTTTCGATAGCGCGTCCGATTCGGCCGTGCGCGCCGGGATGAGCCCGGCGCTGCGCCATCGGTTGACCTTCGGCGCGCTGCCGACGAAGCTCCAGACGAACGCGTCCAGGCTCCCGGCCTCGCGCTGGATATCGCGAACCGCGCGCGCATTGCCGATCGCGCTTTCGACCTTCTGCCGGTTGCGCACGATGCCGGGGCTCGCGAGCAGGCGCTCGACGTCATGCGAATCGAAGCGTGCGACCTTGGCCGGTTCGAATCCGGCGAACGCTTCCCGATAGCCGTCGCGCTTGTTGAGGATCGTCTGCCACGAAAGGCCGGCCTGCGCGCCTTCGAGCACGAGGAACTCGAACAGCAGGCGATCGTCGTGCACCGGCACGCCCCATTCCTCGTCGTGATAGGCCACCATGCGCGCATCGGTGCCGGCCCACGGGCATCGCTTCGGTGCTCTCATCGAAAGACTCTCCGTTGATTCGGTCGCGCGCGAATCACGACTCGCGGTCGGCAAGCCAATGCTGCGGCTTCGTCGATTCGCCTTCGACCATGAACTGCTTCGCACGGTCGAGAATCTCGCGATCGGCGACGCTCGCGCGCTCGTGCTGGCGCAAGTGCTCGAGCCACGATTCGTCCATGAAGCATTCGAGGAACCGCGAAAGATCGGCCGAGTCGTGGACGAGCTCCCAGAAATACGCGCCGTTGCGCAACCGCATTTCGCGAACGGCTTGCATCGCGCCGACGAACTCGGCCCGCTTGTCCGCCTTGACCCGGTATTCGATCGTCACCAATACGGGTCCGCTGTCGGGCTCGGGCGTCTCGGCGAGCACGGGCGCCGGCCAATCCAGCGACGGCGTGAAGTCGCGTACCTGGTGCTGACCGAGCTTGAATCGCCATGTGACGCCGATCGCGATCGCCATTCCCAACGCTGCGATCGTCAGCGCGGCGGGAATGCCGATCCGCGTCGCGACTTGTCCCCACAAGATGCTGCCGAGCGCCATTCCGCCCATGAATACGACGACGAATGCCGCAAGGCCGCGCGCGCGGACCCAGGGGGGCAGCGTCAGCTGCGCCGAAACCTGAAGCGCAGAGAGAATCGAAATCCACGCAACGCCGGTGGCGAGCATGGCCACGGCGAGAAGCGCCAGGTTCTGCACATGCGCAAGCAACAGCGCCGCAACGGCATAAAGCGCACTCGCGCCGGCGACCAGGGCGTCGCGCGAGAGCTTTGCCCGCACGCGGGGGAGCAGCATCGCACCGGCGACGGCACCGACGCCGATGCACGTCAGCAGAAATCCATAGGTTTCCGGGCCTCGCCCGAGCTCTTTGCGCACGATCAGCGGAAACAACGACCAGGTCGCGCTCGCGAACACGAAAAACGCGATTCCGCGGATCAGCACGACTTGCAATGCGTGCGTATGCGTGACGAAACGCAATCCGACGCGAATCGCTCCGAGGAAGCGCTCCGCGGGCAGCGTGCTCCTGTGGTGCTCGCGACGCCAGCGCGCCAGCACCCAGAGAATGCCGACGTAGGACAACGCATTGAGCACGAAGACGAGCCACGCGCCCACAGCGGCCACCAGCACGCCTGCAATCGCGGGTCCGATCGCGCGCGAAATGTTGATTGCGATGCTGTTGAGCGCGATGGCGGACGGGAGCTCGTCGGCAGGCACGAGGTCCGGGACGATCGCGGCCCACGCGGGCATCACCACGGCGGCACCGACCCCGAGCGCGAAGGTGAATCCAAGGAGCGTCCAGGGCGTCATGAGATCGAATGCCGTCAAAATTCCGAGCATGCCGGCCGTCACGAGCAGATAGAGCTGAACCGCGATCAGCAATCGCCGGCGATCGACGATGTCGGCGATCGCCCCCGCCGGTAGCGCGAGCAGCATCACGGGAAGGCTGTCCGCGGCTTCGACCAGCGCCACCAGCGACGGCGACGACGACAGCGACGTCATCAGCCAGCCGGCGCCGACGTCCTGCATCCACGTGCCGACGTTGGAGACGATGGTCGCGATCCACAGGCTGCGGAACAATGCGTTGCGCAGCGGGCTCCACGCCGAAGGCGGCGCGCGAGCGGGCGCAGCTTCGGCGCCCCCGGTCGTTTGCGCCGGTCTCACGACGCGGCGCTCGACCGGTTCATTCGAGCTCCATCGCGATCTCGTCGATGTAGCACCAACTCCAATCCTCGCCCGGCTCGAGCGAGGTCACGATCGGATGACTGGTCGAATGGAAGTGCTTCGTGGCGTGCCGGTTCTTCGAATCGTCGCAGCATCCGACGTGCCCGCACATCCGGCAAAGGCGAAGGTGCACCCAGCTGTCGCCGATTGCGAGGCATTCCTCGCAGCCGCGGGTGGTCGGCGTTGCCGTCACGACAGACTTCAAATGAGTGCATCGATCGGTCATGGTGATGGGTGCTGCGGCACGTGATTGGATGTTGGACGTGCGGCCGCAAGATACTGATGGATCGACGCCACGACCGCTGCGCCTTCGCCGATCGCGCCTCCGACGCGCTTGACCGACCCCGAGCGCACGTCGCCGACGGCGAACACGCCGGGAACGCTGCATTCGAGCGCGGCCGGCGTGCGTTCGCGTGCACGCTCCGAGAGTGTCTGACCGGTGAGCACGAATCCGTGCGCGTCCAAAGCGACGCCGCAATCCCCGAGCCAGCCGGTCTCCGGATCCGCACCGACGAAGAGGAATACGTTGCGTATCGATCGCATTTCCTCGCTGCCCGTCCGGTTGTCACGCCACGACACCGCGGCGAGGCCCGCTGACGGCTCGCCGTGCAGGTCGGTCAACTCGGTCTGGGGATGCAGCTCGATGTTCGGCGTGGCTTCAATGCGATCGATCAGGTAGCGCGACATGCTCGCGGCGAGGCCCCTGCCACGCACGAGGATGTGGACCTTCGACGCGTGAGTCGCGAGAAACACCGCCGCCTGCCCGGCCGAATTGCCGCCGCCGACCAACGCGACTTCATCGTTCGCGCATCGCTTCGCCTCGAGCGCGGATGCCCAATACGACACGCCGTGGCCTTCGAATTCGCTCAAGCGCGGCACGGCGGGCCTGCGGTAGCGCGCACCGCTTGCGATCACGACGGTCCTGGATCGGAGCTTGCGTCCGTCGCTCAGACGCAACGACAGCTCGCCATGGGGTCCTGCCTTGCCGCAATCGAGCCCGGCGGCTTGCGCCGGTATCAGGATTTCGGCGCCGAACTTCTGCGCCTGCACGAATGCCCGGCCGGCGAGCGCCTGGCCGGAGATGCCGGTCGGAAATCCAAGATAATTTTCGATACGCGCGCTGGCGCCGGCCTGGCCGCCGAAAGACCTGCAATCGAGCACGACGACATGAAGGCCCTCGGAAGCTGCGTACACCGCGGTTGCAAGCCCAGCCGGGCCGGCGCCCACGATCGCGACGTCGAAGAGCTCGTCGCGCTCGCCGGTGTCGAGCATGCCGAGGCGGCGCGCGAGCGCGTCCTCCGACGGTGAAACGAGCACCGAGCCGTCCGGGCAGACCGCCAGCACATCGGCATCGGCGGCGCCGTATTGCTCGAGGAGCGCGGCGGCGTCGGCATCCTGCGTCGGATCGATCGCGTGATACGGGTGGCCGTTGCGACGCAGGAAATTCTGCAATCGAAGCACGTCGGCCGACTGCGGCCTGCCGATCAGCACCGGGCCGCTGCCACCCGATTCGATCAACCCGACGCGTCTGAGGATCAAAGCGCGAACGATGCGCTCGCCGAGGTCCGCCTCCGCAATGATCAGCGCGCGAAGCTCACCAGGAGAAATCAACAGCGTTTCGACGTCTTCGTCGGCGTAACCGTCAACCAGGGCGAAGCCGCCGGAAAGCTGAGCGACCTCGGCAATGAACTGCCCGTGACCCTGGCGAACGATCGGAACTACGTGACCCAGCCCGTCGCGCTGGCTGACCGTCACATGACCCTTCAGCACGACGAACATGCCGGGACCTGGCTCGCCTGCCGCAAACAACCGCGCGCCGCGCGGGTAGCGCTTTAGCGTGCCGAACCGGCTGATGCGCGCAATCTCGGCGTCGGTGAGCGCCGCAAACATCTGCTCGGGCCGATTCGCGAGGGCCGGCGGGACGTTGTCAGCGATGAAGAACTCGGAATGCCGGAATTTCATTCGGTCGATCGCGCGAGCGATGGATCCGCGAATGGTTGCTCCATCGATACTACGCGGTCAAGCCAGCTTGTAGCGCGCGCCGTTGCCTTGCGTAACGGCAGCACCTGCACAGTGTCGAAAGACGCCAACGGATCGTTTCCGACAGCCTACGGCACGCTGCAACGAGCGGGCGGGATGGCCGACGCCTCGATTGACGCTACGGTCCTCGCTGCACCGTTTCGAGCAACGCCAGCAAGCCTTTGAGAAGCGCGATCGGTGACGGCGGACAGCCGCGGATGTGCAAATCGACCGGCAGGACGGCGGAAACGCCGCCCTCGCACGCGTAGCTGCCGGCGAAGAGGCCGCCGTCGCGTGCGCAATCGCCGACGGCGACGACCCATTTCGGGCCGGGCGTCGCGTGGTAGGCGCGCTCGAGCGCTTCGCGCATGTTCGTCGTGACCGGCCCGGTTACGAGCAGCACGTCGGCGTGGCGCGGTGAAGCGACGAAACGGAATCCGAACCGCTCGAGGTCGTAGACGATGTTGCTCAGCGCATTGATCTCGAGCTCGCATCCGTTGCACGATCCCGCGTCCACCTCGCGGATGGAGAGCGTCCGTCCGAGCCGCAGCCGCGCGGCGCGCTCGACGCTCTGCGCGAGCTCGGCCAGCAGCGCCTCGTCGGCGCCCGGCGACGGCTCGGTGAGCGCTCCGTACACGAGGCTCTTGAAAAGCATCCTACGCATGCGAGCCTCGTTTACAGGTCATGGCCGGAGTACGAGCAATTGAACGACTTGTTGCACAACGGGAAGTCGGCGACGATGTTGCCTTCGATCGCGGCCTCGAGCAGCGGCCACTGGAACCACGACGGGTCGCGCAGATGGCATCGCTCGACGGTTCCGTCGGTGGCGATTCGCACCCATACGAGCACGTCGCCGCGAAATCCTTCGACGAGCGCGACGCCTTCGCGCGGCTCGTTCGCCGCGAATGTGATCGCCGAGCCGATCGAACCGGCAGGCAGCCGCTGCAGCAGCTGATCGATCAGCGAGACGCTTTGCTCGACCTCGCGGATGCGGATCCACACGCGCGCATCGACATCGCCGTCCTCGAGCTTAGGAACGTCGAAGTCGAGCGCGTCGTACGGCGGATAGCCGGGCGTGCGCCTCGCGTCGAAACGACGACTCGACGCGCGACCGACATAGCCGCCGCATCCGAATCGTTGCGCGAGCGCCGCGGAGAGTACGCCGGTGCCCACCGTGCGGTCCTGCAGCGACGCGGTGTTGTCGTAAAGCTCGACCAACTCGGGAAACTGGCGGCGGATCTGCGCGAGCAGCGCGCCGATGAGCGCAGCGCCTTCGGCCGGAAGGTCGCACGATACGCCGCCGGGCACGACGCGATCCATCATCAGGCGGTGGCCGAAGCAGCGGTCGGCGACGCGCAGCACCTGCTCGCGCAGGTACCCGCAATGTGCGTGCATCATCGCGAACGCCGCATCGTTGCAGACGGCGCCGATGTCGCCGAAGTGATTCGCGAGCCGCTCGAGCTCGGCCATCAGCGCACGCAGCGCGTGGACGCGCTCGGGTACCGCGATGCCGTGCGCGGCCTCGACCGCCCGCGCGAACGCGATCGCATAGGCGACGGTGCTATCGCCCGAGACGCGTCCGGCAAGCCTCGCCGCCCGCTCGACCGGTTGACCGCTCATCAGCCGCTCGGTCCCTTTGTGCGCGTACCCGAGCCGCTCTTCGAGGCGCACGACCGCTTCGCCGTTCGCGGTGAAGCGAAAATGGCCGGGCTCGATGATGCCGGCGTGCACGGGGCCTACCGGAATTTGGTGCAGGCTTTCGCCTTCGGTGGGCAGGAAAGCGTAACGGGCTGCAGGCTTCGATGCTTCGGACGTCGCGCGCTTCCACGTGCCGTGGTCGAGCCACGGCCGCGTGTCGGCAAGACCCTCCGGTTCGAGCTGCCACAGGTCGCGGATCGCGCGCTCGAGACGGATCGCGGGTGAATGCAGACGACCGACCGACGGGAACCGGTTGTTCGTGCACGTGACGGTGAGCACGCCGAAGTCGGCGTGCGTTTCGTCGAGCAACGCCATGTGCACGAGGGCGCTTTCGCCCCAAAGCCCGAGCAGCGTCCACGCGCCGGAAGCAAGCGAATCGATTGCCTGTCGCCACGCTTCGTCGCTGACGACGGCGCGCGGCCACGGCGAATGCGCAGCGACGACACGGCCGGCTCGAACGGCGTCGCGCAGCTTTGGCGTGGCAGGCAGGACGGCGCTCATTTATCGCAACAAGCCGGCGACGTGCTGGAACCACGTCACCAGCGGCATCGGCAGATAAAGGCCGGCGACGAGTACCAGTCCCAGATGCGTGAACATCGGCACGAACGACGCGCGGGCGAGCGCGTGACTGCCGTGCGCCTCGCCGAACGCAAGCCCGTTCAGCCGATAGAGCAGCGCCCCGAGCGCGACGAGCAGGCCCAGCCCCATGACGACGGCGAGCACCGGCGCGCGCGCGAACGTCGACGTGAGGATCAGGAACTCGCTCATGAAGATTCCCATCGGCGGCAGCCCCACGATCGCGATCACGCCGAGGATCAGTCCCCACCCGAGCAGTGGATGCGAGCTCGTGAGCCCGCGGATTTCCGCCATCTTCTGCGTGCCCTTGACCTGCGCGATGTGGCCGACGGCGAAGAAGATCGCCGACTTGGTGAGCGAGTGCATGATCATGTGCAGCAGGCCCGCGAAGTTCGCGAGCGGGCCGCCCATCCCGAACGCGAAGCTGATGATGCCCATGTGCTCGATCGACGAGTACGCGAACATGCGCTTGATGTCGTCGCGGCGGTACAGCATGAATGACGCGAACACGACCGACACGAGGCCCAGCGTGATCATCAACGGCCCGGGCGCAAGCGCGAGCGGATTGCTCGACATCACCATCTTGAAGCGCAGCACGGCGAACAGCGCGACATTGAGCAGCAGGCCCGACAGCACGGCCGAGATCGGCGTCGGGCCTTCGGCGTGCGCGTCGGGAAGCCATGCATGCAGCGGGGCGAGCCCGACTTTCGTGCCGTAGCCCAACAGCAGGAAAACGAACGCGAGGTTGAGCAACGCGGGATCGAACTCGCCGGCGCGTTGCACGAGAACGCTCCACGCCATCGCTTCCAGACCCTCGCCGAGCACCGACGCGGCGGCGAGATAGACGAGGATCGTTCCGAACAGCGCCAATGCGATGCCGACGCTGCCGAGGATGAAGTATTTCCACGCGGCCTCGAGCGCTTCGTGCGTGCGGTAGATGCCGACCATCAGCACGGTGGTGAGCGTCGCCAATTCCACCGCCACCCACATCAGCCCGACATTGTTCGCGAGCAGCGCCAGATTCATCGCGAACATCAGCGTCTGGTACATCGCGTGATAGAAGCGCAGGTATACCGGCGTCAGGCGTCCGATCTCGAGCTCGTGCGCGATGTAGGTGCCGCTGAACACACTCGTCGTGAACCCGACGAACGTGTTGAGCACGATGAACACGACGTTGACGTCGTCGACGATCAGGAAAAGGCTTGGCTCGGGCCGCACGAAGAAGAGCGCGATCGCGCAGACGAGTGTCAGCAGCGTACCGAGCACGTTCAGCCGCGCGGTGGTGCGGTCGTCCGGCAGGAATGCGAGCAGTGCCGCGCTCACCGCGGGGATGATCAGGATCGCCTTGACGACGAGGGAACCGGGATCGATCACGGGCGCTCTCCACGGAAGCGGTCGAGCGCGTGCATGTCGACCGTGTCGAAGCGCTCGCGGATGCGGAACAGGAAGATGCCGATCACGATGAGAGCGATGAGGATGGAAAACGCGACGCTGATCTCGACGACGAGCGGCATGCCTTTGGCGCCGGTCGCGGCGAGGATCAGCCCGTTCTCGATCGACATGAACCCGATCACCTGGCCGACGGCGTTGCGCCGCGACACCATCATCAGCAGGCCGAGCAGGATCACCGACAGCGCGAATGCGAGATCCTCGCGCACGAGTGTGCCGGCGGCCGCGGTGATCGGCAGCATGACCATGATCGACAGCGCGACGAGCATGATGCCGCCGAGCATGATCTGGCCGATGCCGACCACCGTCTCGATGTTGCGGTGGATGCCGAGCCCGACGATGATCCGGTGCAGCACGATCGGAATGACGATCGCCTTGACGACGAGCGCGATCGCGGCCGTGATGTACAGATGCGGCGCATTCTGGATGTACGCCTGCCACGCGACCGACAGCGAGACGATGAACGCGTGCAGCGCGAACACGTTGATCAGGCTGAACATCCGGTCCTGGTAGAGCAGCATGAAGCTCACCAGCACGAGCCCGCCGGCGAACATGTGCGCGACATCGAGCGCGAAGGGATTCATCACACGCTTCGCGAGACGAACAGCAGCAGCGCCGCGAGCAAGCCGAGCATCAGCGCTGCGCCGAGGAAGTCGGACACGCGGAAGACTCGCATCTTCGCGACGGCAGTCTCGAACACGGCCAGCAGAAATCCGGCGACCGCGAGCTTGACGACGTAGACGAACAGCGCGAGCGTGTAGGCGCCGAAGTCCTGGCCGGCGACGGCCACGCCCCACGGAAGGAAGATGCAATTGATCAGCGACAGGTAGAGCAGCAGCTTCAGCGATGAGGCCGCCTCGATCACGGCGAGATGGCGGCCCGAGTATTCGAGGATCATCGCCTCGTGCACCATCGTGAGCTCGAGATGCGTCGCCGGATTGTCGATCGGGATGCGCGCGTTTTCGGCGATCGCGACCATGACGAGCGCGACGAGCGACATCGCGAGCGACACGCGCAGACCGACGCCGGCACCTTGCATGAACGCGGCGACCGACGAGAGCTGCGTCGAACCCGCGAGAAGCGACAGCGTGAAGGCGATCAGCAGCATCGCCGGCTCGGCGAGCGAAGCGATCATCATTTCGCGGCTCGAGCCGATGCCGCCGAAGCTCGTGCCGACGTCGAGCCCGGCCAACGCGAGCATGAAGCGCGCGGTTCCGAGCAGCGCGACGATCGCGATCAGGTCGGCGGCGGTGCTGAACACGAGGCCGGTGGCGAACGTCGGCACCAGCGCCGCGGCGACCCATGTCGTCGCGAAGATCACGTAGGGAGCGACGCGAAACACCCACGACGCGTTCTGCGCGAGCACGACTTCCTTGCGCAACAGCTTGTGCAGATCGCGGTAAGGCTGGACGAGATCGGCACCCTGGCGCCGCAGCAGCCGCGCCTTGACCTTTCGCACATAGCCGGTCAGTAACGGTGCGAGCAGCAGCACGACCAGCAGCTGGCCGAACTGGACCAGTGCGTCGAGGATCACTGCCATACGGCGAGCACCACCAGAAGCGCGACCAGCGCGCCCGAGACCAGCGTGAGGTAGCCGCGGATCGTCAGGAACTGCAGCCGGTTCAGCACATCCGCGGTCTTCTCCACGATCCACGCGACCGGCGCGTACAGCGCGTCCCAAAGCAGATCACGGAGCGCGACATGCATCCGCGCCGGCCGCGAATCGCCGGGAGGGGGCATGTCGATCTGCTCGCGGGCGTGGAACACGAATGTTCCGAAGACGCGTCGTATCGGTTGCGCGAAGCTGCCGGCCGTGTATTGCGTGGCGGGATCCGGATCCGGGAATCCGCAATCCCAGGGCGGCGCGCGGCGAACGGCGTGCGATGCCCAACGGTGGATCACGTATATCGCGAGTGAAGCGGCGGCCGCGATCAGCACGAACAGCAGCAGCCCATTGTACGAGCTGCGGCTTTCGGCGATCGGGACGATCGTGAGCCACTTGAGCGCGGTTTGCTGCGGCAGTTGCGCGCCGACGAGCATCTGCGCGACCGGAGCGAGCGCATCGATGAAGTACCCCGGCATGATGCCTGCGGCGATGCAGAGAACGACCAGCACGAACATCGCGGTGAGCGAAAAGCGGTCGGTTTCGTGCGCCTCATCCGCGACGCTCGTTCTCGGCCGCCCGAGGAACGTGATGCCGAACGCTTTCACGAAGCACGCGGCGGCGAGCGCCGCCGACAGCGCGAGCAGGCCGCCGATCGCAGGCACGAGAAACTTCAGCAGCCACTGCGGCAGCTGCGGAGAGAGCAGGATCGCCTGGAACGTAAGCCACTCGGAGACGAAGCCGTTCAGCGGCGGCAGCGCCGAGATTGCCGCCGAGCCGATCAGAAATGCGAACGCCGTGTACGGCATCCGGTGGATGAGCCCGCCCAGACGCTCCATGTCGCGCGCGCCGGTCGCGGTGAGCACGGCGCCGGCGCCGAAGAACAGCAGGCTCTTGAACAGCGAATGGTTGAAGACGTGGAGCAGCGCGGCGGTCATCGCGAGTGCCGCGGCACCCGGCATCTCGTTCGCGCGAAAGGCGAGCGCGAGTCCCAGTCCGATGAAGATGATGCCGATGTTCTCCACCGTGTGATAGGCGAGCAGGCGCTTCAGGTCGTGCTCCATCAGCGCGTGCAGCACGCCGAGCACGGCGCTCGCGCCGCCGAACAGCAGCACGACGGCGCCCCACCACCAGGCCGGTTCGCCCATCAGGTCGAAGACGATGCGAACGAAGCCGTACACGGCGACTTTCGTCATCACGCCGCTCATCAGTGCCGACACATGGCTCGGCGCCGCCGGATGCGCGAGCGGCAGCCAGACATGCAGCGGAACGATCCCCGCCTTCGAGCCTGCGCCGAGCAATGCAAGCGCGAGGACGGACGTCGAAACGGCGAACGGCAGATCCGCGCTGCGAATCGTGTCGAACGCGTAACCGCCGCCGGGACCCGCCATCAGCCCGAACGCGAGCAGCAACGACAACGTGCCGAGGCTCGCCATCAGCAGGTAGATGTAGCCCGCACGCGCGTTGCCTTCGTGCAGGTGATGCGCCATCACCAGCGCCCACGAAGTGAGCGACATGAACTCCCACGTCAGCAGGAACGTGAACGCGTCGTCGGCAAGCACGACGAGATTCATGCCGGCGAGAAACGCGCAGAAGAACGGCAACACGCGAGCCGGCTCCGGCTCGTGCCGTCCGTCGCCGAGCCCATGTAGGCTCGCCGTTGCGCCCCCGAGATTGACGACGACGAGAAACGCCGCGGCGAGCGGATCGAGCCGGAAATGCGCGCCGAGCCATGGCAACCCGACCGGAAGGCTCGCCGTCTCGTTCAGGTCGCCGTTCGCGAGCAAAGCCCAGACCGCGGCAGCCAGCGCCGCGACCGATGCGACGAGCGCCGTTGCGTAGACGGCCGTGGACGTCGCGGTGCGTCTCGCCCACACAACCGCAGCAAGCGCGGTCGCGATGAACACCGCAACACACCACAACAGCACATCCACCGCCACGAGCGTTGCCTCGCTTGCCGTTAAATCGAGGAATGGCAGCCGCGTTGCACGGGCCGACGAATCATCGAACCTTCAATCGAACCCCGCGTCCGCCTCTTGCGCTGACGGCGCCGTCGCCGATCAGCTCGATACCCGCCGCGTCCAGTGCGGCGATCAGTTTCATCAACGAATCGACGTTGCCTCGAATCACGCCCTCGCTCGCCTCCATTCGCTGAATGGTCGGTAGCGACAGTGCGGAGGCCTTGGCGAGCGCGCGCTGGTCCATTCCGGCGAGCGCGCGAGCAGCCCGGAGTTGGGCGGCCGTGATCATGCGTCGAACATGAGAGCTGATGTTTTTAACACAATTACTCAATTCTACGACGTGCCTGCAGAGCGGCGCAATGGCCGGCCGTCCGATACGCTGGATCGGCTGAACAGGGTCAGGCGGCTGCGCGTCAATTCACTCGCGCGCTCAGCACCGGAACCATCCATACCGCATAGCCGTGAGGGTCGCGGATGGTCGCGATCATCTGTTCGAAGTACGCGAGTGCCGATTCGCGTGTCACCGGCGTGAGCTCGCCGATCGCCTGCGCGTACCCGTCGCGCCATGCCTCGAGGATCGCCGCGAATGTCCCGCGCGGCACGCGCACCGTGTCGACGACGATATAGTCGACGGTTATTTGCTCGAGGCTCATCGCGGCGAGAATGGCGAACGCGTTGCGCCCGATGAAGAGGTCGGTGCCGGTGGCCGACCCGAAGCTCGCCGGCACGGCGTGCCAGAATTCGCGCAGGTCGAGCGCGCCACGCTGGAAATGCAGCATTCCGTAGTCTTCCGCAATCAGATGGAGGTAGCCGCCGGCGCGCGTCACGCGCACGAGCTCCGCGATGACGCGTTCCGGATAGGGAATCGAGTGAATGACGTGCCGACAGACGGTGAGGTCGAAACGGCCGTCCTCGACGTCGAGCTCGTAGATGCTCTGATGCGCGAATGCGAGCCGCGGAGCGAGTCGAGCGTAGCGCGTTCGCGCGAGCTCGAGGTGTTCGTCGATGATGTCGACGCCGAGAATGTCCGCGCGAGGGAACATCTCGGCGAGCCGAGACGCCGCCTCGCCGGTGCCGCAGCCGGCGTCGAGTATCCGTGCTTGCGCCGGAAGCGGATAGCGGCGAATCAGCGGCATTTCCTGCGGCCAGATCGCTTGCGCCTGTGCCGCCAGGTTGCGCACCATCGACTCGTCGGCCATTTGCTTCGCTTGCGGATTGAGGTCGGTCACCGTGGTCTCCGCGTATTCGGTGGACGTCGAAGGCTATCGTCGGAATCCCGACAACTCAATGGGGCGGCGAGGGATCGCGCTTGACGCACCCGGAGATGACCCCTTACCGTAGGGCATGATGGCTCCCGCGAGCGCGCACGCCGCGAAAACGATCGTCACCGGCGTGATCGGGTCCGATACGCACATCGTCGGAAATCGCATTCTGTCGATGGCGCTGGAGCAGGCGGGCTACAAAGTCGTCGCGCTGGGCGCTCTGACGCCGGCGACCGACTTCATCAAAGCCGCCGTCGAAACGGACGCCGATGCGATCCTCGTGTCGTCGCTCTATGGCCAGGGCGAGCTCGATTGCCGCGGCTTTCGCGACCTGTGCGTCGAAGCGGGCCTCGACGACATCCTGCTCTACGTCGGCGGCAATCTCGTCGTCGGCAAGCAGGCGTGGCCGGAAGTGGAGAAGCGATTCCTCGAGATGGGATTCGACCGCGCGGCGCCGCCGGGAATGCGAATCGAAGCGGTGCTCGCGTGGCTTGCGGAAGACCTTGCCGCACGTAAACGCGGGTCGGAGCAATGACGACTGCCGCGCTGCTGATCGACTTCGGCAGCACGTATACGAAATTGCGCGCGATCGACCTCGACCGGCGGCGCATTCTCGGCTCGGGTCAGGGCGCGTCGACGGTCACGACGGACATCATGATCGGAATGAACGCGGGGCTTGCCGATCTCGAATGGCGTCTCGGCGGCTTGCCGCGATTCAAGTACCGGCTCGCGTCGAGCAGCGCGGCGGGCGGGCTGCGCATGGTGACGGTCGGGCTCGTGCGCGAGCTCACGGCGGAGGCGGCGCGACGCGCGGCGCTCGGCGCGGGCGCGAAGCTCGTCGGCGCGTTCGCGTACCGACTTACGCAGGACGACATCGAGCGCATCGTCGCGCTCGCACCCGATATTCTGTTGCTCGCCGGCGGCACCGACGGCGGCAACCTCGACGTGATCCTGCACAACGCGCAGACGCTCGGGCGCAGCCCGCTCGCGTGCCCCATCGTGCTCGCCGGCAACCGAAACGCGACCGACGACGCGCGCGCATTGTTCGCCGGCAAGGTCGTGCTCGCAACCGAGAACGTGATGCCCGAGTTCAACGTGCTGAACATCGAGCCCGCGCGCGCGGCGATCCGTCAGGTGTTCATCGAGCGCATCGTGCATGCGAAAGGCATCGATCGCGCGCAGGGCGAGTTCGATCACGTGCTGATGCCCACCCCCGCGGCCGTGCTCGAAGGCGCGCGGCTGCTCGCCGACGGATGCGCCGGCGCGTCGGGAATCGGGCCGCTGCTGGTCGTCGATCCGGGCGGCGCGACGACGGACGTTCATTCGGTTGCGACCGGCGAGCCTTCGATGCCCGGCGTGATCGTCCACGGCTTGCCCGAGCCGCATGTCAAGCGCACGGTCGAAGGCGATCTCGGCATGCGTCACAACGCGGCGAACATCGTCGAGATCGCCGGTATCGATACGATCGCTGCCGACGCGAACCTCGACGCGACGCGCGTCGACGCGCTCGTTGCCGGGATGGCGGGCGATATCGACCGCCTCCCGCAGTCGGCCGACGAAATCGCGCTCGACCAGGCGCTGGTGCGCGCCGCGGTCCGTCATGCCGTGATTCGCCATTGCGGCACCGTCGACACGGTCTACACGGCCAACGGGCCTGTCGCCGTGCAGAACGGCAAGGACTTGTCGGACGTTGCCGCCGTGATCGGCACCGGCGGCGCGCTCGTGCACAGCCCCGATCCGCGCGCAGTGCTCGAAATGGCGCTTGCCGACGCCACGGCGCCGCGTTCGTTGCGACCGAAGGCCCCGAAGCTCTTGCTCGACCGCCACTATCTGCTGTATGCCTGCGGTTTGCTCGGCACCGTCGAGCCGCAGGCGGCGCTTGAGCTTGCGCTCGCAAGCCTCGACAGTCTGGACAGGAAGCCTTCCGTTGAACGCCCCGTCATCGCCTGAAGCGACGCGCCGGCCGCTGTCCGAAGCGCGTATCCCGCACGACGTGTTCACGCAGATGCGGCGTGACAATCTCGCCCGCTGGCCGACCGGCGACGCCGTCGATTTCGACGAAGCCGTCGCGCTGCAAAAGGCGCTGCCGCCCCACAAGCAGCTCGGCCGCGTGATGCGCCGCGCGGTCGCCGAGCGGCGCTGCCTCACGCAGCCGCGCGGCGGCTTCGGCACGTTCGAGATGCACCGCGAGCTGATGGTGACGCTCGACCGCGACGGCCACGCCGACATCGTGCCGACGACCACCGACAGCTACACGCGCAACGAGCGGTTCGAGCTTGCGCAGAAGGGCATCGAGGAATCCGAGCGGCTGGGTCGCTCGATGCTGAACGGCTACCCGATCGTGAACTACGGCGTCGAGCGCGCGCGCGAGCTGATCGCGGCGATCGACAAGCCGGCGATCATGCTGACCGGGACGACGATGCCGAAGCTCACCAGCGAGATCGCGTTCGCCGGCGGCTTTTCCGGTTATCTCGGCTCGGGCATCGCGTACACGACGTCCTACATCAAGGAGCTGTCGATCGAGGACGGCATCCGCAATTACCAGTACCTCGACCGGCTCGCCGCGTTGTACGCCGAGCACGGCGTCGAGCTGCATCGGCGCCAGCCGGGGTTTCTCACCGGCACGAACATTCCGCCGTGCATTGCAATCGCCACCTGCGTGCTCGACTGCCTGCTCGCCGCTGCGCAGGGCGTCACGAACTACGGTCTCGAGATGGGCGAGACGATGCATCTCGTGCAGGACGCGGCCGCGGTCGCCGCGTGCGGCGCGCTCTGCCAGGACTATCTCGCGAAAAAAGGCCATCGCGACGTCTTCACATCCGTCACGCTGCTGCACTGGATGAGCGCGTGGCCGCAGGACGAGGCACAGGCGGCGGCGCTGATCAGCTACGGCGGCACGCTCGCAGCCATCAGCGGCGCTGCGAGCGTCACGACGAAGTCGACGCACGAGGCGTTCGGCATTCCCACACCGCAAGCGAATGCCGAGGGCCTTCGGATGACGCGGATGGCGATCTATCTCGCACGCGACATCCGGCTCGACGGGCTGCCGGCGTACGAGCAGGAGAAGGCGCTGATCGCGCGCGAGGTGCGCGCGATCGTCGACAAGGTGCTCGAAATGGGCGACGGCGACGTCGCCGTCGGAACGGTGCGTGCGTTCGAGGCGGGCGTGATGGACGTGCCGTGGTCGCCGAACCGGCACTGCAAGAGCCGCGTGCTGCCGGCACGCGACGCCGATGGCTGTCTGCGCATTCTCGATCCCGGGCTGATGCCGTTTCCGCGCGACATCCTCGAGCTGCACGAGGAGCGGCTGCGAAAACGTGCGGAGCGCGATCGCATCGCATTCGGGCCCGATCTCGCCGTGCAGAGCGTCTACGAGATGTCCGAACCGGTCGCGAAATTGTTGCCCGATCGGTGGGCGGTGTGAGCGGCGAGGTGGGCTCCGGGCGCGAAGCGCCGAGCCCGTGCGAGCATTCGCGAATCGCCGCGGCGAGGCCGACAACTGAACACTCGCGAAGCACGACTGGGACGCAGGCCGAGAGTGTGAGCGGCGAGGTCGGCTCCCGGCGCGAAGCGCCGAGCCCGTGCGAGCATTCGCGAATCGCCGCGGCGAGGCCGACAACTGAACACTCGCGAAGCGCGACTGGGACGGAGGCCGACGGTGTGAGCGGCAAGGTCGGTTCCGGGTGCACCGCGCCGAGCCCGTACGAGTATTCGCGAATTGCCGCGGAGCGGCTGACGACTCGACCGATCGACCGGGAACGATGGAGGGGAGGCCGCCGATGAGCGACGTCGCTTCCTGCGAGCGCATCGATCTTCACCGGCTGCGGGTGCCGCTCGTCACACCTTACCGGCTCGCGTTCGGGCCGGTCGAGCATTTCGACACGATCGTCGTCGAGATCACCGGTCGCGATGGGCGCGTCGGTCTGGGCGAGGCGACGATCCTCACCGGCTACACCGACGAGACGATCGACGATGGCTGGCGTGTAGCGCGCGAGCTCGCGGCGCAGCTTGCAACAACAGATGCTCTCGCCGCGGCGGCGCGCATCGCCAAGGCCGGCGTGTCGTTCCCGTTCACGGCGACCGCATTCGGCACGGCGCTCGAAATGCTCGCCGGCAGCCCTGCGCTCGACGTGCGCGAGACGACGCGCGTGCCGTTGCTGGGGCTGCTCAATGCAGAGCACGAGGCGGGGATCGCGACCGAATTCGAGCAGCTGCTCGCCGCGGGATTCCGCACGATCAAGGTGAAGGTCGGTTTCGACGCCGGGCGCGACGCGCAGCGCGTGCGCACCGTTCAGCGCGTCGTCGCGGGTCGTGCGCGCATCCGCATCGACGCCAATCAGGGCTATACGGCCGAGCAAGGCGTCGCGTTCGTGCGCGCGCTCGATCCGGCGCACATCGAGCTCTTCGAGCAGCCGTGCGCGGCGGGCGATTGGGACGCGCATCTCGCCGTCGCGCGCGCCGCGCCGGTGCCGATGATGCTCGACGAGTCGATCTACGGTGTGGACGACATCGAGCGGGCGGCGCAGCTTCGCGCGGCGCGCTACATCAAGGTCAAGCTGATGAAGCTCGTCACGCTCGAGCGGCTCGGTGTTGCGATCGCGCGTATCAGGGCGCTCGGCATGCAGCCGGTGCTCGGCAACGGCGTCGCGTGCGACCTCGGCTGCTGGATGGAGGCGTGCGTCGCGGCACGCGCGATCGACAATGCGGGCGAGATGAACGGATTCCTCAAGCCGCGCAGCGGACTGCTCACCGAGCCGCTGGAATTCGAGCAGGGCGCGATCGTGCTTGCATCCGGCTTCACGCCGCGGCTCGATCGTGACCGCATTGCGCCCTATCGCGTCGACGCCGCCGCGTTCGCGCGCGCAGGCGCGGCCACTGCGGTCCAGGGCGCGACGCCATGAGGGCGATGACGATCGAGCGCTTCGGCGGCCCGGAGGTGCTCGAATTGACCGACGTCGCCCAGCCCACGCCGCAGCCGGGCGAAGCGCTGGTCGAGCTCGAATACGCGGGCGTGAACTTCATCGATGTCTACATGCGAAGCGGCCACTACGCGCGCTCGCACACCTATCAGACGCCGCTGCCGATGACGCTCGGTATGGAAGGCGGCGGCGTCGTCGCTGCGCTCGGCGAAGGCGTCGCCGATTTCTCGGTCGGCGAGCGCGTCGCGTACTGCATCGTGCGCGGCAGCTACGCTCAGTACGCCGTGGTGCCGGCGGCGAGGCTCGTGCCGATTCCATCGAATGTGCCGATGCCGATTGCGACCGCGCTGATGCTGCAGGGATTGACCGCGCATTATCTGTCGCATTCGGCGTTTCCGCTGCGCGCGGGCAAGACGTGCCTCGTGCACGCCGGCGCAGGCGGCGTCGGCCAGCTGCTGATCCAGCTCGCGAAGCTCTCCGGCGCGACGGTGATCGCCACCGTGGGCAGCGAGGAGAAGGCCGCGGTTGCGCGCGAGCGGGGCGCCGACCACGTGATCGTTTATCGCGACGTCGATTTCCGCGACGAGGTGATGCGGCTCACCGACGGCCGTGGCGTCAATGTCGTCTACGATGCGGTGGGACGGGACACGATTGCGCGCAGCATCCGCAGTCTCGCGCGGCGCGGGCTGTGCGTGAACTACGGCGGCGCATCGGGGCTCGTCGCATCGATCGAGCCGCTCGACCTCGCCGAGGCGGGATCCGTCTACTTTACGCGACCGCACCTCGCGGACTACATTTCGTCGGCGGCCGAGTTGCGCGCACGCGCGGCCGAGCTCTTCGCCGCCTATGCGGCCGGCAAGCTCGCCGTGACGATCGACCGCGAGCTGCCGCTCGCCGAGGCGGCCGACGCGCATCGATGGATCGAAGCGCGCCGCACGAAAGGCAAGCTTCTGCTGCGAGTGTAGGAACCACGAAGGAGGACACGATGAGAGTTGCCGATTGGCCACGGCGCGCGACGGGCGCGCTTTTCGCCTGCGTGCTTGCGATCGCCGCGTGCGTCGCGATGGCGCAGGACAAGTACCCCTCGCGTCCGATCGAGTTCATCGTGCCGTGGGGGCCCGGCGGTGGGGCCGACCAGGTCGCGCGAAAGTCCGGAAAGATGATGGAGGACGATCTCAAAGTCTCGTTCCCCGTCGTCAACGTTCCCGGAGCGACCGGCAATGCCGGCATGGCGAAGCTGCTGTCGGGGCAAGCGGATGGCTATTCGATCTCCGTGATGACGTGGGACACGTACGCGCTGCTCGCGACGACGAACGCGCGGTGGTCGCTGAAGGACATCATCCCGGTCGCGCTGATGATCAAGCAGCCGTCCGCGTTCATGACGGCGACGAACGGCAATCTCAAGACGTGGGCCGACGTCGAGCGCGAGGCGAAGACGCGGCCGCTGAAGGTCGCCGTCACCGGCTTCGGCAGTCCCGACGACATCACGGTGAACTACTTCGTCGCGCGCGGGCTCAAGCTGATCGCCGTGCCGTTCGCGAATCCCGGCGAACGCTATACAGCGGTGCTCGGCGGTCACGCCGATCTGCTGTACGAGCAGCTCGGCGACGTGCGCAGCTTCCTCGACAGCAAGCAGATCCAGCCGGTGATCATCTTCGCCGAGAAGCGCTTCGGCGTGTTTCCCGACGTGCCCGCCTCGAAGGAGCTCGGGTTCGACATCACGCTGCCGCAGCGGCGCGCGGTGATCATGAAAGCGGGCACCGATCCGGCGAGAGTCAAGGTGATCTCCGACGCGCTCGCAAAAGTCGCGGCGAGCCCCGAGTACAAGGCGTACCTGCAGGAGCAGTACGCGACGGAGGACAGCTACTTCGCCGCGCAGGATGCGGCGAAGATCATGGAGGATGACCTCGCGCAGATGAAGCGGTTCGCCGCGCAGACGGCGCCGAAGAAATAAAAGTATAGGGTCAGACTCGATACTTGATGCACGCTCCCGATTATGCTGAGCGTGACGCCAAGTATCGAGTCTGACCCTATACTTCAAGCCCCATGCTGATCCGTCTGCGCCGCACGATTCCGTACGTGATCGTGCTCGCGATAACCGGCGCGCTGTTCGTGCTCGCGAGCCGGATCGAGTTTGTCGCGCCCGGAGGCCGCATCGGTCCGGACTTCTGGCCGAAGGTGATCCTCGGCCTCGCGATGGCCACTTGCGCGTACCAGATCGTGAAGACGCTCTTTCTCGACGCTTCGGGCGATCAGGTGACCGGCGTGCTCGAAAGCATCATCGAGGAGGCGCCAGCGGACAAGGTGCCCGAAGCGCCGCCGCAACGAACGTATCCGCTGCTGATCTTCGCCGGCATCGCGCTGACCGTGGCGTACGTGCTGCTGATCGAGCGGCTCGGCTTTTTCCTCTGCACGTTCTTCTATCTCGCCGCGTTTACCTGGATCGGCCGCTACCGGCGCCCGCTGGTCGTGCTCGTGACGAGTCTCGTCGGCAGCCTCACGTTCATGTTCGTGTTCATGAAGGTCGTCTATGTGTCGCTGCCGCTCGGGCAGGAGCCGTTCTCGCAAGTCACGTTCCTGCTGATGCGGCTGATGGCAATCCGCTGAGCCTGCCGTGCTCGACATCGCCCTTTCGTTCGCGGCGGCGTTCCAGACCGTCTTCCAGCCGGTCAACCTGATCGCGCTGATCGTGGGCCTCGTCGTCGGCATGCTGGTCGCAGTGCTGCCGGGCCTGACGCTTGTCATGGGCATCGTGCTCGCGTTGCCGTTCACGTACGGCATGGCAATCACGCCGTCGATCATTCTGCTCACCGCGATGTACATCTCCGGAACGTACGGCGGCGCGTTCACCGCGATCCTGTTCCGGATTCCGGGCGAGCCGCTCGACGTGCCACTGTTGTGGGACGGCTACGCGATGGCGCACAAGGGCGAGCCGGCGAAGGCGCTCGGATGGACGTTGTTCGCGGCATTCCACGGCGGGATCCTGTCCACACTCGCCGCCGTCGCGATGGCGCATCCGTTCGCGACGTTCGCGCTGAAGTTCGACTCGCCCGAATATTTTGCGATCATCCTGTTCGGGCTCACCAGCGTCGTCGCATTGAGCGGCGCGTCGCTCGTCAACGGCTTCATCAGCCTGTTTCTCGGCCTGATGATCGCGTGCGTCGGCGTCGACTCGATCTACGGCGCCGAGCGGTTCACGTTCGGCGTGCCGATGCTCACCGACGGCATCGAGTACCTAACGGTGATGGTCGGCGCCTACGGCGTGGGCGAGGTGCTCGTGCGTCTCGAGCAGGGATTCCAGACGCCGCCGGTGCAGGCGGGCGGTCGCGTCGCGACGCGCTTTCCGTCGATCCGCGAAGCGTGGGCGATCAAGACGACGCTCGCGCGCAGCTCGATCCTCGGCATCGTCCTCGGCATCATCCCCGGCGCCGGCGCGACGATCGCATCGTTCGTCGCGTACGGCACCGAAGCTCAGTATTGCAAGCGGCGCAAGCTTCTCGGCACCGGCATCGCCGAGGGCATCGTCGCGCCGCAGACGGCGTCGACCGCGACGGTCGCCGGCCACATGGTGCCGCTGATCACGCTCGGCATCCCCGGCAGCGGAGCGACCGCGGTGATCCTGGGCGCATTCCTGCTGCACGGCGTGCAGCCGGGCCCGCAGGTGTTCATGAAGGATCCCGGGCTCGTCTACGCGATCTTCGCGTCGCTGTTCGTCGGCGTGATCGGCATGTGCCTGATGGGCTACTTCGCGATCAAGGGTCTGATCAAGGTGCTGTACCTTCCCGAGGCGATCACGTCCGCGTTCGTCGTGATGTTCTGCTTCATCGGCGCGTTTTCCGCACGCAACAACATCACCGATTTGTGGATGATCGTCACGTTCGGCATCGTCGGCTACCTGTTCGAGCGATTCCGCTTCCCCATCGCACCGATGGTGCTCGGCTGCATTCTCGGCACACAGGCCGAGAGCTCGTTCATGACGAGCATGATCAGCTACCAGAACGACTGGACGATCTTCTTCACGCGGCCGATCAGCGGCGCCGTCATGGCGTTCGTTATCGTGGCGCTCGTCTATCCGCTGCTGCGCCATCGGCGCCAGAAGCAGGCCGAGCGCGCGTTGCACGCGTCGCGCACGGACGCGTAGAAACGGTCGGACGGGGTGCGTCTCAAGCTCTCGAACACGTGGAACCGGGCGCTCGTCGTCGTGCTCGCGCTCTGGGGTGCAGGCCTGATCGCTCCGGAGTTCGCGCGCGTCGTCAGCAATTACGGCACGCTCGGCTTCGAGTCGAACAACAACGGCGTGATCACCTCCGTCGACGACGGATCGCCGGCGACGGCTCCGGCGGCCGATCTGCATCGAGACGATTGCATCGATCTGCGGCGAACGGACCTCGACGATCGGCTTGCGGTGTTCGGCAGCATGGGGGGCATGTCGTACGTCAGGCCCGATCGCGAAGTCACTCTCTATGTGGCAAGCGGCTCCTGCGACGACGTGGCCGCGCGGGCAACCAAGCGCGTGATCAGCGCCGACATCGCGCCGATGACGGCCGCGAACCGCGCCGTGCTCCTCGCCACGCAGATCATGGGCCTGTTCTTCATCTGGGTCGCAGCCGTTCTGGTCTGGCAACAACCGAGCGCCATGACGTGGGGATTCTTCCTCTACGCGATCTGGTTCAATCCGGGTCAATGGTTCGTCAGTTACGCCGAGCTCGAGCGGCATTGGTACTGGCTGATGCCTCAGCAGGCGTTGCAGGCGATTGCGCAAGCGCTCGGCTACGCGGGCTTCGTCGTCTTTGCGCTGCGCTTTCCGAACAATCGCGTCGAGCCGCGGTGGCGAGCGGTGGAGCGAATGCTGCCCGGCCTCGTCGTGCTGCTGATCGTGCTGCAATTGCTGAGCTTCGGCACGGCGCTGGGATTTCGCACCGAAGGGGTGAGCCGCTGGTCGTATTGGGTGGGCTACGGCGTCGACATCGCGGTGTTGCTCATACTGCGTTTCCGCCGCCGGACGCAAGCGCCGGAAGATCAGCAGCGCACGCGATGGGTGCACTGGGGATGCCGCGTGGGCCTGATCGCGTTCATCTTCGCGGACAGCAACATGGCGACCAGTGCCTGGGCATGGCTATGGGACCGGGTCTGTCCCACACGCGTGGGCGCGCTGGTCTGCAGCGGCGACGGCCCGTCCGAAACGTTCCTGCTCATCGGTTTCCTGCTCAATGCGACCGTCGCGCTGGCCGTCTTTCACGCGGTCCGCCATCACCGCGTCATCGACGTTCGATTCGCGCTGAGCCGCGGCGCGACGCTGTTCGTCACGTCGTTCGTCATCGCCGCATTGCTTGCCGGGGTCAGCATACCGATCGAGCACTTCCTGCACGAATCGTTTGCGAGCCAGGTGTTCGTCTACGTGCCGGTGGTCGCCGGCTTGAAGATGACGTTCGACAAGCTGCACGAGTGGTCGAAAGAGCGCTGCGATTACCTGTTCTTCAAGCGGCTGCATCAAGCCGACGATCGCTTGAAACGCGTTGCCGCCAATCTGATCCGTGCGCCGAGCCGCGATGCGATCGACGATCAGCTCGTCAATGAAGTCGTGACGGCGCTCGATCTCGCGTCGGCCGCCATCTTTCGCCTCGACGCCGACGGTCGCTATCATGCGGCGGCGCATCCGATCGGCTGGCCGGCCGGTGCGCGGGCACCGATGCCGTTTCGCGAATCGCTGCTCTACAAGCTCGTGCACCGGCAACAGCCTATTCCGCTGCAGCGAGCCGACCTCCACGAATCGATGCCCAGCGGCACCGCTCAACCGGTGATCGCCGTCCCGATCGTCGAGAGGGACGCGTTGCGCACGCTCGTGCTCTACGGCGCCCGCGCGAGCGGAGACAGGCTCACCGACGAGGAGCTGCAGCTGTTGAGCCTGCTGAGCGCCGCGGCCGGGCCGGCGTATGAGCGCGTCGGTGCGCTTGCGCCAAGCAGCGTCGGCGAGTGGCAACCGACGAGCGCCGGACGAGCCGCCTAGAAAGCCCGACAGGCTGCTCATATGGTCGCAACGGGTGTCAAGGGGCAGTTCGTGAGTCATGGATCTTCGTCAGATCGATCCGGTGACGCGACACGAACGATGCAGCGACGATGAATCAGGCTCATATCCGTGGATTGGCTACCACCGTTCATCGATTCGTCGCGCAGGCTGCCTCGCTCTAGAGTCATGGATCAATCCTTGCGGAATGCCGGTGTAGCAGTCTCGAGGGTTCCCACTATCGTGGTCCGTATCGCGTCACCGGATCGATCTGATCGACTCGTCACTTCCCTTGCCAATCTAACTCTGCGGCAGGCTCGCTTGAGCCGACGCAATGGCCCATACGAAACCAGCCAACTCGCGCGCCACCGCCACACAAACTTTGTTGATCTGTACGCCGCGTGCACGCAGCCGCGCGAAGCGCTTGGTCAGGCGCAGCTGCGCCTTCCAAGCGATGTCGCGGATCGCCTGCGGCAGCTCTTCGGCTCGACGCTGCGCGTGGTAGCCGATGCGCGGCTGGAAGCGGTAGTTCCACGCCGCCTCGGTCAGCAGCCGTCGCGCATGCGCATTGCCGGTCTTGGTGATGCTGCCACGCGCCACCGGCTCGCCGCTGGAATGCTCGCAGGGCACCAAGCCCAGATACGCCATCAGCTGGCGTGGATGCGCGAAGCGGCCGATGTCGCCGATCTCGGCCACCAAGCCAATGGCACTGATCTGATCGATGCCGCGCAGCGCCTGCAGCGCCTGCACCACCGACTCAAAGCGCCAGCCTTCGATCGAGGCCGCGAGCGCCTGCGTGAGCCGCGCCACGCGCTCATCGGCCGAGGTTACCGCTTGCCAGTATTCGGTGAACG
>WNFV01000351.1_pt1 | contig 83507 bp, 71 predicted proteins | sample 5400101 | NCBI WGS metagenome assembly WNFV01 (sample SAMN13153361, study PRJNA577476) | soil metagenome | isolation source: 115 cm soil or saprolite under grassland replicate 1 | place: USA:California | collected 2016-06-15
CTGAGATCGGCATGCGCCGCGGGCACGCTCGAGAGGGCCGCGGCCAGGCGGGCGGGATCGATCTCGACGCGCGATTCGTTCGCGCCGATCAGCAGCAATTCCGAGTGCGCGCCCGACAGCAGCACGGCCTGCGGGAAGACGTCGAGGAAGGCGCGAACCATGGCCAAAGTCGTTCGCCTCGGGACTTGATAGGCGGGGAGCCACTGGCTGAGATAGCCCTTGGGCGTGAGCCGCGAGCGTGCCAGGGCATAGAACTCCCGTGAATAGAGCGCTCCCACCCCGGCGAGGGCCAGTGGGGGCGGCTCCAGCGTGATCAGGTCGTACGAGGCGGCAGGCCGCATGCGCAGATGTTGGCGCCCGTCGTTCACGTAGATCACGACCCGGCGATCGTTCAGCACGTCTCCGTTCGTCTGCGTGAAGTAGCGGGCATGGGCGAGCACCTCTCTGGAGAGATCCGCCACCTCGATGCGCCGGACCGAGGGGTGCATCGCGGCGGCGTGCGCGGTGTTCCCCACGCCGAAGCCAATCACCAGGACGGTCTCTGGGTGATCGATCGACAGGAGCGGAATGTGGGCGAGCGCGCGCATGTAGCGCTGGCCCATCCATCCCGTCGAGGACATCGGATGCCCGTTGGTGAGCAGCCGTCGTTCCTGGCCGGGCAGTTCGGTCACCGCCACCACCTCGGTCGTCCCTTCGCTCACCGTCAGCAGCCGCTCGTCCTGGGTCGAGAGGACTTGCGCCCGGCTGATCATGTAGTCGGAGGGCAGCAGTAGCCAGAGGCCCACCGCCATGCCGGCGACAAGAGTCGAGCCGGCCAATGCCGCCGTGGCGACGCGCGCCCTTGCGGGTGCTTCGGAGAGAGCCGTCCGCGTCGCGGCGTAGAGGGGCACCACCGCGAGTCCGCCTGCGATGGTCAGCACGGTGGCGCTGCCCTGGATCCCGAGCCCCGGCAGGAGCAGGAAGCCGGCTGCAAGCGCCCCGCCCACGGCGCCCACGGTATTGGAGAGGTAGAGCATGCCGGCCCGGCGGCCGACGGAGTCCTCCGCGCGCTGGATGATGGCGTTCGCAAGAGGGAACGCGAAGCCCATCAGCAGCGCGGGCACGGCGACCTCCAGCAGGATCGGCTTCGCGTTCAGCCACAGCTCCAAGAGCGCGCGGGCGAGGCTGGGCTCCGTGCTCACGCGCGGCAAGACCGCGCGGCCCGCGAACAGGATCCGCCTCAGATCAGCGGTGGCCAGCCCGAGAAGCGTGGAGGCGACGAAGAGCCCCTGGGCGGCCATGAGCCAGAGCGCCGGCCGCCCCGTCCGACGATGCAGGATGCCTCCGGCGAGGGAGCCCACGCCGATGCCGATGAGGATAACCGTCAGCAGCAGGGAGAACACCGCGCGGAGCCCCCCCAGCAAGAGGGTGAAATGGCGGAACCACAGAATCTCCATGCCCATCGCCGCGAAGCCCGACAGGCCAAGGGCGAGGCCGGTCAAGGCGAGCGCCGGCGAAGCGGGCCGCCGGATGCTCTCGGGAGGCCCGCCGCCGGGGACGGCGACGGGCTCGACCGCGGTGGTGACGGGCCCCGGCGAGGCGCGGGAGGCGAGACGGAGGGCGCCCGCCGCCGCGACGAGGTTGAAGAGCACCGCGATCATCTGGGCCGCCCGCAGGCCGGCGAGCGGCACCAGCGCGAAGTCCGTGAGAAAGCAGCCCAGCGCTGCGCCGGCGGTATTGACGCTGTAGAGCAGCGCGATCCGCCACCCGCTGATCTCGAGGTCCCGCCGGACGAGATGGCGGATGAGCAGCGTCAGCGTGCCGCCCATCAGGAGCGTGATCGGCGTGAGCAGGAGCACGGCGATCGCGCCGCGGACCAAATAGGAGGGCGTCGAGAGAACGTACCAGCCGGCCGAGTCGCGCGTGTAGGACGAGGCCAGCGCGGAGAGCTGACCCAGATGGGGCAGGAGGGCGGAGATGCCGAGCCCCATCAACGCGATGACGAGCTCGACGTAGCCATAGGCTCGGAGCAGGGACTCCGGCTGGGCGGCGTAGCGGCGATCCGCCCAGATGCCAACGAGGTAGCTGCCCAGGCCCAGCCCCAGCATGAATACCGCGATCACCAGGGAGGCCGAGTAGATGGTATTGCCGAAGACATTTCCAAACTCGCGGACCCACACCACCTGGTAGATCAAACCGCTGAGGCCGGAGCAGAAGAAGAGGAGATAGAGCAGCCCGGTCATGCAACCCTACGATAACACGCGACGAGAGCTCTCCCGCCAATTCGGGGAGAGAGGGCCGGGCTCAGTCGCGTCTGTCGGGTCGCCCGCCGTCTGAGCGTCCGAGGATACGCGAGATGCCGGCCAGCGGGATGGAAATCCAGTCCGGTCGGTTGTTGAGCTCGTAGCGGAGCTCGTAGCAGGCCTTCTCGAGCTCGAACACCGCGCAGGCCCGACGCACCGCCTCGGCGGAGGGTGGAAGCAGCCGCGCCGGGCTCTTGCCCGCCGCCATCACGTAGCCGTCGAGAAACTGGCTGGCCGCCAGCCGCTCCCAAGCCTCGAGGGCCGGTCGGAGCCCGGCGCGCGCGGCCCCGGGCCGGGCGGCGAGCGCGGCGTGGACCGCGTAGTCGAACGAGCGCAGCATCCCGGCCACGTCGCGCAGCGGGCAGTGCTTGGCGCGCCGCTCCTCGAGCGGCCGCGCCGGCTCGCCTTCGAAGTCGATCACGACGAAGCTCTCGGCGGTCTTGAGAACCTGGCCCAGATGGTAGTCCCCATGACAGCGGATCTTGTGCACCGTGCCATCGGCGAGCAGGAAGAGATCGTGGGCGGCCCGCTCGATCTGGGCGCGCGCGTCGACGAGCGGCTCGAGCGCTGCCCGGGTGGCCGCGGGAATTCGCGCGGAGCCCGCCGCGATCTCTGCCGTCAGCGCCTCGACGTCCTGGACGATGCCGCGGCGCCAGCGCCCGACGTCCTCTCGGCTGATGGGCTCGGGCCGGAAGGCCGGCGCGGACGGATCCGAGGCCAGCGCCGCGTGAAGCCGGCCGGTCACGGCCCCCAGCTCGTGGATCTCGGCGAGCAGATCGGTCCCCAGCGACGCCGCCTGCTGCTCGACTTCACCAGGGCCGCCGCCCTGGGCGGTGAGGGCCTGGCAGAGATGGCCGAGGCGCGCGAGGACATGCGCCCAGCCGTCGCCTGCATTGGCCACGAACTGCTGGAGCAGCGCCACCGTGGTGGTCTCGCCCTCGGCGGCATAGTCCATCCAGCCGGCGAGCCGGGGCACGTGCGTGAAGCCGGGGCGCTCCGAGAGGAAGAGCAGCATCTCGAAGTCGGGGTTGATCCCGGACTGCGGTCGCCGGATCGACTTCAGGATCAGGCGCCGGTCGAAGAAGATCGAAGTGTTGCTTTGCTCGCCCGCATGCGGTGTCGCCGGCGCGCGGTCGAGCTCGTCCCACGAGGAGCGATCCCAGGGCTCCACCGACACGCAGCGAAAGCTCCCGTGGGCGGATCGGAAGGCGCGGCGTGAGGCGATCGCGTCGAGCAGGCAGAGCCCGAAGTCCGGATCCCAGTGGGCGTCGAAGAGCGTCTCACCGCCGAGCGGCCCGATCGTCCGCGTCACGTCGGTAGGCGGCTGGCCGAGCGCCAGCGGGACATAGTAGCGGGCCTCGTCCGCGCGGAGCAGCAGCAGGACGAGCGGCGGATCGTCGCGGAGGGCGGCCCAATCTTCCACGCGCACGCTTGCGAGGCCGCGGGCTTTGGCCGCGAACCAGCGCTGCTGCTCGACGAAGGCGCGGAGCGCCGGCGCCGTCGACCCGGTGAGAGCCGCCACGATTGCGGCCGCGTCACAGCGGGGCGTATTCGATGCCATAGAAGGGCTGCTCGGACAGCGGCGGCTGGAGCCGGAACCAGTAGTAGCCGTAGGGCCCGAGGCTGATCACATAGGGCTGCTCGCCGATCGTCGGAAAGCGGCTCTCGCCCAGCATCTCGATCGGCGTCTGGCCGGCCCAGGGGCGCAGGTCCAGCTCGACGGGCTGCGCCGCGCTCGAGAGATTGTGCACGGCGAGCACGGTCTCTCCCTCGTAGGACCGGACGTGGGCCAGCACGCTTTCGTTGGCGGGGCGCAGAAAGCGCAGCGTCCCGCGGCCGAAGACTTGGGTTTTCTTGCGCACCTCGATGATCCGCTTCATCCACTTGAGCAGCGAGGTCGGGGTCCGGAGCTGCGCCTCGATATTGATGGCCTGGTAGCCGTAGACCGGATCCACGATGAGCGGCAGGAAGAGGCGCGCGGTATCGGCCCGGGAGAAGCCGGCGTTGCGGTCGCCGGTCCACTGCATGGGCGTGCGGACACCGTTGCGGTCGCCCAGATAGATGTTGTCGCCCATGCCGATCTCGTCGCCGTAGTAGAGGATGGGGCTGCCCGGCAGCGTGAAGAGCAACGCCGTGAGCAGCTCGATCTTGCGCCGGTCGTTGTCGAGCAGCGGCGCGAGCCGCCGGCGGATCCCGATGTTCAGCCGCATCCGCGGGTCCTCGCCGTAGGCGTAGTAGAGGTGACGGCGCTCGTCCTCGCTCACCATCTCGAGCGTCAGCTCGTCGTGATTGCGGAGGAAGAGGCACCACTGGCAGGGCGCCGGGATCTCCGGGGTGTGCAGGAAGATGTCGGTGATGGGCCGGCGGTCGGCGTGGCGCACGGCGAGGAAGATCCGCGGCATCAGCGGGAAGTGGAACGCCATGTGGAACTCATCGCCGTCGCCGAAGTATGCGCGCACGTCCGTGGGCCACTGATTGGCTTCGGCGAGCAGGATCCGCCGCTCGTAATGCGCGTCCACCCACCGGCGGACCTCCTTGAGATAGGCGTGCGTCTCCGGCAGGTTCTCGCAGCTCGTCCCCGCCCGCTCGTAGAGATACGGCACGGCGTCGCAGCGAAAGCCGTCGAGGCCCTTGTCGAGCCAGAAGGCCATGATGCCGAGCATCTCCTGGTGGACGGCCGGGTTGTCGTAGTTGAGATCGGGCTGGTGGTGGAAGAAGCGGTGCCAGTAATAGGCCTTGGCGACCGGGTCCCAGGACCAGTTCGACGGCTCGGCGTCGACGAAGATGATGCGGGCGTCGCGGTAGCCCTGGTCGTTGTCGCTCCACACGTAGTAATCGCGGAACGGCGAGTCGGGCAAACGGCGCGCCGCCTGGAACCAGGCGTGCTGGTCGGAGGTGTGGTTCATCACGAGGTCCGCGATCACGCGGAGGCCCCGGGCGTGAGCGGCCTCGAGAAAGCGCTCGAAGTCCGCCATCGTGCCGTAATCGGGATGGATCGCCCGGTAGTCGCTGACGTCGTAGCCGTCGTCCCGGAGCGGCGATTTGAAGAAGGGCAGCAGCCACAGGCAGTCGACGCCCAGCTCCTTGATGTAGTCGAGCTGACTCGTCAGGCCGACGAAGTCACCGATCCCGTCGTCGTTGCCGTCCTTGAAGGCGCGGACGTGCACCTCGTAGAAGATGGCGTCCTTGTGCCAGAGCCCGTCGCCGACCGTCATGGCTTCTCCGCCCAGCAGCGCTCACGAACCCGCCGTGACCCGCAAGTCGGGTGGGTTCTGTCGCCGCGGCCGGCCCGCGCGGAGGGCTTCATCACCCACTCGCCCGAGCGCAGACTCAACTCAGCCCTCGCCTCGTGATGCTCGCGCCTTCGGCGCTCGGCCGTCCCTCGGCTCGAACTGCTTTGAGCTGCGGACGGGACTCGAGGGGCCCACTCCGCCCTCCACGCGGGCCGACCGCGGCGCCACCCACCCGATTTCGCCGGCGTCGTTCATGAATGATCCTAGGTGAAGTATTGGAAGTCGTGCTCCCGGCGCCGCCACCGCTCGATCTGGTACAGGCGGGCGGGGGAGACCTGGGGGTCGAGCGTCACGGTTTGCCGGATCCCGCGGCACAGCGAGCGGCCGTCCGTGAGCAGCTCGTGAATTTCGTACGTCTCGTCGGGCGCGAAGCCCAGCTCCTCGAGGGGCAGGTGCAGGGCGGCTTCGTGGACCGCGAAGGGATCCAGGTTCACGGCCACCAGGACCACATTATCGCGCCGCTCGGTCATCTTGCTGTAGAAGAGCACGTGCGGGCTGTCGGCCTGGTGGAACCGGAGGTTGCGGTAGATCTGCAGCGCCGGGTTCTCCCGCCGGATTCGGTTGAGCTGGGCGATGTAGTCCTTGATATGGCCCGGCCGGTCCCAGTCCCGGACGCGGATCTGGTACTTCTCCGAGTCGAGGTATTCCTCGGTCCCGGGCACGGGCGTGGCCTCGCAGAGCTCGAAGCCGCTGTAAATGCCCCAGAGCGGGGAGAGGGTGGCCGCCAGCGCGGCGCGCATCTTGAAGGCGGGCACCCCGCCGCGCTGCAGGATCTCGGGCAGGATGTCGGGCGTGTTGCAGAAGAGATTGCCGCGGAAGTACTCCGCCATCTCCGAGCGGGTGAGCTCCTCGAAATACTCGGTCAGCTCCTCCTTGAAGTTGCGCCACGTGAAATAGGTATAGGACTGGGTGAAGCCCGCCTTGGCGAGGGCCTTCATGACCTTGGGCCGGGTGAAGGCCTCGGAGAGGAAGACGACGTCCGGGTGACCGTCCTGGACCTCGCGGATCAGCCACTCCCAGAACTCCAGCGGCTTGGTGTGCGGATTGTCGACGCGGAAGATACGTACACCCTGCTCGACCCAGAACAGCACCACGCGCAAGAGCTCGTCCCACAGGGATTCCCAGGCCTCGCACGAGAAATTGACCGGATAGATGTCCTGGTATTTCTTCGGCGGGTTTTCGGCGTACTTGAGCGTGCTGTCCGGGCGCTGGTAGAACCACTCGGGATGCTCGCGCACCCACGGATGGTCGGGTGAGCACTGGATGGCCAGATCGATCGCGACCTCGATCCCGACGCCCTCCGCGGCCTTGAGGAACTGCCGGAAGTCTTCGAGGGTGCCGAGCTCGGGATGAATCGCGGTATGGCCGCCCTCGGGCCCGCCGATGGCCCACGGGCTTCCCGGATCCGTCGGCCCCGCCGCGAGCGTATTGTTCGGCCCCTTCCGATGGGTGCGGCCGATGGGGTGGATGGGCGGCAGGTACACGACATCGAAGCCCATGCGCTGGATATCGTGGAGTCGCTGGACGCAGTCGGCGAAGGTCCCGTGCGCCCCGGGAATGCGCCCCTGGGAGCGCGGGAAGAGCTCGTACCAGGCGCCCCAGCGCGCGCGCACGCGGTCCACGACCACCTCGAGCTCGCGGTCGTAGCGGGAGCGGTCTTTCCGCTCCTGCAGCCGCGAGACGAGCCGGCGGAGCCCGGGGTCGAGGAGCAGATCGAGGCGCGCCTGCTGGGTGGAGGCGGCATCGTACCGCTCGAGGGTGAGGCGGAGGGCCGCCGCCTCCTGCGCCGCCGCGCGCGCCGCGACCTGGCGCACCAGCTCCCGGCCCTCCAGCAGCTCGCTCAACAAATCTGTTTGCCCGCCGGCGAGGCGGCGTTGCATCTCCTCCACCCAGGATCCAAAGACGTCGGTCCACGCCTCGATGGTGAAGACGTAGCGCGTGTTCCGCTCGAGCGGGAACTGCCCGGCCCAGCGGTCGTTATCGACCGGGCGCATGGGCGTCTCGCTCCAGCGCGACTCCTCCCTGGTCCGGTAGAGGATCACCGCGTCCAGGAGGTCGTGCCCCTCCTTGAAGATGTCGGCCGAGACGTCGAGCCGATCGCCTACCTCGCGCTTGCAGGGATACCGGCCGTCGTGCACCGCCGGCTGAACGCGCTCGATCGCGATGGGATGGATCCGTTCCTTTTTCATGGTATGGGGCCTCACCGCCAACGGTCCACGAGGTAGGGCTTCCACTCTTCGAATACTCGGCAGAGACGCTCCGTCACCTCGGCCACGGCGGCCGGCGGCCGGTTCCGGGTCTCGCAGATCACGGAGGCCACGCGGCCGAGGTAGAGCGGGGCGAGCGACTGCGCGACGTGGCTGCGGTACACGACCCGCGCACGATACGACAGCAAGAAGTCGTACACGACGCGGACCCAGAGCCGGTCGGGGAACCGGAACTCGTCGGCCGCGCTCTCGCCGAGCGCCAGCACATCGCTCAGGTTTTCCGGCGCCAGGATGCGCTCCCAGACGGGATAGAGATCCCTGACCCCCTGACGGAAGCCGACCAGCATGCGCTCGGGATCTGGCGCGGGGCCGGGGAGGGGCTCCAGCGGCGGCCCCGCGCAGGGAACGGCTTCCGAGCCCTCGCGCTCGAGCCAGAGCATCTCGTAGCGCTCGGCGATGGCGAACAGCGAACCGGCCGTGCGCCCCACGATCTCGCCGAGCGGAGCCGGCTGGGGCGGGGCGGGAATGCGCCGCGGCCCCAGCGCCGCTTGGCCGATCGTCAGCCCCTGGGCGATGGCGGCGGCGGGGATCCAGAATTCGATCCCGTTGCGACCGAGATCGGTGTCCCAGACATTCTGTTCGAGCAGAAAGGCTGCCGCCTTGCCCGAGCAGCCGAACTCCTCCGCGAGCGGACGCGCGAGGCGCTTGCCGAACAGAGTCCGGATCAGCGGGACCACGAGCGCATGGGTGAGCGTGCCCTCGTAGCGGCCGCCCTGGTAGACGGGCAGCACGATGCCGCAATCGTCCGTGAGCACGGGCCCGCCGAGCCCGCGCAGCCAGCCGGCGGTGAGGCTCGCGTTCTCGGCATTGAGCAGGACGATAGCCCGCGCGCCGAGCGCGTGCCCGGCGGCCAGCGTGGTGCGCGCGGCCTCGTCCTGCCTGAGCTGGACGAGGGGGCCGCCGGTCGTGTGGGTCGGGCGGACCCGCACGAGCGGCAGGCCGCCGAGGGCCTGCCCGAGCGTGGCATACGGCTCCTCGGCCGCCCCCTGGTCGACATGGACCACGACGGCCGAGTGCCCCGAGAAATGCGCTTCGAGCCCGGCGCGCACCGCGCCCGCGACCCCGGCGAGGCCCGGGCTCGGTCCGGCGGTCGGCACGCCAATGACGAGCTCCGCCGCGCCGATGCGTCCGAGCTCGGCCTCTGCATCCGCGGTCAGCAGCTCGTGAGCCATAGCCTCGGTGGATGCCTCACGCTGACAGGTGGGCGAGCAGCGCCAGGTAGTCGCCCAGGAGCCGCGTGATCAGGAAATTGCGGCGGACGTGCTCCCGCCCGGCCGCGCCCATTCGGCCGATCAGCTCCGGATTGTTCAGCAGGTGCCGAACGCGGAAGGCCGCTCCCTCCACCGTTTCGACGGTATAGCCGGTGACTTTGGACACGATCTGGGCGGGGATGCCGCCGGCCAGGCTCCCGACGACCGGCTTGCCCTTCCACATGGCCGCGGCGACGTCGGCGCCGAAGTCGGTGAAGAGCGGCTTCTGCAACACGATCGCCGCCGCGCGCTCGAGCGCGTTGAGCTCGGTCTGCGGATCCGGCGGCAGCACCACGATCGTGATGTCGGGGTCCTGTCTCGCCGCCTCCTGCACTTCCGGGAGCGCGCTCCCCGGACCTGGCGGCGGGCCGGCCAGGACGAGCCGCACGTCGTGGTGCATCTTCACCAAGCGGTAGGCATTGACGACGCCGAGGGGATCCTGGAGCCGCTCGAAGGGGCCGACCTGGAGCAGAATGGGCTTATCGCTGCGGACGCCCAGGCGCTCGAGCTGCCGGCTCTGATCCCCGCGCGACATCTCGCGGTTGCGCTCCGAGAGCGGGTCGATCGAGGGCGCGATGAGGTAGCGCCGGGTCGACAGGGGCGCCGCGAATTTCGCGGTGGAGAAGATCACGGCGTCGTACTTGTCGGCGAAGGGGCGCAGCGCGTTCCACAGCTGGGGCTGCGGCGCGGAGAGATCGCCGCGATAGCGCCACAGCCACCGCCCCGCGGGCGGGCGCCCTTCCACGAGCAGCAGCGCGGCCGCGTCGTGGACCATCACGAGATCGGCGTCGAGCGGCAGCCGCCGCGCGTTGCTGGCGCAGGTGGCGTGCAGACGCGCCAGCATCGCCTCGGTCACCACCTGCTCGATGCCCGCCAGCCCCTTGTCCACGGCTTTGACGATGGCGTCGAAATCGGCGGTGCCGATGATGACCTCCCAGCTCGTCTCGATCCCGAGGTTGTTCAGGAGCGGCACGAGCCGGTTCAACAGCTCCGCGCTCCCGCCGTAGCGGGACACGCTGACCTGGACAACGCGGCGCCCCTTCAGGCGCTCCGCGATCCGGAGCATGAAGTCCACGGAGCCGCGGGGAGCCACCGCGCGGTAGTCGTCCAGCTTGACGCCGAGGCCGTTCACGACCCGCCTTCCTCTTCGAGCGCGCGGTTGAGCGCGATGAGATGCCGCTCGCGGACGCGCTCGAGCGTGCCCGCGTAAGGGTCGAGGTGGCTCAGGCGCTCGGCGAGCTCGTGGCGGCCGAGAGCCGTGTCCACCCATTCGGCGAAGTCGCCGCGCCCGTGGCCGAGCCGGTAGCGGGCCTCGACGATGTGGAAGAACAGGGCGCTCACGTCCACCTCGGTCAGCGCGTCCCGGAACTCCCGGAGCGTCCGCACCTGGTGCCCGGTCGGGACGGGCACGAGGTGATACTGTAGGAATTGGAATGGCTCTCTCGCGCGGGACGGCGCGGCGGCGAGCTGTTGCAGGTGGTGCTCGAGGGTGGCGACGAGCTCGGCGCGGACGCTTTCGATGGAGCCGAGCCGGAACGGGTCGATCGCGGCGAGCCGCTCGGTCAGCCGCCGGTCCCGGAGCTCGGTGTCCGCCCACATCGCGAAGTCATTGGGGTACGCATCCGGCAGGGGCGGCCGGTGCATGAGCAGCACCGAGGTGTGGCAGAAGATGGCCTCGGCGGGCGCGTGCCGGATCTGCTCGAGCAGCTCGCGCGCGTCGTGCGCCTCGTGGGCGAGTAGCTCGCACACCTGGACGCACCCTTGGAACACGAATGGCTCAGCCACGGGCATGGTGGGAGGCTCTCTGATGCAGAGAAAGAATGACGAGGCCGCACCCCTGAGAGTGCTGATGCTCACGCGCGAGTACCCGCCCCATATCTACGGCGGGGCTGGCGTCGTCGTCGATCATCTGAGCCGCGCGCTCGCGGGCCGGACCGCGGTCGAGGTGCGCTGCTTCGGCGGCGACGAGCGATCCGAGCCCGGGCTGCGCGTCCGCGGCTACCCGTCGTGGGAGCGGCTGGCGGGGCGCGGTGAGGCCCGCTACGCGGCGGCGCTCGAAGCCCTCTCGACCGACCTGCTGATGGCGCGCGATCCCGTGGCCGCCGACGTCGTGAACTCGCATACCTGGTACGTGGGCGTGGCGGGCCTCCTCGTCCGCGCGCTCTTCGACATCCCGCTTGTGGTCACGCTTCACAGCCTCGAGCCCCTCCGCCCCTGGAAGGCCGAGCAGCTCGGGCCCGGGTACGCGGTGTCGCGCTGGGCCGAGCGGCTCGCCGTGGAGGGTGCCGATCGGGTGATCGCCGTCTCGGCCCAGATGCGTGAGGATGTTCTCGCCCATTTCTCGGTTGACGCCGAGCGCGTTCGGATCATTCACAACGGGGTGGATACCGCCGCCTTCCGCCACACTGACCGCCGTGACGCGCTCGATCGACACGGCATCCAACCGCCCTATGTGCTGTTCGTGGGACGCATCAGCGAGCAGAAGGGGATCTTTCATCTCCTCGAGGCGGCGCAGGGCCTGCCCGAGCCCATCCAGCTCGTCTTGTGCGCCAGCAGCCCCGACACCCCGGAGCTCGAGGCGCGGCTGGGCGCCGCCGTGGCGCGGCGTCCGCGCGTGCGCTGGATCAATGCCATGCTGCCGCGGGAGGACGTGGTGCAGCTCTACAGCCACGCCGCCCTCTTCGCCTGCCCCTCGGTCTATGAGCCCTTCGGGCTGATCAACCTGGAGGCCATGGCCTGCGGCACGCCGGTGGTCGCCACGGGCGTGGGCGGCATCCGCGAGGTGGTCGTCCACGACGGGACCGGCTGGCTCGTGCCACCCGCGGATCCTCCAGCGCTCGCCGCCGCCATGCGCGCTCTGCTCGCCCAGCCCGACCGCGCCGCCGCCTTCGGCCGCGCCGGACGCCGGCGCGTCGAGGCCCACTTCAGCTGGGAGCGCATCGCCGAGCGTACGCTCGAAGTCTACCGGGAAGCGATCGCCGCTCATCGCTCGGTCTCCGCGAGATACCAGCCCACGCTCCAGGGGGGCAGCTCCGTCCAGGCTGATCGGCCAAGCCCGAGCGAGTAGACCAGCCGGCCCCATTCGGGCCGCGGGCCCGGGTGGGAGACGGCGGCCGAGCCGAGGTTGGCGACGAGGCGCAGCACGCGCTCGACGGGAAAGGTCCACTCGACCTCGATCGTCGTCTCGCCAAGCCGGCTCCAGCGTGTCCGCGGCTCGATCTCCCCGCTGAGCAGCGGCACGATCTCGGCGTGGCGGATGCGAAGCAGCGCCCGATGGAAATCGAGCCACTCGCGATGGGCCGGCGTCTCGGCGTGACTCCAGTCGAGCGTGGACCGCTGCCAGGTGGATGGAGCCTGGGGATCGGGGATGCGCTCCCGCGCTTCGGCATCGGCGAACTCGGGGAAGCGGGCAAACTCGCGCCGCCGGCCCTCGGCAACGGCCGGACCGACGTCGGGACCGAGATCGCTGAAGAAGAGAAAGGGTTCGGGGGCCGCCCACTCCTGCCCCATGAAGAGCAGGGGGAGTGACGGGGCGAGGCAGAGCACGGCCGTCGCCGCCCGCACGGCGTCGGGCGGCGCGAGCGCCGTGACACGCTCGCCGAAGGCGCGGTTGCCCACCTGATCGTGGTTCTGGAGAAAGCCCACGAACGCAGTGGGCGGCAGGTCTCCGCTCGGCTCCCCGCGCGGCCGGTCACGGTAGCGGGAATGCTCGCCCTGGTAGACGAAGCCCTCGGCGAGGGCGCGGCCGAGCGCCGGCGCCGCCGGCTGGTAGTCCGCGTAGTAGCCGCCCCGCTCGCCGGTGAGCAGCACGTGCACGGCGTGATGCAGATCGTCGTTCCACTGCGCCCGGTAGAGCGGCGCGCCGTCGCGGGCGAGATAGCGGGCCTCGTTGCCGTCGTTCTCGAGTACCAGGTGGATCAGGCGCTCGCTGCCGGGGCCCTTGGCCACGACCTGCGCCAGCTCGACGAGCACGTGCGAGCTCGACTCGTCACTGATCGCGTGGACGGCGTCGAGCCGGAGGCCGTCCATGTGGAACTCCTCGAGCCAGTACAGCGCGTTGTGCGCCACGAAGGCCCGCACGACCTCGGAGCCCGGCCCGTCGAAGTTGATGGCCGCACCCCAGGGCGTCTGATGGCGTGGGTTGAAGAACGCCGGCGCGTAGCGGTGCAGGTAGTTGCCCTCGGGCCCGAAGTGGTTGTAGACGACGTCGAGGAACACCGCGAGGCCGCGGGCATGCGCGGCGTCGACGAGCGCCTTGAGGTCTTCAGGGCGCCCGTAGCGGGACTCGGGGGCGAAGGGCAGGACGCCGTCGTACCCCCAGCCGCGCCGGCCGGGGAAGTCGCCGACGGGCATCAGCTCGACGGCGGTGACTCCCAGCGAGACGAGGTGGTCGAGCCGATCCGTCGCGGCTTTGAACGTTCCCGCGCGGGTGAAGGTCCCAATGTGCAGCTCGTAGAACACCAGCCGCTCGGCCGGCAGGCCCGTCCAGCCCGCATCGGACCAGGCATAGGCGAGCGGGTCCACGACCTCGCTGGGGCCGTGCACGTCGTCGGGTTGAAAGCGCGAGGCTGGATCGGGCACCAGCAGCTCGCCGTCGATCTGGAATCGATAGCGGGTGCCGGGCGGCGCCTCGCGCGTCGCCAGCTCCGCCCATCCCTCGGCATCGCGGAGCATGGGCAGGGTCCGCCGGTGCTCCTCCAGCCAGAGCGCCACGCTGCGCGCGCCGGGGGCCCAGAGCCGGAAGCGGGTGAGGCCGTCGTCGCGGACCTCGGCCCCGAACGGCATCCGGCGGGCGCGGCGGAGAGCGAGCGTCATGGTCAGGCCGGCGTCCGCCCGCGTCGGAGCCGCAGCACGGCGAGGGAGCGCCCCTCAAGCGGGAATTGATCGCCGACGCGGAAGGCCCGCTCACGCTTCCCCACCTCCCAGGCGCGCGTGTCGAGCACGAGCTCCCAGCGGACGCGCGCCCGATGTGCCGGCAGCACGAACGAGACGGGCTCGTGATAGGCGTTGAGCAGCATGAGGAAGGTGTCGCCCACGATGGGCTGCCCCTGGGCGTCCACCTCCTCGATGGCATCGCCGGCGAGCCGCAGCCCGATGCAGCGGGTGAAGCTGCTGTTCCACTCCTCTTCGGTCATCTCCTTGCCGTCCGGCCGGAACCAGGACAGATCCTTCACCTGGGAGCCGTGGATCCGCCGGCCCTGAAAGAAGCGCCGCCGGTGGAAGACGGGCTGCTCGAGGCGAAGCCGGATCAGGCGCCGGACGAAGTCGACCTGGCGCAGGGCGGGTCGCGAGAGGGGCCATTGGTACCAGGTGAGGTCGTTGTCCTGGCAGTACGCGTTATTGTTGCCGTGCTGCGTCCGTCCGATCTCGTCGCCGCCGCAGAGCATCGGCACGCCCTGGGAGAGGAAGAGCGTCGCCAGGAAGTTCCGCAGCTGCCGCTCGCGTAGGGCGAGGATCTTCGAGTCGTCGGTGGGCCCTTCGACACCGCAGTTCCACGACGCATTGTCATCGGTGCCGTCGCGGTTGTCTTCGCCGTTCGCCTCGTTGTGCTTGCCGTTGTAGCTGACCAGATCGGCGAGCGTGAATCCGTCGTGCGCGGTGACGAAGTTGATGCTGGCTGACGGGCGCCGGCCGTCGGGCTCGTAGAGATCGCTCGAGCCGGTGAGGCGGTAGCCCAGCTCGGCTACCTGCCATTCGTCCCCTTTCCAATACCGCCGGATCGCGTCCCGGTACTTGCCGTTCCACTCGGCCCAGCCCGGGGGGAAGTTCCCCACCTGATAGCCGCCTTCCCCCAGGTCCCAGGGCTCGGCGATAAGCTTGACCTGGGAGATGACGGGATCCTGGTGGATGACGTCGAAGAACGCCGAGAGCCGGTCCACGTCGTGGAACTCGCGCGCGAGCGCTGAGGCCAGGTCGAAGCGGAAGCCGTCCACGTGCATCTCGAGCACCCAGTAGCGCAGGCTGTCCATGATGAGCTGGAGCGTGCGCGGGTGGGTCATGTTCAGAGTGTTGCCGCAGCCCGTGTAGTCCATGTAGCGGCGCCGGTCCTCGGGGAGAAGGCGGTAGTACGCGGCATTGTCGATCCCGCGGAAGCAGAGCGTCGGGCCCAGGTGGTTGCCCTCCGCCGTGTGGTTGTAGACCACGTCCAGGATGACCTCGATCCCGGCTTCGTGCAGCGTCTTGACCGTGGTCTTGAACTCGCTGACCTGCCTGCCGCTACCGCCCGAGAAGGCGAAGCGCGAATCCGGAGCGAAGAAACCGATCGAGTTGTATCCCCAATAGTTCGTCAACCCGCGGTCGACCAGCGACTTCTCCGGGACGCAGTGGTGAACCGGCAGCAGCTCCACGGCGGTGATTCCGAGGCGACGCAGGTGCGCGACGACCGCGGGAGAGGAGAGGCCCGCGTAGGTGCCTCGCAGCTCGCGCGGCACGTCGGGATGCCGCGCGGTGATGCCCTTGACGTGCACTTCGTAGATCACGGTCTTGTGCCAGGGCGTGCGGGGCGGCCGGTCCCCGCCCCAGCTAAAGGCGGGATCCACCACCACGCTCTTCGGAAGGTACGGCGCGCTGTCGCGGCCGTCGGCAGCGAGGTCTTCGTCCTTGCCGCCGACCTCGTAGCCGAAGAGCGCGTCGTTCCACTGCACGTTGCCGGCGATCGCCTTCGAATACGGATCGAGCAGCACCTTCGCCGGATTGAAGCGATGACCCGCCGCCGGCTCGTAGGGGCCGTGCACGCGGTAGCCGTAGAGCAGACCAGGGCGCGCTTCCGGGAGATAGACGTGCCAGACCTGGTCGTCGCACTCCAGCAGCGGGACGCGCTGGAGCTCGCTGGCGGGGCGATCGGCATGGAACAGGCAGAGCTCTACGGCCGTCGCGTGCTCGCTGAACACGGCGAAGTTGACGCCGGCGCCGTCCCACGTGGCGCCGAGCGGGTAGGATGTTCCCGGGCGGGTCCGGGGCTGCTCACGCATCATGCTCATGGCGGGCTCGCCTCGCGCATTGCTCAGGTCGGCCGCAGCCACACCGCGGCCAGCGGCGGCAGCGTCAGGAGGATCGAGTGCGGCCGGCCGTGCCAGGGCACCGGCTCGCTCGACACGCCGCCCATATTGCCCAGGTTACTCCCACCGTAGATCGCGCTGTCACTGTTGAGCACCTCCGCGTAGAAGCCGGGCCGCGGCACCCCGACTCGGTAGTGATGCCGCGGCACCGAGGTGAAATTGCAGACACACACGACGGCGTTGCGCGAATCGCGCGCGTGCCGGACGAACGACAGGACGCTCTGCTCGGAGTCGCGGCAGTCGATCCACTCGAAGCCGGCCGGCTCGAACTCGACCTGGTGGAGCGCCGGCTCGGCGCGGTAGAGACGGTTGAGCTCGCTCACCAGGCGCTGGACGCCACAGTGATACGGGCCGGCCTCGAGCAGGTGCCAGTCCAAGCTCGTCTCGTGGTACCACTCGTTCACCTGCCCGAACTCCGAGCCCATGAACAGCAGCTTCTTGCCCGGATAGGCCCACATGAAGCTGTAGAGCAGGCGGAGATTGGCGAAGCGCTGCCAGTCATCGCCCGGCATGCGGCTGAGCAGGGAGCCCTTGCCGTGGACGACCTCGTCGTGGGAGAGCGGCAGCTGGAAATTTTCCGTCCACGCGTAGAGCAGGCCAAAGGTCAGCTGATCGTGGTGATACTTCCGATGGATCGGGTCCAAGCGCATGTACTCGAGCATGTCGTGCATCCACCCCATGTTCCACTTGAGCCCGAAGCCCAGGCCGCCCAGGTAGACGGGGCGCGAGACCTGGGGCCAGGCCGTAGATTCTTCCGCGACGGTGAGCACCCCGGGATAGGTGCCGTAGACCACCTCGTTGAGCCGCCGGATGAAGGCAATGGCGTCGAGATTCTCGCGCCCGCCGAAGACATTGGGCACCCACTCGCCGGCCTTGCGCGAGTAGTCGAGATAGAGCATGGAGGCTACGGCGTCCACGCGCAGCCCATCCACGTGATAGCGCTCGAGCCAGAACAACGCGCTGCCGAGCAGGAAGTTGGCGACTTCGCGCCGGCCGTAATTGAACACCCGCGTCCCCCAGTCCGGATGCTCGCGCAGGCGCGGGTCCTCGTGCTCGTAGAGGTGGGTGCCGTCGAAGAACGCCAGCCCATGCGGATCGTTGGGGAAGTGGGCTGGAGCCCAGTCCAGGATCACACCGATGCCGCGTTGGTGGAGATGGTCCACGAAGGCCATGAAGTCCTTCGGGGATCCATACCGCCGCGTAGGCGCGTAGTAGCCGAGCGTCTGATAGCCCCAGGAGCCGTAGAAGGGGTGCTCCATCACGGGGAGCAGCTCGACGTGGGTGAACCCCATCTCCGTGACGTAGTCACCGAGCTGCTGGGCCAGCTCGCGGTACGTCAGGAAGCGGTTGCCTTCCTCCGGCATCCGGCGCCAGGAGCCCAGGTGAAGCTCGTAGACCGACAGCGGACTGCCCAGATCGTTCCGCCGCTTGCGCTCGGCCATCCAGTCGTGGTCGCCCCACGCATAACCGCCGAGGTCGTAGCGCACCGAGGCGGTGCGCGGAGTCTCCGGCTCGAAGGCCGAGGCGTACGGATCGGACTTGAGCGCGATCGGCACGCCCGAGCGCGAGAGGATCTCGAACTTGTAGTGGGCGCCTTCGCCGACGCCCGGAATGAAGAGCTCCCAGACCCCGTTGCCCGGGTGCAGCCGCATCGGATGCCGCCGCCCGTCCCACCGGTTCCAGTCCCCGACGACGCTCACGCGGCGCGCATTGGGCGCCCACACGGCGAAGAGCGTCCCGTCGACACCCTCGAGGCGCGCCGGGTGCGCGCCAAAGCGCTCGGAGATGCGGTAATGCGTGCCTTCGGCCAGGAGGTGGAGATCGTAATCGCTCAGCGTGGACGGAAAGCGATAGGGATCGTCGATCTCCGCGCTCCGCCCCGCATCGTCGACCACCCGGAGCCGGTATGCGAAGGGCCAGGGCGCCGGAAAGGCGGCCTCCCAGAGCCCGTCGGGATGCACGCGCGCGAGCGGCCGCGGCTGGCCGCCCCGCTCGGCCGGCACCACGGCGATCTCACGCGCCACGGGGTCGAAGACCCGCACCTCGACCATCCCTTTGGCGCCGGGGTGAGGCCCGAGCGCCGAGAACGGATCGCCGTGCTCGCCCTTCACGAGCGCGCGGATGGCGTCGGGGGCGAGGCTCACGGGCCTGGCGTCTCCCGCGCAAGGAGCGCGACAGGAAACCTCGAGAAGAGCGTGGCCGCCGGCACCGCCGGCGCACCGTCGCGGCGGTCGGTCTCGAGCACGGCGCCGGTGAGACGATCGCGGTAGCGCCCGGCCAGGCGCTCGCCCCCGAGCGAGAGCCAAGTCTCGCCCCATGCCGTGGCGCCGAGCGCGAGCGCGCCCGAGAATCCCGTCAGCCGCGCGGTGAGCCTCGGCACCGCCACGATCACGGCCCGATCGGCATCCATGCGCGCGAAGCCGAGGAGATGCTCGCTGCGCTCTCCGCCGGCCTCCAGCGGCAGGTAGGCGCCGCTCTCGAACAGGGCTGGCCGCTCCCGCCTGAGCGCCAGCCCGCGCTGGATCAGGTAGAGCTTGACGCGTCCGTCAGCCCAGCTTTCCAGCAGCTCGGCGCACAGCCCCGCCAGATCGCCGCCCCGCGCCTCGACGAGGGCGCCGAGGTCCGTCAGCATCACCCGGCGCCGGGCGAAGTCCACCGGGCGGCGATTGTCGGGATCCACGAGCGAGAGATCCCATCCCTCGGCGCCCTGGTAGATGTCCGGCACCCCTGGGGCGCCGAGCTTGAGCAGGGTCTGGGCCAGCGAATTCACGGCGCCGTAGCGCGCGACGCGCCGCTGGAATGGAACGAATTCGTCGAGGAAGCGGCCGCCCGGCGTCAGCAGCCCCGTGACGAACTCCCGCAGCGCCGCGTCGTAGGCCGGATTCGCGTTGATCCAGCTCGTGTGGCGCTTGGCCTCCTTGGTGGCTTTCTCCATGTACTCGCAGATGCGCGTCGTGAACGGTCCGAGGTCAGGGTCGGGCTCAGCCGGCCACGCGCCGACGAGCGTTTGATAGAGCAGGTACTCGTCGTTGCGGTCCGGGGCCGCCCGTCCGTCGATCTCCCGCTTCCACCGCTGCCCGACGGCCCGCCAGCGGCGGACGCCGGCGCCCCACTCGGCCGGGATCTCCGAGAGCACGTTGATGCGCGCGCGCACGTCCTCGCCGCGCTTCGTATCGTGCGTCGAGGTGGACAGGAGCGACTGGGGCCAGCGGGCGAGGCGGCGCGCGTTCTTCTCGTGGAAGGCGGCGACGGGCTCGCCGAAGCGCGCCGGATCGCTCCCGACCTCGTTGAGCGAGACGAGCCGATTGTAGACGTACAGCGCCGTGTCTTCGACGCCCTTGGCCGTCACTGGACCCGTGGTCTGCTCGAAACGCATGACGAAGTGGTGCCGCACGGCCCGGTCGTCGCCGCCGGCACCCCATGGCTCGCGGAGCAGCAGGATGTCGCGAAGGAAATCGAAGAGGGACACGTTCACCGTCGGATTGCGCCGCTTGGCCTCCGCCACGGCGCGCTCGACGAAGGTGCGGTCGCGGGCGCTCACGTCGGGCCCTTCGTCCCCAATGTAGGTGCGATAGACGGGGAAGCACGCGATGACCTCGCGCAGCCCCCGGATCAGGCTGTGCAGCGTGAAGTCGCGCGTGTGCCGCCGCGTCTCGGAGATCCGGTCGAGATGGTGTCCGAGCTGATTGATCTCGCTCGCCATCGACACCTGCATGATCAGCCGCTTGGCCGAATAGACGAGATCGGCCATGGACGGGGCGGCCCCGGCGAAGCGGGTGTAGAAGGCCGTCATCTTCCGGGAGTGACCGCGGTCCACGAAGAGCCCATTGACGGACCCGAGGAAGTCGTAGCCGGTGGTGCCCGTGACGCGCCACCACTCGGGCAGCTGCTCCTCGGCCATGAGGATCTTCTCGGCGACGACCCAGAGCGGCCGGGCGAGCGGCGCGGCCGGGTCGGATGCCACGAGCTCGCGATAGCGCGCGAGGAACGCCTCCGCGCGCTCGCCCTCTACGGCCGGATCGAGGCGCCGCGCGGTGTGGAGCACCGCGCCTTCCTGCAGCCGGCGGAAGTATTCGCCGGGCGCATAGAGGCCGTCGGGATGATCCACCCGCAGTCCCGTCACCGTGCCGTCGCCCACGAGACGCAGAATCAGGCGGTGGCTCGCGTCGAAGACCTCGTGGAGCTCGGTGCGGATGGCGGCCAGGTGATTGACGTCGAAGAAGCGCCGGTAGTTGACCTCGTCCCCGGCGACCCGCCAGTCGGCCAGACGATAGGCTTGCGACGAGAGCAAGCGATCGAGCAGATCGAAGCTCGCCGGGTCATTCGGCGTTCCGTTGAAGAGCCGAATGTTGTCGTCGAGGAACTCACGGATGTCGGTCGACTCCTTGACGAGCGCCGCCAGCCGCCGCTTGATGACCTCTTTTTCGCGGAGCCGCTCCTCGACGCGCGCGGGATCCGTCTCCGTCCGCCCGGGCAGGTGCTCGAGCGCCGTCAGGATGCTCCGGAACTCGTGGAGATGCGCGTGTTCGGGACCGAGGCGCGCGGCGAGGGCTTCGCCGCGATGGGTGAGGACCTGCGTGTAAGAGTCCGGCGCGATGGGCAGGCGCGACCCGGCGTAGCGCACGAAGAAGGCTCCCTCGAAGAGCTCGAGCTGGAGCTGTTGCGACTCCAGCACCCGTCCGTACTGGTCGGGCAGCACCGGCAGCAGGACCTTGCCGCGCAGCTCGCGCTTCACGGGCGACCAGTCGATGTCGAAGAACCGCGCGTACGGCGAGCAGGGGCCGTTCTCCAGCACGTCAGTCCACCAGGGATTCGTGTCGCCGACGATGCCCATGTGATTGGGGACGATGTCGAGGATCACGCCGATCCCGTGCGCGGCCAGGGTTCCGGCCATCTGGGCGAAGGTGAGCTCGCTGCCGACCTCCGGGTTGAAGGCGTTGTGGTCCGTGACGTCGTAGCCGTGGGAGCTGCCTGGCCCGCACTTGAAGCAGGGCGAGAGATACGCGTCGCTCACGCCCAGCGCGGAGAGATAGGGCGCCAGCGTGCCGACGTCCTCGAAGCGAAGCGCCGGGCCGAGCTGAAGGCGGTAGGTCGCGCGCCGCGGGCGCTCGAGCGCCGCTGCGACCTCCTGAAGGAGGCCATCGAAGTCCGTCATCTCGGCACCGTGACCATGTCGCGCTCGAGTCCTGGGCGCTGGGATCCGCCCGGCCTACAGGTGCGTAAGCGTCTCGCGCGGGTGGGGCTCCTGACGGAGCCGCCGCTCCAGGATCTGCCGGGCGAGCGCCCGGCCTCCGAGGCCGAAGGCCAGGGCCAGGGCCAGGATCAGGCCGCCGAAGGTGATGCCGAACGCGACGAGCACCATCTCCTTGCCGATGCCGAGATGAGTGACCGCCGTGGCGCTGGCGAAGAGCAGCACGCCCCAGCGCACCGCCCGAGCCAGGAGCCGCGCCTCGGGCACCCCGGCATTGACCGCCGCGATGAGCGCGCCCTCGCCGAGGAAATTCGCCAGAAGCCACCCGACGAGGAAGATCACGGCGGCGCCGATGGCCCGCGGAACCCAGGCAAAGACGAAATCCGTGACTCGGCCCGCTCCGGGAATGGCGAGGGCATCCACCGCGAGGGTCAGGAAGAGAATGAAGATCGCCCAGAACACCATCACCGAGAACAGTTGCGAAGGCGGCCGACGAAGTCCCGCGCGCGCCATCGGGGTCACGAGCCCCCAGGTCTCGGCGCGCTGGTCGAACGCGACCGCCCGGGCGAGGCGCCTGAGCAGCAGCGCCGCGACCCAGGCGACGACGAGCCCCACGGCGGCCAGCGTGAGCATGGCGAGGATGCTCGGCAGCACCGCCATGAGTCGCGCGTTGAGATCCCGCAGAGCCGCCCAGACGAGGTCGCTCCACATCTCTGCCATGGTCGTGCCTCCTTCAACGCTCCCGTGCCCGCCGGCACGTCGCGCGTGCGCTACCCTGGTGTAAGGCTCCGGTCCGAGGCGGGACAACTAGGCGCCCGCACCTCAGGTATCAGGATACTGACAATCTGCCGACCTGGGAACCGATAGAAGAGCCGGGCCGGACCGCCCTCCGGGCCTGTTTGGAGGACCTGCCGGTACTATTTCTGCCAGCCGGGCTCGGCCGCGGCCCCGAGCATCGAGGGCCGCCTGATCGGGTACCGCCGGCCGTTCAGGATCGCGCCCACCCACGTGCACCGGACCAGGAAATGATAGCTCGCGAGGAGCGTGGGGACCGAGGCCGCGAGCACCAGCAGCGCTTTCACGGCCGGCGTCCAGCCGGTCCCTGCCACCGCGATCTGGAAGACGAGCAGGACCGGCATGTGCATCAGGTAGAGCCAATACGAAGAGTCCGAGAGATAGCGGATCCACGGGACCGGGCGCTCGAAGAAGCGGAGGAAGAGCCCCGTGAAGCCAAAGATGAAGAACCACATCGACAGCCCGAGAAACCAGGCGCTCCCCAGGAACCAGACGAGCGCATCGCCCCCGGTCGACTGCGCGCGATGCCAGATGAAGTAGAAGCCCAGCGAGGCCGCCGCAAGCCCAAGCACGAGGACAATCGGAAGGCGCGGAATGCGGAGGAGGGTCGGGAGGAGATCGGCGTTCCGGTAGAGGAGCCAGCCGGAGGCGAAGAAAATGAGATAGGTGATGATGATCTTCGCCTCGGGGACAAAGCCCGACGGGTCATCGAGCGCGCCCTCCTGCATGAAGCAAAGGGCGGGGAAGGTGATGGCGGCGAGGACGAGGGGCCCGAGCGGCGAGATCACGACCGCTCGAAAAGTTCGCTCGACCTTTGCGACGACGGCGGGAAGGCGTCGCGCGAGCGGAATGACCGCGGCGGCGATGGCATAGAAGATGAGGAGGTATTCGAGGAACCAGAGATGCATGGGGTCGAGATGGCGCAGAACTTCTCCCGAGCTGAAGAACTGCAGGTACTTCGCGGGAATAGCCCCCGGCTCTTCCAGATTCATGGCGACGGTCACGAGGGCTGCGACGAGCGGGAAGAGGACCGCCCACCCCGCGGTGAACGGGAGGAGAATGCGGACCATCCGGTTCCTGAGGAAGCCCGCGGTGCCGCGCTGCTCGAGCAGGAGCGCGGCGAAGAAGCCTGCCATGACGTAGAAGACCGGCATCCGGAAGGCGTGGATGAGGCCAAGGCTCAGGTCGAACACTCCCGTCGTCGAGCCGTCCTTCCAGGGCCAGCTGCCGTGCCGGGAGAAGGCCACCGCCGCGTGGAGGTAGATGCCGAGGAGCATCATGGTGCCCCGGAGGGCGTCGAGCGAGTGGTAGCGGGGCGAGCTGGAGGGCGCGCGGGCGCGGGGGAATTCCCGACGGCCTTCCATCACCATGGCCATCCCCTCCATACTGCTCAGATGGCAGCGGCACCGTCAAGGGATGGGGGGACGTCGGGCGCTCCGGGGCGCGCGAAGCGGACTAGAATCGCGCTCGGGGTCGTTGAGCTTGAGATAGACCCAGTCCACGCGGTAGTCCTTGCCCTTGAGATTGGCCTGCCGGATGAACTCGCCGCGCAGCCGGGCGCGGGTCGTCTGGGGCGGCACGTGCTTGGCGCGCTCGATGGACTCGTCGTCCGTGATGCGGTCCACGAGATCGCGTCGCACGAGGCTGAAGTAGAGGCCCTTGTCGGGCCGGATGTCGTGGTACTGCAGGTCCATCAGCGAGACCTTGGGATCGCGCCAGGACAGCCGATTCTTCTCCATGTAGTGCTGGATGAGCTGCTGCTTGATCACCCAGTCCACTTCGCGGCTGAGCTGCATCGGGTCGTCGGCCAGCGCCTCGATCACGTAGGTCCAGCGCGCGAGCACGTCCTTGGTCACCGGGTCGGCATCGATCGCCTGAACGTAGCGCGTGGCGTGCTCGAGGTATTCCATCTGGAGCTGCAGCGGCGTGATCGCGCGCCCGTCCTTGAGGCGCACGGTCTCCCGCAGCGTCGGGTCGTGGCTGATATCGCGGATGGCCTGGACCGGCGACTGCAGGCTGTAGTCCTTGTCGAAGAAGCCGTCCTCGATCATGTCGAGGATAAGCGCCGTGGTGCCGACCTTGAGGTAGGTGGCGACCTCGGACATATTGGAGTCCCCGACGATGACGTGCAGACGGCGGTATTTCTCCGCGTCGGCGTGCGGCTCGTCGCGCGTGTTGATGATGGAGCGCGACGACGTGGTGGCGCCCGAGATCTCCTGGCAAATGTGCTGCGCCCGCTGCGACAGGCAGTAGTGGAACCCACGGGGCGTCTGAAGGACCTTGCCCGCGCCCGCGAAGATCTGCCGCGTGACGAAGAAGGGGATCAGCCCCTCGGCCAGGCGCTGGAAGGACACGTCTCGGCTGACCAGGTAGTTCTCGTGACACCCGTAGGAGTTGCCGGCCGAGTCGGTGTTGTTCTTGAAGAGCAGGATGTGGCCGGAGATGCCGTCCTCGCGCAGGCGCTTCTCGGCCTGGTGCAGAAGATCTTCCACGATCCGCTCGCCCGCTTTGTCGTGGATGACGAGGTCGGTGATGTCGTCGCACTCCGGGGTCGCGTACTCGGGATGGAAGCCCGTGTCCAGATAGAGCCGAGCGCCGTTCTCGAGAAACACGTTGGCGTTGCGGGCACCCGGAATGACCTTCTCGAAGAGATACCGCGCGACGTTGTCGGGCGACAGGCGCCGCTGGCCGTTGAGCGTGCAGGTGAGCCCGTATTCGTTCTCGAGGCCGAAGATGCGGCGCTTCATGTGGCCTTCAGGGTAGCAGGGGACGGGCCCACGGGCAAGAATTCCGGCGGCAGGCCTACTTGCCGTCGGTCAGCAGCTGGTGCAGGACCTCGGGTGGGATGCGCCGGAACTTGCGCCGCTCCTTGCCGCGGTCAAGAACGGCCACTTCGAGGTCGCGTCCGGTGAGCGTCTTGTTCTGCGTCACCATCAGGGCGCGCACGCCCAGGGTGACGGCGGCCGAGAAGTCCAGATTCTCCGCGTAGTTGTCTTTCAGGTAGCGCCGGATCTCGTCCGACTGCCCGCCCATCGCCGCGTAGTTCTTCTCGTCCTCGATCGTCCCGTCGTAGAGGATGTGGTAAATCTCGTTCTTGGTCCCGTTGCTGTCGCCCACCTCGACGACCAGCACCTCCACCTCGAAGGGCTTGATGTCCTGGGTGAAGATATTGCCGAGCGCCTGGGAATAGGCATTGGCGAGCGACTTGGCGCTGACGTCCCCGCGACTGTAGGAATAGCCCTTGACGTCCGCGTGCCGCACCCCGGCCACCCGCAGGTTCTCGAACTCGTTGTACTTGCCCACGCCGGCGAAGGCGATGCGGTCGTAGATCTCCGAGATCTTGTGGAGCAGGGTGGAGGGGTTCTCGGCCACGAGCAGAACGCCGTCGCGGTACTCGATGGCGACGATGGCCTTGCCGCGGGAGATGCCCTTGCGGGCATACTCCGCCTTGTCCTTCATCATCTGCTCGGGGGAGACGTAGTACGGCAGCGGCATTACAGGCGCCCCCGGTCGTTGAGGACGGCTTCGCAGTGTCGGCGGATCTCGTCCTCCGGAGTTTCGCCGAATCCGGAGCGAGTGATGGTCTTCACGCTGGGCAAGATGTTCCGGATCAGGTCGGGGCCACCCGTGCCCAGGTCTTCGTCGGAGGCGTCGATGAGGGCTTCGATCGCGACGCGGAGGGCCTCGTCCTTGGCCATGTCGCGCTTGAAGCGCTTCTTCAGCGAGTCGCGCGCGTCCTTGCCTCCCGATCCCTGGGCGAAGTAATCCGCCTCTTCGTAGCGTCCTCCGGTGACGTCATACTTGAAGAGCCGCCCGACTCCCGCGCGCTCGTCGAAGCCGGCGAAGATCGGCACCACGATGAGCCCCTGCATGGCCATCGGCAGGTTCATGCGGATCATCTGGCCGAGCCGGTTCGCCTTGCCCTCGAGCGAGAGGTTCTCGCCCTCCACCTTCTCGTAATGTTCCAGCTCGGTCTGGAAGAGGCGCGCCATTTCCATCGCCGGACCCGCGGCGCCGGCAATCCCCACGCCCGAGAGATCATCGGCCTTGAAGATCTTCTCGATGCGCCGGTGGGCGACCTGGTAGCCTTCGCTGGCCTGCCGGTCGCCGGCCATGATCACGCCGTCGCGGTACCGGAGCGCGAGGACGGTGGTGCCGTGGGGGAGAAGGGGCGTTCCGCCCTCTTCCGCCGGGGAGTCGCCCTGGCCGGGGAGCAGGTGGGGAGCCGTCTGGCGGAGCAGATCGGCGAAGCTGGTCGAGGAATAGTCGAAGAAGGCCCGCTGCCAGTTGCCCGGCTGATTGCCCGACAGCATGGCTAGAAGTCGCCGCTCGGCTTGCCCAGATTGCGCAGCAGGTCTCCGGCCGTCGGCGATTCCGCGAACAGCTGGGCCACGTGCGCCTCGGTGCCGCGCAGGGGCTCCAGCATGAAGATTTTCTTGAGCGGGCCTTCCTTGAGATCGAAGATCACCGAGTCCCAGGACGCCGACACGACTTCCTCCGCGTATTTCTGCAGGCACATGCCGCGGAAGTAGGCCCGCGTGTCCTTGGGCGGGTCGTAGATGGCTTTCGAGACTTCGTCCTCGGTCACGAGCCGCTCGACGGCATCGGACTCCTCGAGCTTGTAGTACAGCCCCTTGCTCGGCCGGATGTCGTGATATTGAAGATCGATCATCGCCACGCGCGATTCGGCCCAGTCGAGGCCATGCTTGGCCATGTAGTTCTCGATGATGTGGCGCTTGATGACCCAGTCGAGCTCGCGGTCGAGCGTCATGGGATCGGCCGCGAGGCGGTCGAGCACCGAGACCCAGCGCGCGAGCACGTCGTCGACCCACGGCTCATGCTCCCGGGTGCGGTAGTAGGCATGGGCCATGGTCAGGAACTCCCGCTGCAGGTCCCCCGCGGTCACCGCGCGGCCGTCCTTCAGTTTGAAGGTTTCGCGGCAGCTCAAGTCGCGGGAAACCCGGCGATAGGCGAGCACCGGACTTTCGAGCGAGAGATCCTGATCGATGAAGTCGTCCTCGACCATGCTGAGCACGATGGCCATCGTGCCGGCCTTGAGGTAGTTGGCCACCTCGCTCATGTTCGCGTCGCCGACGATCACGTGCAGCCGCCGGTACTTCTCGGGGTCGGCGTGGGGCTCGTCCCGAGTATTGACGATGGGGCGGCTGTGCATGGTCTCCAGCCCCACCTCGGTCTCGAGAAAGTCCGCGCGCTGGGAGATCTGAAAATCGCAATGCTCGGTGTTATTCTCCGCGCCGACCTTACCGGAACCGGTGAAGATCTGCCGACTCACCAGGAACGGCATGAGGTGCTGGACGATGCGGGCGAAGGGCACTTTGCGGTCCATCAGATAGTTTTCGTGCGTGCCGTACGAATTGCCCTTCGAATCCGTGTTGTTCTTGTAGATGAGAATGCGCTGCTCTGGAGGCGAGACCGCCTCGGCACGCGAGCGCGAAAGGTTCAGGATCCGCTCGCCGGCCCTGTCCCAGATCACCAGGTCCCGCGGATTCGTGGTCTCGGGCGACGAGTACTCGGGATGCGCATGATCGACGTAGAAGCGCGCGCCGTTGGACAGGATCAGGTTGATGAGCCGCGACTCCTCTTTGGAGGGAACCTCCTTGTCCTCCATGTACTCGAAACCGCGGGCATCGCGCAGCGGACTCTCCGCCTCGTAGTCCCACCGGATGCGCGAGGAGCGGTAGGTCTCGTAGGAGTTGATCAACAACAGGGAGGACAGAATCGGGTTGAAATCGGGCTGGTTTCTGACCGTGATCCCGTACTCGGTCTCGATGCCCATCACCTTCGGAATCGCCATTACGTCCCCGGATCGCGCTTCGTGCCAGTGGGTGAAAGACATACGGCGGGAGGGAGCGTGCTGCTCCCTCCCGCCGGGGCGGTTACAGGTACTGGCCGGTATTGATCACGCGCTCGACCGCGCGCTGCTTCTCCTTGGTTTCGCCCATGAGCGGCTTCACGTACACGATCCGTTCGCCCTTCTTGCCGGCGATCTTGGCCCAGTCATCCGGGTTGGTCGTGTTGGGCAGGTCCTCGTTCTCCTTGAACTCCTCGCGCACGGCGGCAAGCAGATCGTCCAGCTTAATGCCCTTCTCGCTGGTCTGGATGTAGCGCTTGAGGGCGAGCTTCTTCGCCCGCCGCACGATCGACTCGATCATGGCGCCGGAGGAGAAGTCCTTGAAGAAGAGCACCTCTTTGTCGCCGTTGGCGTACGTGACCTCGAGGAACCGGTTCTCCTCGCCCAGGCTGTACATCTCGTCGACCGTCGCCGCGATCATGCGGTCCAGCGTCGCCTGCATGTCGCCGCCGTGCTCTCGCAGCTCGCTCTCGTGGATCGGCAGCTCCGCCGTCATGTACTTGACGAAGATGTCGACGGCCGCGTTCCGATCGGGCCGTTCGATCTTGATCTTCACGTCCAGCCGGCCCGGCCTCAGGATCGCGGGATCGATGAGATCCTGGCGGTTGGACGCGCCGATCACGATGACGTTCTTGAGGTGCTCGACGCCGTCGATCTCGGCCAGCAGCTGCGGCACGATCGTGGTCTCGACGTCCGAGGAGATGCCCGACCCGCGCGTGCGGAACAGCGCGTCCATCTCATCGAAGAAGACCACCACCGGCACGTCCTCTGCCGCCTTCTCGCGAGCCTTGATGAAGATCTCCCGGATCTTGCGCTCGGTCTCGCCCACGTACTTGTTGAGCAGCTCCGGCCCCTTGATGTTGAGGAAGTAGCCCTTGACCTTCTCGCCGCGCTTCTCGGAGATTCGCGCGGCCAGGTTGTTGGCCACCGCCTTCGCGATCATAGTCTTGCCGCAGCCGGGCGGGCCGTAGAGCAGCACGCCCTTGGGCGGCGCGAGGTGGTGCTCCTTGTAGTAATCCGCGTAGAGGTAGGGCAGCTCCACCGCGTCCTTGATCGCATCGAGCTGGGTACTGAGCCCGCCGATGTCCTCGTAGCTGATGTCCGGCACTTCCTCGAGCGTGAGGTCTTCGACCTCGCTCTTGGGCAGCTTCTCGAGCAGGTAGCCGCTCTTGGCGTCCATCAGGATGTGATCGCCGATCTTGAGCTTCACCTGCCGCAGCGGATCCGCGATGATTCCGACCCGGTCCTCGTCGGCGCGCTGGGTGACGACGGCCCGCTCTTCGTCGAGCAGCTCCTTCAACACGACCACTTCGCCCTGGATCTCGTAGCCCGCGGTCTCGACCACGTTCAGCCCTTCATTGAGGACGAGCTCCTGGCCGGGCTTGATGTCGTCCGACTTGATCGATGGGTGGAGATTCACCTTCACCTTCCGGCCCTGGGACAGGATGTTGACCGTGCCGTCCTCGTTGACCGAGAGATACACGCCGTACGTCGAAGGCGGCGCGCACAGCTTGTCCACCTCTTCTTTGAGCGATGTGATCTGCTCGCGCGCCTCGTAGAGCGTATTGACGAGCTTCTCGTTCTGATTGAAGGCCTGCACGAGCTGCCGGTTGGCCTCGCGGAGCTTGTTCTCGAGGACCATGAACTCCTTGGGCGCGTCCTCGAGCTTCTTGCGCAGGCGTCCGGTCTCCGCCTCGAGGGAGCGCACGTAGGACTGCAGGTCCTGGACCTGCACCTCGTACTCGGTGAGCCGGCGACGGTAATTAGAGTCGGTCATCGGGAGGAATTTCGACAGTCCTTTCATCCCTTCGGAACCGGGCTCCCGATTCGGATTGCCCTTCTTCTCGAACTCCTTCATGTCCGCCCGTTCCTTTCTGGGTGAACCATCGGGCGCTTCCCTGAGCGCTGCTCCCCCGCGCTCGGCCCATGAAGCCGAAAGGTGCAATCAGTATAGGAGGCCGTTTCGCGGGAAGTCAAGCGAATTGGCCCTGATTGACCGTTCAGAGCTATTGATTTCATTTCACTTTTTCCAATTCCAACCTTCGTCGTGCCCTATCGATCTCGCATCTTCAACCGGCCGTCTCGGGGGCCGGTTCCGTGTGATCGGCCTACCTCTGCCCTCGTTCAGAGGCAATTTCGGTGCCAGCCGTGACTCGATCCGCATATCCTTCAAGATCGCCAAAATGGCCCCCTTTCCGTACCCCGGACGGTCGTCCGGGAATGGCGGGGCATGTAAAAGAGGGGCAATATGCTGAGAACCGCGGCATCGGATCGACAGATCGCGCCGCTCCGCGTTCGGGAGTATAAGAGCACCATGGCTCGCTCGATCGCGCTCGGCCTGGCCCTGTTTCTATCGCTCGTATCGGGCGCAACGGGGACATGGGCCCAGGGCGCCGTGCTACGGGTCGGGCTTCCAGCGGTTCCAGCCACGATCGATCCCGCCGCCGCCAGCGAAGGCCCGCTGTCCCTGGTTTCCCGGCAGATCTTCGACACGCTGGTGCAGTATCGCGAGGGCAGCAGCGACATCGAAGCCGGGCTGGCCGTGCAGTGGACGCCCTCGCGCGACGGCTTGAGCTGGTCCTTCCGGCTCCGCGACGGCGTGCGCTTCCACGACGGCACACCGCTCACCGCCCACCATGTGGTGGACAGCCTCGAGCGCCTCATCGTCGCCGGCCATGCATTCGCTCCGACCCCGAATGCCGCGGCACCGCGGCTGCTGCGAGGGGCGCCGGGAATCGTCAAGGACATTCGGGCCGTGAACCAGCGGACGGTTCAAATCAGCCTGGTCCTGCCCTATGCTCCGCTGCTCACGGCGCTCGCGCATCCCGCGTTTTCCATCGTGCTGCCCGGGGCAGGCGGCCCGGGCGGCCAGCGCTGGCAAGGCACCGGAGCATTCAGCGTCGCGGAAGCGGGACCCGGCCGGCTGGTGCTCAGCGCCAATCCGTCGTACTGGGGCGGGGCGCCACGGGTCAGTCGTGTCGCCTTCCTTGACGCCTCCGACGAAGCGCAAGCCGAAACAGCGCTCGATGCCCAGGGGCTCGACATCCTCATTCCTGCCGGGGCGCCGGCACGGCTGGCCGGCGCACTGTCCATTCCCGGATGGCGCGTGGGCTATCTCGCGCTACAGACGGAGAAGGAGCCGCTCAGGAAGGTGAAGGTGAGGCGGGCCATCGCCGCGGCGCTCGATCCAGGTCAGCTCGCCGCCGCACTGGGACAGGTGGCGGTTCCGCTGCAAGCCTTCTTGCCTCCCGGAGTCTGGGCGCGGCGGGAGGGGCCGCCACTCCTCGAGGCCAATCCGGAGTCGGCCAAGCAGCTATTGGCCGAGGCCGGCTTCGCGCGAGGGACGGCGGCGGCGCTCCTCGTCGCCGAAGGTGCCCGCCGCCTCGATCCTGGACGGCTTGCTGAGGCCATCCGCGCCTCGTTGGCCGCGGCTGGTATCACGGTCCCGATCCAGCTCGAGAGCGTGGAATCGGCCTTGGCGCTGGCCCAGAGCGGGGAGCATGAGATGGCCCTGCTCGAGGCCCGCGCCGAGGGAGGCGACCCCCATTTCCTGCTTTACCCGCTGTCGAGCAGCGAGGGCGCGACCAAAGGTCCCGGGGCGCTGAATATGTCCTTCTACCGGAACGCGCGGCTGGACGATCTGCTGATCCGCGGCAGCCAGATCTCCTTCCGGCCCGAGCGGCAGCGGCTCTACATCCGCGCCCAGGCTCTGCTGGCCCAAGAGCTGCCCTGGATCCCCCTTTACGCGAGGCTGCACTGGGCCATTGTCCGGCCCGAAGTGAAGAACTTCCGTCTGCATCCGAGCGGCAATCATCGGCTCGACCGCCTCTGGCTGGAGGTGCCGGCCGGCTCCCCCCTCTTCGGCACCCCGCCCGGTGGCCGCTGACGCTCTCGCGGCCTTCCTCCTCGAGCCGCCTAGCCGTGCTTGCGGAGTTCGAGTCTGCCGATCTGGCGGCGGTGGACCTCGTCCGGACCGTCCGCGAAGCGCAGCGTGCGCGAGTGGGCCCACATGGCCGCCAGCGGGAAGGCCTGGCTGACCCCGCCTCCGCCGTGAAGCTGCATGGCCCGCTCGACCACCGCAAGGGTGACGTTCGGGACGGCGACCTTGATCTCGGCAATCGCCTGCCTGGCGGCTTTATTGCCCACGGTGTCCATCATGTAGGCGGCATTGAGCACCAGCAGCCGGGCCTGGTCGATCTCGATCCGCGACTGCGCGATGCGCTCTAGCGTGATGTCGTTGTCAGCGAGTGGCTTGCCGAACGCCACCCGCTTCGTCGCGCGCTGGCACATCAGCTCCAGCGCCCGCTCGGCCACGCCGATCTGCCGCATGCAATGGTGGATGCGGCCGGGCCCCAGGCGGCCCTGGGCGATCTCGAACCCGCGCCCTTCGCCGAGCAGCATGTTCGAGGCCGGCACGCGCACGTTCTCGAACAGCACCTCGCCATGACCATGGGGGGCGTCGTCGTACCCGAACACCGTCAGCATCCGGATCACCTTGATGCCCGGCGTGTCCCGCGGCACCAGGATCATGGACTGCTGCTTGTACTTGTCCGGGTTCTTGGGATCCGTCTTGCCCATGAAGATCAGGATCTTGCAGCGGGGATCGCCGATGCCCGACGTCCACCACTTATGCCCGTTGACGACATAGTGGTCGCCGTCGCGCGCGATGCTGGACTCGATATTGGTCGCGTCCGAGGAGGCGACCTTGGGCTCGGTCATGGCGAAAGCCGAGCGGATCTTGCCTTCCAGCAGGGGCTCCAGCCACTGCTTCTTCTGCTCGGGCGTGCCGTAGCGCTCGAGCACCTCCATGTTGCCGGTATCGGGCGCCGAGCAGTTGAAGACCTCGGGCGCGATCGGCGAGCGCCCCATGATCTCGCACAGGGGGGCGTATTCCATGTTGGTCAGCCCCGCGCCGCGCTCGCTCTCAGGCAGGAAGAGGTTCCAGAGCGCCCGCTCCCGCGCCTTCGCCTTGAGCTCGTCCATGACGGGCGGAACCTGCCAGCGCGTGGATCCGACATTGAGCTGGTCGTGGAAGACCTGCTCGCTCGGGTACACGTGCTTGTTCATGAAGTCGGTCAGCTGTTCCATGTACTGCTTCGTCCGCTTCGAATACTCGAATTCCATGTCTGGCCTCCTCGGGCCCCGGGCGCCGCGTGCTGAGTGGAGTGGCCTCACCCTAGGGCGCAAGCCTTCGGTTGTCAACGACCCGCCGTCGTGATAGACAAATGGAGGGTTTACGGCCCTCCGGGGCGGGGCCGGCTCGTTCCCGCGCGCTCACCGATGCCATCGATCTCCGACACGGCCATCGAAATGGTCAACTGGGTGTTCCCCGAGCACGCGGGGGCGCCCGGGCAGATCCACGGCGGCCGCATGATGCAGTGGATCGCGACGTGCGGGACTATCGCGGCGGCGCGAGTGGCCAAGGGGAACGTCGTGCTGGGCGCCATGGACGACATCGACTTCCTCCACCCGGTCAAGGTCGGAGAGGTCGCGGTGCTCCGGGCGCAGGTGGAATACGTCGGGCGCTGCTCGCTCGAGGTGGGCGTGCGGGTCTGGGCGGAGGCGCCCGTGACCGGCCGGCGCACCCTCACGCTGTCATCCCATCTCGTGTTCGTGAAGGTGGACGAGCAGGTCAGCCCGGTGGCGGTCCCTCAGCGGATCGAGCCCCGGGGTGCGGAGGAGGAGGCGCTCGTCGCCGCCGCCCGGGAGCGTCGCGCCCAGCGCCTGCAGCGCTTCGCGCGCCGCGCTGAGCGGGAGAGGGAGACCGGGGACGATGTCGCCGAGGAGCTGCGGTGGCGATTCGAGTCGTGCCGCTCCGTGCTCCCGGAGGACGCCCTGTTCGGCCGCACGATGTTCGCGGGCAAGCTGCTCATGGACATCGACGAGGCCGGCGGCATCCTGTCGATGCGCTATACCCGGGGCTTCGTGATGACGGCGTGCCTGGACGCGCTGGATTTCTACGCCCCGATCCGGAGCAATGAAGTGGTCACGTTCAAGGCGGCGCTGAACCACGTCGGGACCTCGTCGCTTGAGATCGGCGTCAAGGTGCTCAGCGAGGTGCCGTGGACGGGAGAGGTGCGCCACGCCTGCACGGCGTACCTGACCTTCGTTCACCTCGGCTCGGAGCGGGGGGGCGACCTGCGGCCGCGGCCCTGCCCGCCGTTCGCGCCGACGGCCCCAGGCGAGCAGCGACGCTGGGCCGAGGCGCTCGAACGCCGGGCGCGACGGCTCGAGCGCGTGAAGCGATTGAGGGCATCCATACACGAGGGAAGGTAGGGGCCATGTCCGGACACTCACGCTGGTCGCAGATCAAGCGGAAGAAGGGCAAGACGGACGTCCAGCGGGGGAAGCTCTTCTCCAAGATCCTCCGCGAGATCACGGTGGCCGCCAAGCACGGGGGCGGCGATCCCAAGGGCAATATCCGCCTCAAGGCGGCCATGGAAGCGGCGCGAGCGGCCAACATGCCCGCTGACAATATCCGGCGTGCGATTCAGAAGGGCACGGGCGAGCTGCCCGGCGAGCAGTACGAGGAGATCACGTACGAGGGGTACGGTGCCGGCGGGGTGGCGGTGCTGGTGCGCACGCTCACCGACAACAAGAACCGCACCGGACCGGAGATCCGCCATGTCTTCGAGAAGCACGAGGGCCGGATGGGCACGGCCGGCTGCGTGGCCTGGATGTTCGAGCGGCGCGGGATCATCCAGGTGGACGCCGACAAGGTCAGGGAAGATGACCTGCTCGAGAAGGCGCTGGACGCGGGTGCCACGGACGTCAAGCAGGTCGAAAAAGTTTTCGAGATCACGACGACCCCTGATGAAATGGAGGCGGTTCGCCAGACGCTTGAGCGCCAGGGCATGCCGGTGCTCGAAGCCAAGGTGGACATGGTCCCGCAGTCCACGGTGCGCGTGGAGGGCAAGGACGCCGCGGCGGTGGTGCGGCTGATCGAAGCCCTCGAGGAGCAGGACGACGTCCAGTCCGTCTACGCCAACTACGACATCGCCGACGAAGTTCTCGACGCCATTACCGCCGCCTAGCGTGCTGCGGGTGATGGGGGTGGACCCCGGGCTCATCGCCACCGGCTTCGGCGTGCTCGAAGCCGGATCGGCCGGGGTCGCGGTTGCTGACGCGGGGGTGATCAGCACCTTGGCCTCCCAGTCCCTCGAAGCCCGCCTCAATGCCATTCACCGGGCTGTCCATCGCCTGATCGAATCCCATTCCCCCGGCCTGCTCGTGGTCGAGGATCTCTACGCCGAGTACAAGTTCCCCCGCACGGCCATCCTGATGGGTCACGCCCGCGGGGTGATCTACCTGGCCGCCCGCCAGCTCGGCGTCGCCGTGCTGGCGCTGTCACCGTCCGAAGTGAAGCGGGCGATGACGGGGAATGGCTCGGCCGGCAAGGCGCAGGTCCAGCGGGCCGTGCAGACCGTCTTGGGCCTCAAAGCCCTGCCGCGCCCCTCGCACGTGGCCGACGCCTTGGGGTTGGCTGTCACGGGCATGGCCCGGGTGACCGGGCGGCTGCCTGCCGGGCGCGGCGCTCGGCGTCCGACGCGATGATTGCTTCTCTGCGCGGGCGCCTGCGGCGAAAGTTCGAAGACCGCCTCGTGGTCGAGGCGGCCGGCGTCGGCTACGAGGTGTTCATCCCGCCCGTGGTCCAGCGCGAGCTGGTGGACGCCAAGCCGGGCGACGGTGACGCGGCGGAGGAGATCACGCTCGCCATTCACTACCACGCCACCCAGAATCAGCCGCGGCCCGTGCTCATCGGATTCACCTCGGAGCTCGACAAGGAGTTCTTCGAGAAGCTGATCACGGTCAAAGACGTGGGTCCCCTGGTGGCGGCGCGCGCTCTGGCGGCGCCCGTCGCCGAGATCGCCGCCGCCATCGCGAGGCAGGACGAAAGCTACCTCCGGCGGCTCCCCGGCATCGGGCCGCAGAAGGCCAAGAACATCGTGGCGCAGCTGCAGGCCAAGGTGGCCAAGTTCGCCTTGATCCCGACGGTGCCGGCTCGGGAGGAGCCGGGCGTCGGGGTGCCGGCCGGCCTCGCCGACGACGATGGGCTGCGAGGCATGGTCTTCGAGGTGCTCGTCAAGCAGCTCGGCCACCGGCCGAGCGAGGCGGCCCACCTCATCTCCGCCGCCCTGGGACGGCGGCCGGGGATCGCCACGCCCGAGGAGCTGTTCGACGAGATCTACCGCGGGCAGACGGCCAGGTAGTCGATGACCGACGAAGCGCGTGTCATGAGCCGCCTCGTCCTCCCCGAAGAGGTGCAGGTCGAGCGGCAGCTCCGCCCGCAGCGGCTCGACGAGTATGTGGGCCAGCACGCCGCCGTCGGCAGCCTGCGCGTCTCGGTCGAGGCGGCGCGGCAGCGCGGGGAGCCGCTCGACCACGTGCTCCTCTCCGGACCGCCCGGTCTCGGGAAGACGACGCTCGCCACCATCCTGGCCAACGAGATGGGCGCCGCGATCGTGACCACGGCGGGTCCGTCGCTCGAGCGGGGCGCCGACCTGATGGGCATTCTGACGAATCTGAGCGAGCGCGATGTGCTGTTCATCGATGAGATCCACCGGCTACCGCGTATCGTCGAGGAGCTGCTCTACCCGGCGATGGAGGACTTCGCGGTCAACTTCGTCATGGACAAGGGGCTCAATGCCCGCACCATGCGGATCCCGCTCCGCCCCTTCACGCTGGTGGGCGCCACCACGCGGCCCGGAATGCTCTCCTCGCCGCTGCGCGAGCGCTTCGGGATCTTCCACCACCTGGACTTCTACTCCGACGAGGAGCTCGGCGCCATCATCCGGCGCTCGGCTTCGATTCTGGGCGCCTCCGTCGAGCCGGCTGGAGCCGAGGCCATCGCGCGCCGCTCACGGGGCACGCCGCGCATCGCCAATCGCCTGCTGCGGCGCGTGCGCGACTACGCGCAGGTCAAGGGCGACGGCGTCGTCACGGGCGAGATCGCGCGGCGTTCGCTGGACGCAGAAGGGGTCGACGGCGCCGGGCTCGACCGGCTCGATCGCCGCTTCCTCTCGGCGATCATCGAGCAGTTCAACGGCGGTCCCGCCGGGCTCGAGGCCATTGCCGCCACCATCAACGACGAAGCCGAGACCCTGGCCGAAGTCGTGGAGCCGTTCCTGCTCAAGATCGGCTTCGTGGTCCGCACCCCCAACGGGAGGAAGGCCACGCCGGCCGCTTACGCCCACCTGCGCTACGCTGCGCCGCCGTCCCCCGGAGGCCAGACGCAGCTGCCGCTCCAGTAAGAGGCTTCCCGCGGGAAGCTCACCGATGTCGGAGCTGGGAAAGATCCTTGTCGGGTTCGGGCTTGTCGTGATACTCCTTGGAGTGATCCTGCTCCTGGCAGGAAATCTCTCGGGAAAGGCGCCATGGCTCGGACGACTGCCGGGCGACATCTATGTCGACCGAGGCAACTGGAAGTTCTATTTTCCTCTCACCACGTCCCTTCTCATCTCCGTCGTTGTGAGCCTGCTGCTGTATTTCTTCGGCCGCCGCTAGGCGGTCGCGCTCTCCTCCTCTCGGCCCTTGTCCTGATCCTCGCCTGGGCCCGGCCCGCGGTGGCGGCCGACGACATCCGGGTCGCGCTGGTCGAGAACGCTCGCACCGTGGAGATCGGCGGCGGCCCCATGCTGGTGAGCGACCTGGGAGGCCAGATCCTGCTGGACGAGACCCCGGCCTCGCTGCGCGTCCAGCGCAACGGTGGCGTGGAGGTGAAGGGACGCCGCGTCAGCGGTGTGAGGCTCGTGCCGGCGAATGCGGGATACCTTCGCTTCAACGGCCGCGAATATCCGGGCGCCGTCGAGATCGTGGCCGGCGGCGACGGACTGGCCGTTATCAATGAAGTGCCCTTCGAGGAGTATCTGGCGGGCGCGGTCCAGGCCGAGGCCGGCGACAAGATGCCGGTCGAGATGCTCAAGGCCCAGGCGATCGTCGCCCGGACCTATGCCGCTTACCATCGCCAGCTCAATGCGGGCAAGCCCTATCACATCGTGGCGTCGAACGTGAATCAGCACTATTCTGGCCGCGTGCCTGCCGACTCGCCGGTGTGGACGGCGGTGCGGGACACGGAGGGCCAGATCCTCCTGTGGGACGGTGGGCTCTTCCCGGCCTTCTACCACACCGACAGCGGCGGTCATACCGAGGATCCGCGCGCGGTGTTCGCGTCGAGCAACCTTCCGGCGCTTCGGCCGGTGCGGGTGGAGTTCCCGTCGGCCTCTCCCTATCATCAGTGGCGGCTCGACCTGACCCTTGGCCAGCTCGCCGCGCTGCTCCAGCGGGGCGGTGTCAACGTCGGTCGTGTGGTCGGCCTCGAGGTCGTCGAGCGGAGCACTTCGCTTCGCGTCTCGCGCATCGCCGTCCGGGGCACGGCTGGCGCGGTCACCCTGCGCGGCAACGAGCTCAGGCGGCTGGTCGGCTACGACGCGCTCAAGAGCACGCTCTTCGCGGTCGCGGTGTCCGGGTCTGTGGCGCGCTTCGCGGGGCGGGGCTACGGGCACGGCGTGGGGCTGGATCAGTGGAGCTCCAAGACGATGGCGGATCTTGGCTATACGGCGCGCCAGATCGTCGAGTATTACTATCCGGGGGCCGTCCTGGCCACGCTGCCGGTCTTTTCCATCCCGCGGTAGCCGCCCGGCTGCCGGCATGACGATCTCCTGGCCCGACTTCGAGCGTGTTGACATGCGCGTCGGCCGGATCGTGGAGGCTCGCGATTTTCCCGAGGCCCGACGGCCGGCCATCAAGCTCTCGGTGGACTTCGGCCCCTTGGGGATCAAGCGCTCGAGCGCTCAGATCACCCACCGCTACGTTGCGGCGGACCTCATCGGCCGGCTGGTGGTCGCCGTCGTCAATTTCCCGCCCAAACAGATCGGACCCTTCACGTCCGAGGTGCTGCTGCTCGGGGCGTACAACGAGGCGGGCGAGGTGGTCCTGCTCCGGCCGGATTTCGACGTCGCGCCAGGCTCCAGGATCGGATAAGAGCGGCGTCGGCCCGCGCCGCTGGCCCGGCCTCGGTCCCCACGTTACACTGCGCCCGTCATGGATCTGTCCCTCTTCGAGTACCAGCTTCCCGCTGAGCTGATCGGCCAGGAGCCGGCCGAGCCGCGCGATGCTTCACGTCTCCTGGTCCTCGAGCGGCGGCGCGGCGCATGGACCGACCAGCGCTTCAGCGATCTCCCCGCGCTGCTGCGGCCGGGCGACTGTCTGATCGCCAATCAGAGCCGCGTCATTCCGGCGCGGCTGCTGGGAGCGCTCGAGCCCGGCGGCCAGCGCGTGGAGCTGCTGCTGCTCCGCCCGATCGCCCCGACGCGCTGGGAGACGCTGGTCCGTCCGGCGCGGCATTGCCGTCCGGGCGCCCGCGTCGCGATCGCGGGCGGCGTGGCGCGGGCCACCGTGGTCGAGCAGCGCGATGAAGGCGTTCGGGTTGTCGAGCTCGAGGCGCCGTGGCCGGTGCGGGAGCTGCTCGAACGACATGGGTTGCCGCCACTGCCGCCCTACATCGATCGCCACGACGCGCCCAAGCCGGAAGATCGGGACCGCTATCAGACCGTGTACGCCCACCACGAGGGCTCCGTGGCGGCGCCCACGGCGGGCCTGCATTTCACCACCGAGCTGATCCGACGTCTCGAGGCGGACGGTGTCGAGATCCGCTTCCTGACGCTCCACGTGGGACCGGCGACCTTCCGGCCGCTGCGCAGCGAGCGCGTGGAAGAGCACCGGATGGAAGCCGAGCCCGTTGAGATCCCGGACGCGACCGCGGAGGCCGTCAACCGCGCGCGGACCGAGGGCCGGCGCGTGATCGCGGTGGGCACGACGACGGCGCGCGCGCTCGAGTGGGCCTGTGACGGCCAGGGCCGAGTGCGGCCGGGTCCCGGCGCCGCCGACCTGTTCATCTACCCCGGCCGCCGTTTCCGCGTGGTGGACGCGCTGCTCACCAACTTCCATCTCCCGCGCTCGAGCCTCCTGCTCCTCGTCGCGGCCTTCGCCGGGCGCGAGCTCATCCTGGCCGCCTACCAGTACGCGGTCGCCGCGCGTTACCGCTTCTACTCCTACGGTGACGCCATGCTCATCCTCTAACGACATGGCCGCGTTTGGATTCGAGCTCATGAAGACGGACGGACGCGCCCGCCTCGGGCGGATGCACACCGCGCACGGCGCGGTTGACACGCCGGCCTTCATGCCCGTGGCGAGCCAGGGCACCGTGAAGAGCCTGACGCCCGGCGATCTGCGCGAGGCCGGCGCCCAAATCCTGCTGGCCAATACGTACCATCTGTTCCTGCGGCCCGGCCATGAGCTCATTCGCGGGCTGGGCGGTCTCCACCGCTTCATGGGCTGGGACGGCCCCATCCTGACCGACTCGGGTGGGTTTCAGGTGTTCAGCCTCGCCAAGCTCCGGAAGGTCGGCGAGGCCGGCGTCGAATTCCGCTCCCACGTGGACGGCTCCCTGCGCGTGCTGTCGCCCGAGTCGTGCGTCGAGATCCAGCACGCCCTCGGTGTCGATGTGCTGCACCCGCTCGATGAATGTCTCGCGCATCCCGCCACGCCGGCCGAGACCGAGCGCTCGCTCGCGCTCACGCTCCGCTGGCTCGCGCGTTCCGTCGCTGCCCACCGAACGCTCGACAGCGATGCCGCGCTGTTCGGCATCGTGCAGGGCGGTGTCTATGAAGACCTGCGCCGGCGCGCGGTCGACGAGACCTGCGCGCTGGTGCTCGATGGATACGCGATCGGCGGGCTTGCCGTCGGCGAAGCCAAGCCCGTCATGTACGCGATCGCGGAGCTGGTGGCAGGGCTGCTGCCCGCCGATCGCCCCCGGTACCTGATGGGGGTGGGCAAGCCGCCCGATCTCGTGGAGGCCGTGGGCCGCGGCGTCGATCTCTTCGACTGCGTGATGCCGACGCGGAACGCGCGCAACGGCCAGGCGTTCACCGCGGATGGCCCACTGGCCATCAGCAACGCGGCCTGGACGCGAGATCCCGGGCCGCTCGATGTCGACTGCCGCTGCGAGACCTGCCGGGGCTACTCGCGCGCCTATCTCCGGCACCTCTTCCTCGCGCGCGAGCTGCTGGCCTATCGGCTGCTGTCGCTGCACAACCTGAGCTTTTACCTCGGGTTGATGGCGCGGATGCGGCGAGCCGTCGCGGAAGGCCGCTTCGAGGCATTCCGCTCTGGGTTCCTGGGCCGTTATGGGGTAGAATCCGTGGGCGGTTCGCACGATATTCTCGCAGAGACGGAGGAGTGATTCTCATGGTGGACTTCGCCTACGCCGCCGCCCAACTACCCAATGGCGGCGGCTCGAGCTCCGTGATGACCCAGCTGATCTTCTTCGCGGCCATCTTCGCCATCTTCTACTTTCTTCTGGTTCGGCCGCAGCAGAAGCAGCGGAGAGAGCGCGAGACCCTGCTGTCCGCCGTGAAGAAGGGCGATCGGGTCGTCACGACCGGCGGCTTGCACGGCACCGTGGTGGGGCTGAACGAGCACACCGTGACGCTCAAGGTCACCGACCAGGTGCGGCTGGACTTCGATCGGTCCGCCATCGGCCGCATCGTGCCGGCGGTAGGCGAGAAGGAGTCCGGGGCCTGATGCGCAAGCACCTCCGGCTTCGGATCGGGATCGTCGTCGTCGTCATTCTCGCCTCGCTCGCGTATCTCGACGTCCACATCATGGTGGCGCGCCTGTTCGGCTACAACCGGCCGGCGCCCATGCCGATCAACCTCGGATTGGACCTCCAGGGCGGGATCCATCTGGTGCTCGGCGTGGACGTGGACAAGGCGGTCGAGGCCCAGGTCGAGCGGGCGGGGGACAGCGTGCGCGCCGAGCTGGAACGGAAGGGCATCGGCGCCGCCAAGATCGAGCGGCGTGGGTCCACCGAGCTGGTCGTCCGGCTCGCCTCGCCGCAGAGCTGGAACGACGCCCAGGGTGTCTTTCGCGACATGGCCATCTTCGACATGAAGGAGGCCGATCAGGGCGCCGGCCGCGTCGTCCTGGCGCTCAGGCCACGCGAGGCGGCGTCGATCAAGGATCTGGCCGTGCGTCAGGGGCTCGAGACGATCCGCAACCGCGTGGATCAGTTTGGAGTGGCCGAGCCCTCGATCCAGCAGCAGGGGGAGAACCGCATCCTCGTGCAGCTTCCGGGTGTGCAGGATCCCGAGCGCGCGAAAGCGCTCATCGGCAAGACGGCCCTGCTCGAGTTCAAGCTGCTGGACGACCGGATGGATGCGGAGACTGCGCTTCGCTCCGGGATCCCCGAAGGGGACGAGATTCTCTATCAGCGCCGCGTCGACAAGGAGACCAAGCAGGAGCGCAAGATTCCCTACCTCGTGCAGAAGAAGGTGCTCCTCACGGGCCGCGACTTGGCGACGGCGCGTGTGTCCATCGACCAGAACACCAGCGAGCCCTACGTCTCCGTGGACTTCAACGCGGCCGGGGCCAAGGCCTTCGCCGATCTCACCGACGCCAATGTCGGCCGGCGCCTGGCCATCATCCTCGACGGCAACATCCACTCGGCGCCGCAGATCCGGGAGCGCATCCCGTCGGGCCGCGCCCAGATCACCGGCGGCTTTTCCAGCGACGAGGCGACCGACCTGGCCATCGTGCTTCGGGCGGGCGCCCTGCCGGCGCCCGTGCAGGTGCTCGAAGAGCGCACGGTGGGTCCATCGCTGGGCGCCGACTCGATCCGCAAGGGCCTGCGCTCCACCCTGGCGGCGGCCCTCGCGGTCGTCGTCTTCATGCTGCTCTACTATCGTCTTTCCGGCCTCATCGCCGACTGCGCCCTCGCGCTGAACCTGGTCATCCTCATGGCGGCCATGGCCGGCTTCCACGCCACGCTGACCCTGCCGGGTATCGCGGGAGTGGTGCTGACCATCGGCATGGCGGTGGATACCAACATTCTGATCTTCGAGCGGATCCGCGAGGAGCTGCGGCTCGGTAAGCCGCCGCGAGCGGCCATCGAGGCGGGCTTCAGCCGCGCGTTCCGCACCGTCATCGACACCCACGTCACCGTGCTCGTGTCGGCGGCGATCCTCTACCAGTTCGGCACGGGGCCGGTGAAGGGCTTCGCCGTCTCCCTCGCCATCGGCATCCTGGCCAGCCTGTTCACCGCGGTCTTCTTCACCCGGCTCGTCTTCGACCTCATCTATATGGGGCAGCGCCGGGTCCAGGCCGTCTCCATCTAGCGCCCAGATGCTGCAGATCTTCGTCAACGCCAACTACGATTTCGTGGGCAAGCGCCGGTGGTTCTACCTCGCCTCGGCAACCCTCGTGGGATTGGGCCTGCTGTCCATCGCCCTGCACGGCGGGCTCAACTACGGCATCGACTTCACCGGCGGCACGCTCATTCAGGTGCGATACGACAAGCCCACGACAGTGGACCAGGTGCGCCGGGGTCTCGACGAGATCAAGCTGGGGAGCTCGGTCATCCAGCAGTTCGGCGACGCGCGGGAGTTCCTGATCCGGCTGCCACAGGGCGAGGGCAAGACCGAGGAGCTCACGACGCGATTGCAGAGCGCGCTCTCCCATGTCGCGAGCGGCCAGGTGGAGATTCGGCGGGTCGAGTTCGTCGGGCCCCAGGTCGGACGCGATCTCCAGCTGCAGGCGCTCTACGCTGTCCTGGCGGGCATGGCCGGCATCCTGATCTACGTGGCCATCCGCTTCGACTTTCGGGGCGGCGTCATCTCCATTGTGGCGCTGGCGCATGACGTGCTGGTCACCCTGGGGGCCCTCTCGGTCTCCGGTCGAGAGATGTCCCTGCCCGTGCTGGCCGCGCTGCTGACGATCGTCGGCTATTCAATCAATGACACGATTGTCGTCTTCGACCGGATCCGCGAGAGCCGGGGCAAGGGCTTGCGGAAGGGGCAGGGTCTGGCCGCGATGGTCAATGGCGCGATCAACCAGACCCTCTCCCGGACCGTGCTGACCTCCTTCACGACCTTCCTCGCGGCGGTGGTCCTTTTCCTGTTCGGGGGCGAAGTCCTTGAGGACTTCGCCTTCGCGCTCGTGGTGGGAGTGATCACGGGCACGTACTCCTCGGTGGCCGCCGCCACCCTGGTGATGGATTGGGAGGAGTGGAGCCGGGGCCGCACCCGGGCCGCGGGTAAGGTCGCCGCCAAGGCCTGAAGTAGGGGGAAATCCTTAGCAAAACGCTAAGTTCGGTGGCATAATACCTGGTCAACCCGAGGAGGGTGGGGTTGACCCAGCTTCAAACTCTGATCGAGGAGATTCCGAAGTACCAGCCGGGTGCCGATCTGGACCTGGTCCAGCGCGCATATCGGTTCTCCGAGCTGTCCCACCAAGGCCAGCAGCGCGCCTCCGGGGAGCCCTATCTGTCGCATCCCCTCGAGGTGGCCGGCCTGCTCGTCAACTTCAAAATGGACGTGACCACGGTCACGGCCGGCCTCCTCCACGACGTCCTGGAGGACACCCGCGCGACCAAGGACGACCTCAAGCGCGAGTTCGGCCTCGAGATCGCCGATCTGGTCGACGGCGTCACGAAGATCGGCAAGCTGGCCTTCTCCTCCCGCGAGGAGCGGCAGGCCGAGAACTTCCGCAAGATGCTGGTGGCCATGGCGCGCGACCTCCGCGTGCTCATGATCAAGCTCGCCGACCGGCTGCACAACATGCGGACGCTCGATTACCTTCCGCCGGACAAGGCCAGGAAGATCGCCCAGGAGACCCTCGACATCTACGCGCCGCTGGCGCACCGGCTCGGCATGGCCAAGGTCAAAGCCGAGCTCGAGGATCTCGCCCTGCGCGTGCTCCACGCCGAGGACTATGGAGATCTGATGCGCCGCGTGGCGAAGCGCCGCCTGGAGCGCGAGGCGGAGATCAACCAGCTGATCGCCATCCTCCAGGAGAAGCTGGGCGAGGTGGGGATCGAGTCCAAGATTGCGGGCCGGCCCAAGCACTTCTACTCGATCTGGAAAAAGATGCACGAGGGGGGGCGCGAGTTCGACGAGATCTACGACCTCACCGCCGTGCGCGTCCTGACCAATACCGTGCGCGACTGCTACGGCGCCCTGGGCGTGATCCACTCGCTCTGGAAGCCGGTCCCCGGCCGGTTCAAGGATTTCATCGCGATGCCCAAGGTCAATATGTACCAGTCGCTGCACACGACCGTCATCGGCCCAAAGGGCGATCCGGTGGAGATCCAGATCCGGACGTGGGAGATGCACCGCATCGCGGAGGAAGGCATTGCCGCCCACTGGCTGTACAAGGAGCGGAAGTCGGACCGTGACAAGTTCGACGACGCCTTCACCTGGCTGCGGCAGCTGCTCGAATCCCAGAAGGAGACCGACGACCCCAAGGAGTTCCTGGACACCGTGCGCCTCGATCTCTTCCCGGACGAGGTCTACGTGTTCACGCCAAAGGGGGATGTCAAGGCCTTGCCCGAAGGGTCGACGCCCATCGACTTCGCCTACGCGGTGCACACCGACGTGGGCCATCATTGCGTCGGCGCGAAGGTGAACGGTAAGCTCGTTCCGCTCCGCTATACGCTGCGGCAGGGAGACATCGTCGAGGTTGTCACCTCTCCCACCCAGCATCCGAGCCGTGACTGGCTGAAGATCGTCAAGTCGACCCGCTCCCGCAGCAAGATCAACCAGTGGCTGAAGGTGGAGGAGCGGGCGCGGTCGCTGACGCTGGGACGCGAGCTGTTCGATCGCGAGGCCAAGAAGTACCGCCTGTCACCCACCGTGCTGCTAGCCTCGGAGGAGATGAGGAAGCTGATCACCGAGCTGGGGTTCCCGTCGCCGGATGACCTGCTGGCCTCGGTCGGCTACGGGAAGACCTCGGTGCAGCAGGTCCTGGGCAAGCTGGCCCCCTCGGTGGTCCGTGAGGCCGACACAGTGGAGTCCAAAGCGCCGAAGGCCGTCCGCAAGGGCGAGGGCGCGGTGCGGATCCGCGGCGTCGACGATCTGCTGGTCCGGTTCGGCAAGTGCTGCTCGCCGGTTCCGGGCGACGGCATCGTGGGCTTCATCACGCGCGGCCGGGGGCTCACGGTTCACGCCCGCGACTGTCTGACCGTGGTCAAGAATGTCCTGGACCGGGAGCGCCTGGTCGCGGTGGAGTGGGAGGATGGCGAGCCGGCGAAGCGCCCCGTGCGCATCGCCGTCTACATCGGTCGCGACCGGCCCGGGCTCCTGGCCGAGATCACCGGCGCCATCTCGTCCCGTCAGGGCAATATCACCAAAGCCGAGGTCACGGTCACGGAAGACCGGCGAGGGCTGAACCACTTCGTCGTCGAGGTCGAAGACCTGAAGCAGCTGCAGGACATCATGCAGTCAATCCGCGATGTCAGGGATGTCATCAATGTCGAACGAGTTCGAGGTCTGTAGCGCCGGTCCGATGTGCGTCGCGATACTTCGTTCTCGGTCGTCGCCGACCCTCAACGTACAAACGCGTACGCCTCGGGTCGGCTGCTCCCTCGCGCCTCGTCTCGCTCGCACCTCGCCCCGGCGTCCGTAGTCCCAGCCCCGTAGAGGCATGAATCGCGCGCAGTTCGAAATCCTCGTCGAGTCGGCCCTCAAGAAGCTCCCCCGTCAGTTTCGGGAAAAGCTGGCTAATATCGCGGTGGTCGTGGAGGACTGGGCGGACGAGGACACCCTCCGCGAAATGGACATCGAGCCGCCTGACACCCTCTACGGCCTCTATCGCGGCGTGGACCTGACCCGCCGGGATTCCGGCTATGGCAATGTGCTGCCGGATACGATTCACATCTATCAGGGGCCCATCGAAGAGGATTGCGAGGATCCCGAGGAAATGGCGGACCTCGTCCGGGAAGTCGTCGTTCACGAGATCGGTCACTACTTCGGGCTCGACGACGAGACGATGCACGGCATCGAGGACGACGGCAGCTCCTCCGGGTAGCACGCCTCCGAGCTTACCTTTCTCCGCTTGGCCCGTTTTTTCTTGACATGACTTTCATTTGTTCCTATTGTTTCAGCGTACGCTGAAAGAGACCGAACAAGTGAAACAATGCCAAAGACGGAAGATATCAGGCGGTCGGCAGCCCAAAAGCTTCGCGAGCTCTTCTCCAAGAGCAGCGGCTGGGAGGAAGTGGCGAGTGCGCGGGCTGGAGCACAACTGGTCGATATTTTGGTGAAATTCAAGATAGGATCCAGCCAGCATAGCCTGGTTGCTTGTATCACTTCCGTCGGTCAACCTAGGCAGATCAGGGAGACGATCGCACGGTTGGGGGAGATCCGCCGGGAGCTGCCCGACGCCTATCCGATGGCCGTGTCCGAATACATCGGGCCGCAAGGCGCCACGCTGCTCAAGCGGGCCGGAATGGGATACCTGGACCTTTCGGGCAATTGCTCCCTTGCATTCGAAAACGTTCTGATCGAAAAGGAAGGCAAGCCCAACCTACGCCCTTCCACCCGTCCTCTCAAATCGCTGTTCGCCCCGCGGGCAACACGCGTGGCGCGAGTCCTCCTGGTCGATCCACAGCACGTGTGGCGGCTCGAGGAGCTGGCCAAGGCCGCCGAGGTGAGCCTGGGACACGCCCATAACGTGGTGAAGCGGCTCGAAGAGCTTTCTTGGATCGAGCGTGGCGAGCACCAGCGCATCCAGCTCACGCGGCCCGGCGACCTCCTCGACGGCTGGGTGGACGCCTACTCGTATCGGCTCAATCCGAGCGAGACGTTCTTCTCACCCGAGCGAGTCACGCGCAAGCTCGTGGGGGACGTCGCGCGGGCGGCCCATGCCGAGGGGTGTCGCTACGCGTTCACGCTGCATGCCGGGGCGGCCCTGGTGGCGCCGAATGTCCGCTTCCCGGCCATCCACTGCTACGTCGAGGGCAGTCCCGAGCCAATTGCCCGGGCTCTCGGCCTCCGGCCCGGTGAGGGCGAGGGCAATGTGCACCTCTTGACGCCTTACGATCAGGGCGTGTTCTACGCGCCGATCTCGAAGGGCGGCTTACCTGTCGCGTGCCTGCCGCAGCTATACGCCGATCTCTACCACTACGAGCGCCGGGGGCGGGAGCAGGCCGCCTACCTTCGTCGCGAAGCGATGGGGTACTAGCCAACCCACGAGGGGGTGAACGCGACCATGGCGAAGAGAAGAAAGGCGAAGAAGGGCGGCAAGAAGAAGGCAACCAAGAAGGGGAAGCGGCGGTAGGCGTGCATTCGACGGCCGCGATCGCGCGGCCGGAGCGTTCAAGCAGCGGTGCGGACGAAGGGAGGTGACGACATCAATGGCGAAGAAGAAGAAGGCGGCCAAGAAAAAGAAGAAGTAAGCAGTCAGTCGTGCGGTGGGGGGTGGCGGCCTCCCACCGGGACTCATTCTTCTTCATATCCGGCGGGGGGCCTGGCAGCCCCCCGCCGCTGTTTTGCCGGAGCGCTAGACGACCTTCGTGACCTTCCCGGCCTTGAGACAGCGCGTGCAGACGCGGAGCCGCTTGACGCCGCCGCCGACCTTCGCGCGGATGGATACCAGATTGGCGAGCCACCGCCGCTTCGACACATTGTGGGCGTGGCTAATCTTATGGCCCACCGAGGGACCCTTGCCGCAGATATCGCAACGCTGAGCCATGCTGCTCCTTGGCGATGGTGTTCGAGCCGGGAGGCTCCGGGCTGCCGCAAGGCCGAGCGTCGCGAGGCGAGGGCTGGGACGGTCGTTTGCCCGAAGCGGCGTCCTTTTATAGCATGATGGGTGCGATGAGGCAACCCGTTGCCCCCTGTTAGATCCTCCAAGGCCGGCGCGCCACGGCCGGTTTCCGTCCCGCCTCAGGGGCTCGCCACGTCGCTCCAGTACCTGAAGGGCATTGGTCCCCATCGCGCGAGACTGCTCGCCAACCTGGGGCTGGAGTCGGTGGAAGACGCGCTCTTTTTCCTACCCGCGCGTCACGAGGACCGCAGCCGTCTGACTTCGTTCCGCAGCCTCAAGGGAGGCGAGACGGTGACAACGCTGGGAACGATCGCCGGCGTGAGTCCGCCGCCGCGCGGTCGGCCCCGCGCCCCGCTGGCCGTCCTCCTCCGCGACGCGACCGGTTTCCTCAGCGCGGTGTGGTTCAACCAGCGGTACCTCGAGCGCGTCTTCAAGCGAGGCCAGCGGCTGATCGTGCACGGCAAGATCCAGCGCTATGGCAGCGGTCCCCTTCAGATGCAGGTCAAGGACTACGAGATCGTCGAAGACAGCGACGACGAGACGCTGCACACGGGCCGCCTGGTTCCGGTCTACCGGCTCACGCAGGGGTTGACCCAGCGCCCGATGCGCAGCTTGATGAAGCGCCTGGTGGACGCCTACGCCGACCAGGTCGAAGAGCCGTTGCCTGCGCCGCTGCGCGCTCGCCGCCGCCTGGGCCCGCTTGCCGCGGCGCTCAAGGCCGGGCATTTCCCGCAGACCGAGGCCGCGCAGATGGCCGCCCGCCGCCGACTGGCGTACGACGACTTCTTCCTGCTCCAGCTCGGGCTGGCGATTCGCCGGCACCGCGAAGGTCGGCAGCGCGGCCTCGCCATGAACCCGCCCGGCGCGCTCTGGCGAACGCTGCTGGGCTCCCTGCCGTACACGCTCACGAACGCGCAGCAACGGGTCTGGCGCGAGATCCGCACCGACATGGCGGCGCCATATCCGATGAACCGGCTGCTGCAGGGCGACGTGGGCTCGGGAAAGACCGTCGTGGCCGCGCTCGCCATTCTCGCCGCGCTCGAGGCCGGCTACCAGGCGGCGCTGATGGCGCCCACGGAGATCCTGGCCGAGCAGCATTTCATGACGCTGACTCAGCTGCTGAGCCCGCTCGACGTGCCGGTCGCGCTGTTGACGAACACGATCAAGGGCAAGGCGCGCGAGAGCGTGCTGGCGCGGGTGGCCGACGGCGAGATCGGCTGCGTGGTCGGCACCCACGCTCTCGTCCAGGAAGGCGTGCGGTTCCGCCGGCTGGGCCTCGCGGTCGTGGACGAGCAGCACCGCTTCGGGGTGGCCCAGCGGGCCACGCTCCGGGGCAAAGGGGAGAGTCCCGATGTCCTGGTGATGACGGCGACGCCGATCCCGCGCACCCTCGCCCTGACGCTCTACGGCGATCTCGATGTCTCGGTATTGGACGAGCTGCCGCCGGGCCGGAGACCGGTCGTCACCCGGGCGCGCCCGGAGTCGGGACGGCGGAAGATCTACGCATTCCTGCGCGAGCAGGTCGAGGCGGGCCGCCAGGTGTACGTGGTCTGCCCGCTGGTAGAGGAGTCCGAGGCCTCTGATCTGCGCGCGGCCACCGAGATGGCGCAGCGGCTGCAGCGGGAGGTGTTCCCGGACCTGCGGGTGGGTCTCCTGCACGGCCGCATGGCCTTCGCGGACAAGGAGCGGGTGATGCGGGAGTTCAAGGACGGGGCGATCCACATCCTCGTCTCGACCACCGTGATCGAGGTCGGCATCGACGTGCCCAACGCCGCGGTGATGGTGGTCGAGCATGCCGAGCGATTCGGCCTCTCCCAGCTCCATCAGCTTCGCGGCCGCGTCGGCCGCGGCCCGTGGAAGAGCTACTGCATCCTTCTGAGCGCCGCCTCGTCAGAAGAGGCCACGCGGCGCATCGGCGCCATGGAGGCGACCAATGACGGCTTCCGAATCGCCGAGGCGGACCTCTCGCTGCGTGGGCCAGGAGATTTCTTCGGCACCCGCCAGTCCGGGTTGCCCGAGTTCCGCGTGGCCGATCTGCTGCGCGATGCGGCGCTGCTCGAGGAGGCACGCCAGGACGCGGTGACCCTTGTGCAAAGCGACCCCAATCTGATCAAGCCCGAGCACCGCGCGCTGCGCGCCGCGCTCCTCGCGCGCTGGCGCGGGAAGCTCGATCTGGCGAGCGTCGGCTGATGCGATGCGGAGCCGCGCTCGGTTGGGCCTGCGCGGCGGCGCTGGCCTGGTGTCCGGCGTCTGCCCGGGCGCACAGCGTGCCGACCCCGGCGGAAGTGTCCCGCGCGGTCCAGGTCTGGAAGCACTATGCGGAGTGCGAGCGGAGCCAGCGGTTCGAGCCGTGCTTCGTCCTGCTGTCGGCGAATGTGCGCCGCGCTTGGACCGACACCGGGCGCGCGACAGCCGACGCCTACGCGTTCGTGCGAGGTGGGGAGGAGATCGCCTTCGACGAGCTCAGGCTGCTGCGCGTCCGGAAGAGCCCGGGACGGGTCGTGCTGGTGGTACGCGCGCGCGGTCGGGGGACGGCCGGCGCCTTCGAGCAGCTCTGGGAGTACGCGCTGCTGCGCGAGGGCGGGCAGTGGAAGATCGACGGCAAGCGGGAAGGCCTGCGCGAGACCCTGCCGTGAGGCGCGGGGGCCGGCTCTGATGCGCGTGCTGGCCGGAACGCTCAAGGGACAACGACTCACCACGCCGGGCGGCCGGACGACGCGGCCGACGGCGGACCAGGTGCGCATCGCCTGCCTCGATACCCTGATGCCGTATCTGACGGTCGGGCCGTTCCTCGATCTCTTCGCGGGCGCCGGCGGCGTTGGCATCGAAGGAATGTCCCGAGGAGCGCCGTCCGCGGTCTTCGTCGAGCAGGATGCCGCGGCGCTGCGCGCATTGCGCGACAACGTGGAGCGCCTCGGGCTCGGCGCTCGAACCCGCATCATTCGCGACGACGCGGCCCGCGCCGTGACGGCCCTGGCCGCGCGGGGCGAGCGCTTCGCGGTGGTGTTCCTCGATCCCCCCTACGCGTCGCCGGCGGCCGCGACGGCCCTCGATCGGGTGGCGGAGGGCGGCTGCCTGATGCCGGGCGCGGTCGTGGTTATCCAGCACGCCAGCAAGTCACCGCCGCCCGCCGCTCCCGGCGTCCTCACGGTCTGGAAGGCGCGGAAATTCGGGGAGACCACCTTGACTTTCTTTCGAGCGCCCGCGTAGACTGAGCGAGGTTTTTTCGACCCGTCGACGATGACGCGTGGAGGGCCTCCGTGGGGAAGCGGGCGGTGTATCCCGGGATGTTCGATCCGATGCACAACGGGCATCTGGATCTCATCGAGCGGAGCCTCCGGATCTTCGACGAGCTCATCGTCGCAGTGGTCGCGAATCCGTCGAAGGAGCCGCTGTTCACGGTCAAGGAGCGGCTCGAGCTGATCGACGAGTGCACGGCCAGCATCGGCGTGGGCCGGATGCGGATCACGTCGTTCGACGGCCTGCTCATCGACCTCGTGCACCGCGAGCAGGCCGACTGCATCGTGCGCGGTCTGCGCGCGGTCTCGGACTTCGAGTACGAGTTCCAGATGGCGCTCATGAACCGCAAGCTGCGGGACACGGTGGAGACGGTGTTCATGATGCCGCACGAGAAATACACCTACATCTCTTCGCGCCTCATCAAGGAGGTCGCCTCGCTGGGCGCTCCGATCACCGGCATGGTGCCGGCGCCGGTCGAAGAGCGGCTCGCCCAGAAGTTTTCCAGAAGGTAGGTCGCCCATGCTCGCCGATCGCCTGAAGACGCTCGCCCCCTCGCCCACGCTCGCGATGCAGGCGAAAGCCCGCGCCATGCGCGCCCAGGGAATCGACGTCATCTCGTTCGGCGCCGGCGAGCCCGACTTCGACACGCCCCGCCGCATCAAGGACGCGGCGATCCGCGCCCTCGAGAGCGGCCAGACCAAGTACACCGAGGTCTGCGGGGTCCCCGAGCTGCGAGCCGCCGTCTGCCAGAAGCTCAAGCGGGACAACGGGCTCGAGTACGCGCCCGACGAAGTCACGGTCTCGTGCGGCGCCAAGCACACGCTCTACAACATCGCCATGACCCTGGTGAATCCGGGCGACGAGGTGCTGATTCCAAGCCCTTACTGGGTGTCCTATCCCGAGCAGGTGCGGCTGCTGGGCGGCGCGCCGGTGCCGGTGCAGACGCCGGAGGCCACCGGATTCGATCTGGATCCCGCCGCGCTGCGGAAGGCCGTCACGGCCCGAACGAAGCTGATCATCCTGGACAGTCCGGGCAATCCCACGGGCGCCGTGTTCTCGTCGGAGGCGCTGGCCGAGGTGGCGCGGCTGGCCGCCGAGCGCGACCTCTGGGTCGTCTCGGACGAGTGCTACGAGGCGCTCACATACGAGGGGCGCCACGTCTCGATCGCTTCGCTCGGGACCGACATCAAGGCGCGCACGATCGTCGTCAACACGTGCTCCAAGGCCTACGCGATGACGGGCTGGCGCATCGGCTACGCGGCCGGTCCCAAGGCGATCATCAAGGCCATGACCGACGTGCAGAGCCAGGTGACGTCTAGTCCCACTTCGATCGCGCAGTGGGCCGCCGTCGAGGCGCTGTCGGGTCCGCAGGACGAGGTCGCCAAGATGACGGGCGAGTTCGATCGTCGTCGGCGCGTGATCGTGGAGGGGCTCAACGCCATCCCAGGGGTGACGTGCGTGATGCCCAAGGGCGCCTTCTATGCCTTCCCCAACGTTTCAGGCCTCTTCGGCAAGCGCGCAAAGGGCGGCGTGCTGCGCGGCTCGAGCGACGTCTGCGGCTTCCTGCTGGATGAGGCTCGAATCGCGACGGTTGCCGGCGTGGACTTTGGCTCTGACGCCCACATCCGCCTGTCCTACGCCACAGGGCTCGAGACCATCCGGGAGGGACTGGCGCGGATGGATGCCGCAATCCGGTCACTGGCCGCATGAAGATCGAAGGCTCCGCCGACATCCCCGCGCCGCGGGAGCGCGTGTGGAAGGCCTTCCTCGATCCCGGCACGCTGGCCCAGGCGATTCCGGGATGTGAGAAGCTCGAAGCCGCCGGCGAGGGCGAATTTCGGGCCACCATGAAGGTCGGCGTGGCCGCCATCAAGGGAACGTTCGAGGGCAAGGTGCGGCTCAGCGATCTCGAGCCGCCGAACCGCTACCGGATGGCGGTCGAGGGTACCGGAAGCCCAGGCTTCGTTCGCGGGGATGCCTCGATGGAGCTCTCCGACACCGAGGGCGGCACGCGCGTCGCCTATAACGCCGACGTCCAGGTCGGCGGTCTCATCGCCAGCGTCGGCCAGCGCATGCTTGGCGGCGTGTCCAAGATGATGCTCGATCAGTTCTTCGGCCGGATGACCGAGATCCTCAGCGCGGGGAAATAGCGCCCGCGTGCAGGTCACGGCCGGCCTCGCTCTCGTCGCCGCGGCGCTCGGCCTGTTGGGCTCGGCGCCGGTGCGCGGCGACTGTGCGGGCACCGGCGGCGCCGAGCCTTCCCACTGCATCTATCGCGCTGCTTTTCCCAGCGCCGGCATCGTGGCCGACTGTCGCACCGACCGGGAATGCCGCGTCGGATACTACTACGGCGATCCGGGCGCCCCCGTATGGCTCGCGCCCCCGGGGGGCATGGCCGCGCTTCCCAAGCCCCAAGTGATCTGGCGGACGGCGACCTTCGCCGAGATCCGCTTCGACTGCGGCCATCCCTGCTCGCTGAGCTACTTCTTCGAGGCGAAGCGCCGGCGCCTCTCGGAGCCCCGCCGGATGGTGCTCGACGTGGACATCCGGCGATTGCTGCTGGCGGCGGTGGAAGACCGCGCCGTGGTGGTGCGCCAGATCTTTTCCGGGCGCGAGGTGGCGCGGATCGAGCGGCCGTGGGCGGCGGGGACCTGGCTGGGCGACGCCATCCAGTCCTTGCGCTTCGATCCCGACGGCCGGCTCACGCTCACATGGCTCAAGGCGCCCGAGCGAGCGCCGGTCACGGAGCGCGTGTCGGTGCCCTCCGTCCCTCGCTAGGGCTTTCCCCTCCGCTCGGTCGAACGCGTCAGGACGACGGGGAGACGGGGACGACAGCCAGTGGCCGGCGAAGCGGAAGGGTGAAGGGAAGCGTCAAGAACACCGCGACGCCCACGACGGCCAGGGTGACCGAGACGCTGCTCCAGTCGCTCAGGATCCCGTAGGCGAATGGTGAGAGCGCCGACGCGCTGACGCCCAGGGTGTAGAACATCGCGTAGCTCCGGGCGCGGCGGTCGCTCGTCACGAGATCCGCCACCGTGCCGTAGAGCACGGACGAGGTGCCGTTGAGCGCGATGCCCAGCACGGGCAGCACCATCCAGCAGGCGCCCAGGGGCAGCGCCAGCAGCAGCAGGATGCCCGCGCCGGTAGCCGCCTCGGTGATCACAACGGTCCGGATCACGCCCATTCGCTCCGCGGCCGCGCCGCACGCGAACTTGCCCGCCGCGCCTCCGAGGAAGACCAGCATCAGCGCGAAGCCGACGGTCTGCACGGTCGATCCCTTCGAGATCAGCAGGAAGGGAAGGAAGGTGAGGAAGGCCGTCCGCGTCGAGTTGTCGATGACGTGGATGGCCGAGAGCGCCGTGTAGGCCCGCGCGTCGCGGATCCCCCATCTGGAACCCGAGCGCCGCTCCGGAGTGCCCTCGGCCTGATCCGGCGCGCGGCCCACCTCGAGGCGGCTCAGGGCGATGAAGATCACCAGCGCCGCTCCGAGGCCGACGAGGGCGTACCCCTCGATGGCGCGGCGCCAGCCCAGCCAAGGCAGGAGCACGGCCACCGTCGCCGGCACGACGACTTTGCCGAAGTCGCCTGAGAAGTTGTACGTGCCGAGCGCCATCCGCCGCGGCCCCGTCTCGTAGGCGTTGGAGACCAGCGAGGAGGAAAGCGGGTGCTGGACGCCCGAGCCGAGCCCGCCTAGCAGCAGGCAGGCGAGCAGCATGACGAAGCCCCCGGCCCAGCCCGCGAAGATGAACCCCAGCGCCGTCACAGCAGTTCCGCCCGCGAGCAGCTTCGCCTCGCCCCATCGCTCGGCGAGCAGCCCGGCCGGGATCTGGAAGCCGGCCATGCCGCCGCTGTAGAGAGTTCTCAGCAGGCCCACCTGGGCGAACGAAAGGCCGAACTCGGATGCCCAGACGGGGAGCAGGACGTACAGGACGTCGGAGAAGCCGTCGTGGATGAAATGCGTGCCAGCAGCGGTGCCCAGCACGGCGCGGGATCGGCGGGCCATCGTGGTCGATTCTGTCACACTCCGGACGGCGGCGGCAATTCAGTGGCGGCAATTCAGGGGGCCCGCAGCCGGGGGAGGCTGGAAGCGGGAGACCGCCGGGCCCGGCTCAGGCGGGCGGGAGCTCCTCGAGGAAGTCCAGCACCGCGCGGTCGAAGGCGTCGGGCTGATCGCGATTGGCGAAATGCCCGGCCGGCGAGAGCAGGACGAAGCGGGCGCCCTTGATGCGCTTCTCGATTTCCCGCATCGGAGCCAGCGAGGGATCCTCGTTGCCGCAGATGAGCAGGGTAGGCACCGAGATCTCCGCCAGCCGCTCGGTGATGTAGTCCATCTGAAGGAGGGCCCGCAGCGCATTGGCGTAGCCGATCGGCCTCAGCATCCGGTAATACTCGAAAATCTCCTTTCGGGCCGACGGATCGAGCCTGAGCCGTCCCGCCACATTGGGATTGGAGGCGATGGCGAACTCGGCCATGGCGTCCATCCCACCCTTGAGCGTCACCTCGATGCTGCGCGCCCGCATCACGATGTTCTCCACCGACAGCGGGATCCCCGCGGCGGAGGACGAGTCCACCACGATCAGGGCGCTGACGCGCTCGGGATGCTTGAGCGCGAAGCGGGTGGCGATGCCGCCTCCCAGGGAGAGGCCGCCCACGACGGGGCGGTCCAGGCCCAAGTGATCCACGAGATCATGGAGATCGAGGACCCAGTGGCCGAAGGTGACCAGGGCGGGGTTCTCGGGACTGTCCGAGCGCGCGTGGCCGCGCGGCTCCCACAGGATGAGGCGGTAACGGGCGGCCAAGGCCGCGATGTTCGGCTGCCACATGCCCGCATTGCCGCCGATGCTGTAGGCGAGCACCACGGGCCGGCCGGCGCCATGCTCCTCGTAATAGATCCGCACGCCGTCGCTGGTCTTGAAATGCGCCACGTCCGTCTGGCCTCCTCAGCTGTGGTACAAGAGGCATCTATGGAACGGCGCTTCGCGGCCAAAGTCAACCCGCCGCCGCCCCCGAGCTGAGAGCCACCATGCCGCGCTCGGCTCTGCGCTTCTACGCCCTGCCCCTGTCAATCATGGTCCTGGCCTACGTGCTGCCAATGGCCGGCGTGGGCGCGGCCGTGCGGGCCGGGGATCCCGAGATGCTCAAGCTGCGGCAGGAGATCGCGAGCCATATGGCCTCCGCCGGCCCAATCGCCGCCGTGGCGCGCCACATGCGCGACGGGCGCTATGTGCGCGCCACGTTCACGGTCTTCGCCTGGAACTTCGGCGTCGCCGCCCTGGTTCTCTCGTTCCTGGCGGGCGGTGTGTTCTTCGCCCTGCCGCCGCTCGTGGGCATGAGCCGGGGGGTGCTCCTCGGCCTCTTCTACGATCCCTCGGCGTTCGAGGGGGCCCGCGGCCTGGTCACGATCGGCACGGCCATACTGGAGCTGCCCCCCTATATGATCGCGGGAGCGCTGGGCATGCGCCTCGGCCTCGCCTGGCTGCTGCCGCCGCGCGGCGAGCGACTACGGGAGGCTTGGGGGTATGCGCGCTGGACCATCCCCCTCGTGGCGGTCCTCCTGCTCGTGGCGGCCATTTGGGAGGTGACGGGACTCGCGCTGGTCGGCCCTCGCCACTGAGCGGCCGCTCTTCAGCTGAAGCGGTCCTCCGATGCTCACCGCCGGCTCAGCTCGCGGTAGATGTTCTGGCCCCGGGTCTCCCGCAGCAAAAAGCTCATCGCGAATGACGTCAGCGCGAACAGCGCGCAGACCTTGAAGGCTCCGCGGTAGGCCTCGAGCGGGTAGACGCGGGCGCCCTCGGCCATCACTCCTGCCCACCCCGCGTCGAGCACCCAGCCCACCGGCCCTTGGGTGAGCGCGGCCCCGAGGAAGCCGCCCAGGTTGGCCACGGCGACCGCGATGCCGGCCAGCGCTGGAGGATTCACCTCACGGCCGAGGGGCCACGTCAATACGAAGGCGGCGCCCACCATGCCCATACCGAAGAACAGGAGGTAGACGGCCCAGAGTGGCAGCGCGCCAAGCGTCGCGACCAGGACGACCCAGAGTGAGAAGGAGGCGCCCGTGAGAATCATATAGGGCGGCTTCCGTCGCATCACCACGCGATCGGAGACATACCCCGTTAGTGGCGCCGAGAAGAGCAGGGCCACGGACACGGCGGAAGCGTAGACGGCGGCGCGCGTCGTGGACAGGCCATACGCGTCCTTGAGGTACGGAACGCTCCAGAGGGAAAGGTTCCCGAAGGCGGCATAGAGAAAGAAGAACCCGAGAAACGGGGGCCAGGTGTGACGGTTCCCGAGCACGCGCAGCATGCCCGCCAGGACCTCGCTGAATGGGGGAACCGGCTCAGCGGTGTCCGCGTGGCCGGCGGGTCGATCCCGGACGACGGTCCAGCAGAGGCCGGCGCCTCCCACCGTGACCAAGCCGATGACGACGAAGGCGCCGCGCCAGCCCATCGCCGTGACCAGCGCCGCCAGAGGCGCGGTGCTGATGAGGGCGCCGAGAATGCCGACGGTGGCCGTCACGGCCGACAGCGTGCCAAAGTAAGAGGGCGGGAACCAGTTCGCGGCGATCTTGAGCGCGCCGATGAACGTCACGGTGGCGCCCAGGCCGACGAGGAAGCGTCCGGCGAAGAGTGGCGCCGACGTGGCCGCCAGTGCCATGCCCAGCGAGCCCAACCCCATCACGGCGCTTCCCGCGGCGATCACGCGCCGCGGGCCGAAGCCGTCGATCGCGAGCCCCGCCGGCACCATGAAGCCCGCATAGGCGTAGAAGTAGGTGGCCGAGAGCAGCCCCACGATAGCGCCGCTCGTATTGAAGGCCTGCATGATGTCCTTCGCGATCACGCCGGGGGCCGCGCGATGGACGAAGGCGATGAGAAAGAGCAGGGCGGGAATGCTCCACATCAGCCATCGCAGTCTTGCCGCCGGCTCGGCGCTGGCCAGCGTCAGCGGGTCCAGAAGCCGGCGGGATCGCATTGGCGCACGATGGCGAGCTCCGCGGGGGTGGGCGTGGGCGTTTCGCTCACGTCAGAGGCCACTTGCAGGTCCCAGCCGGTCGCGGCCTTGACACGAGCCACCGTCTGGCCCGGGTGATAGGAGGCGAGGACCATCTCCTTGGTCCGGACGTCGAAGCGATACACCCCGAGGGTGGTGATGACCGCCGCGGGACCGCCTCCCCCCAGTCCCACGCGCTCGCGCCAGCCGGCGCCTTCGCCGAAGCCGGCGGAGGTGATGTAGTCCACCCGCTCGCGAAACCGGTGCTTCTCCTGGGGCATGATCACCACGAAGCGCCTCGACAGGCTCGCGATATCCGCGCCGCCGCCGCTGCCGGGCAGTCGCACTCTGGGCTTCCGCCAATCGCCGATATACGAGGTATTGAGATTGCCGTGCCTGTCGATCTCGGCCCCGCCAATGAATCCCAGGTCCACGAGCCCCTGCTGGAGCAGGGCCATGATGCTGAGCGTTCCCGTGCACCACAGCGCCCCCGGGATATTGGGCGTATCGCTCATGGTCATGAGCGTCTCGGGCGCGGGCTGATCTCTCACGATGCCGTTCTCGAACAGGCCGATGGCCCGCGGCGCGTGGGTACGCTTGGCGAAGGCGAAAGCGACGAGCGGCAGGCGCATGCCGACGAAGGCCACATCGCCGTCCCGGATCTGGCGCCCGGCGGCGATGACCATCAGCTCCCGGTCGGTGAAATCGGAGCCCATCACTGAAGGACGAAGGGCTGGGCGCCGGCGGGGGCGTACGGGTAGCGGCGCACGGCGTCCTCGTTGATCTCGACGCCGAGGCCGGGCCCTCGGGGCACGTCCACCCAGCCGTCGATGGCCGCGATGGGCTTCGCGAGAATCGGCGCTTCGTATTCCCCCGTCGGAAACTCGACGGGCATGGCGCCGCCGAAGGAGGCGGCGAGGTGAAGCGTGGCCGCCAGCCCCGGCCCGAAGTAGAAGGAATGCGGCGCGACCGGCAGGCTGGCCGCCTGCGCCAAATCCACGATCTGCTTGAACTCGGAGATGCCGCCGACCTTGGTGACACTCGGCTGAAGGATATCGCCCGCGCGCCGGTCGATGATCTCGCTGAACCCGAACCGGGTGGATTCGTTCTCGCCGAGGGCGATCGGAATGTCGGTGCCCTCGGCGACACGCGCCAGGCCGCGGTAGTCCTCCGGTGGCCACACCGGCTCTTCGAGCCAGAAGAGGCGAAAGGGGGCGAGAGCCCGCGCCATAGCCAGCGCGTGGGTGGGATCCCAGGGGCAATTCGTGTCCAGCATCAGCTCGATGTCCGGCCCCACGGCCTCGCGGGCCGCTTTTACCGAGGCCACATCGGTTTGGTGGAGCTTGAGCAGGCGGAAGCCCTGGGCGCGGAAATGGCGGCACGCGCGCGCCACATCCGCGGGCGAGGCGTAGCGCATGAGGCTCGCATAGGCGGGCAGCCGCGGCCGCGCCACTGCGCCCAAGAGCTCGCCCACCGAGACATTGCGCGCCTTGCCCAGGAGGTCCCAGAGCGCGATCTCGACGCCGCTGATCGCGAACATCGCGAGTCCGCGCCGGCCGTAGATCATGGTTCCGCGATGCATGAGATCCGCGAGGGCCTCGATATTCGAGGGATCCTGGCCCTGGAGCAGTGGGGCCAGGCTCTCCTCGATCACATTGCACACGGCAAGGGGAGCGCCGTAGGCAAAGGCCTCGCCCACGCCCGTCAAGCCCTCGTCGGTCAGCACCCGCACCACGATCTGCTTGCGCGTCCCTCCCGTCCACGCCGACGGCGGATCCATGGGCTTCATGGGGATGGCCAGCGGAATCGCCTGGACGGCCGTGATCTTCATGGTCAGGCTCCGTAGTCCAGCGGTTCGGAGGGCAGATGGCGCCGGATGCGAATCGTCTCCAGCGCCTCGGGGCCGAGGAGGCCCAAGAACCCTTTCCAGTCGCTCACGCCATGGATCCACCGGTCGAGCCAGGCGCGATTGCCCTCCGCGGTCCGGCTCTCCTCGTGGAACCGGTGATAGAAGTCGTGATGACGGCCGTAGCAGCCCTGCACCGGCGACGGGAAGGCGCCGTAGGGCTCGTGCACCACCGCCACCACTTTGAGCTCGGGCGTGAGGACCAGGCCTGGATCGCTCAGGATGCGCCCGCGCGGCCAGATTTCCTCGGCGACGATGATCACCCGTTTCGCGGCAAAGGCGGCGTCCCGCGTGACGCCGAGGGTGCCCCACACATGCGCGCGGCCCTGTTCGTCGGCCCGCTGGACATGGAGGACGGCGACGTCCGGCGCGAGCGCCGGCACGAGCACGAGCGGAGACCCGGACCAGGGATCGGCCGCCTGCTTGAAGGTCGGGTTCGACGCCAGGAGGTCGGTGCCGAGCAGGGACCGCGTGGGGAGATAGGGGACACCCAGGGCGGCGGCGTGGAGCGCGAAGGCCAGGGTGAGGTTGGAGTGGTCCTGCACTTCGACGGCCGCCGGGATGCCCTGCTCGACGGCCCGGCGATAATTGTGGCCCAGTCCCGCGCTCACATTGCCCACCCAGGCGGCGATGATGCGCCTGACGGCGCCGGCGCCCACCAGCTGGTCGAAGAGCATGTCGGAGATGGGGCCGATCAAGGTCAGGTCCCGACGGCGCTGACGGATGATCTCATGGCCCGCCGCGAACGGGATCAGCGCCTCGAGCGCCGCGCCCATGCACACCGAGGCGCCGTCGGGGACGAAGCGGGCGACGGCTTCCCGCATGGGCATGAGCTTGGAGCCAGGCACCCGCGTATCTTACCCTCCCGGACATCCTTCGTGCGTCCCACGACGCGTCCGCCAACTTGGCGCTTGACAGCGGCCGCCCAAGTTTAGTAGTAATTAACCACGCTTTCGTAGATCGGTAATCAGTCCGGCTGGCAGCCAGGGACCAGAGCATGAGAACGCGCCTGACGCTCATGGTGAACGGCGAGGAGCGAGAGGTCGTCGTTCCCGTCCACAAGACGCTCCTCGAAGTGCTCCGCGAAGACCTCAACCTCACCGGCACCAAGCACGGCTGCGAGCTGGGCGAGTGCGGGACCTGCACGGTGCTGATCGATGGCGAGCCGACGCTGTCCTGTCTCGCGCTGCCCATCGAGTGCCAGGGCCGCGCCATCAAGACCGTGGAAGGCATGGCCGAGGGCGGCCAGCTCCACCCGCTCCAGCAGGCCTTCGCCGAGCTCGGGGCCGCGCAGTGCGGCTACTGCACGCCGGGCATCCTGCTCACCGCCGAGGCGCTGCTCGAGGACAATCCAACCCCCACCCGGGATGAGGTTCGGTACGCGCTGGCGGGCAACCTGTGCCGCTGCACCGGCTACAGCAAGATTCTTGACGCCGTCGAGCTGGCGGCCCTCCGCCTGAAGGGGGTGAAGCGGTGAAGCGCTTCAGCGTCGTTGGCCAGAACCTTCCCAAGATCGACGCCTGGGCCAAGGTAGTCGGCGAGACCAAGTATGCCGACGACCTACTCCTGCCGCGCCTGGCCCATGGGAAGCTGCTGCGCAGCCCGCATCCCCATGCCCTGATCAAGCGCATCGACACCGCCCGCGCCAAGGCGCTGCCGGGCGTGTATGCCGTGATCACGGGTCGGGATCTTCCGCCGGGGAAGTTCGGTATCCTCCCGGTCTCTCAGGACGAAGAGGCCCTCTGCGTGGACAAGGTGCGGATGGTCGGAGACGCGGTGGCGGCCGTCGCCGCGGTGGACGAAGAGACGGCCGAGCGGGCCACCGAGCTGATCGAGGTGGAGTACGAGCCGCTGCGCCCGCTGATGTCCATCGAGGAGGCCCTGGCGCACCCGGAAGTCCGGATCCACGAGTACGGAGACGGGCCGAACGTCCACAAGGCGGTGTCCTTGCAGTTCGGGGATGTGGAGGCGGCCTTCCGCGCGGCCGATCTCGTCCGGGAGGACGTGTTCTATTTCGAGGGCAACACCCATCTCCCCATGGAGCAGCACTCGGCCGTGGCGCAGTGGGGGCCGGACGGCAAGCTCACGCTCTGGTCCTCGACCCAGACGCCGCATTACATCCATCGGCTCCTCGCGAAGATCCTCGACGTGCCGCAGGCGCATATCCGCGTGGTCGCGGCGCCTGTGGGCGGCGGCTTCGGCGGCAAGCTCGATCCCTTTGCCCACGAGATCGCGGCGTGCCGGCTCTCCCAGCTCACGGGGCGGCCGGTGAAGATCACGCTGACGCGGGAGGAAGTCTTCTACGTCCACCGCGGCCGGCATCCCGTGCTGATGTGGGTCAAGACCGGCTTCAAGAAGGACGGCGCGATTACCGGCATGCATTTCCGGTCGTGGCTGGACGGCGGCGCCTATGGCTCCTACGGCGTGGCCTCCACCTTCTATACGGGGGCCCTCCAGACGGTGACCTACAAGATCCCCGTGTACAAGTTCGAGGGAGCGCGGATCTTCACCAACAAGCCCCCCTGTGGCCCCAAGCGCGGGCATGGCACGCCGCAGCCGCGCTTCGCCGTGGAGTGCCAGCTCGACAAGGCCGCCGAGCAGCTCGGCCTCGATCCTGCCGACATGCGGCGGCGCAATCTCGCCGCGCCTTTCACGAAGACGGCCAACCATCTGACGGTGACCACCATCGGGCTCGAGGAGTGCCTCGATCGGGTGGTCGAGGCCTCGGGCTGGCGGCAGAAGTTCGGCCGGCTGCCGCGCGGCAAGGGCATCGGCATCGCGTGCTCCTCGTATCTCACGGGCGCCGGGCTCGCCATCTACTGGAACGACATGCCCCATTCCGGCGTCGTCCTCCGGGGGGACCGGAGCGGCCTCGTGACGGTGCTCTGCGGAGCCACCGACATCGGCCAGGGCTCGGACTCGATCCTGGCCTATCTCGCGGCCGAGGTGCTCGGCATCGATCCCAAAGACATCCGGGTGCACCCGGCCGACACGGATCTCACGCCGGTGGACCTGGGCTCCTACTCCTCCCGCGTCACCCTGATGGCGGGCAATGCCGTGATCCAGGCCGCCGGGCGGCTCAAGAGCAGACTGTTCGAAGCCGTGGCCGAAAAGCTCGGGGTGGCGCCCGACACGCTGATCGCCCGCGACCGTCGGGTCTTCGTGGACGGCGATCCCGACCGCGGGGTGTCCTTCCCCCAGGCGGTGGTGCTCGCCGAGAGCAAGTTCGGCGTGCTGGCGTTTCCGGGCTCCTACGCGCCGCCCAAGCGGGCCGGAAAGTACAAGGGCGGTGGAGTGGGCCCCTCGCCCTGCTATTCCTACTCGGCCTGCGTCGTCGAGGTGGACGTGGACGGGGAAACCGGCGAGGTGCGGCCGACCGAGATCTGGATCGCCCACGACGTGGGCCGCGCGCTCAACCCGCTCCTCGTCGAAGGGCAGGTCGAGGGCTCGGTGTACATGGGGCTGGGCGAGGTCTTGATGGAGGAGCAGGTCTTCCGCAAGGGTGTCCACAAGATTCCGTCATTGCTCGAATACAAGAGCCCGACCACGCTGGAAACTCCCGAGATCCACACTATCCTCGTCGAGACCGACGATCCCGAGGGGCCCTTCGGCGCGAAGGAGGCCGGACAGGGGCCGCTGCTGCCGGTGATCCCGGCCGTGGCCAATGCGGTCTACAATGCCGTCGGCGTGCGCGTCGACGAGATCCCCATCTCGCCCGAGAAAGTTCTGAAGGGGCTCGAGGCGAAGCGGGCCGGCAAGCCGGCCCGGGTGGGGCCGGAGAAGCTGCCGCTCTTCACCTTCCCCGATCCCAAGCTGATCGACTCGGCCTTCGGCGAGCCCGCCGCCGCCATCGCGGAGAGGCCCTTCGCATCATGATGCGGCTGCCGCCCTTCAGCTATCTCGCGCCGGTCTCCGTCACCGACGCCACCAAGCTCATGGCGGACCACGGCGCCGATGCCATGCTCGTGGCCGGCGGCACCGATCTCTATCCGAACATGAAGCGGCGGCAATTCGAGCCCAAGGTGCTCGTGGGGCTGCGCGGCATCAGAGAGCTGGTCGGCGTCCGCGGCAGCGCGCGACGCGGGCTGAGCATCGGGAGCGCCACGACGCTGACGACCCTATGCCGTCACGCGGACCTGGCCCGGCATTACCCCGCGCTAGCGACGGCCGCGGGCCTGGTGTCCACGCCCCAGCTGCGTAATATGGGCACCCTCGGCGGCAATGTCTGCGTGGACACCCGCTGCAATTACTACAACCAGTCCTACCAGTGGCGGAAGGCCGTGAACTTCTGCATGAAGAAAGACGGAGACATCTGCCTGGTGGCGCCGGGGAGCCCGCGGTGCTGGGCGGTGTCCTCCTCCGACACGGCGCCCGTGCTGTGGAGTCTCGGCGCCACGATTCGCCTGGTCGGCCCGGCGGGCGAGCGCGTGATCCCCATCTCCGCGCTATACCGCGATGACGGCATCCAGTATCTGAGCAAGCAGCCGGGGGAGATTCTCACCGACATCATGATCCCCGCCGCCGAGGGGCTGCGCTCGATCTATCTCAAGCTGCGCCGCCGCGGCTCCTTCGATTTTCCCATCCTGGGCGTCGCAGTCGCGCTCGCCATGGATGGTGACATCGCCCGCCGGGCGCGCATCGTCCTCGGAGCCGTGGCTTCACTGCCGCGGGAGGCCGCCGAGGCGGGCCGCCTGCTCGAGGGCCAACGGCTGACGCCCGAGCTCATCGACCGGGCCGCCGAGGCGGCGGCCAAGCCCTCCAAGCCGCTGGACAATACGGATCTGACGCATCCGTATAGAAAGAAGATGACGCGCGTCTTCGTGGCCCGTGCTCTCCGGAGGCTGGCCGGGCTGCCCGAACGAACGGAGGGCGAGCGCCCCGATCCGTTCAATAATGAGGCGAGGGCATGACCGCGCTTGGCCAGCGCATCAAGGCGCTGAGGATGGAGCGCCGGCTCCAGCAGCGGCAGCTCGCCGAGAAGGCGGGGCTGACCCCGAGCATGCTCTCCCAGATCGAGTCGGGGCGGCTGACGCCGTCACTGCACACGCTGGGCAAGGTGGCGGCGGCCCTCGGCATGCCGATCGCCGCGCTCTTCGAATCGGCGCCGAACGGTCGGCTGCTCGTCTCTCGCAAGACGGATTATCCGGTGGTGTCCTTCGACGGCAGCACCGAGAAGTGGCAGGTGCTGGGCGCAGGCCTCTTCGAGGGGAAGATCCGCGCGGTGGTATCCTCACTGGGCCCGCGGGCCAAGGGGGTCAAGACGGACAAGGTCATCATAGAGCCCGGCCAGATGAAGCTCTTTTACGTTCTCGAAGGCAAGGTCGCGCTGCACTACAACGGGGAGGCCCATCGCCTCGAGGCGGGGGACAGCGCCTACCTCGACGGCGGCACGCCGCATGGCTGGGAGAACGTCGGCCCCAGGACCGCCCGGGCGCTCTGGGTCATCCTCGGCTGACGGGGCCTCGAGGGACCCACGACATGGCCGAGAGCGAGCGCGTGATGGTCGACTTCAGAACCGAGCCGGCCCGCTACAAGCACTGGAAGCTCAGCGTCGACGGGCGGGTGGCCACGCTGGCGATGGACGTGCGCGAGGACGGAGGCCTGCGGCCGGGATACGAGCTCAAACTCAACTCCTACGATCTCGGCGTGGACATCGAGCTCTACGACACCATCCAGCGCCTGCGCTTCGAGCACCCCGAGGTGGGCGCGGTGATCCTGACGTCGGGCAAGGAGCGCGTCTTTTGCGCCGGCGCCAATATCCGCATGCTGAGCCAGTCCTCCCACGGCTGGAAGGTGAACTTCTGCAAGTTCACCAATGAAACCCGCAATGCCATCGAGGACGCGACGGCGCACTCGCGGCAGTTCTACCTCTGCGCGATCAACGGCCCCTGCGCCGGCGGCGGCTACGAGCTGGCCCTGGCCAGCGACTACATCATCATGGCCGACGACGGCAGCACCACGGTGGCGCTGCCCGAGGTGCCCCTGCTGGCTGTGCTGCCCGGAACCGGCGGCCTCACGCGGCTCGTGGACAAGCGCCGCGTGCGCCGCGATCGGGCCGACTTCTTCTCCACCCTCGAGGAGGGGATCAAGGGCCAGCGCGCCGTCGAGTGGCGCCTGGTCGATCAGGTGGTGCCGCGCTCCCAGCTCGACGAGACGGTCCGCCGGCGGGCCGCCGAGCTCGCCGCCCGCAGCGACCGGCCGGCGGGAGCGCGAGGGATTCCGCTGGAGCCCCTCGCGCGCACGATCGAAGGGGAGCGGGTCGCCTACAGCCAGGTGACATGCCAGCTCGATCGGGAGCGCGGAATCGCCGAGATCACCGTGAGCGCGCCCACGGGACCGCCTCCCGCCGATCCCCCAGGCATCCGGGCCGTGGGCTGCGCCTTCTGGCCGCTGGCGGTGGCGCGGGAGCTCGACGATCTGATCCTGCACCTGCGGACCAATGAAGACGCGGTGGGCCTCTGGGTGTTCCGGACGGCCGGCCGCGGCGATCTGCTCGAGGCCTACGACCGCGCGCTGCTCGACCACGCCTCCGACTGGCTCGTGCGGGAGATCCGCCTCTACCTCAAGCGCACGCTGAAGCGGCTGGACGTCTCGTCCCGCTCGATCTTCGCGCTGATCGAGCCGGGCTCCTGCTTCACCGGCACGCTGCTCGAGCTGGCGCTGGCGGCGGACCGCTCCTACATGCTGTACGGAGCCCGCGAGGGCGACGCGAAGCCTCCGGCCAGCGTGAGACTGACGGGGATGAACTTTGGCCCCTACCCGATGGTCAATGGCCTCACGCGGCTCGAGAGCCGCTTCCTCGCCGAGCCCGGGCGGGTGGACGATCTCAAGGGGCGCGTCGGGAAAGAGCTGGAGGCGGCGGCCGCCGCCGAGGCCGGGCTCGTCACCTTCACGCCCGACGACATCGACTGGGACGACGAGGTGCGGATCGGGATGGAGGAGCGGGTGGCGTTCTCGCCGGACGCGCTCACGGGCATGGAGGCCTCGCTCCGCTTCGGCGGTCCCGAGACGCTCGAGAGCAAGATCTTCAGCCGGCTCTCGGCCTGGCAGAACTGGATCTTCCAGCGCCCGAACGCCGTGGGTCCGAAGGGCGCGCTGAAGGTGTACGGGACGGGCGAGCGCAGCGATTTCGACCGCGGGAGAGTGTGATGGCGGGCATCGACTACGTCGAGCAGATTCCCAACAACGTCAACCTGCACGAGAACCGGCGGCTGCTCCGCGCCCTCGAGGATTGGCAGCCCAAGTTCCTCGAGTGGTGGAAGGACATGGGCCCGCACGGCTATCAGGCGAAGGAGGTCTACCTGCGCACCGCGATCAGCGTCGACGCGCAGGGCTGGGCCAAGTTCGGCTATGTCCGGATGCCGGAGTACCGCTGGGGCATCTTCCTCGCCGAGCCCGAGGCGGGGAGGCAGATCAATTTCGGCGACCACCAGGGCAGCCCGGCGTGGCAGGAAGTGCCCGGCGAGTACCGCGGCGTCCTGCGCCGGCTGATCGTCACCCAGGGAGACACCGAGCCCGCCTCGGTGGAGCAGCAGCGCCACCTCGGGCGAACGTGTCCGTCGCTCTACGACCTCCGCAATCTCTTCCAGGTCAATGTGGAGGAGGGGCGCCACCTTTGGGCCATGGTCTACATCCTGGACGCTCATTTCGGGCGCGACGGCCGGGAGGAATCCGAGGCGCTGCTGCAGCGCCGCTCGGGCGATGCGGACAAGCCGCGCATTCTCGGCGCGTTCAACGAGAAGACGCCGGACTGGCTCTCGTTCTTCCTCTTCTGCTACTTCACCGATCGCGACGGGAAGTACCAGCTGGCGAGCCTGGCCGAGAGCGGCTTCGATCCGCTCTCACGCACCTGCCGGTTCATGCTGACCGAGGAGGCGCACCACATGTTCGTCGGCGAGACGGGCATGGGCCGCATCGTCCAGCGCACCTGCGAGCTGATGCGCGAGCACAAGACTGACGACGTGCGGAAGTTCGGCGGCCTCGACCTGGCAACGATCCAGCGGTACATCAATTTCCACTGCTCGGTCTCGCTGGACCTCTTCGGCTCCGAGATCTCGACCAATGCTGCGAACTTCTACACGATGGGGCTCAAGGGCCGGTTCGAGGAGACGAAGAAGCGTGACGACCACCGGCTCAAGGACGCGACGTACTCCGTGGCCGAGCTGAACGGCGATCGGATCACGACGCGGGAGGAGGCGGCGCTGCTGTCGCTGAACGAGCGCCTGCGGGACGATTACGTGGCCGACTGCAACCGCGGCCTCGCGCGCTGGAACCAGATTATCAAGAGCCACGGCATCGACGTCGAGCTCACACTGCCGCACCGGGGCTTTCACCGCGCCATCGGCGCCTTCGCCGAGGTCAAGGTCTCGCCCGACGGCCGGGTCGTCAGCGAGGCCGAGTGGGACGCCAAGCACCATCAGTGGCTGCCGACCGAGGATGATAAGGCGTACGTGGCCAGCCTGATGCAGCCGGTCACCGAGCCCGGGAAGTTCGCCAACTGGATCGCTCCGCCGGCCCGGGGCATCAACGGCCAGCCGGTGGATTTCGAGTACGTCCGGCTCGGGTGAGAGCACATCCGGAGGACGGCCCATGAGCACGCTCGTCTCGAGACGGAGCATCGTCGTCGGAATGGCCACTGTGGCTGCGGGAGTGGCGCTGGGTGGGGCGGGAAGGACGTTCGCGCAGACTGGCACCGCTGCGACGCGCTTGATCCTTCTCGGCACGGGTGGCGGGCCGCGGCCATCGAAGATGCGCTGGTCGACCTCACAGGTCATCGTCGCCAATGGCGTCCCGTATGTCGTCGACTGTGGTAATGGCGTGGCCATCCGGCTGGCCGAGGCCGGCATCCGGTTGGCAACGGTGCGCCACATCTTCCTTACGCATCACCACTCCGACCATAATGCCGACTACGGCAACCTGCTCCTGTTGGCCTGGGCGAGTGGCTTGCGCACGCGGGTGGACACTTGGGGACCGCCACCCATCGCCAGGATGACGCGCCTATTCTTCGAGCTGAATGCCTACGATATCGACACGCGCATCGCCGATGAGGGTCGGGTGTCGCTGGTGCCCTTGGTGCAGGTGCACGAGGTGAGCCAGGCCGGCCTGGTCATGAAGGACGAGAATGTCACGGTGACGGCGGCGCTCGTGGATCATCCACCGGTCGTTCCGGCGCTGGCTTACCGCTTCGACACCGCGAGCCGCTCTATCGTGATCTCCGGTGACACCAACCGGTCAGACAGCCTGGTCAAGCTCGCCCAGGGCGCCGACGTTCTGGTCCACGAGGCGCTGTGGGTCCCGGCGGTCGATCGCCTTGTGGCCACGGTTCCGAATGCGGCCACGCTCAAGAAGCACATCATCGACAGCCACACCTCGGTGGAGGACTGCGGCAAGGTCGCGGCGGCCGCTGGGGTCAAGACCCTGGTCCTCTCACATTTGGTTCCGAAGGACGATCCGACCATCACCGATCAGATGTGGATCGAGGCGGCGCGCACGCACTTCAAGGGCTCCATCGTCGTCGCCCGCGACCTCATGGAGATCTGAGAGGTATCCATGGCCGGCCGGGCCTTGACCTCGAAGGAGTTGGGGCCAGTTCTCGGGATGTACTCGCACGGCATGGTGGTGCCGGCCGGTGAGCTCGTCGTGGTGGCCGGGCAGGTGGCGATGGATGCCGCGGGCAAGCTGGTGGGGCCGGGCGACGTTCGGGCTCAAACCAAGCAGGCGTTCGAGAATATCCAGAAGGTCCTGAGGGCGGCGGGCTGCGGCATGAAGGACGTGGTCCGCTTCCAGACCTTTCTCACTCATGCCTCGGACATCGACGGCTTCATGCAGGCCCGCCGCGAGGTCTTTCCCGGCTATTTCCCCGACGGCGTGTACCCGCCGAACACCATCCTGGTCGTGTCGCGGCTGGTCCAGCCCGAGCTGCTCATCGAGATCGAGGCCATGGCGGTCAAGGCCGCGGCGGCCGGCGGGGCCAAGTCGACTCCCGCCGCACGGCCCGCGCGGCGCCGCCTGGCGAAGCGGAGGCGGTGATGATCCAGGTCCCGGCTCGGTTCAATGCCGCGCGGTTCTTCGTCGACCGTCACGTCGAGGAAGGGCGCGGCGGCAAGATCGCCTTCTTCTATGAAGAGACTGCGCTCACCTACGCGGCCCTCCAGGAGCTGGTCAATCGGACGGGCAATGCCCTGCTGGATCTCGGCGTCCAGCCCGAGCAGCGCGTGCTCTGCCTGCTGCTGGACTCGCCAGCATTCCTCGCCGCGTTCTGGGGCGCGATCAAAATCGGCGCGATCCCGATCCCCGTGAACACGATGATGCGGGGGCAGGACTACCTCTATTTCCTCGATGACAGCCGCGCTCCCGTGGCCATCATCTCCGAGCCGCTGCTGGCCGAAGCCGGCCCGATCTTGGGCGAGGCCAAATATCTCAAGCACGTGGTGGTGGTCGGTAAAGCCTCGGGCAAGCAGCTCCGCTTCGACGACTGGGTCGGCAAGGCCTCGAGCAAGCTCGAGGCGATCGACACCTCCAAGGACGATCCGGCCTTCTGGCTCTACTCGTCCGGCTCCACCGGCCGTCCCAAGGGCGCCGTTCATCTCCAGCACGACATGGTCTTTTGCTCGGACACGTATGCCATGCAGGTGCTCGGCATGAACGACAATGACCGCACGGTATCCGCGGCCAAACTGTTCTTCGCCTACGGCCTCGGCAATAACATGTACTTCCCGATGCGCGCGGGCGGCCAAGGCGTGCTCTATCCGCATCGGCCTATGCCCGAAGCCATGTTCGAGCTGATCCACCGGCACAAGCCCACGCTCTTCTTCGGCGTGCCGACGCTGTATGCCGCGATGCTCCAGGTCAAGGAAGCGGAGAAGCGCTTCGATCTCTCCTCGCTCCGCCTCTGCATCTCGGCGGGCGAGGCGCTGCCGGAGGAGCTGTACAAGCGCTGGCGCGAGAAATTCACCGTTGAGGTGCTGGACGGCATCGGCACGACCGAGATCCTGCACATCTTCCTCTCGAACCGTCCCGGCCAGGTCCGGCCCGGCTCCACGGGCCTGCCGGTGCCGGGCTACGAGGCCATGCTGGTGGACGACGAGGGCCACCCGGTGCCGCAGGGCGAGATCGGCAACCTCCGGGTCAAGGGCGACTCCACGATGGCCTACTACTGGAACCAGCACGAGAAGACCAAAGACACGCTCTTTGGTCACTGGATCCAAACCGGGGACAAGTACTATCAGGACAAGGCCGGCTTCTTCTTCTACTGCGGGCGCGCCGACGACATGCTCAAAGTGGGCGGCATCTGGGTGTCGCCCGTCGAGGTCGAGAACACGCTGATCGCCCATCCCGCCGTGCTCGAGGCGGCCGTGGTCGGGCAAGAGGACACCGACAAGCTCGTGAAGCCCCGGGCGTTCGTGGTGCTGAAGGAGGGCCATGCAGGCTCGGCGCAGCTCGAAGCGGAGCTCAAGGGCTTCGTCAAGGACAAGATCGCCCCCTACAAGTACCCGCGCTGGATCGAATTCGTCTCCGAGCTCCCCAAGACAGCAACCGGCAAGATCCAGCGGTTCAAGCTGAGGAAATGAAGAACGCGACGGACCGTGGGAGGTCATCCCGACGGCCCGTCGCGCGTGGAGGAGTGGGATCACCTAGCCACACACGTTGTGACCCGGAACCCACTGCTGCGCGTACGTGTAGTTGCCATAGGCGTCCACGTACGGCTGGCTCACCCAATGGCCCGGCTCATAGACGCAGCTCGGAGCCGGCACGTAGTAGCCCGGTCCATAGAACGCAAAGCCGGGAGCATAGAAGCCAAAGGAGAGGCGAGGCTCGAAGCGCTCGTGGCGCTCGAACCGCTCGCCGCGCCAATGGCGCGAGTGCTCCTGGGCTTGAGCCGGTACGGCCGGCAGCGCCGCGACAGCCAGCACCGCCAGCGACAGAATCAGTTTTCGAATCATCTATGACCTCCTTTTTTCGGCCTACACGTATAAGACGATTCGCCACGGCACATGATGCGGGGAAATTGTGAGCACATTCTTCGATCGACGCGCTGAGACACTCGATGTTGATGCGCTGCGTGCCCATCAGTGGCATCGGCTGCGGCGCCTGGCCGAGGCGATCTATCCCGCCAATCCCTTCATCACGCGAAAATGGAGCGCGGCCGGTCTCTCCACTCCTGGAGATCTTGGCGTCTGGGACGACTTCGTGCGCTTGCCGTTCACCGTCAAGAACGAGCTCGTCGAGGACCAGGCGGCCCATCCTCCGTTCGGCACCAATCTGACCTACCCGCTGGAGCGCTACGTCCGCGTCCATCAGACGTCGGGAACGACGGGCGTGCCGCTGCGCTGGCTCGATACGGACGAATCGTGGGCTTGGTGGTCGCGCTGCTGGTGCTTCGTCCTGCGGGGCGCCGGGCTTGGTCCCGGCGACCGAGTCTTCTTTCCTTTTTCCTTCGGACTCTTCGTCGGCTTCTGGTCCGGCTTCGAAGGTGCGCGGGCCCTCGGAGCCATGGCCATTCCGGGCGGCGGCCAGGACTCGGCCCAGCGCCTGGCCGCCATCGAGGCGCTCGGGGCCACCGCGATCTGTTGCACCCCGTCGTACGCGCTGCACCTGGCCGAGGCCGCCCGGGAGCGCGGCCTCGAGCTGCGCAAGCTCGGGCTCCGCGCGATGGTGCACGCGGGCGAGCCCGGCGCGGGCATTCCCGCGGTGCGGGCTCGGATCGAAGAGGCCTGGGGCGCCCGCGCCTACGACCACTCGGGCATGACCGAGATGGGCGCCTATGGGTTCGAGTGTGCGGCCCAAGCTGGACTGCACGTGAACGAGAGCGAATTCATCGCGGAGGTGATCGACCCGGCCACGGGCGCGGCGGCGCGCGAGGGAGAGCTGGTGCTCACCAATCTCGGACGCACGGGCTCCCCCGTGCTGCGCTATCGCACCGGGGACCGGGTGCGCCTGGCGGAGCAGCCGTGCGGCTGTGGCCGAACCTTTCTGCGGCTCGAAGGCGGCATTCTCGGGCGCGTGGACGATATGCTGATCGTCCGCGGCGTCAATGTCTTTCCCTCCGCCCTCGAGGGTATCGTGCGCCGCTTCCCGGCGGTGGACGAGTTCGTGATCGAGGTCTACCGCCGCACCGAGATGGACGAGGTGCGGCTCCTGGTCGAGACCAGCGGCGGAGCCGATGTGCCGACGGCCGTGCGGGAAGCGATACGCGTGGACCTGGGGATCCGCGTCGAAGTGGTGCCGGTGCCGGCCCGCAGTCTTCCGCGCTACGAGCTCAAGGCCCGGCGCCTGGTGCGGCGGGCGAGTGAGTAGCCCCCTCACCCTGACCCTCTCCCCAGAGGGGAGAGGGGAGAAATGCTCCCTCCGGGACCCGCGTTACCCCGGCGTCACTGACCGACGATGTCGCCCTTCATGCCGCCGAGGGCGCCGAGCAGCTCGTCTTTCTCCCGCGCCCCGACCTTGAACTTGTCCAGGCTCTTGACCAGATCCTCGACCAGCGCATTGAACTCGGTGTCCGTAATCCGCATGCCAGCGTGGGCCACCTTCATCGACTGCCCCGTGTACTTGCACGGCCCACCGCCGGCCTCGCAGATCTGGTCTACGAGCATCATCTTCAGCCGCGGGATATTGGCATTGGCGAATCGTTGATTGATACGTGAATCGCCAGCCACGTTGCCGATGAAGTCGTCCACGACGGCCTGGATGGCGGGCTTGCCGCCGAGGCGGTCGTAGAGGGACTTTTTCTCCATCATCGCGCCGCCCGCGCAGCCGGCGGAGAGAACGGCTACCGCCATTACGGTTCCGATCGTCTGGCGCCACTTCATGCTCGCGTCCTCCATAGGTGAAGGGTGTGGGGACCGACAGTCCCGTCTCACTCCCTCTACGCCTGCGGCTGGGCGGCCGGATGTGTTGACCCGCGGAAGGATGGCTGGTACTCATTACCGCGTCATGCCGCCGGACCAGGGCCCATCCGACGAGCCCGCCGCGCTCATTGCCCGCATCGCCGGAGGCGATCGTGAGGCCTTCAGCCGCTTTTACGATGTCTTCGCGGGCACCGCGTTCGGCCTGATTCGGCGAATGCTTAGAGACTCGGCTGCATCCGAGGAAGTGCTCCAGGACGTCTTCCTCCAGGTCTGGCGAGAGGCGGCTCAGTACGATCCCCGCCGGGGTAGTCCCGCGGCGTGGCTCATCACCAAGACCAAGACGCGGGCAATCGACAAGCTCCGGTCCATGCGTAGAAGAGATAAGACCTTTGTCGCGCCGGTGGACGAGGCGATCGCGCGCCAGACCGATCCCGCGGCACCGAACCCGGGAGTCGCGGCCGAGGAGCGCGGGCTGGTGCAGAGCGCATTGGCCCAGCTGACCTCCACCCAGCGGCGGGTGATCGAGCTGGCGTTCTTCGAGGGGCTGACCCAGACGGAGATCGCCGCCAGGCTGGGCGAGCCGCTCGGGACCGTGAAGACGCGGGCCCGCTCGGCGCTCGAGCGGCTGCGAGGCATCCTGAAGGGCGAGAGGCTGCCGGCGACATGAACCGCGACGAGATCGTCGAGCAGGCCGCGCTCTACGCCCTCGGGGGGCTCGAGGGCGAGGATCGCGCGCGCTTCGAGGCGCTCCTCGACTCCGGCGACGCCGACGCCGTGGCCGCCGTGCGCGATTTCCAGGATGCGCTGGCCACATTGGCGGGCTCGGCGTCGGCGGCGCCTCCGTCCGCCGTGAAGGCCAGGCTCATGTCCCGGATCAATGCGGAGCGACGGCCGGCGCCTCGCCCGCCTCGACGGGGCGGCCTCTGGCCCGCCGTCTGGGCGAGCGCGCTCGCGGCTGGCCTCGCGGCTCTCATCGTGGCGCTGTCGGTCTCGGTGACGTATGAGAAGCGAGTGGCCGAGCTTGCCAAGGAGTCGGCCACTCTGCGGGGCCAGCTCGAACGCGAGCGGTCGCTGATCGCTCTGGTCCAGGATCCGGCCACCCGCGTCGTGGTCCTCGCGGGACTCCGCCCGGCGCCGGAAGCGAAAGCGCGGATGCTCTGGCATGCGCGGGCGGGCGGCCTGCTCTTGGTCAGCGGCGGACTGCCGCCCGCGCCCGCAGGCAAGGCCTATGAGCTCTGGGCCATCGTAGGAAAGAACGCGCCGGTCCCGGCCGGCGTCTTCACCGTGGACGCCAAGGGCACGGGAAGCCTGCGCGTGCCGCCGTTGCCGGGCGTGGACCAGGTCGACGTCTTCGCCGTCACGCTCGAGCCGGAGGAAGGCGTGGCCGCGCCCACCGGCTCCATGTATCTGGCTGGGAAGAACTAACCCTTCAGGCGCGCCTCGAGGCGGGCCTTCACCGCCGGCCACTCGCTGTCCAGAATGGAGTAATAGACGGTATCCCGCTGGTAGCCCCGCACGTTCATATGCTTGCGCAGGACGCCCTCGTGCACCGCGCCCAGCCGCTCGATGGCCTGTTGAGAGCGGAGATTGCGGCCGTCGGTCTTGAGCGCGACGCGCACGCAGCCGAGTCGCTCGAAGCAGTAGGTCAGGAAGAGGAGCTTGGACTCGGTATTGGCGGGCGTGCGCCAGTACTCTCGCGCGAGAAAGGTCGCGCCGATCTCCGCCTGCCGGTCGGCGGGCCGGATGTCCAGCAGGCGCGTCGAGCCGATGACCTCGCCGGTCTCATTCCAGACCTGGGCGAACGCCAGGATCACGCCCCGGGCCATGAGGGTCCGCGCCTCGCGGATCAGGGCCAGGGTCTCCTCGATCCTCACGGGCGAAGGCCAGAGGAGATACCGGCATACGTCTTCGTCCTGCATGCTCTTGAACATGCCCGGCGCGTGGCGCTCCTCGATCGGCTCGAGCGTGATGTAGCGCCCGCTCAACGTCACCGGCGTGAGGTCCATGCGACGTGGCTCTAGCGGCTGCGGAGCCGGGCGGCCTGCAGGACGGCGATGATCGTCATCGAGTCCTTGATCTCCCCGCGCTCGATCATGCCGAGCACGTCGGCGAACGGGAAGGCCCGGCGCTCGATGAACTCCGTATGATCGGCCGGGCGGGAGGCCGGCCGCAGGTCTTCGGCCAGATAAAGGTGCGCGACCTCGCGCATGATGCTCTTGGAGGTATGAAAATCGCCGAGCTTGGTGAGCCGGCCGGCCGCGCAGCCGGCTTCCTCGGTCAGCTCGCGCTGGGCCGCCTGCTCCAGCGTTTCGCCCGGGTGCTGAGCGCCGGTTGGAATCTCCCAATAGAAATCCCGCGCCACATAACGGTACTGGCCGACCAGCAGCACCGTGTCCCTCTCGACGAGCGGCAGCACCCCCACGCACTCGGCGCACTCGACGACTCCGTAGATGGTCGTGCGCCCGTCGGGCAGCTCGGCGACGTCCTCGCGCACCTTGATCCAGCGGTTCTCGTAGACGGGACGCGTGGCGGTGGTCTTCCAGGGAGTACGGGACCAGGCAGGGGGCTGTTCGGGCACGGTCATGGGTCCGACCTTTTGTATCATGCTCCCGGCTGATTGTGCGGAGGGTTGATTGTGCGGAGAACGGGGGGTGGCTATAATCGACCTGGTCATTCATGAAGGTCATCCTCCGCAATCCGCGGAAAGAGGTCGAGGTGAGCGGCAAGCGCCGGGTCAAGGATCTGCTCGCCGATCTCGACATCCTGCCGAGTACGGTCCTCGTCATCCGGGGCAACGAGCTCCTCACGGGAGATGCCGTCGTCGGTGAGGACGACGTGGTCGAAGTGCGGCCGGTGATGTCCGGGGGCGCGCCGTGAAGTGCCGCAAGTGCGGCGGCGCCGCGGCGCTCGAGCTGCGCCGGCACAATGCGGCCTTCTGCCCGCCCCACTTCCTGGAGTTCTTCCGCAAGCAGGTGGCCGAAGCGGTGCACAAGCACCGGATGTTCACGCGGGACGAATCGGTGATGGTGGCCGTGTCGGGGGGAAAGGACTCCCTGGCCCTCTGGGATGTGCTGATCGAGGACGGCTACCGGACGGCGGGCCTGTATCTCGACCTCGGCATCTTCGACTACTCGCAGGAGTCCAAGGCCAAGTGTGAGGCCTTCGCGGCCGCGCGCGGTCAGAAGCTCGTGGTCGAGCGCGTGGCGGAGGCGGTCGGCGCGCCGATTCCCGAAGTGCAGAAGGCCACGCGCCGGCCGACCTGCTCGGCCTGCGGGCTCTCCAAGCGCTACCTGATGAACCGGGCGGCCCTCGAGCAGGGGTATGGGGTCGTGGCCACCGGGCACAACCTCGACGATGAAGCCGCCACGCTCTTCGGCTCCGTGATGCACTGGCAGACGGACGCGCTGCCGCGGCAGTCGCCGGCCCTCGCCTCGACGCATCCGAAGCTCGTCCGGCGCGTGAAGCCGCTCTACCGTCTCTCGGAGCTGGAGACCGCGGCCTATGCCTTCCTGCGCGGCATCGACTACATCGTGGAGGAGTGCCCCTTCGCCAAGGGGGCCACGTCCATCGCGCACAAGGAGCTGCTCAACCGTCTCGAGGAGGCCTCGCCGGGATCCAAGCACAATTTCCTCTTCGGCTTTCTGGAAAAGGCGCGGCCGGCCTTCGAGCGTCTCGAGGCGGTCGTCTTGCAGGAGTGCTCCTCCTGCGGACAGGTGACGACGGGCGCCGTCTGCGCCTTCTGCAAGCTCGCCGACCAGGTGAAGCGGCATCGGTCGTGATAAACTGAATCGCAGTTCAGTGAATCCCAGCTCTCGACAGGGGAGGCTCGTATGCGCAATGCGGTGATCGTCGGGGCGGCGCGGACCGCCGTCGGCAGGAAGAACGGCAAGCTCTCGGGAGTGCGTCCGGACGACCTGCTGGCGCACACGCTGAAGTCGCTGACCGAGCGGGTCGCCATCGACCCGAGCGAGATCGAAGATGTCGTGATCGGCTGCGTCGACCAGGTCGGCGAGCAGGGGATGAACATCGCCCGGAACGCGGCGCTCATCGCCGGCTTTCCCCTGGACGTCTGCGGCACCACGCTCGACCGCATGTGCGGCTCGGGCCAGCAGGCGGCCAACTTCGCCGCCATGGGCGTGATGGCCGGGCAGTACGAATGCGTGATCGGCGGCGGCGTCGAGAACATGACCCGCGTGCCCATGGGCGCCAACGGCATCGGGCCCGGGGAAGGCCCGCTCTCGCCCAAGCTCCAGGCCCTCTACAACATCATCCCGCAGGGGCTGTCGGCCGAGATGATCGCCGAGCAGTGGGGCATCAAGCGCGAAGAGCTGGACGACTTCTCGGCCCAGAGCCACGAGAAGGCGGGCCGGGCCATCGCGGAGGGGCGCTTCAAGCGGGAGATCGTTCCCGTGACGCTGCCCGACGGGAGCCTGTTCGACGTCGACGAGGGAGTCCGGGTGCCGGTGAACCGGGAGAAGATGGCCGCGCTCGCGCCGGCGTTCAAGCCCGACGGCGTGGTCACGGCCGGCAACTCGTCGCAGATCTCGGACGGCGCGGCCGCGCTGCTCATCATGTCCGAGGAGCGCGCCAAGGCGCTCAAGCTCACGCCGCGCGCGCGCGTGGTCGCCACCGCCCTGGCGGGCGTCGACCCCACCATCATGCTGACCGGGCCCATCCCGGCCACCCAGCGCGTGCTCAAGAAGGCGGGGATGAAGCTCGATCAGATCGATCTCTTCGAGATCAACGAAGCCTTCGCCGCCGTCGTGCTGGCGTGGGAGCGGGAGCTGCACCCCGACATGGCGCGCGTCAACGTCAACGGCGGAGCGATCGCCCTCGGGCATCCGCTCGGCTGCTCCGGCGCCAAGCTCATGACCACGCTGCTCCACGAGCTGGAGCGGACGAAGAAGCGGTTCGGCCTTCAGACGATGTGCATCGGCTTCGGCCAGGGGATCGCCACCATCGTCGAGCGGCTCTAGCCCAGAGCCCCCTCCCGCTCCCCGCCGGGGAGAGGGTTGGGGTGAGGGGGGCCGTTCGCGCTTCAGCTCAAGCGAACGGCCTGGGCGGCCAGCGCGCGCTGGACCGTGCGGTGCAGATCGGGCGGGCGCACCGGCTTGAAGAGCAAATCCATGACGCCGAGCCCCCGGCAGCGGGCCTGATCCTCTTCCTGCAGCCCCCATCCCGTCACGAAGATCAGCGGCACCCTGGCGTCGCGGGCGCGAACGCGCTCGGCGACCTCCCAGCCATTCATGCCCGCCATGCCGATATTGGTGATGACTAGGTCGAAGCCGCCCGGCACGAAGACCCGGACGGCCTCGGCGCCGCTCGCCACCGGCAGGACGTGATGGCCCGCGTCGCTCAGCATCTCTCCGAGGATGGTCATCACCTGCGGGTCATTGTCCACGAGCAGGATCCGGCCCTTGCGGTCTCCCGCCGATTCGATACCGGGCGGCGGCTCGGCCGCCGCGGTCGCCCCGACGGGCAGCGTGATGGCGAACGTCGCGCCGCCGGCGGGGCGGGTTTCGACGTGCATCTCACCGCCATGGCGCTTGACGATCGAGTAGGACACCGACAGACCCAGGCCGGTGCCCTGCTCGCCCTTGGTGGTGAAGAACGGATCGAAGATGCGCTTCCTGACGGCGTCGGTCATGCCGACGCCGGTATCGGCCACGGTGAGGACCACGAATCGCTGCCCTTCCGAATGTGTGCGGATGCGGAGTGTGCCGCCTTCGGGCATCGCGTCGATCGCGTTGAGCACCAGGTTGGTCACGACCTCGTGCAGCTCCGCGGGCCGGCCCATTACCACCGGCACGGAGCCCAGATCGAGCTCGAGCTGCAGCGGCAGCCCGCTCTTGACCTTCTTCTCCTCCCAGCGCGGGCGCGTGATGGCCAGCGTATCGCGCACCACCTGGTTCAGATCGAGCGCCACGAAGGTTTCCTCGGGTCTCAGCCGGGCGAATTTCTGGATCCGGCGCACCGTCTCGGCCCCGCCCGTCGCGGCCTTCTCGATGACGTCCAGGCCGCGCCGAACGACCTCGGCATTGCCGGGGCTCTTCCCCATGAGCTGCGCGTAGCCCAGGATGGCCTGCAGGAGGTTGTTGAAGTCGTGCGCGATGCCGCCCGCCATTTGCCCCAGCGCCGTGAGCTTCTCGGACTGGTGCATCTGGGCCTCGAGCTCCCGCTGGGCCGTGGTGTCGCGGACGATGGCCAGCATGCCCTCGAGATTGCCTTCGCGTCCTGTCAGCGATGACAGCGTGACCGCTAGGTTGAGCCGGTGGCCGTCCTCGCGCTTGGTGGTGACCTCGAAGGTAGACGACGGACGCTCCCGGGACAGCGTGGCGCGCGCGGACCGACACGATTCCTCCGGCAGCAGCGCCGTCAGCGGCCGCCCGAGCGCCTGCCGCGCCGTCAGCCCGAAGATCCGCTCGGCCGCCGGATTCCAGCCCTGGATCTTGCCGGTGCCGTCCACGGAAATGATGGCATCCCCGGCCGAGCGGATCAGCTGCTCAAGGGACTGCTTGGTTTCCGTCACCTCGCCATAGAGCCGTGAGTTGCGGATGGCGACGGCGAGGTAGTCGGACAGCATCTCGAGCAGCTCGCGCTCGCGGGGGTCGATCGGCCGGGCGGCGGATCGGTTTCGGGCCATGAGGTAGCCCAGGGTGGTGTCGTCCTCCTGAATCGCGCACGTGATCGTGGTTCCCGCACCGGCGCTCTCGGGCAGGGTGGGCCCGAGGTGCACGGCCACCTCGTCGTAGCCTAGCGCCTCACGGAGCTGGGCGGTGATCGCGGTGGTGAGCTGGGCGAGATCGAGCTGGCCGAGGATGCCGCGCGAGATCTCACGCAGGATGGACAGCTGGGTGACGCGCAGCGACTGCTCGGTCTGCTCCCGCCGCGCCTCTTCCTCGAGCCCGCGGGTCTTGCTGGCCAGCGAGCGCATCTCCTCGACGAGGGCCGTGAGCTGACTCCGCGTCCCGAGCTCCGTCTGGCGCCGCACCAGCGCCCGGCGGGCGGTCTCCTCGAGGTCCTGACGGCTGAAGGGCTTGATGAGGTATTCGAACGCGCCATGGGTCAGCGCGTTCTTGACCGTCTCGAGGGAGGCGTAGGCCGTGATCATCACGACCTCGATGCTGGGATCGGAGCTCTTGATCCGACGGAGAAGCTCGATGCCGTCCATCTGAGGCATCTTGATGTCCATGAAGACGAGGTCCGGCCGGAAGGTGTGGACCGTCTTGAGGGCTTCCTCGCCGCTCTCGGCCGTCGCGATCTCGTAACGCGGCTTGAGGATCATCCGCAGCGATTCGCGCGGGCCGATCTCGTCGTCGACGACCAGGACCCGGGCGCGATCGCTCATGGCTGCCCCGCCGCGGCCAGGGACGCCGAGAAGCTCACCTCGCCGCGCCCGTGCTTGGCCTCGAGCCGCCCGCCCTGCGCCTCGATGATCCGCTGGCTCACGCACGGCCCGACGTCGATCAGGTTCTCCTGCACGACTTGGATCGGATCGAAGATGCCGTGGAGCTCCTCGCCGCGGACCTCGGCGGTCCGCGAGGCGACCGTGAGGCGGACCCGGTCTTCCGTCCCGAGCCGCGAGACGGACACGGCGATCTTGGCCTCCTGTCCCGGGGTCTTGCGGAGCAGGTACCAGACCAGGTACGCGATGGCCTTCTTCAGCATGCCGTGGTCGCCCTTGACGAGAAAGGAAGCCCCTTCGTGCGAGAGCGTGGCTGTGACGTGCTTTTGTGTGGACTCGTCGACGAAGGTGAGCAGCCGGGTCTCGCCGTTGGTATCCGGCAGGGCCTGCGCGCCCATCTCGGCCAGGCACTCGTCCGCGACATGGCGGATGTCGACGGACTCCCGCTTGTAGTCGCCTTCGTTCACGAGCGCCGCGAGCTTGTCGAAGATCTGGACGAGGCGCCGCACATCGCGCCCGACGACCGAGGAGAACTGATGGCGGAAGCTGGCGTCGTCGTACCGCTCGCCGATGAGCTCCATGAAGGCATTGATGGACACCAGGGGGTTCTTGATCTCGTCGGCAATGCGGGCCACGATCCGCGTCAGGAGCTGGAGCTGCTCCGCGGCGCGCTTCTCCATCGCGAGCTGGCGCTGGGCCGTGAGATCCTCGAACACCAGCACTGCGCCCATGGCCTCGGTCCCGTCACCCATCACGGGATAGGTCGACACCTCCAGCGGCAGGTTGCGCAGCGCCAGATGCACCTCGGCCCGATTGATCAGCCGGCCACGCGTGAGCGTCTCGAAGAGGAGATCGCCCAGCGGGGACGGCAGGACGCGCAGATCTCGGTTCAACACGTCCTTGGCCGACATTCCCAGGATCTCTTCGGCCTGCCGGTTCATGATCACCACCGTCTCGTCGGGCGCAATGGTGATGACGCCATTGGACATGCGAGCCAGGATCCGCTCGTTGAACTCTTTCTGGTACTGGAGTAGGTGGTGCACCCGGATGTCGCGGATGGCTTTGGCCAGGTGCGTGCCGAGATTGAAGAGGATCTCGGTCTCGCGCCGGCTGTAGGCCCCGCCCGTGATCCGCTGCCCGAGCGTGAGGATGGCCACGAGCTCGCCGTGTGAAAGCAGCGGGATAGCGACCACGGCCTGGAGCACCGCGAGCTCCCGCGCGATCTCGCGGGCCGCCGGCTCGGACGTGCGCGCCTGCGCCTGATCGATCTGGATGAGCCGCCCCTCCGCGGTCAGCCAGAGCGGCAGGCCGCTGTCCGCAGGCAGGGCCAGCGACTCGACGACGTGCGGGGCGAGCCCACGGTAGGACCGCACGCGATAGTGGCGCCCCGCTTGGTCCGCCAGCAGGATCGCGCTCCGGCTGGGCTGCGCCATCTCGGACACCGCGTCGAGGAAGAGATCCAGCACGCGAGGCAGATCGAACCCCGCGGCCAGCGCCTTGGCGAACTCTTTTG
>WNFV01000259.1_pt1 | contig 83387 bp, 75 predicted proteins | sample 5400101 | NCBI WGS metagenome assembly WNFV01 (sample SAMN13153361, study PRJNA577476) | soil metagenome | isolation source: 115 cm soil or saprolite under grassland replicate 1 | place: USA:California | collected 2016-06-15
ACCGGCCGCACGACTTCCTGCCCGGGCGTTTCGGTCGCCTCCGCGGCTTCAACCGCAAGCGCGCGTCCTGTCACCGTCATGGCCGATCCCGTGACCGCGCCGGCTTCGACCAGCCGCTGAGCGACGAGTGTGCTGCCGCCGGCCGCGTGGAGATCGGTGGCCACGAACCGGCCGGACGGCTTGAGGTCGGCCAGCAGCGGCACCCGGGCGCTGATACGGTCGAAATCGGCAAGCTCGAGATCGATGTCCGCTTCGCGCGCGATCGCCATGAGATGCAGCACGGCGTTGGTCGATCCGCCGGTGGTGGCGACGGCCGCGATCGCGTTCTCGAGCGACGTCCGCGTGATGATGTCCCGCGGTTTGAGGCCGGCGCGGACGAGCGCCATCACCCGCTCCCCGGCCAGGCGGGCCACGTCGGCTTTCCTCGGATCGTTGGCCGGAACGCTCCCGCTGCCGAGCGCAGCAATGCCCAGAAACTCCGTGGCAATGGCCATCGTGTTGGCGGTGAACTGTCCGCCGCACGCACCCGCTCCGGGACACGCCGCATCCTCGAGCCGGCACAGATCGGCATCCGTGAGGCGTCCGGCCGCGTGCGCACCGACGCCTTCAAAAACGTCCTGAATCGTCACCTCGTGCCCGTTCCACGTTCCCGGCGCAATCGACCCGCCGTAGAGAACCAGACCCGGAACGTTGAGGCGCGCGAGCGCCATCGCCGCCGCCGGAATCGTTTTGTCGCAGCCGACGAGGATCACGAGACCATCGAAGCCGTTGCCGCGCGTCACCAGCTCGATCGAATCCGCAATCACTTCGCGGCTGACGAGCGAGGCGCGCATGCCTTCGGTCCCCATCGTGATGCCGTCGGAGATGGAGACGGTGTTGAACTCCATCGGCGTGCCGCCGGCCGCGCGGATGCCGGCCTTGACATGGACCGCGAGGTCGCGCAGATGGAAGTTGCAGGGGCCGATTTCAATCCACGTATTGGCGACGCCGATGAGCGGTTTCTTCAAATCGGCGTCCGAGAAGCCGACGGCCTTCAACATCGCGCGCGCCGGCGCGCGGCTCGGGCCGGACGTGAGCGGATTGGGCCGATCGATCACGAAACGACCTCGAAGGGGTCCGGCAGCCACCCTTCATGCGTCTTCCAGCTCGCGTACGAGCCAAGGGTGCGCAGCGTCGGCGCGAATTCCGCAAGGTGGCTGAGCGCGCGTGCGCACGTCAGGTTGTCGCGCGCCGCAGCCAGATCCGCATAGAAGAGGTACTCCCACGGCCGGCCGGGGATCGGCCGCGATTCGAGCTTGGTCAAGTCGACGCCGCGCAAGGCGAAGACGCTGAGCGCCTTGAAAAGCGCGCCAGGCTCGTTCGGCACCGTGAAGACGATGGTCGTCTTGTCGGCGACGGCGTGCTTCAGCGGACGCCGGCCGATGACGATGAATCGCGTGATGTTGTCGTCGTAGTCCTGAACCGACGCGGCCAGCGAAGTGAGCCCGAACACCTCTCCCGCGCGCGCCGACGCGATCGCGGCGGCGTCCAGGAGACCGGCGTCGGCGACCATCTTCGCGCTGCCGGCCGTGTCGTAGGTGGCGATGATGTCGACGCCGCTCAACGTTCGGAGAAACCGTTCGCACTGCGCGAGCCCCTGCGGGTGCGAGTAGACGCGTTTGAGGCCTTCGAGCGTGGCACCCGGCAGAGCGAGCAAGTGATGCACGACCGGCAACTCGACCTCCGCCACGATCGGCAGCTCGTGCGCGAGCAGGAGGTCGTAGTTGCGGTGAATGCTGCCGCCGATCGAGTTCTCAATCGGCAGCACGCCGTGCGTGGCGGGACCGCCTTCGACCGAGCCGAACACCTCTTCGAAGCTCCGGCACGGCACGAGCTGCGCGTCGGGATCGACACGCCGCGCTGCGGCCTCGCTGAACGCCCCTGGTTCACCCTGATACGCGATCTTCATGCCACCGACCTCCGTCCCTCCCAGGCCCCCGTCCCTCCCAGGCCCCCGTCCCTCCCAGGAACCTCCCGTCCCTCCCAGGAACCTCCGTCCCTGCCAGGAACCTCCGTCCCTCCCAGGAGGGACGGAGGTGGGCCCGTACGTCAAAAAGGGCCGCCTACCTTGCGGCTGGCGGCCCCTGAAACCTCTGTCGATGTGGACCCGTCAGCCGCTGGCGCCTTCGCGCCGAATAAACACGACCCCGACGGGAATCAGCGACATCGTAGGCTGATTAGACAGCGAACCAGCCTAGAAGTCAAATTGATAATCCTTACAGGATCATAACTCAGTCAAATACGCCAAGCCGGCCGTGTAGCGTGCAGGTCAGGCAGGGGGGGAAGGGCCACGTCGGGCTGGAGCGCGACGCTTCAGCCCGAGGCGGACGCGCGTCTCAGATCTTCGGCAGCGTGACGCCGCGCTGCGCCTGGTACTTGCCCTTCTTGTCCTTGTAAGACACGGCGCACGGCTCGTCGCTCTGGAAGAACAGCACCTGGGCAATCCCCTCGTTCGCGTAGATCTTCGCGGGCAGCGGCGTCGTGTTGGAAATCTCGATGGTGACGTGCCCTTCCCATTCCGGCTCGAACGGCGTCACGTTGACGATGATGCCGCAGCGGGCATACGTCGATTTGCCCAGGCAGATGGTCAGGATGTCGCGCGGAATCCGGAAATACTCGATCGTGCTGGCGAGCGCAAACGAGTTCGGCGGGATGATGCACTCCTCGGCCGTCATGTCGACGAACGACTTCGGATCGAAGTTCTTCGGATCGACGACGGTGTTGAAGACGTTGGTGAAGACCTTGAAAGCGTTCCCGACGCGGACATCGTAGCCGTACGACGACACGCCGTACGAAATCACGCCGGTGCGCACCTGGTCGTCGACGAACGGCTCGATCATCCGGTGTTCGAGCGCCATCCGCTTGATCCATGTATCGGGCTTGATGGACAACGTGTCACCGCCGGAAGAAGGCCAGAATGAGCGTGAGAATGAGACTCAAGACGATCGAGGTCGCGAGGGGAAAGTAGAAGGAGAAGTTGCCGCGTTTGACATAGAAGTCGCCCGGCAGGCGGAACAGCGGGAACCCGAGCATCATCACGAGACCGAGGCCGGCGATCGCGAGGCCGATCAGGAGTAACGTCTTACCCATGACGCCGGATTCACCACAAAGGACACGAAGGACACAAAGGTCAAGCCCGCTGGCCGCTTTTCTTCGACGCGTGGTCGAATCCTAATGGTCTTGCCTTTGTGTCCATTGTGACCTTTGTGGTGAAGAAGAATTCCGCGGTCAAACCAGCTCAATCCCGGCGAAGAAGTAGCCGATCTCGTAGGCCGCCGTCTCCGGCGCGTCGGAACCGTGGGTGGCGTTGCGCTCGATCGATTGCGCGAACTCCTTGCGGAGCGTACCGGCGTCGGCCTTCGCGGGATCGGTGGCCCCCATCAGCGTCCGCCACCTGCTGATGGCATCCGGGGCCTCGAGGACCATGACGATCGCCGGTCCGGAGGACATGAACGCGGTCAGGCTGCCGAAAAACGGGCGCTGGCGGTGGACTGCGTAAAAACCCTCGGCGTCCTGCGCCGACATCCGCACGAGCCGCATGGCACGAATCTGGAATCCTTCGTCGTCGATGCGCTGGATGATTCGGCCGGCAAGCCGTCGTTCCACGGCGTCTGGCTTGATAATGGCCAGCGTTCGCTCGATCATCCGGCGATTATAACAGGCGCCACCTCAGCGATTGGCGCGTCGCGGACCGGACGCGGCCGACTCGAAGGAGAACACCGTGACCCCAATGGCGGCGAAGATGAAGGATGATCCCGACGTCCACAAAGGCGCGATTGAAGGGGACCGTCCGGGCGACGAGCAGGTCGGCAACCCGCACGGAAGCGGCGTCAACGACGAGGGGTTGCCCGACGATCCGGTCGCGACGGCGGAAGACACGATCGGCGCGAACGAGGACGGAACCGAGGGGTGAAGGAACTGTCTATCTGAGTCCCTCCATGATTTCCTCGAGGGCCTCCGGTCCGGGCCTCACACGATTGAGCGGCAGCGTTGCGAGCGGCTCGTCCACGAGATTGAGCTGTTCGAGGAAGTCGTCGCGATCCGGCTCGATGTAGATGATGCCGGTGGCAAACTCGCCGCGGCGCGCGGTTTCGTGCAGCCGTTTCAGGGCGCTGATCTTGTCGGTCGGGTCGTACTCCTCCTCCAGTTTCTTCAAATACAGCTTCGACCCGTCGTGCATCGTCACTTCCTGGGTCGATCCCGGCTCGTAGTCGACCGCGATGTCCTCGAAGAACGGCACGAAGCTGACTTCTTCGAGCGGGTCGTCGTGATCCTTCACGTACGCGTAGCTCTTGGTCGACCCCTCGTGGTCGTTGAACGTGACACACGGAGAGATGACGTCGAGCATGACGGTGCCGCGATGCGCGAGCGCCGCCTTCAGAAGCGAGAGCAGCTGCTTCTTGTCGCCCGAGAACGACCGCGCCACGAACGTGGCGCCGAGCTCGATCGCCAGCGCGCAGGTGTCGATCGGCGGCAGATCGTTGACGACGCCGGTCTTGAGCTTCGACCCGAGGTCGGCCGTCGGCGAGAACTGGCCCTTCGTGAGGCCGTAGCAGCCGTTGTCCTCGATGATGTAGATGATCGGCAGGTTGCGGCGCATCAGGTGCACGAATTGACCAATGCCGATCGCGCCCGTGTCGCCATCGCCGCTGATGCCGATGGCAATCAGCTTCTTGTTGGCGAGCATCGCGCCGGTGCCGACCGACGGCATGCGGCCGTGCACGGCGTTGAAGCCGTGCGATCCGCCGAGGAAGTAGGCCGGGCTCTTGCTGGAGCAACCAATGCCCGACAGCTTGATCACCTGGCGCGGGTCGACGCCCATCTCGAAAAAGGCATCGATGATGCGCTCGGAAATCGCGTTATGGCCGCAGCCGGCGCAGAGCGTCGTCTTACCGCCTTTGTAGGTGATCGGTTCCAGCCCGATACGATTTACTTTTGCCGCCATAAATTGTCGTCTGCCTCGAATCTGAACTCTCGAATCTGAACTCCCGCCTTCGCTCGCGGAGCTTGCTGGCGAGCTTCGGCGAGGCTCGCCGACCAGCCGCCAAGGCTTCCGCGGCCCGAAAATGCGAGCCGCTACTCCCCGCCCGTCATGCCGGACGACGAGCCCGTCGTGCGAACCGTCTTCTTCGCTACTTCGAACCCTTCCTGTGCCAGCACATCGTCGGTGATGCTGCGGGCGTCGATCGGCAGCCCGTTGTAGTGCAGCACGGAGCGCAGCTTGGTCTGCCGCTCGGGTGCGAGCTCCAGCTTCATGAGCTGCAGCATCTGCGCGTCGCGGTTCTGCTCGATCACGTAGACGCGGTCGTGAGCGTCGACGAACGCCACCAGCTCCTCGGTGAACGGATACGCGCGGAGCCGGAAATACGACGTCTTGACGTCGGTTTCTTCGCGGAGCTGATCGCGGCTCTCGCTGATGGCCCAATGCGACGTGCCGTACCCGATGAAGCCGATCTTCGCGCCGGATACGGACTCGACGATCGGCTTCGGCACGAACCGTCGGGCCGTGTCGAACTTGCGCGCGAGACGGTCCATGTTGTCGACGTAATCGTCGGGGCGCTCGCTGTACTGGCCTTTGGCGTTGTGCCCCGATCCGCGCGCAAAATACGCGGGCATCCCGTCGCCCGGAATGGTCCGATACGGAATGCCGTCGCCGTCCACGTCCTTGTAGCGGCCCCATTCCCCGATCTTCGTCAGGATCTCTTGAGTGAGCACTTTGCCGCGGTTGACCGACGTGGTCGGATAGGTGAACGCCTCCGACATCCAGTTGTTCATGCCGAGGTCGAGATCCATCATCACGAACACGGGCGTCTGCAAGTGCTCGGCGAGATCGAACGCCTCCTGCGCCATCGTGTAGCACTCCTCCACCGACGCAGGAATGATCATCACGTGCTTGGTGTCGCCGTGCGAAAGGAACGCCGCCTGAATCAAGTCGCCTTGCGACGTGCGCGTTGGCAGACCGGTGGACGGCCCGACGCGCTGCACGTCGAAGATAACGGCCGGCGTCTCGGCATAGTAGGCCAGCCCCGCGAACTCGCCCATCAGCGAGATGCCCGGGCCAGCCGTTGCCGTCATGGCCCGCGCGCCCGCCCAGCTCGCACCGATGACCATGCCGAGCGACGCAATTTCATCCTCGGCCTGCACGATCGCAAACGTGGCCTTGCCCGTTTCCTTGTCGACCCGGTACTTCTTCATGTACGCGATGAGCGACTCGCAGAGCGACGAGGACGGCGTAATCGGATACCACGCGACGACCGTGACGCCGGCGAGCATGCAGCCCACGGCGGCGGCAACGTTCCCCTCGATGAGGATCTTGCCGGCCGTTTCGTTCATCGGTTCGATGACGAACGGGTCCTGCTTGGTGAAGTTCGCTTCGGCATGATCCCAGCCGGCCTTCAGCGCTCCCGCGTTGAGCGTCACGGCCTTCGCTTTCTTCCCGAGCTGCTTGCCGAGCGCTTTGTCCATGAGCGCCGGATCGATGCCGAGCAGCTTCGCCAGGATGCCGTCGTAAATCATGTTGCGCACGAGGCGGCGAAGCTTGGCATCCGGACACACCGGTGCGACCAGCTTGTCGAACGGCACCGGGTAAAACACGAGATCGCTGCGGAGCGCGTCGAGCTTCAACGGCGCGTCGTAGACGACGGCGGCCCCCGGTTCGAGCGTGAGCACGTCTTCCTTCGCCGTTTCGGGGTTCATTGCGACGAGGAAATCCACTTCCTTCTTTCGCGCGACGTAATGCCGTTTGCTCGCCCGAATCGTGTACCAGGTCGGCAGCCCCGCGATGTTCGACGGGAACATATTCTTGCCGGAGACGGGCACGCCCATCAGCAGCATCGAGCGCAGCAGCACCATGTTCGCCGTCTGGCTGCCCGAGCCGTTGACGGTCGCAATCTGGATGCTGAAGTCGTTGACGACCCGCTGCCGGTTGACGGACGCTTGCTGCGCCTGGACCGCTAAATCTGTCGGTGACATTCTCAAGTCCTTGGAACGGAAGAAGATAGAGGATTTCCCGGCTGAGAGTCGCCGAGTACGTAGAACGGAGAAAGTATATCAAGTCTGCAGTCGGAAGTCTCATGGCTGAAGCGTCGCGCTTCAGACCGTTGAAACGTCGACGTCAGACGTTGACGCGCGCTTTGATCGCTTTGCCCATGTCTGCCGGGCTTTTCACAACGGTGACGCCGGCTGCCGTGAGCGCGGCCATCTTTTCGGCCGCGGTCCCTTTGCCGCCCGCGACAATCGCGCCCGCATGGCCCATACGTCGGCCGGGGGGCGCCGTCTGGCCGGCGATGAAGCCGACCACGGGCTTCTTGAAGTTCGCCTTGATCCACACGGCCGCGTCTTCTTCGGCGCTGCCGCCGATCTCGCCGATCAAGATGACGGCATCGGTTTCGGCATCGGCCGCAAACAGCTTCAGCGCGTCGATGTGCGATGTCCCGATCAGCGGATCGCCGCCGATGCCGATGCAGGTGCTCTGCCCCAGCCCCAGCACCGTGAGCTGATGGATCGCCTCGTAGGTGAGCGTGCCGCTTTTCGACACGATGCCGATGCGGCCTTCCTTGCAGATATTTCCAGGAATGATGCCGGCTTTCGCCTTGCCCGGCGAGATGAGACCGGGACAATTCGGCCCGACGAGGCGCGTGGCGGGACGGTCCTTCAAGAACGTCATCGCGCGCATCATGTCGAGCGTGGGAATGCCCTCGGTGATGCAGACGACGAGCGCGAGGCCTGCGTCCGCCGCTTCCATGATGGCATCGGCCGCGAAGGGCGGCGGCACGAAAATCACGGACGCGTTGGCGTCCGTCTGGTTCACCGCATCGTGCACGGTGTCGAAAATCGGCCACTCCTCGTGCGTCGTTCCGCCCTTGCCTGGCGTGACACCGCCGACGACGTTCGTGCCGTACGCGGCGGCCTGTTTCGCGTGGAACGTTCCCTCGCGGCCGGTCAGGCCCTGGACAATCAGACGCGTAGATTTATCGATCAGCACTGCCATACGTGTAATAAAGGCAACCACGAAGACACGAAGGACGCACGAAAAAGACACACTGTTTTCGGCGTCGCTAGCGCGCCAGTTGCACCACCTTGGTCGCCGCGTCGTCCATCGAGTCCGCGGTGGTGAAGTTCATGCCGCTGCCGTTCAACAGCCGTTTCCCTTCATCCACGTTCGTCCCTTCCATGCGGATCACGATGGGCACCGGCACGCCGAGCTCCTTCACGGCGGTGATGACGCCCTGCGCGAGCACGTCGCACCGCAGGATGCCGCCAAAGATGTTGATGAGCACCGCCTTCACCTTCCGATCGGACATCAGGATCTTGAACGCAGTGCGGATTTGCTCCGCGTTCGCGCCGCCGCCGACGTCCAGGAAGTTGGCCGGCTCGCCCCCCGCGAGCTTGATGATGTCCATCGTCGCCATGGCGAGCCCCGCGCCGTTCACCATGCAGCCGATGTTGCCGTCCAGGTGAATGTAGTTGAGGGAGGACTTCGACGCCTCGATTTCGAGCGGATCCTCCTCGGCCAGATCGCGAAGATCGCGGATGTCGATGTGGCGGTACTGCGCGTTGTCGTCGAAGTTCATTTTCGCGTCGAGCGCCAGCAGATCGCCGCTCTGCGTGACGACGAGCGGGTTGATTTCGAGCAGCGTGGCGTCGGTGGCGATGAACGTCTCGTACAGCGCGGTGGCGATCTTGATGAACTTGTTCACCTGGGCACCGTCGAGCCCGATGCCGAACCCGAGCTGCCGCGCCTCGAACGGCACGAGGCCGACGCCGGGATCGATGTAGACGCGGACGATTTTCTCCGGCGTCTTCGCGGCGACTTCCTCGATGTCCATCCCGCCCGCCGCGCTCGCCATCATCACCGGCTTGCCGGCCGCCCGATCCAGGAGGAGACTCAGATACAGCTCACGCTGCATCTGCAGTCCTTCTTCAATCAGCACGCGACCGACCTGTCGCCCCTCCGGTCCGGTCTGATGCGTGACCAGCGTCATGCCAATCATCTCGCGCGCGATCCGCTCGGCCTCATCCGCCGATTTCGCGAGCTTCACGCCGCCGCCCTTGCCACGGCCGCCCGCATGAATCTGCGCCTTGACAACGACGATGGCTCCTTGGAGCCGGCGCGCGATCTCACCAGCTTCTGTGGCGTTGAACGCCACCTCGCCGCGCGGCACGGGCACGCCATGCTTCGCCAGAATCGCCTTCGCTTGATACTCGTGGATTTTCATCGGAAGGAAACGCCTGATGCTAACTTGCGCCTGTTTGTGACGCAACAGTAAACTGTTCGGTTGATGGCTTCACGAACAGGCATCTTCTCCTCCTCGGTCGGCACGAAGTTCGTCATCGGCGTCACAGGCCTCGCGCTTTTTACGTATCTCGTCATCCACATCGCTGGCAATCTTCTCGTGTTCTTCGGGCCTGCAGTCTTCAACCGCTACGCGTACGTCATGGAAGTCGGCAATCCGCTGCTGCCCGTGATCGAGATCGGGCTGGTGCTGATCTTCCTCGTGCACGTCTACAAAACGGTGACGATGTTCCTCGCCAACCAGGCGGCACGGCCGGTGCGCTACGTCCGGAAGAAAGACGCGGGAAAACCGAGCCGCAAGACCATCGCGTCGACGACGATGATCTTTTCCGGTCTCTGGCTGCTGGTCTTCATCATCCTCCACGTCAAAGCATTCAAATTCAGCCCCGAGTATCCATGGCCTGAGGGCGGGCGCGACTTGTACCGTCAGGAGATGGAGACCCTGTCGAACCCGCTCGTCGTCGGCTTCTACGTGCTCTCGATGATTGTGGTCGGCTCCCACCTCTGGCACGGCATCTCGAGCTCGTTCCAATCGCTTGGCGCGGACAATCCGACATGGACGCCGCGGGTTTTGGCTGCGGGCAAGCTGATCGCCGCGCTCATCGCGGGCGCCTTCATCGTCATCGCTATCTGGGCGTACGTGAGCCAGACGGGACGGGTGCGGATATGAAGCTCGACGCGAGGGTGCCCACCGGGCCGATCGCCGCCAAATGGGACCGACACAAGTTCGAGATGAAGCTGGTGAACCCGGCCAACAAGCGGAAGTACACGCTGATCGTCGTCGGCACCGGCCTGGCCGGCGCGTCGGCGGCCGCGTCGCTTGGGGAGCTGGGCTACAACGTCCTGAACTTCTGCATCCAGGACTCGCCGCGGCGCGCGCATTCGATTGCGGCGCAGGGCGGCATCAACGCCGCCAAGAACTATCAGAACGACGGCGATAGCGTCTATCGCCTGTTCTACGACACCGTCAAAGGCGGCGACTATCGGTCGCGCGAAGCCAACGTGTACCGCCTCGCGCAGCTGAGCGTGAACATCATCGATCAGTGCGTTGCCCAGGGTGTGCCGTTCGCCCGCGAGTACGGCGGGCTGCTGGACAACCGATCGTTTGGCGGCGCGCAGGTGTCGCGCACGTTCTACGCGCGCGGGCAGACCGGCCAGCAGCTGCTCCTCGGCGCCTATCAGTCGCTGATGCGGCAGGTGCACGACGGCACGGTCCAGATGTTCACGCGCCGCGAGATGCTCGACCTGGTTCTTGTTGACGGCCAGGCGCGCGGGATCGTGTGTCGGAACCTGACGACGGGTGAAATCGAGCGGCACGCGGGAGACGCCGTCATTCTGGCGACCGGCGGCTACGGAACCGCGTACTACCTGTCGACCAATGCGGTGAATTCCAACGTGACGGCGGCCTGGCGTGCGCACAAGCGCGGCGCCCTCTTCGCGAATCCGTGCTTCACTCAGATTCACCCGACCTGCATCCCGGTGACCGGCGAGCATCAGTCCAAGCTCACGCTCATGAGCGAAAGCCTTCGCAACGACGGCCGCGTCTGGGTGCCGGAGAAGCAAGACGACAAGCGGCCGCCCGAGCAGATTCCCGAGGCCGAGCGCGACTACTACCTCGAACGCAAGTATCCGAGCTTCGGCAACCTGGTGCCCCGAGATGTCGCGTCGCGCAACGCGAAGCAGGTGTGCGACGACGGACGCGGCGTGGGCGACAGCGGATTGGCCGTCTACCTGGATTTCACGGACGCGATCCAGCGCCTCGGCATCGACGCCATCCGCGAGAAGTACGGCAACTTGTTCCACATGTACAAGAAGATCACCGACGAAGATGCGTACAAGGTGCCCATGCGCATCTATCCGGCGATCCACTACACGATGGGCGGGCTCTGGGTGGACTACAACCTGATGAGCAACGTGCCCGGCCTGCACGTGCTCGGCGAAGCAAATTTCTCGGACCATGGAGCGAATCGTTTGGGCGCCAGTGCGCTCATGCAGGGCCTGGCGGACGGCTACTTCGTGATCCCGTACACGATCGGCGATTACCTCGCCACGTCCGCCCTGCCGAAGGTCTCGACCGATCACGACGCGTTCAGGGAATCCGCCGACACGGTGCAACAGCGCATCACCCGGCTCCTGTCGGTGAAAGGCAACCGCGGGATCCGCGAAATTCACCGCGAGCTGGGCCGCATCATGTGGGACAACGTCGGCATGTCGCGAAGCGACGCGAGCCTGAACGCGGCCCTCGTGGAGATTCCGAAGCTGCGCGATGAGTTCTGGCACGGCGTGTCGGTGCCCGGCACGCCCGACAACTTGAATCAAAGCCTCGAGTACGCAGGCCGCGTCGCCGATTATCTGGAGTTCGCCGAGCTTCTCGCCTTCGACGCCCTGCACCGCCGCGAATCGTGCGGCGGGCATTTCCGCGAGGAAAGCCAGACGCCGGAGGGCGAAGCGCTGCGCGACGATGCGCATTTCACCTACGCCGCCGCGTGGGAGTTCACGGGTGTCGGCAGGAAGCCGGAGCTCCACAAAGAGCCGTTGGAGTTTGAGGAAGTGCATCCAATGCAGAGGTCGTATAAGTGACTTGATCAGGGGTTAGGGCGTAGGGGTTGGGGATTAGCGAGTCACGCCGAACGACACCGAACCGACGGCTAATCCCTAAGCCCAAACCCCTAAGCCCAACGAGGATCATCGTGAGACTGAATCTGAAAATCTGGCGCCAGGCCGGCCCCGCCGCCGCGGGCCGTCTGGTCGATTACCCCGCGGACCACGTGTCGCCCGACATGTCCTTCCTCGAGATGCTCGACGTGGTCAACGAAGGACTGACGAAGAAGGGCGACGATGCGATCGCGTTCGACTCGGACTGCCGAGAAGGCATCTGCGGGATGTGCAGCCTCGTCGTGAACGGCGTGCCGCACGGGCCGGACCGCGGCACCACGGTGTGTCAGCTCCACATGCGGCGGTTCAAGGACGGCGACACGATTACGATCGAGCCCTGGCGCGCCAAGGCGTTCCCCATCGTCAAGGATCTCGTGGTCGATCGCGGCGCCTTCGACCGCATCATCGCCGCGGGCGGTTACGTGTCGGTGAACTGCGGCGGCGCGCCCGACGGCAACGCGATTCCGATTCCCAAGGACGTCGCCGAGGTGGCGATGGATTCAGCCGCATGTATCGGCTGCGGCGCGTGCGTCGCGGCATGCAAGAACGCTTCGGCGCATCTCTTCATGGGCGCCAAAATCTCGCAGCTGTCGTTGCTGCCGCAAGGTCAGCAGGAACGCTACCAGCGCGCGGTCTCGATGATCACGCAGGCAGACGCGGAAGGGTTCGGCAGCTGCTCGAACGAGGGCGAATGCGAGGCGGTGTGCCCGAAGGAGATTCCGATCTCGAACATTGCACGGATGACCCGGGAGTACATCCGCGCGATGGTTGCCGGCAAATAGCGCGTTCCTACGAAACGATCGAGCCGTTCACACGCGCTCGGCATTGTCCGGCGACGGGGCCCCGCTGTCGGCCGCCACGCCGGCGAGCAGCATGGAGACGGCGTGCACCAGCTGCTCGGGCGTGCACGGTTTGTCCAGGAACGCTTCATCGACCCACAGCGACCCCTTCACGGCGAACAGGTGATCGCGGAAGCCGCTCAGGTACAGCACCTTGAGGGCGCGGTCGCGCTTGCGCATGTAACGAGCCAGCTGATGGCCCGCCATGCGCGGCATCATCTCGTCGGTCACCAGGAGGTCGAATCTCGGCGCGTTGGCGGCAATGCCGAGCGCTTCGTCGCCGTCGGCCGCCAGCGTCGTCTCGAACGCGGCGGCGCGAAGGATGGCGTCGACGAACCGGCGCATGTTCTCGTCGTCGTCGACGATCAGCACCCGAACGGGCCGCGGGCTCGGTTTCGACCCCGCCGATTGTCTGAACGGCAGCACGCGCGACGGCATGGAGCTCCTCCGTTGGCGGTCATCCTACGCTTGATGGCCCAGGTGGAACAACCTGAGCGGTGCCGAGGGCTATCTCTTCCCGCTCGATTTGGCGTCCGATTGCAAAGGCGGATGCGGCGGCCACGGCCAGCAGCATGACGCCACGCGGGAGGCTGCCGAGCAGCAGCTCGCCCACGCCGAACAGCGCGCTGTAAATCATGACGCAGCCGAGGAGGGCGCTGAAGAGCCCGCTGGGCAGCCCGGCCGAGCCAATCGGCGGTTCGCCAAGCACGCCGGCAACCCTTGCCCATCCGGGCCCCTGCGGCCTGACGCGGCGATAGAAAAACGCGAGCGTCTCGTCGGCCTCAGGCGATGTCATCCAGGTCGTTACGAGCCACACGGCGCTCGTCGCTGCGACGGTCACGATCATGATGTACGCGAAGTCGCGTGGCCGATCGCCGTCCCATTTCCACACGAGCTGCAGCCATAACGACACTGCTGCAGCGGTCGCCATCGCCGACACCTCGGACCACGCGTTGATCCGCCACCAGAACCATCGCAGCAGCAGCACGCCGCCCGTCCCGGCACCGGTGACGATCAACAGCTTCCACGCCTGTTCGATCGAGGCGAGATGCAGCGTGACGTAGATCGACATCAGCATGAGCAGCACGGTGACCAGCTGCGACACGACCACGTACTCGCGCTCGGCTCTCCCGCGCCGCACGAACCGTCGATACCAGTCGTTGACGATGTACGAGGCGCCCCAATTCAACTGTGTTCCGATGGTCGACATGTAGGCGGCCGCAAACGCCGCCAGCATCACGCCCCTGAGCGACACCGGAAACACCTGCGGATCCATCAACGTCCGGACGTAGCCGGATTCCTTGTCGACGAGGTCGGGATACAACACGACCGATGCCAGCGCCGTGAGAATCCACGGCCACGGTCGGACCGCGTAATGCGCGATGTTGAACCAGAGCGTCGCGAACAGACCGTGGCGCTCGTTCCTGGCGGAAAAAATCCGCTGCGCGACGTAGCCACCGCCGCCCGGCTCCGCGCCCGGATACCAGCTCGCCCACCAGTTGACGCCGAGATACACGAACAGCGTGATGGCCGGCATCCACGCCGAGTCGGTCGACGGGAAGAACTCGAGGCGCGACCCGCCGCCGTGCGCCGCGTCGATCGCGGCAACCTGCGCCTTCAGCGCGCCGAGCCCCCCGACCGCCGCGACGGCGTAGGCGGCGAGCGCGATCACCATACCCATCTTCAGCACGAACTGGACGAGGTCGGTGACGAGCACGCCCCACAGGCCGGCGAGGGTCGTGTAGAACGCCGTGAACGCCAGCAGCGCGACCAGCGCCCAGAGCGCCTGTCGCGGGTCGAGGCCGAGCGTCGCCTGCAGGATCTTCATCATCGCGAGGTTCACCCAGCCGATGATGATGCAGTTGATCGGCACGCCGAGATACAGCGCACGGAAACCGCGCAGGAACGCGGCCGGCTTGCCGCCGTACCGCAGCTCGGCGAATTCGACGTCGGTCATCACGCCGGCGCGGCGCCACAAACGCGCGTAGACGAACACGGTCAGCATGCCGCTCGCGGCCATGCTCCACCACAGCCAGTTGCCCGCGATGCCATAGCGCGCAACGAGCCCGGTGACGAGCAGCGGCGTGTCCGCGGCGAAGGTCGTGGCGACCATCGACGTGCCGGCGAGCCACCACGGCACGTCGCGGCCCGACAGAAAGAACTCGGTCGTGCTCCCTCGGGCGCGCCGCATGTAGTACAGCCCGATGGCGAGGTTCAGCGCGAAGTACGCAGCGATGACGACCCAATCGACAACGGTCAGAGTCAGCGGAGCCTCCAGGAGGGGAGATGTCCGCGCGGCGACGCGCGGACACCGAGACGACAACTCGCGGGAACCACTCGGCAGTCCGGCCGGTCAGGCGACGATTTGCGGGATCGGCACGCCGTAGACGTCGGTCAGGCGCATGTCGCGGCCGTTGAATCTGTACGTGAGCTTCGTGTGATCGAGGCCAAGCAGCTGCAGCAGCGTGGCGTGCAGATCGTGATAGGAGATGGGCTGCTCCGCCGCCTTGTAGCCGAACTCGTCGGTCGCGCCAATGGCCTGCCCGCCCCTGATGCCGGCGCCGGCCATCCAGACCGTCATCGCGCCCGGATTGTGATCGCGGCCGACGCCCCGCTGCGAGATCGGCATGCGCCCGAACTCGCCGTGCCACAGCACCAGCGTCGTGTCGAGCAGGCCGCGCGCCTTGAGGTCGGTCAGCAATCCGGCAATCGGACGGTCCGATTCCGCGGCGTGCTGTGAATGATTCGACTTGACGTCGCCGTGCGCGTCCCACGTGTCGACGTTCTGATTGCCCATTCCGCCGTGGAACAGTTGCACGAACCGCACGCCGTGCTCGACGAGCCGCCGCGCCATCAGACACTGCCTGCCAAAGGGCTCGGTCACGGTGTCGTCGAGTCCGTACAGCTTCCGCGTCGCCTCGGACTCGCGCGTCACATCCAGCGCTTCAGGGGCGCAGCCCTGCATCCGAAACGCCAGCTCGTAGGACGAAATGCGGGCCGCGAGGTCTGAACTGCCCGGATATTGCTGCATGTCCAGCTCGTTCAGTTTCGCCAGCAGATCGAGCCGGGCGCGCTGCTGCTCGGGACTCACGTTGGACGGCGGCTTGAGATCGACAATCGGATCGCCCGTCGAGCGGAACAGCGTGCCCTGATAGGACGCCGGAAGAAATCCCGAGCTCCAGTCGTTGACGCCCCCAATCGGACCGCCGCGCGCGTCGTGAATCACCACGTACCCGGGCAGGCTCGCGTTCTCGGAGCCCAACCCGTAGGTCACCCACGAGCCGAGGCTCGGGAAACCCATGCGGGTCTGCCCCATCTGCATTTCGTAGGTGGCCTGCACGTGATCGTTGGACTGGCCGTAGACCGACCGCACGAACGCAATCTCGTCGGCGTGACTGCCGACGTTGGGGAACAGGTCGGACACCTCCATCCCCGATTGCCCGTACTTCTTGAACGCGAACGGACCCCGGCGAACTTCGCCAGCGCCGGCTTCGGATCGAACGTGTCGACGTGACTCACGCCACCCGTCATGAACAGGGAGATCACCGCCGTGGCGCGCGGCTTGAAATGCGGCGGTTTCGGCGCGTACGGATTGAACCCGATCGGTTGGGCGGCGCACGACGCGCCGGTGCCATCGAATTCACCCGCGAGCAGCTTGTCCTGATTCAGGAGGTACGCCAGCGCGAGTCCGCTCATTCCGCCGCCGGAGCGAAAGAGGAAATCCCGTCTCGACCAGCAGGTCTTGCACGTCTTCATGACGATCACCTCATGTAGACGAATTCGTTCAGATTGAACAGCACGTGGGTGAGATCGAGCAGCGACTGGGTCTTCACCGAATTGAGCGCGACGCTCAACTCGGTTGCAGTCGGCGGTCGCGTCAACGCGATGCGATACGCGAGATCGATCTGACGGAGTGGATCGTCGCCCGCGTCCTTCCTGACACGGTCCGCGAAGAGCTCGGCCTGCCGCAGCACGAACGGATCGTTGAGCAGCGTGAGCGCCTGGGTCGGCACGGTCGACACATTCCGTGCTCCGGCCGTGATGTTCTGCTCAGGCAAATCGAACACCTGGAACATCGGGAACGCCAGCCCGCGTCGACGATAGACATAGACGCTGCGCCGCCACACGTCAGGACCGTCCTCCCCTTTCTTCCAGATGCCGAAGCTCACGGAGCTGAGGATCTCTTTCGGCAACGGCGGAAATACCGGCGGGCCGCCAATCGACCGATTGATGGCACCGCTCGCCGCGAGGACGCTGTCGCGCACGATTTCGGCATCGAGTCGCTGCGCGCGGAATCGCCACAAATACTGGTTCTGAGGATCCTTGTCACGATCCGCCGCCTCGTCGTACGCGGACGCCATCTGGTAGGCCTCCGACGTCATGATCAACCGGTGCATCTGCTTGATGCTCCACCCGCGATTCATGAATTCGACGGCCAGGTAGTCCAGCAGCTCGGGATGCGTCGGTCGATCGCCCATCTTGCCGAAGTTGTCGAGCGTCGCGACAATGCCGCGTCCGAAGTGGTGATGCCAGATGCGGTTGACGATCACACGGGCCGTGAGCGGATTCTGCGGCGACGCCAGCCATTCGGCCAGCGCCCGGCGGCGTCCGGACGTGCGGCCGTCGACGGGGGGAATCTCGGTGGGGGGATTGCCGTAGGTCGCCACGGTGACGAAGCCGGGCTGCATGAGCGAGCCCTTGGCGTTGGCGTCGCCGCGGATCAGGAAATGCGACGGCGGCGCCTGATACCGGCCAGGCCCGGTGTGGAGGAAGCTTCCCGACGCCGTGTCCCAGATGCGGCACTTCGGGCAGCCGATCACCTCGTCGCCGTCGCCGTCAGGCGCGAACCGGTAGTCGCCGTCGGTGACAATCTCCGCAACTGGAAGTGGTCTCGGCTTTTCCTTGTCGAACGCCGCGATGCGATCTTCGAGGACCTTCTTCCTGGCCGCGTCCTCCGGTGTCATCACGCGAGCGAGGGCCTGGCGGCTGACATTCGGCTGCTCGATCACCTGCTGCGCGAGCAGCTGCTCACCAGGCGTCCGTTCGGTTTCCGGCTTGGCGATCGCCCGCTGCACGTTTTCGGGGAACCGCTTGTACGCTTCCTGCTTCAGCCTGCCCTCGTACGGCGCGTCAATCTTCTTGATCTCCGCTTTCAACGACGCCTGTCGCGCCTCGAGGTCCTTGAGGGTCTTCTCGTACGCGTCGGCTTCGGCACGCGGCGCAAGCGGATACGTCGTCTCGACGTAGCCGAAGAACGTCGCCACGAGGCTGTAGTAGTCCTTTTGTGGAATCGGATCGAACTTGTGGTTGTGGCACCGCGCGCACTGCACGGTGAGTCCCAGTACTCCTCTTCCGGTCGTGGCGATCAGATCGTCGAGGTATTCGTACCGGCGTTCCGGGTTGTCCTTCTCGCGAAACGCCACTCTGGGGCCCGCGCGCAGAAAACCGGTAGCGATCATCGTGTCGTCTGTTTTCGCGTCCAGTTCGTCGCCGGCGATCTGCTCCTTCAGGAATACGTCGTACGGCTTGTCCTCGTTGAAGGCGCGGATCACGTAGTCGCGGTAGCGCCAGGCATTGGGACGGTCGTAGTCGTGCTCGAAGCCGCTCGAGTCGGCGTAACGCGCCACGTCGAGCCAATGCCGGCCCCAACGTTCACCATAGTGCGGCGACGCAAGGAGCCGGTCGATCAGCCGCTCCCAGGCACCGGGCGCGGTGTCCGCCAGAAACGCGGCCACATCCTCCGGGCTCGGCGGCAATCCAACCAGATCCAGATACGCGCGGCGCAGCAGGATCAATCGATTCGCGCGCGGCGCGGCGTTCAGCCCTTTGTCCTGCCGCGCCTGTTCCAGGAAGCGATCGATGGGATGCTGGAAGCGAGTTGACACGTTCGGAACGGACGCTTTGACCGGCAGCTTGAACGCCCAATAGTCGCGCGCTTCGGGGGGGATCTCGGCGTTCTCGAGCGCCGCCAGCGCCGCCGGCGCTCCAGCGCGCGGCGCTGCAACGCTGGCGGTTTCGGTCGAGAGATCCCAGTGCGCGCCTTGATCGATCCACGCCTTGATTGAGGCAATCTGCTGAGGGCTGAGCGCGCCGTCCATCGGCATCGCCGGCTGCTCGAGCCCTGCAATGCGTCGGTACAGCCTGCTTTGATCGGCGCTCCCCGGAACGATCGCCGCGCCGAGCTTGCCGCCCTTCAGCACGCCGTCGCGGCTCCGCAGGTCGAGGCCCGACATCTGCAGCTCGCCGTGGCACGTCTCGCAGGCATCCCGCAGGATGGGTTGGATGTCTTTAGCGTAGGAAACCGCGTCCTGAGCGCCCGACACCGGCACGATCGAGCCGGTGACTCCGAATGCCCAGACGCACATCAGCGACGCTACAAAGGGGCGTTTGATCACCGCAGCCTCCTTGGTCGGTCCGCGCAATGATACTGCCAGCAGGCAATCTCGGCGACTCCGAGTGGAGCACCAACCGCCAGCGGCCGAGGAGGGCCGAGCAGCAGAGGGCGCCGTGCCCGTCCCGTTTCAGATCGGCACACGGTCCCTGCTCCGCCCTTGAACACCTGCCTGGTAAACGTGTGCAGATGTGCCCCGATTTGAGCAGGCAGCGCGTTTGCCTCTGACTGGGCCGGGAGCACAACCACAATGCCACGTACCGATGATTGGCACGACCTTCTAGAGGCCTCTGCGAGGCCATGTCCGAACTGCGGCAAGCACTCATCGATTCCGGCGCAGCCTCTTGACGGAAACCGCACAGGTGACGACCAGGCTCCGGACGCCGAACACGCGTCGAGTTGGTTCTGCTTCGAGTGCGGGCACGAACACAGAGAGTGATCGCGCCACGTCCACTCGACGGGTCATAACACCGTGCCTCGCAAAACGACGAGGCCGACCGTGAAGTAGATCACCAGCCCGGTCACGTCCACGAGCGTCGCGACGAATGGAGCGGACGAGGCCGCGGGATCGAACCCGAGCCGCCGCAGCCCGAATGGCAGCAGCGATCCCACGAGCGTCCCCCAGAGCACGACGCCGACGAGCGCCAGCGACACGGTGAGGGCGACCAGCACCCAGTGCTCGCCATAGATCGTCGAAAACGCCGACCACAGCGTAATTCGCAGAAAACCGATCGTCCCGAGAATGCCGCCGAGCGCCAGGCCCGCCCCGATTTCCCGGCGCATCACGCGCCACCAGTCGCGCAACGTCACTTCGCCGAGCGCCAGCGCACGGATCACCAGCGTCGACGCCTGCGAGCCGGAATTGCCGCCGCTCGAAATGATGAGCGGGACGAACAGCGCGAGGACGACGGCCTTGGCTATCTCCTTCTCGAAGAAACCCATCGCCGTTGCCGTGAGCATCTCGCCAAGGAAGAGCGCCGTCAGCCAGCCGGCGCGCTTCTGCACCATCCGGCGGAACGCGATGTCCATGTAGGGCTCGTCCAACGCTTCGGATCCTCCGAGCCGCTGGATGTCTTCGGTCGCCTCCTGCTCCGCGACGTCCAGCACGTCATCGACGGTCACGATGCCGATGAGGACCCCCGCCGTGTCGGTCACCGGCAACGCCGAACGATCCTCCCCGCGGAACACGCGCACGGCCGTTTCCTGGTCGTCGGTCGCCTTCAGCGCGACGAACCGGCGGTCCATCAGGCCCTTCACGGCATTGGTGGGCGCGGTCAGGAGAAACTCACGGATGCGGATGTCGTCGATCAGCTGTCCATTGTCGTCGACGACGTAAATGACGTTGAGCGTTTCGCTGTCCTCGCCGTGCCTGCGGATGTGGTCGAGCACCTGCGCGACGGTCCAGTCTTCCTTTACGCGCACGTACTGCGGCGTCATCAGACGCCCGATCGAGCCTTCGGGATATCCGAGCAGCTGCACAGCCTTGCTGCGCTCTTCCGGCGTGAGCAGCGTCAGGAGCTGGCGGGTGGCCTCCGCCGGCAGCTCTTCGAGCAACGTCGTGCGGTCGTCGGGCGCCATGTGGTTCAGGAGCGCCGCGGCTTCCTCCGATGCCATCGCGCGCAAGAGCGCGTTCTGTTCGTCGGCCGAGAGATACGCGAACGTGTCGGCGGCGGTTTTCCGCGGCAGGAGGCGGAAGACCAGGACCCGTTCCTCGAGGGAGAGGTTGACGAGCACGGAGGCGACGTCGCTCGCCGGCCGGTTGCGCAGCACGTCGCGGAGCCGGCCGAAATTCCGCTCTCGGATGATCGCGGCGATTTCGTCGGCCGGCCGCAGCGTGTCGCGCACCACCTGCAGCGCGGCATCGCGGTTGGGACCGCTCAGTTCGTGTTCCATATGCCTCAGCGCCGCGCGCACCACGTCACGGTGGTGCACGCTTGGACCAACAGCCCGGACGACATCGAGCCAGAGCCGGTGGATGTGTTCGAAATCCTCGGGGCGGAGAGCGGGCGCGTGCGCGCCCAGGTGATACGCGGCCGTACTGCCGCGCGGGTGATGGACGACGAGCCGGACGTCGACCGCCGACGGCTTGCTCGCGCGTTCCCACGCGTCGCCCAGCAGGCGCGCCTGGTCGTCGGCCGACAGCGTCTCCGATTCGCCGACGTGAACCTCCGACGACTCGAGGCGGAGCGCGGTTTCGATGACCGAGTCGAAGACGTTGACACCGGGCACGATCATCAGGCGGACGGCGCGCCCTTCGCGTTCTGCGGCGGCGATCACCGCCGAGAACAGGCGGCGCTCGTCATCGGTCGCCCGCGGATCCTGGCCGGGATCGTCGGGTACATCTACCCCGACGAGCCGCACGGTCATCGCCACGACGTCGCGATCGCCCGCGGCGCGCAGTGCGCCGAAAAGGTGCGTCAGCACATGCGGCCGCCGCACAGGCACGAGGAAATTGCCGGGCCGCACCGCCACCTGGCGCAAATCCACATCGTCTGACGGCAGCAGCTGAAACTCGTCGAGCGCGCTGCCGCCGCCCGCGGGCTGCGACGCGATCGACCGTTCCGAGAGAACGAGCGCCACCGCCAGCGCGCCGACGAATGCGAGCCCGGCGAGCGAGGGCGGATCCGCGATTGCCACGAGACCGCCCACCGGAACCAGCAGAAAGGCCGCTGCGCCGAACAGACCGAACGGCCACTCGCGGCCACCGATCTTGACGTTCAGCGGCACTCGGTAGGCACGTTTCTCGGTCCGGATCGCCCGGTAGCGCACGAGGGCGGACAGCTTGAGAAGGGCCGCAACGACCACGGCGATTGCATACCCGCGCGCGATCCAGGACGTCTCGCCTCCGGAGAGCAGCACGATGGCGACTTGCGCGACGGCGACGACGTTGATGCTGCGCCACGGCGTCCCGTAGCGGTGATGCAGCGCCCGCCACCCGTCGCCGAGGACTCCTTCGTCCACCAGTCGCGCCAGCACGCCGTGGGCGGCCAATGCAGTCGAGCGCAGCGTCGCGGTCAGAAACACCAGTCCCGCTGCGACCACCAGCAACAACAGCGGCACGCGCAGCGCCGCCGGGGCCGCCAGCTGATACGCCAACCCCGCGAGCGGTGCCACGCTCCAGATGCTGTGATCGCGTACGACGGAGACGAACAAAAAGCTGGAACCCGCAATGACGACGATGCCGTAGACGCTGACGAGTTTGGCCACGCGGTGCAGGTTGCGAATCCGCGGCTGCTCCAAATCCAGCGCGGCCTGGTTCAGCGACTCGACGCCGCCGACTGCGGCCAGGACGAACCCCAGAGCGGTCACCACCGACAGGATTCCCGCCGGCCGCAGGGTCAGCGGGATCGGCGCGCCCGGCGAGACGAGCGCCGACACAGTCGCGCAGAGAATCAGCACAACGAGGACGACAACCGCTGCGCCAATCGCCTGCGCAATCGTCCGCTCGAGGAGGGATCGCCCCTGACGCTGCAGCAGCCACGTGATGGCGATGACGGCCAATGCCAGCGTCATCGGTCCGCTGTCTCCGACGAGGCTTGGCACCGTGACGCCGAACAAGGTGCGGAAGAACGCAACCAGGTAGTGGCCGGCCACGACGGCGGCGAGCGCGCCGAGCATCAGCCGGTCGACGAGGAGTGCCGAGGCCGAAATAGTCGCTGGATGATGGCCGAGGGTTTCACGAACACTGCCGTACAGACCGCCGGGCACAAACAACGCACGGGCCTCGACGTCGGCGGCGCGGAGGACGATGCTGAACAGCATGACCGCGAGCACGGCCCAGGGTCCGGCCGGCCCGCGTGCCCCCCAGGCGACGCCGCCGATGAAGAACGCGGCGATTCCCAATTCGGCCAGCGCGCGCGCGGCCGCGCGCCACACGGGAACGTACGAGACCAGCGTCCTCGTCGTGAGGATGACGCGCACACGTTGCGAAGCTGGCAGTTTGGCGATGGCGCGCTCCCAGAGGATCTGTTCAACGGACCGCGGTCGACCGGTCGGGAACTATTGTCGCCTGCAAGTCGCGCGAAAGCGCTCGCAATCTGCGGCGCTGCACTTACGCTGGCGGCTCGCGACGGGCGGATGCTACCATCGTGGGAATGTCGCGGTGTCGACGGCGTGGCTGAAGACTCGACGTTTTCGCTCAAACGCTTTCTAGTCGGGAAGCCAATCCCGTCGCACCTGGCCCATCACGAGCGGCTGTCGCGCGTGACGGGCCTGGCCGTCCTGTCCTCGGACGCTCTGTCGTCGGTCGCCTATGCGACCGATTTCATCCTCGCGACGCTCCTCGTCGCGGGCGTTGGCGCATTCCGTTACGCGGTCCCGATTAGCGTTGTCATCGCCACGCTGCTGGCCGTCGTCGCATTCTCGTACCGGCAGACGATCCACGCGTATCCCAAAGGGGGTGGCGCGTACATCGTCGCGAAGGAGAACATCGGGCCCACGGCGGGACTCATCGCTGCCGCGTCATTGCTCGTCGACTACACCCTGACGGTCGCGGTCAGCATCTCGGCGGGCGTCCTCGCGATCACGTCGGCACTTCCACGCCTCGACGTGTACCGCGTCGAGCTGTGCCTCGCGTTTCTCGCCATCCTGACCGTGGGCAACCTGCGAGGCATCCGCGAATCGGGCCGGATCTTTGCCATCCCGACGTATTTTTTCGTCTGCACGATCGGCGTGCTGCTGGCGGGCGGTTTGTACCGGTATCTGACCGGCAGCTTGGCACCGGTGGAGGCGGCGCTGCCGCCTGAGGCCGGCCGACGCCCCCTCACGACGTTTCTGCTCCTGACGGCCTTTGCGAACGGCTGCACGGCGATGACCGGCGTCGAGGCCGTGTCCGACGGCGTACCCGCCTTCCGTCCGCCGGAGGCGAAGAACGCCGCTGCCACGCTCGTCGCGATGGCCACGATGGGCGTCACCATGTTCGTCGGGATCACGGTGCTGGCGCACGTGTATCGCGTGATTCCGAATCCTGTGGAGTCCGGCGTCTCCCAATTGGGCCGGGCGGTGTTCGGCGGGCAGAATCTCGCGTACTACCTCCTGCAGGCGGCGACGACGATGATTCTCGTGCTCGCCGCGAATACCGCCTACGCCGACTTCCCGCGGCTGGCGTCGATTGTGTCGCGCGACCGGTATCTTCCGCGGCAGTTCATGAACCAGGGCGACCGGCTGGCGTTCTCCAACGGCATTCTGATCCTGTCGCTTTTTGCCGCCATCCTGATCCTGGCATTCCGCGGCGACACGCAGTCGTTGCTGCCGCTCTACATGATCGGCGTCTTCGTCTCCTTCACGTTGTCGCAGACCGGCATGGTCATCCACTGGCGGAAGAGCAACGCGCCGCAGCGGATGACGAGCGCGTTGATCAACGGCTTCGGCGCGGTGGTCACGGGCATCGTGCTGATCATCGTGGCGGTGACCAAAACCCTCGAAGGCGCATGGATCGTCCTGCTGCTCATCCCGATCATCGTCGCCATGTTCAAGGCGACGCGGCGCCACTACGATCACGTCGCATCGCAGCTGACGCTGCGCGGCTACGCGACACAGGCCCGCGTGCACAATACCGTGCTCGTGCCAATCGGCGGCGTGCAGCGCGCGGTCGTCGAGGCGCTGCGGTACGCCGAAACGCTTTCAGACGACGTGCGGGCGGTGTACGTCGACGTCGATCCCGTCGGAACCGAGCACGTGAAGAAGGATTGGGAGACGTGGGGTGGTCGAGTCAAGCTCGTGGTCCTGCCGTCGCCCTATCGATCGCTGATGGAGCCGCTGCTCGAGTACATCGAACAGGTCGAGCAGGAACGCACGAACGACTACGTCACGGTCATCCTGCCCGAGTTCGTGCCCGCCCGATGGTGGCAGCATCTGTTCCACAACCAACGCGCGCTGCTCATCAAAGGCGCCCTGCTCTTCCGGCCGAACACGGTGGTCACCAGCGTGCCCTTCCATCTCCTGAAATAAGCCGTCCGGAGGCCGCGGGCGAGCCCGCGCGGCAACGCACCCCGATCGCGCCGCATGTGCCAACATACATCCCGCATTGACACGGGTGCCGCGCATGCAGTCTCTCCGCGAATCGCCGGCCGCACGCTTCTGGGCGTTCCTCGTCAACAATTCCTTTCTCCTGGTGATTGGCGCCTTGGCCGGTTTGGTCTGGGCCAACGTCTCGCCCGGCAGTTACGCCGCCGTGACGCAGCGTCTGCATTTCGCGGTGAACGACATCGGGATGGCGTTCTTCTTTGCAATCGCAGCAAAGGAGGTCGTCGAAGCGACGCTTCCCGGCGGTCCGCTCGCCTCGTCGCGGCGTGCAGCCGTCCCCGTTTGGGCGGCCGTCGGTGGGATGATCGGTCCGGCAGTGCTGTATATCGCTCTGGCGTCCTGGACCAACGAGCCTGCGCTGCTGCGGGGTTGGGCCATTCCCTGTGCGACCGACATTGCGTTCAGCTATCTGGTCGCGCGGTCCATCTTCGGCGGCGAACACCCGGCCATTCCCTTCTTGTTGCTCCTCGCGATTGCGGACGACGCGCTCGGTCTGGCAATCCTGGCGATCGCGTACCCAACGGGCACGGTCCGGCTCGGCGAGTTCGTCGCGTTTCTGAGTGCTGCGTTGGCCGTGGCGTGGTTCCTGCCGAGAAGACGGGTCATGAACTTCTGGCCGTATGTGCTGGGCGCCGGCACGATTTCGTGGGTGGCGTTTCTACGAGGCGGGCTGCATCCAGCACTTGCGCTGGTGCCGATCATCCCGTTCATCCCGCACGAAGCGCGTGATCTCGGTTGGATGGCGATCGAGGAGCGGACGCAAACCGATCCGTTGAACCGGTTCCAACGCTGGTGGCACACGCCCGTCCACGTGATTCTCTTCTTCTTCGGCCTCGTCAATGCCGGCGTGCCGTTGACCAGCGTCGGAGTGGGCACATGGGTCGTCGTCGTCGCTCTTCTCGGCGGCAAGCCTTTAGGGATTCTGGCTTTCACCGCAGCTGCCGCGTGGGCCGGCCTGCATCGACCGTCCGGTGTGAGCTGGCGTGACATGCTGGTCGTCGGCATCTCCGCAGCAATTGGATTCACAGTCTCGTTGTTCTTTGCGACCGCGGCGTTCCCAACCGGACGGTTCCTGTCGGAGACCAAGATGGGAGCGCTTCTGAGCTTCAGTGCGGCGGGACTTGGCGTGATTGCGGCGAGGGCTCTCAAGGTTGGTCGTTTCGCCTCGGAGGCCGACACACTCGGCAGGTGATATCGGCTCGGCACACACGCGACGACCGGACTAACTGCCCTCGAGCGGAACGATCTGGACGGCGGCATCCCGCACCGTGCCGAGGAAGCGGTGCAGCGTCGATCCGCGCCACAGGATTTCCCAACGCGATCGCGCGCTTTGCCCGAAGATGACGTGCGTGATCCCCTCGCGCTGCGCAAACGCGATCAGGCCTTCGGCCGGACGCTCGGCATGCACCTTGACGACCGTAGCGCCGAGGCTCTCGGCGAGGGCGACGTTCTGCCGCAATGCATCGGAGTCGTCCGCCTTGATGCGTCCAGGTTTTTCCGCTGGTGTTTCGACGTAGACCGCGTACCACTTGGCGCCGAGACGAGCGGCAATTCGCGCGCCCGTTCGGAGCACGCGCGGCGCGAGCATGTTCGAGCTCATGCATACCATCACGCGCTCGGCCTTCAGCGGATCCATGGGTATTCAACGGCCAAACGGCGAAGCCACGGCCAGAACGACAGCTATGCCGAAAAGCATCTGTGTCGGTGCCAGGGGAACGGAACGTGACGGCAGCTGGCCACGAGTGAAGAATCCGCCGCCGCCGCCGCTTGAATCGTCGACACGGTACTCGACACGCAGAATCGCGTCGGAGGCGTCGTGTGTCAGCCGGTATTCGAGTGTCGTGGTGATCGCTTTGACCGACTGTTCGCCGCCGATCCAGCGTCCATTGCGATCCCAACAAAACTCAGGCCGCAGCGTGGCGCTCCAACCCGCCTGAAATATCCAATGGATCGGCAACTGAGCAGACATCCATAGCGCGCGCGGTGTCCCGGCGGCATCGACCACCTCCTTTCCAAGCTGATACTCGAGCGCGGTCACCACGCGATCGCGGCGATATTCAAGGATGCCGTCGGAAAGCGTGCGCCAGAACCTGAGTGACGTATTCGACTGGTGCGGGCCGACGAGAACCGTCTGCTTGGCCGTGATGTGTTCGGTCGGTCTGTACGCGAGTTGGCCAGCCACGCTCGGCGCGTCGTTCGCGTGCGCAAGATGCCAGTAGCCGTTCACGACGGCGGCGGTCGCCGTCACACGCGGCGAGATTGGATAGGACGCGTTTACTCCCAGCATGAAATACGGTGTGTAATCGGCGCCCCATGGCCGCGTGTAGGCGAAGTTGTCTTTGACATAGAGCGCGTCATAGCCGATGAGGCTGTTGAAGATACCGCCTTGAAGCGTCAGTCCTTTGCCGACTGGCGCCAGATAGGAGAGGTTGGTCGGACCGAGATGCAGCAGCACATCCGCACCGCCGACAGTCGGCGCCGTCGCCGAGAAACCAAAATTCTTTGCGTCCTCCCCGGTCTGGACGGTGACTTCCAGCCCCAGGCGCGACGATTCATCACTCACTTTTTTCAACCATGCGGCGGCCATGTTCACGTCGAGTTCGTTGACGCGCGGCGTCGTACCGCGATTCCGGAACAGGTGGTTGGGTGGATCGTTGGAGTCCACCAGATATGCTGCGTCCAGAAACGCGCCATATGTCCACTCCGCTCGTGCTATTCCCGGCGGCTGCGCCGACGCCGACCCGGCGATCCAGGGCAGAATGAGACACGCCATCACCGTCAGCTGTCGCGATCGCCCGCCGGAAGACGTCGCGCTGCGCCTGGCCGCCGGCGTCTGTAGCGTGAAGGCTTCCGGCTCCGCGTAAAGCTGCGGCGGACCGCCGTAGCCTTGGCGAAGGCGGTTCGCGGAGCGTGTCAGCTGCGACGTGCGCGCGCTCGGCACGATGCTTCCTCAAATGTCTCGTGGCACGCGCGCCATCGCGCGCGGTCGATCGCGCTCGAGCTCGTCCTCGTAGCTTCCCAGCGCGGCGGTAACGATGTCCCGATGATGCACCTGCGGGCCCAGCCGGCTCACTGCCTGCAGCCAGATCCGGTGAATCCGCTCGACATCTGCGGGCGCCAGATCGGGCGCGTGCGCGCCGAGCGGGAACTGCCGCACGCGGCCGTCCAGCGAGCAAACGACGAGGCGGGTTGCCAGCGGCGCATCTTTCGGGGTGCGATCCCAGGCGGCGCCCAGGTGATGCGCCTGATCGATGGCGCTCATCTTGGCGGACTCCCCCACCACAATCTCGCTTGCGTGCAAGCGCACAGCGGTCTGTGCGACAGCATCGAACACGTTGGTCGACGGCACGACCAGAAGCTTGACCGAGCGTCCGTGTCGCTCAGCCACGGCGACCACGCGAGTGAAGAGCACTTGCTCGTAGTCGGTGAACAATTCGTCCCGGTCGATGTCCTGCGCACCAGCATCCGGCCCTTGCAGCAGGCGGATCGTGAGCACGACGACATCGCGCGAGTCCGTGTCGGTGTCGCGCACGGCGTGGTCCAGGTGCGCGAGCGTGTTGTAATCGCGGACCGGCACCAGGATGCAGCCGGGTCGCGCGTTCAACTGGTCGAGACCGACCTCCGCCTCGGGCAGCAGTTGAAACTGATCGGTGTGCTCCTCGTGCGCTGCCTTTCGGCGCCGGATCATCGCGCGTTCCGATGCGACGAAGATGCTGTAGAAGAACAAGGTGAAGATCACGCCGGAGATGGTCGCTGCCTGCTTGGTAAAGAGATTGATCGTCGCGGCGCCGAAGAGGGTCAGCGTGATCAGTCCCAGTCCGACCGCCAACTCGCGGCCACCGATGCTGATGTTCAGCGGCACCCGCCACGGACGCGGGAAGTCCGGCTTCTTGTAACGGAGGATGAACATCGCCAGCGACTTGAATGCAAAGCTCCAGACGACGCCGAATGCGTACGCCTCGCCGAGGACGTACACGTTTCCGCGGCTCACGACGATCGTGAAGATCTGCAGCAGGACGATGAGATTGATCAGTCTGTAGGTCGTCCCGAATCGCCTGTGAGGTCTCCGAAACCAGTCGGTGAGCACGCCGTCCTCGGAAACGCGATTCAGCACTCCGTTCGACCCCACGATGGCGGTGTTGACAGCCCCGGCAAGCATCAGGAAGCCGACCACGACGACAAACGACTGGAAGAACAGCCGCGCCCACAGCGGTCCCACGACATGCATCGCCAGCCCGGAAATCAGGTTGTCGTAGAACTTCGGACGGACGCTGTCGGGAATGATGGCCGTCGCGAAGAAGCTCACCAGCGAGGTGAACAGCAGACTGTAGACGACAATCACCAACCCGGTGCGCTTGAGATTCTTCACCTTCGGATGTTCGATCTCGCGGTAGACCTGCGCGAGTGACTCTTCGCCGCTCATCGCGAGAATGGAGTGACCGAAGCCCATCATGATCGCAACGGCGGTGAAGGATGGCCAGATGGTGCCTTTCAGCCAGCCGAGGGCATCGTCGGAAAAATGCAGGTTCCGCGGCGCGGGTGCCGGCGGTAGCGCGCCTCCGCCGCGGGTCAGCAATGTCAGCCCGCACCACGCGATCATGAGGACGACCATCACGGTCACCACTTTCATGATGCGCAGCGCATCGTCACTCGATTCGTGGATCCCTTGCGTGTTGCGCCACCAGAAGTAGACGGTAATCAGGATGGCGACAACCGCCGCTGTCGCGTTCACCGGCAGCGACAGCGGGCTGCCGGCGCGATGGAAGAGCTCGTTCAGCAGGCCGACGATGTACTGCCCCGCGGACACGCCGCTGATAGGTCCCGTCAGGACGTAGTCGAACAGCAGGGCCGACACCGACAGCTTGGCCAGCGTGCCGCCCATCGCCTCCTTGACGACGCGGTACACGCCGCCGCGCACGAACATCGCGGAGCTCTCGATGTACACCGCACGCACGATGTACGAGAACACCATGACGCCGAGGATGAACCACGGCGCCGATTTGCCGAGCGCCTGCTCGACGATGCCGCCGATGTAAAACGCCGTCGAGCCCATGTCGTTGAGCACAATGGCGGCGGCTCGCCAGAAGGAGATGAACGAAAGGAGTACGGTGGTGGCGATGACGATCCGAACGCGTCCATCGCGCGTGAGGGGTGCCGATCTCGGGTTGTCAATCACCGCGCACCTGCGACACTGGACCACGGCGGTCCAAGCGCTCAGACATTCGCGAACACCACGTCGTGTCCACGCCGTCTCAGGCGCCACGCCAGACGCTCGGCCGCCGTGGGCCACCACCAGCGCTGTCGCCCGCCTATGACAATCTGCGCTCCCGGACCGAGGAGCCATCGGAACACATCATCGAGATGCCGGCAGACACACAGCCTGACGATGGCCTCGACACCAGTGGTGGACGCCAATGCGCGGTACCGATCCGTGATCGCGAGCGCTTCCGTCGCGTCGACTTGTGGTCCAAAGTACGAGACTTCGTGCGGAACGAGCAGCAGCACGCGCGCTTTCGAGCCGTTGCACAGGCGGCTCGCTTCGACCAGCGCGCGGCGGGTGCCCTCGTCGGTCGTCGCGACGACGTGAAGCCCGCGTGAAACCGAACCCATGGCTTCACGATAGAAACTGGCGGCTAAAAGCGGCCGAAAAGGTTCCTAAAAAGCCGCGAAACGGTAGCCCACCCAGGGTTCGCTGAGGAGGTAGCGGGGATGGGATGGATCCGGCTCGATCTTCTTTCGAAGCTGGGCCACCAGCACCCACAGGTGCTCTGGCTGATTCACAGCGTTGGCGCCCCAGATCGCCTTCAGGATCGCGCGATGCGTGAGCACGCGGCCCGGGTTGCCCATGAGCAGCGCCAGGAGCTCGAACTCTTTCGGCGTCAGACGGATCTCTTCGTCGCCGCGCACCACGTGACGGCGGTCGTAGTCGATAGTCAGATTGCCGAGCTGTAGCTTGCCGGCCGGCGCGTCGTCGCCCGCGAAGACGCGGCGCAGCGCGACGCGGATACGCGCGAGCAGTTCTTCCGGACTGAAAGGTTTGGTGACGTAATCGTCCGCGCCAAGATCGAGCGCCGATACCTTGTCGACTTCCGCTCCTCGGGCCGACAGAACCACGATCGGCACCGCCGATTCGGCCCGAATCCTCTGACAAATCTCACCGCCCTCGACATCCGGCAACCCGAGGTCGAGCACGATCAGGTCCGGCGTCCGCGTGCGCAGAATCCTGAGCGCCTCTTCGCCGGTTGACGCGACTTCCACCTCGTATCCACGGGATCGCAGAAGCGGCGCCAACGCCCGCTGGATAGCCACTTCGTCGTCGACGAGCAGGATCCGGGCTGCGTTCGTCACGCCGGCTGCTCGACTGTCGCCGGTGCGAAGCGGCTGTCAGCGCGCACTGCGATCGTGAACCGGGCGCCACCGTCGGGACAGTTCTCGGCCCAGATGCGGCCCTGTTCCGCTGCCAGCATGCCGCGCGCGATCGCCAGCCCCATGCCGGTGCCCGAGACGCGCCGCTTGGCGTCGGCGCCGCGATAAAAGCGATCGAAGAGATGCGGGAGATCTGTCGGCGCGATGCCGGGCCCGTGGTCGCGGACGCTGATGACCAGACCGTCGGAGGACACCGACAGGCCGACAGCAATCGGCGACCCGGGCCGCGCATATTGCGCCGCGTTTTCGAGCACATGCGCCAGCGCCAACGCCGTGAGGCGCGGGTCCACGCGCACGAGTCGCTCGTCGTTCGACCTGACGTCGATCTGGCACTCCCGCAGCGTATGTTCGACGTGATCGCGCGCAGCTTCGAAAATCTCGGAGGGATGCGCCCAGCGGACGTCGGCGGCCATGGCGCCGGCGTCGATGCGCGCCATGTCGAGGATGTTCTGAAACAGCCGGGTGAGGCGCTCCACTTCCGCGAGAATCAAGTCGCTCTGCTCGCGGCGGTCGGTGTCGGCGAGCCATGTCGCCTGCAGGTTGCTGGCCGCCACGCGGATCGTCGTGAGCGGCGTGCGGAGATCGTGGGCGAGCGAGGCCAGCAGCGCCGATTTCAGCTCCTCGCTCTGGCGCGCGACTTCAGCAGACTTGCGATCCTCCAGGAACTGCGCGCGCTCGATGGCAATGGCGGCGACGCCTCCAATCGCGTCCAGCGTCCCCGGTTCTACCGGCCGCCCCGAGGTCGCGAGCAGTCCAACGGCTTTGATGCCCATCCGCAGCGGAACGAGATGAATGGATTTACCGTCGAGCGCGATCGTCCGGTGCCCGACGTAGGTGCGCGCACGCGCGTCGAACTCGAGCGCGCGCTCGACCCCGGCAAATGCGGCCGATAGTTGGTCGGTATCCAGCGCAACCGACGAGGCCCCACCCTCGAACACGTCCCATTCGGCCGCGCGCGGCAGACAGACCGCGACGAACTCGAGCTCGAATCGTCTCGAGATCAGCCGCGCGAGCTGCCCGATCGCGTCGCGACTGTCGGTGGTGAGCAGGATGTCGCGGCTGAGATCGAACAGACGGGCGAGCTCGTCGCGCCGCGAGGTCGCTTCGCGCTCACGCTCGCGGGCCCTGGACGACACGTTGCTGGCAATGACGCTGACTGCCAGGAACGCGAACAACGCCACCCAGTTCTGCGGGTCGGCGATTCTGAGCGTGCCGAACGGCGGCATGAAGAAGTAGTTCAGAGACAGGTCCGCAATCACGGACGTCACGATCGCGACCCATAACGTCGACACCGTTGCGCTGATCAGGACGATGAGCAGATAGCTGACTGCGGCGGTCGTCGGGTTCGTGACGCGCAGGCCGATCCGGAAGCCGGCGGTGACCGCCACGACCGCGACGAGCGCCAGCCCCAGGCGGCGCGCATCGGATGCGGACAGGAGCCGGGCTGCGGAGTGGGTCGGCTCGTGTCCCCTCGTGTTGGTCATTGGATCAATGGCGCAGATGGAACGGCACGCTCGTCACGACCGTGTTCGGCTTGAACAGCAGCGCGCCCTTGATGAGCAGCGCGCGCTGATTGTGAAATAGATGGTGCCACCAGCGCGCCGGTACGAACTCCGGGAGCACGACGGTCACATAGTCGTCCGGCTGCGCCGACGTGATTTGCTCGACGTATTCGAGCAGCGGTTCCATCAGCGATCGATACGGCGATTCCAGCACGACGAGCGGTACGCCTTCGCCCCATAGCTCCCATTCTCGCTTCAATTGTTCCGTCGCGGGAGGGTCGATGTTGACATAGATTGCCCGCACATCTGGCGAGAGTGTTTGCGCGTAGTCCAGCGCGCCCACGACCGCTCGCTGAATGCCGCTGATCGGCACGAGCACCGTATTTCGACGGGCGCGCTGACGCTGCCATCCCCTGGTCGTCAGCTGCGCCCCCACCTCGTCGTAGTGTTTTCGGGTGATCCGGAAAAGCAGGACGTTCAACGGAATCAGCAGCATGATGATCCAGGCCCCTTCGAGCGCCTTGGTGGTCGCCACGACCATCAGCACGATTCCGGTCACCAGCGCACCGACACCATTGATCAGCGCGCTCGTGCGCCATCCCGGCCCGCCCAGCCGCCGCCAATGGATCACCATCCCCGCTTGTGACAGCGTGAACGAGACGAACACGCCGATCATATAGAGGGGGATCAACGAGTGCGTGTCGCCGCCGAACACCACGAGGAGGACGCCAGCCAGGACGCTCAGCCCCACGATGCCGTTCGAGAACGCCAGCCGATCGCCCTGATTCATGAACTGGCGAGGCACGTACCGGTCGCGCGCCAAAATGGACGCCAGCCGCGGAAAGTCCGCGTACGCCGTGTTCGCGGCGAGCACCAGGATCAACATGGTGCCCGCCTGCACCGCATAGTAGGCGATGCCTCTGTCGCCGAAGACACCTCGCGCGAGCTGGGACACGACGGTTTCCTGCTCGCTCGGCATGATGTGGTAGGCCTGCGCCAGCAGCGTAATGCCCAGGAACATCGTGATCGCCAGCACCACCATCATCAGCATCGTCGCCGCCGCATTCCTGGCTTCGGGCGGCTTGAACGCCGGAACGCCGTTCGACACCGCCTCAACACCGGTCATCGCCGTGCACCCGTTGGAGAATGCGGTGAGCAGCAGGAACAGCGTGAGCGGCTCCTGAGTGGATTTGACCGGATCGACCGCCAGCACAGGTGTGATCGTCCCTGTGAGCACGTGCCAGACGCCGACGGCGATCAGCATGAGGATCGTGACGACGAAAAAGTACGTCGGCGCCGCAAAAATCCGGCCCGATTCGCGAATACCTCGCAGGTTGCCGAGCATCAGCACGACGACGAAACCGAGCGTCAGCTCAACGCGATTCATGTGCCACTGCGGAAAAGCCGAGGTGATGGCCGCGACACCGGCGGCGATGCTCACAGCAACGGTCAGGATGTAGTCGATCAGCAGCGATGCCGCGGCGACGAGCGCAGGCATCTCGCCCAGGTTGTCCTTGGCGACGATGTACGCGCCGCCGCCGCTCGGATACGCGAACAGCGTCTGGCGGTATGAGAAGACGACGACGGCCAGAATGGCAGCGATGACGAAGGCAATCGGTGTCGCAATCGTCAGGGCGCCTGCGCCCACGAGCACCAGCACGCGCAGGATTTCTTCCGTGGCGTACGCAACCGACGAGAGCGGGTCGGATGAGAGAACCGCGAGCCCAGTGACGCGCGACAAGCGCTCGTGATGCGCGAGGTGTGAGGGGATCGGTTTGCCGACGACGAATCGTTTGAGCTGAGCGAGCAGCCCCTCTTCGGGCATCGACTTCCTTCCAACAGCCGACGGGGTTAGCTGGCGGGCTCGAGGTTGGAAGTCCTCTACCGATCGTTGCCGCCCGAGAGCGGCGGCGACGTCGGATACGCCCCTGGAAGTGGGTCCCCCGCACGTCCGGCAGGACCGGACGCTTAGGCCGTTTCTTTTTCGATGGTACTGCGCGCGCCTGGGCTTATAGGAGTTCTTAAGGGACTTTTTAGTACTTTCTTTCGCAACCTCCGTCCCTGACCGCGCAGGGACGGAGATGATCCGCGACCGGAGGGACGGAGGTGCGGAGGCTCAGGGAATCGTCGAGCATGCGCCGCTCGGCGAGATGCCAAGCAGCGACAGCGCGGCTTTCGCCTGCACGATGCCGAAGCCGTAGCTCGTATCGCGCCCGACCACAGCCTTATCGAGCGCACTTTTGTCGAGCGCGTCACGGACCTGCTTGGCGGTCTTGCTCGCATTGCACGCCCAAATCAACGCGGCGACCGCCGACACGTGGGGTGTCGCCATCGAGGTGCCATCCCAGCTCTCGTAGCCGCTGCTTGCGAACACCACGGAACTGACGACCGTCCCGTTTTGTCCAACCTGACCGAGCGCCTGGCTGCCGTCTGCGCAACTCAGCGTGATCGTCGGAATCGTCGTCGTCGGCGCGTCACCGAGCGTGCCGGCAAAAACATTGCAGCTCGAATCGCTGGCGACGTTGTTGTAGACGACGGCGGCGACGCCGCCGCCAGCCTGGACATTGGCCACCTTGGCGGCGAACGAGAGGCCGCCGCCACGCTGACACAGGACGACGCGGCCGGTCCACGCGCCGGCCGATCCACAGAGGCCGCCATCGATCAGCAGGCCGGAGGTGCCGTTCGTACGGCTCGCGTTGTCCATTCGTCCGCCAATCCACGTCTGGCCGTTCGCCGATAGCGTGTTCGTCTCAACCCAGGGCACCGTCGACAACACGCTCACTCCTGGAGCGGCGAGCTCGACGTCTTTGTTTCTCTGAGAGAAGCTCGCCACGACTTCGTTCGCATCGACAGCCGCAACCGACACCACGGATGCGTAGCCAGCCGGATAGGACGTCGTGTTGTTGCCGCCGTTCCCTGCCGCAGCGATGCTGAGAACGCCATTGTTGTACGCCGCATTGAACGCGTTTTCCTCTGTCCGGCTCCTCAGGCCTCCGCCGAGGCTCATGCTGACGACGTTCGCGGCCACCGATCCGCTCGTGCACTGATTCAGCGCGTTCACCAGGGTCGAGGAATACGTCCAGCCGCACGAACCGCCGTCCAGTATGTCGTCGCCGAACACCTTGACGATGTGGAGATTCACTCCCGGATTCGCTCCGACGACTCCGGTGCCATTCGCCGCAATCGCCGCGATCGTTCCGGCAACGTGCGAGCCGTGACCGCAACTGTCCCGGTTCCATGTCCCGGAACCGGAGTCGGTCACGTTAGCGGAAACGCCAGCGTCCTTGAGGTCGATGTGGCCGTTGGAATAGCCCGAATCGATAATGCAGATCTTCTTCAAGGCTGCTTGAGCGGGGTCGATGACGATCTTGTTCGCCTGCACCATCTGAATGCCGTACGGCGTGGTCTCGCCGCCGGACGTCGTGTTCGACCAGGTGGCGTACGGCTCCCGGATCACGTCTTCCTCGATGTACTCGACGTTCGGGTTCCGTGCGAGGCCGTTCAGGGCCGCCGCGGGAATGCGCGCGGCGACGGCGTCCTGCGGATCCAGAGCCAGCTCAACCTGGCCGCCGGCAGCACGGACGGCCGCCTGGCCGGCGGCGCCCCGTCCAGCATTGAACTTGATGATGTAGCGGACGTCCTGGGCCGCAACCTGGCCGGCCACGCCAAGGAGCGCGATGACACACACCATGAGCGCCACAAACTGACTTTTACGCATTCAGAGCCTCCGTAAGGGACTCTAATTCTAGCACGGTTGGGTATAGCTCAGCTGCCTCGAATGGGAAGGTTTTGGGTTGATTCGCGGATATCCTTGAAAAGGCTGAGCTTGACGGCCAAATAACATAGTGCACGGTGCGCGGTGCACGGTGCACGGTGCGCAGGTCCCTCGTGCGCGGTGCACGGTCCACGGTGCCCGGTCTTACGTCGTCCAGCCGACCGTGGCGTACAAATGGAAATCGGCAACGAGATCGAGCCGTCCGCCCGCGGCGGCGCGCTCGGCCTCGGCGCTGCGAATGCGGTCTACCCCGCGCCTGAGTTCGTCGTCAGAGAGCACCGTGAGCTGTGATGTAAATGCGCGGTCGATGACACCGTCCGCGAACGCGTCGGCCGCACTGCGCACGACTTCGATGCGATCCGCTTCGAACGACTCCGTCCACGCAAACCCGGCGAGCGTCAGCTCGCCGCGGAGTGTCCGCACAGGCGCGAACCGCTCGAGATCAATGGCGCGCGTTTCCTCGAAGTAGTCGTACACCCACCACTCGTCCCGCGCGGCGTGCGGGTCCTTGCCGACGGTCATCAGACCGCCACCGGGCTTGAGGATGCGGCGCGCTTCCACGAAGAAGCTCTGGCGGTCGGCGAAATGGTGCAGCGCGTTGACGCAGAACACGCGATCGAAGGACTCATCGCGCCACGGCAACTGTTCGGCTGCAGCCTGGACGATGCGTGCCGCCGGTGCCGCCGCGCGGGCGCGTTCGAGCATGCGCGCCGACCGATCGACGCCCGCCACCAGCGTCGCGCGGCCGGCCACTTCACGCAGCCAATGGCCCGTGCCACAGCCAACTTCGAGGACCGCGGGCGTGCCCGGTGCGAGAAAGGTCAGGAGCGCATCGCGGACGCCCTCGTAGCGATAGAGATCGTAGCGCCGGTCGTAGCGATCGGCGATGCAGTCGTAATCGGCGACACGCGCGTCAGGGCTGCTCATCCACTTTCGCGTCGAGCTCCAGGATCTCGCGCGCCGCCTGCTCGTCGTCGCGGTTGACGAGCACCGCGACCCCGTTGCTCTTCCACAAACCGGGCTGAACGCCTCCGGCGTCGTCGCCAACCACCATCGACTCGATAGCCGCGGCGTCCAGCGCGCTCTTCGCGAGATCGGCTTCCTGCCGGTTGTTGAATGTGTGCACGACCACCAGATCTGAGTCGGTCATGGAGCCATTGTAGCGCTGCGAGGTTCTTCAAACCTTGATCACATCCACGAGCTCTTTGACGGCGGCGGCGGACTTCTTGAACGCCGCGTCCTCGTCGGATGTGAGCGTGATCTCGATGATCTTCTCGAGCCCTCGCGAGCCGAGCTTGCACGGCACGCCGACGAACAGGTCGCGCACGCCGTACTCGCCCTGCAGGAAGACGGAGCACGGCAGGATCTTCTTCTTGTCGAGCAGAATGGCTTCGACCATCTCGACGACCGAGGCGCCAGGCGCGTACCACGCGCTCGTGCCCACGAGCTGCGTGATTTCCAGACCGCCGCCCGCCGTCCGGGCCGAAATCCGATCGATCGTCGCCTTGTCCATCAGATCGGTAATCGGTATGCCGGCCACGGTCGAATACCGCGGCAGTGGCACCATCGTGTCGCCGTGGCCGCCCAGGACGAACGCATGCACGTTGTCGACGGACACGTTCAGCTCTTTCGCGATGAAGGAGCGCATCCGCGCCGAGTCCAGCACGCCGGCCATGCCAATCACACGCTCACGAGGGAACTTCGACAGCTTGTACACCGCCTGGGCCATCGCGTCGAGCGGGTTGGAGACGACGATGATGATGCAGTCGGGGGAATGCCTGACGACCTGCTCGGTGACCTGCTGCATGATCTTGTAGTTCACGTTCAGCAGATCGTCGCGGCTCATGCCCGGCTTGCGCGGCATGCCCGACGTGATCACAACGATGTCGGAGTTGGCACTCTCGGCGTAATCGCCCGTGCCCAGCACGCGCGAATCCGACCCCCAGATCGGGCACGCTTCGAGCATGTCGAGCGCGACACCAGCGGCTTTCTGATCGGCAATGTCGACGACAACGACGTCGGCGAGCTGCTTGTCGGCGACGCCCCGCGCAACCGTGGCGCCGACGTTACCGGCGCCGCCGACAACTGTCACTTTGCGATTCATCTGTGCTCCTTGTCAAAACGATCAACGCGGAGCCCGCATGGTCCGCAGAGCAGACTTTTTCTGCGTGCTCAGCGAGCTCCGCGTTCAACGTCGTGTTCTACATGCTCGTGATGATGGCGTCCCCGAACTCGGAGGTCTTCAGCTCGGTCGCACCTTCCATGAGGCGCGCGAAGTCGTAGGTCACGCGCTTCGCAGCGATAGCGCCGTCCATCCCTTTCACGATGAGATCGGCGGCCTCGGTCCACCCGAGATGTCGCAGCATCATCTCGCCGGAAAGAATCACCGAACCCGGATTCACCTTGTCCTGGTCCGCGTACTTCGGGGCCGTGCCGTGCGTGGCCTCGAAGACCGCGTGCCCCGTGACGTAGTTGATGTTGCCCCCGGGCGCGATTCCAATGCCGCCCACCTGCGCGGCAAGGGCGTCGGACAGATAGTCCCCGTTGAGATTCGGCGTCGCGATCACGTCGAACTCGTCCGGACGTGTGAGCACCTGTTGCAGCGTGATGTCCGCGATGGCGTCCTTGATGATCATGCCGGCACCCGGCCTTCCGTCGGGAATTCGGCACCACGGGCCGCCATCGATTTCGACGGCGCCGTAGAACGTTTTCGCCACCTCGTAGCCCCAGTCGCGAAAGGCGCCCTCGGTGAACTTCATGATGTTGCCCTTGTGCACCAAGGTGACGGACTTCTTGCCGTACCTGACCGCATAGCCGATGGCGCTGTGGACGAGCCGTTCGGTCCCGAGCCTGCTCATCGGCTTGATACCGATGCCCACCTCCACCGGCACCTCCCGCGGCGGCGCCCCAATCGACTCGAGCTGCGCGAGCCACGTGCGCGCGGCCTTGTCGTTGCCGAACCGGATTTTCTTGAATTCCTTCGGAAACTCCTTCTCGAAGAAGTCGAGCACCCGTTGCGCTTCCGGGGAGCCGGCTGTGAATTCGATGCCGGCGTAGATGTCCTCCGTGTTCTCGCGGAAGATCACCATGTCCACCTTCTCCGGATGTTTCACCGGCGACGGCACGCCGCGGTACCAGCGGACCGGCCGGAGGCACACGAAGAGATCGAGCAACTGCCTGAGCGCGACGTTCAGCGACCGAATCCCGCCGCCCACGGGTGTCGTGAGCGGTCCCTTGATGCCGACGTAGTACTGGCGGAACGCGGCGACTGTCTCGTCGGGCAACCAGTTATTGAACTGCTTGAAGCTCTTCTCGCCGGCGTAGACTTCCTTCCAGGCGATGGCTCGTGTGCCACCGTAGGCCTTCCAGACAGCCGCGTCGAGCACGCGAACGCTCGCACGCCAGATGTCGGGGCCGGTGCCGTCGCCCTCGATAAATGGGATGATCGGATTCTCGGGCACGACAAGGCGACCCTTCGCGAACGAGATGGCCGTGCCGGCGGTTGGTATTTGACGCGTGGTTGACATCGTTTTTCAGCTCTAGCTTCCGACTCTCAGCTTTCAGCGCTCGTAGCCGAGAGCGAAAGCCGAGAGCTGATTGCCCTTTTAGGTCAGCTCACCTGTTGAACGCGGAAGATTTCCGCGAACACTGTGGAAAACTCTGTTGAAAACTGGTCCTGTTTACGCGGTTGTGATGCAGAGTTCCGAATGTTTTAGCGGTTTGCACCATAGCAGGGCGAGTCGATGATTATACTTACAGGACCCGATGCGAGTCGAACGGCGCGTGACCCACCTGACTTCATGAAAATCGTGATCGCAGACGATCTTCCCGCTTCGGCGCTGGAGTTGCTCCAGGCCGAAACCGGATGGGTTGTCGACGCCCGCCCGGGACGCCAGCCCGCTGCGCTCGCCGCCGATCTCGCCGACGCGGACGCTTTGCTGGTCCGCAGCGCCACGAAGGTGGACGCGCGGCTCCTCGACGCGGCCCCGCGCCTTCGCATCGTCGCCCGGGCCGGCACTGGCGTCGACAACGTGGATGTCGCCGCCGCGAGCGCGCGCGGCATTCTCGTGGTGAATGCGCCGGGCGCCAACAGCATCAGCGTGGCCGAGCATGCGTGCGCCCTGATGCTCGCGCTGGCCCGGGCGGTGCCGGCGGCGGACCGCGCCATGAAAGAAGGGCGTTGGGAAAAGCGCAGCTTCCTCGGCACCGAGCTTCGTGGCAAGACGCTCGGGATTGCGGGACTGGGACGCATCGGCCAGGAGGTTGCGCAACGCGCCCGGGCGTTTGGGATGCGGGTGGTCGCCCACGACCCGTACATTTCCAAAGAGATCGCCGTCAGCCTGGGTGTGGAGCTGATGACGCTGGACGACGTCTGTGCCGGGGCGGACTACCTGACGCTGCACCTGCCGTCGACGGCCGAAACGAAGCACACGTTCAACGCTCCGCGCTTCGCGCGGTGCAACCGGGGCATCCGGATCATCAACACGGCTCGAGGTGAGCTGATCGACGAGTCGGCGCTCCGCCGCGCCATCGAAGACGGTGTCGTCGCGGGTGCGGCGCTCGACGTGTTCGAAATCGAGCCTCCGGTCGATTGGTCGCTCGCCCAACTACCGCAGGTCATTGCGACACCACACATTGCGGCGTCGACGGAAGAAGCCCAGGAGCTCGTCGGAACCGACACCGCCGCGACGGTCCGCGACTTTCTGCGCGATGGTATCGTCCGTAACGCCGTGAACTTCCCCTCGATTCACCCCGACGAGATGCAGCGGCTGCAGCCCTGGATTCGTCTGGCCGATCATCTTGGCGCGTTTGCGTCACAGATGGGAACGGCGCGCATCGAAGCCCTTGGCGTCCGGTATTACGGCGAGCTCGTGGAGAGCCGCGGGGTCGACATTCTGGCAGCCAGCGCCGCGGCCGGCGTGCTGCGGCCGATCCTGTCGAGCGGCGTGTCGATCGTGAACGCGCGCGCTGCGGCACGCGAACGCGGGATCGACATCGTGGAATCGCGAAGCTCTCGGCCACGCCATTTCACCAGCCTCCTGTCAATCAAAGTGCACACCGACACGGGCGAACGGTGGGTGGAGGGCACGGTGTTCGAGCCGAACAGCCTCCGTCTGGTGTCGGTTCGCGGTGTTTCGGTGGAAGCGCCGCTCGGCGGCACGATGCTCATCATCGCCAACGACGACCAGCCGGGCGTGATCGGCGAAGTCGGCACCATCCTCGGTCGTCATCATGTGAACATCGCGAATTTTGCGCTCGGTCGCGGCGAACACGGCGCGATTGGCGTGGTCAACGTGGACGAGGACGTCAGCGAACCGAAAGCGCTCGAACGGGCGGTCGAGGAAATCCGGCAGGTGCCGGCCATTCGCGAAGCGTGCATCGTCAGACTGGCGCTCTGACCTCCGTCCCTCCCAGCGACCTCCGTCCCTCCCAGCGACCTCCGTCCTCCCAGCGACCTCCGTCCCCGACCGACCCTTCACGCACACACGCTCAGCGCGCCCGGATGCGTGCGAATGCGCAGACTCGATCCGCCCACCATCGGCTCTCCGTCCACGTGGTACGGCATCGGGCCGTCCGATTCGATTGTCGCGTCGGTGACCCGTTGCGACGACCACACCGACACACGGTCGATCGACCGCGCCACCAGCCAGGGGACGCGACAAATAGTCCCGAACCGCGAGCGTTCCTCAACGACGACCAGGTCGAGCGCGCCATCGTCGACTCGCGCGCCCGGAGCAATCAGAATCCGGTTGCCGAACTCGGCGCCATTTGCGGCGACGATAAACAATGCGCAGACCGCGCGACGCTCGCCGTTCGCGACGATCGTGTACTCCTGACAGCGGTAGTGCAGCAGCGCTCGGGCCGTCAGCTCGACATACATCCTTGGTCCGCGCCGCCGGTTCGTCGGGTCGTTGAACCGCGCGGCAACGTACGCGTCGAGGCCGATACCGGCGAGGTTGACGAAAAGATGGCCGTCGAGCTCTCCCATGTCGATCGAACGCGGCTTCACTAGGAGCGCCGCTTTCAACGCGCGCACCGGATCGGCCGGAACCCGGAGTGCACGCGCCAAGCCGTTTCCGGACCCTGCGGGCACAAGCCCCAACGGCACGGCGCCGAACGCGAGGGCGGACGCAATCTCATTCACAGTCCCATCGCCGCCCCACGCCACCACTCGCCCAACGCCTCGCTTGACGGCCGCCTGTGCGAGCTCGCGTGCGCGACCGGACCGGTCGGTCACCTGGATGTCGACGTCGTCGACGAGCGGATCGGCAACCGCCGCCGCCAACCGCGCGCGGGCCTGGCCCGCTCCCGCACCCGCACCGCCGGAAATCGGGTTGATGATGATGACGACCGACATGACGGTGTGAAGTAGGAAAGTGGAAAGTAGGAAAGTACGAAGTACGAAGGGCGATTCAGATGTCGATCTTCATACGTTATCGAAGCGCCAGCCTTCGGACCGTGCCGTCGGCGACGTCGGCGAGCTCCACGACGTCCGCGGAGATTCTCGTCACGCGATACCGGAGCATGACGGTGTCGCCTTCTTTGACCATGAACAGCTGGCCATCGCCGTTGATGAAGGCGATACGGGTCGGGCCGTCGGGTCCCGCATTCTCGGCGATGCCGGCCAGCTTCAGCGGTGGCGCCAGCGGAGGCATCGGCGGCGATTCGGCGATCGCGGGAGCGGGAGCCGCTACAACCGGTGGCGCTGTCCGAGCAGGTGCCGCGCGAAACGCGAACAGGTTGCGCCCGGGCTGATGGACCGCGGCGCTGGGATGAAGACGGACGTGCAGGCGACCGATTTCGTTCGCGAGCTGAGCCCCGCGTGAATCGATCGGCGCGGTCGGCAGGACGTGAACCGGCGCGGCGGGACGGCTCGACGTCGCGGCGCCCGCGAGCCACGCCGCGAGCGCTCCGCCGGTGACGACGATCGTCGCCGCCCGCTTCACACTCATCGATCTTCCTTTCGATCGTAGCACGGCAACTTCACGACTGTGTTATTATTCGCCGTGCACCCTGCATCGACTGGTTCGAGAGTCGATTCGGTTCCTCCACTCACGATCGTCGCCATCATCCCCGCCCGATACGCTTCGACGAGACTTCCCGGCAAAGCGCTCGCTGAGATCGACGGCCGTCCGATGATCGATCACGTGTACCGCCGGGTTGCCGCGTCGCCAGCAGTGTCCCAAGTAATCGTCGCCACCGACGATCTGCGCATCGCCACGCGCGTGAACGACTTCGGCGGCCGCGTGCGGCTGACGAAGGCGACGCACCACACGGGCACCGATCGTCTCGCGGAAGTCGCGGCGTCGCTCGACTGCGACGTGGTGGTCAACATCCAGGGCGATGAGCCGCTGGTCGATCCCGGCGCGATCACCGAGCTCGTCAAGCCGTTTGCCACCGATCCAGGCATCCAAATGACGACGCTGTTTCGGCGCATCCATAAGCCCGCCGAGCTGACCAACCCCAACATCGTCAAGGTCGTGGTCGATCGCGGCGGCTACGCGCTGTATTTCTCGCGAGCGCCGATCCCTTATGTGCGAGACCCACGCGGCGGCTGGCCTCCACTCTATAGACATATCGGGCTGTACGGGTATCGGCGTAATGCGCTTCTGGTGCTCGCGTCGCTCGAGCCGACGCCGCTCGAACGGGCGGAGGCGCTCGAACAACTCCGTGCGCTCGAGCACGGCATTCGCATCAAAGCGGTCGAGACGCAGTACGAATCGTTCGAAGTGAATACCCCTGAGGATCTGGAAGAGGTACGCCGCCTGTTGGCGGTGTCGATATCGAGTTGATGCCGGATTCGGCAGAATCCGGTCCGAGCAGGCCGCGTCCGGCATCGGCCGGACCAATGAGGAATCATGGACGGACGCACTCCTAAGTACATTTTCATCACCGGCGGCGTCGTGTCATCGCTCGGCAAGGGCCTCGCGGCCGCGTCGATGGGGTGTCTGCTCGAAGGCCACGGCTACAAGGTCACGATGCAGAAGTTCGACCCGTACATCAACGTCGACCCCGGGACGATGAGCCCGTACCAGCATGGCGAGGTGTACGTCACCGACGACGGCGCGGAAACGGACCTGGACCTCGGGCATTACGAGCGCTTCACCAACACGGTCACGACCAAGAACTCGAACTGGACGACCGGCAAGATCTACCAGACCGTCATCCAGAAAGAGCGGCGCGGCGATTATCTGGGCCGTACCGTTCAGGTCATTCCCCACATCACGAACGAAATCAAAGACGCCATCCGCGCCGTCTCGAACGATGTGGACATCGTGCTGGTCGAAATCGGCGGCACGGTCGGCGACATCGAGAGTCTCCCGTTTCTGGAAGCCATCCGTCAGTTCCGGCAGGACGTCGGCCGCGACAACTCCCTGTACGTCCACCTGACCCTCGTGCCGTTCATCGGCGCAGCGGGTGAGTTGAAGACGAAGCCGACGCAGCACAGCGTGCGCGACCTGCGGTCCATCGGCATCCAGCCCGACATCCTGTTGTGCCGGACGGATCGCTTCCTCGACTCGGACATCAAGCGGAAGATCGCGCTCTTCTGCGACGTCGACGAAGAGGCCGTCATCACGGCCAAGGACGTCCAGACGATCTACGAAGTGCCCACGGTGCTCGCCGCCGAAGGCCTCGATCGCATCGTTCTCAAGTACCTGCATCTCCCGCACACCGAACGCCGCACGCAGCCGTGGGAGGATCTCGTCACTGGGATCAAGAATCCGATCGACGACATCACTATTCACGTCGTCGGCAAATACGTCGGGTACGAAGATTCCTACAAGAGCCTCAACGAGGCGCTCTATCACGGCGGATTTCCCCATCGCGTGAAAGTGAACATCAAGTGGATTGAGGCTGAAGCGCTCGAGGAGCCGAACGGCGTCGCGCTGCTCGATGGCGCCGACGGCATCCTGGTGCCGGGAGGCTTCGGCAATCGCGGCACGCGCGGCATGATGCAGGCCGCGCAGGTCGCCCGCGAACGGCGCATTCCGTATTTCGGGATCTGTTACGGGTTCCAGTGGGCCGCGGTCGAATACGCGCGCAACGTGGCGGGCCTCGCCGACGCGGACTCCACCGAATGCAACCCCGACACCTCGTCAAAGGTCATCTACAAGCTGCGCGACCTGCTGGGCGTGGACGATCTCGGCGGCACGATGCGGCTGGGCAGCTACGCGTGCGAGCTGACGCCCGGATCGCTCGCGCAACGCGTCTACGGCGTCAATCTCATTCACGAGCGTCATCGTCACCGCTACGAGTTCAACTGTCTGTACGAACGCGCCCTCACCGAACACGGCTTGCGCATTTCCGGCCGATCGCCCGACGGCAAGTTCGTCGAGATCGCGGAATTGCCGGGTCATCCGTGGTATCTCGCGGTGCAGTTCCACCCCGAGTTCAAATCGAAGCCGACGCGACCGCACCCGCTCTTCGCGGCGTTCGTGGCCGCGTCGTATGCGCACAAGACGGAACACGGCCTGGCAGGTCAGGTAGGGAAGATCAGTCGAGCGAGCTGACGAATCCTGCTCGCTCGACCCACGCGCCCACCCGACCTCCGGACCACTAGCCCTACCGCTCCACCTGGCGCCACCGCCCCGTATAATCACTCCGTGACTCCCCTCAAGCTGGGCGACATCCTGATTGGGGGCGGTAGTCCGTTCGCGCTGATCGCGGGTCCTTGCGTGATCGAAAGCGACCAGCGGGCGAGCGAACTCGCCGCCCAGCTCGTAGAAATCGCCCGTCGCGCGCGAGTGCCGTTCATTTTCAAAGCGTCGTACGACAAAGCGAACCGGACGTCCGGCGGATCGTTTCGCGGACCTGGCCTCGACGAAGGATTGCGGATCCTCGCCGACATCAAGTCGCGATACGGCATACCGGTGCTGACGGACATTCATGAGGCCGCGCACGCGCGGCCCGCGGCGGATGTGGCTGACGTGCTGCAGATTCCCGCGTTCCTGTCGCGTCAGACCGATCTGCTGGTCGCCGCCGCGAACACGGGACGTATTGTGAACATCAAGAAGGGGCAATTCCTCGCACCCGACGATATCAAGCATGCAGTCGCGAAGGTGGTGGACGCCGGAAATCCGCGCGTCATGGTCACGGAGCGCGGCACGACCTTCGGTTATCACAACCTCGTGGTGGACATGCGCGCCTTCCCGATGATGCGCGGCCTCGGTGTACCTGTCGTATTCGACGTCACGCACAGCCTGCAGTTGCCGGGCGCGGGCGACGGCGTGACGGCCGGTCTTGCCGAATACATCGAACCGCTCGCGTCAGCGGGTGTCGCCGCCGGCGTCGACGGCGTGTTTCTCGAAGTCCACGACGATCCGGCACGCGCGAAGAGCGATGCGCAAAATGCCTTGCGGCTCGACGCGCTCGAAGCGCTGCTGACCCGGCTCATGGCCATCGACGCGATCGTGAAGGCGCCGGAGGTGCGGCTTCGTGGCTGACCGGACCCTTGCGCGCAAGGTTCTCGAAACCGAAGCCGCAGCCATTCTCGCGCTCGTCGGGCGCCTGGATGCGCGGTTCGACGGCGCGGTCCAACTGCTTCGGCAGTGTCAAGGCCGTGTGATCCTCACGGGCATGGGCAAGTCGGGCATTATCTGCCGCAAGATCGCCGCGACGTTGACGAGTACCGGCACACCTGCCCTCTTTCTGCATCCCGCGGAGGCGATTCACGGCGATCTCGGGGTCATTCAGGGCGACGATGTGGTGCTGGCCTTGTCGTACAGTGGCGAGACCGACGAGCTGCTGCGGCTCCTCGAAACGATCCGGCGGCTCGGCGCGAAACTGATCGCGATCACCGGCGGACCGACATCGACCCTGGCCCTGGCGGCGGACGTCGCGCTCGACTGCAGCGTCGTCGAAGAAGCGTGCCCCATGAATCTCGTGCCGACCGCGAGCACGACCGCGGCGCTGGCCCTCGGCGACGCACTCGCGATGACATTGCTCGTGGAAAAAGGGTTTCAGGTGGAAGACTTCGCAAACTTGCATCCCGGCGGAAAGATCGGCAAACGGCTGATGCGGGTCGAAGCGCTGATGCACGCCGGCGCACAGTGCCCGATCGTCCGCGCGGACACGCGCATGCGCGACGTGATTTACGAGATGTCCAGCAAGGGGCTCGGGATGACGTGCGTGGTCGATGGCGACGAGACGTTGCTCGGCATCATCACGGACGGCGATCTGCGCCGTCACATGGAACGCGCCACCGACATTCTCGCGTTGGCGGCCGGAGACGTGATGACGCGAAACCCGGTATCGGTGCACCCGTCCACGCTGGCAGCCGAGGCATTGAATATCATGGAGCAGCGCAAGATTACGTCGATCGTCGTGTCCGACGGAGCGCCGGCGCGACGCATCGCGGGTGTCGTCCACCTCCACGATCTCTGGCGGATGGAAATGTTCTGATATGGGTTCAGCATCGATCGCCGCTCGGGCGTCCCGAATCGCGCTGGTGCTCTTCGACGTCGATGGCGTGCTGACCGACGGCAAGATCCTGCTGCACGCCGACGGTACCGAGAGCAAGCAGTTCGACATCAAGGACGGCACCGCCATCGTCTGGGCGCAGCGATCGGGGCTCAAGGTGGGATTCCTGTCCGCGCGGACGTCAACGGCCACGGCGCAGCGGGCCGCGCAGCTGGGCATCACGCTGGTCCATCAGGGCGTCTTGAGCAAGCTCGAGACGTACGATCGCATGATTGGCGATCTTCACATCGCCGACGACCAAGTCGCCTACATGGGCGACGATGTGCTGGACCTGCCGGTGTTGGCACGTGTCGGTCTCGCCGCCGCGCCCAGCGACGCCGTTGAAGACGTTCGGACCCGCGTGCACTGGGCGAGCGGTGTCCCGGGTGGGAACGGCGCTGCACGCGAGCTCATCGAGCTGATACTCCGCGCCCAGGGTACGTGGGAGACTCTTCTGACGTCCTATCTCGCCGAAGCCCAGGGCCGGCAGGCATGAACGGATACGCGCCCATGCTGGCGGCACTCGTGACGCTGCTCGCAGGCCTGGCCATCGGCAAGGCGTGGGAACGTTACAAGCTGCGCGACGGCAGATGGATTGACCGGCGCCGCGCGCGCGAATCGCCACACTACATCCTCGGCCTGAATTTCCTGGTCGCGAACCAAATCGATCTGGCGATCGAAGAATTGAGCCGCGCCGCGAGCCTCGACGCCGATGCGCTCGAGGTCCACATGATTCTCGGCAACCTGTACCGGGAGAAGGGTCAGGTTGGGAAGGCAATCACGGTTCACCAGAACCTCCTGCAGCGCCCGAAACTGAGCAAGCTGGAGCACGCATATGTGCTGCTGTGCCTCGGGCTCGACTACAAACGCGGCGGGTTCGTCGACCGCGCGCTCGAAGCGTTCAACGAGGTATTACGGCTCGATCCGAAGAACGAGTACGCGCTGCTCAACCTGCAGAAGCTCCATGAGGATCAGCATCAATGGGCCGAGGCGTACGACACGCGTCAACGGCTCACCCAGCTCAGCGACAGCAGGGGAACGCAGCCACAGAATCACGCGATCCTGGCGTTTCTGGAAAACGAAATCGGACTCGAGGCGATGCGCCGGATGGATTACCCAGAGGCCATCCGCCGCTTCGACGCGGCAATCGATCTGGACGCGCGCGCCGTGCCGGCATACCTCAATCTTGGCGACGTCCGGGTACTGCAGGGCAACGAACGCGAAGCGGCCGCCATCTGGGAAAAACTGATCGACGTGGCGCGCGATCGCGCATATCTGGCGTTCGACCGCCTGCAGGCGCTTGCCATCCGCACGGGGAATCCGGAACGGTTCACGCGCCTGTGCCGGCGGCTCATCGACGAAACGCCACACGACTGGCGGGCACGCCTCGCTCTGGCGCGGCATCTGGTCTCGAGCGGCCACCCTCGCGACGCGCTCGACCTGCTTTTTGCCGCGCTCGTGCAGAATCCGCACGCACTCAGCATCCATCAGGCTATCTGGCGCGCGCTCGGCGAGCTCCATCATCCGGCATCGCTCGTCGACCGGTACGGCGAACTGACGCAGCACGCCGTCTTCTATCTCGATCCGCACGTCTGCATGCGATGCCGCTATCGCAGCACGGAACTGCTGTGGCAATGTCCGCACTGCCACGACTGGAACACGTTCGTCGAGGAGCGGATTGCGCCGGCGCAGGACCCGACTGAAGTGGAGGTTTGAAAGTTCAGTTCTGACCTGAACTTTTCAGGATCTCTACCAGCTCCGAAACCTTCCGGTCGGTCTCCTCGAACGTTCCATCCGTTCGAATCACGAAGTCGGCGCGCTGAGCCTTCTTCTCTATCGGCCATTGCGCCGCAAGCCGCTGGCGCGCAGCCTCCTCGCTCATCCCGCGCTCCGCAAGGCGAGCCCTCTGCATCGCTTCAGGACACACGGTGACGATCACCCGATCGAACTGCTGTTCCGCGCCGGTTTCGTACAGGAGCGGCACGTCGACGACCGCGAACGGATAGCCGCCGAGCAGCTCGAAGCCGCGGAGGCCGGCGACAATCGCGCGGTACACCGCTGGGTGGACGATGGCTTCGAGATCCGTGCGTGCGACGGGATCGGCGAACACGATCGGACCGAGCCTGGCGCGGTCGACAGCACCGTCCGGCGTAAGCACTTCCCTGCCGAATCGCGCGGCGATCGCCGTCGTCGCCTCGGTGCCGGCAGCCTCGACTCCGTGCACGAGCTCGTCGGCGTCGAGGCACGGCACGCCATGCCGACGAAACTGGTCGAGCACGTAGCTCTTGCCCGTTGCGATCCCGCCGGTGAGGCCTATGCGCAACACGAAGATCCTTCCATCCCGCCTGTCCTGCCTATCCCGCCCATCCCGCCCTCTGGGTCGCGGCTGTCACCGTATTCTTCAGCAGCATCACGACGGTCAGCGGACCCACGCCGCCAGGCACGGGCGACAGCGCTCCAGCCACTTCGGCAACTTCAGGGTGCACGTCGCCGACCACGAGCGAGCCGCGCCGCTCGAACGTGTCGCGACGCTTCGAGCCGGGACCGAACAACCGCTCGACCACCGTGCGGTCGGTCACCTGCGTCGTGCCCACATCCACCACCGCGGCGCCGGGCTTGACGAACTCGCGCGTCACGAATGCCGCGCGGCCGATCGCGGTGACGAGAATGTCGGCCTCCGCGGCGACGCCGGCAAGATCCACGGTCCGCGAATGGCAGATGGTGACCGTCGCATGCCGGTGCAGGAGCAGAAGCGCCATCGGTTTCCCGACGAGGTCGCTGCGTCCGATGACGACGGCGCGCTGGCCCGCAATCGTCACATCGGATCGCTCCAACAGCTCAATCACCCCGGATGGCGTGCAGGCCATCAGCGTGGCGCGGCCCTGCACGAGCCTCCCGACGTTCACCGGATGAAACCCGTCGACGTCCTTGTCTGGCGAGATGACGTCGAAGACCCGGTGTTCGGCGTCTGTTCCCATCGCCTCCGGGAGCGGGGACTGAACGAGGATGCCGTCGTGAACCTCGCTGCGGTTGAGGCGTTCCACAAGGGCCAGCAGATCCGCGAGTGACGCCGTTGCGGGGAGCCGCTCGAGGTCGGCGCGCAGACCTGCGTCGCCGGCCGATTTCAGTTTGGCGCGGACGTAGACTTCCGACGCGGGATTGTCGCCGACGAGCACGATGCCAAGCCCTGGGGGACGTCCGGCGCGCGCTGTGAACGCCGCCACGGCGGGAGCGACCTCCGCCCGAATCTGGTTCGCGACGGCGGTGCCGTCAAGCACGCGTGCCGCCATCGTTACGGTGCGGCTTCCGCTTCGAGCCGTTTCAGCGAGTCTGGACGTCCAAGCACCACCAGCTTGTCGCCCGCGCGAATGGCGGTCTCCGGCTCGGGATTGAACTCCATGTGCCGGTCCTGCCGCTGGATGCCGATGACGATGATGCCGTAGCGCTGCCGAAGATTGGCCTGCAGAATCGACTGATCCGCGAGCGTCGAGCTCTTCGCGATCGTAACCTCTTCCATCATCAAGTCGAGATTGTCAGAGCTGGTGGCCAGCTCGACGAAATCCACCACCGCGGGGCGGAGGGCTGTCTGCGCGATCTGCATCGCGCCGATCTGGTAGGGCGAAATCACACGGTTCGCTCCCGCGCGCATCAGCTTCCGGGTTGCGTCCTCGGTTTCGGCGCGACCGACGATGAACAGATCGGGACGCATCACGCGCGCGCTGAGCACGGCGTACACGTTTTCCGCGTCGGTGCCGACCGCGGCAATCAGGCCTCGCGCCCGCTCGATACCGACACGCTTGAGCACATCTTCGCGGCTCGCATCGGCTTCGACGGCGATCACGCCGTTCTCGACCGCCGCCTGCAGGCGCTCGGGGTCGCGCTCGATGACGACGAACGGCACGCCCTGGCGCTGGAACTGGTGCGCGACGATGCTGCCGATGCGGCCGTAGCCGCAGACGATGAAATGATCTTTGACGTTTTCGAGCATACGCAGGTGCCGGCGCCGCTGGAGCCGTTTGGGCAGCCCGCCCTCGACAACGACGGTGGCGAGCAACGTGAAGGTATACAGCGCCGCGCCCACACCGCTCACGAGCAGCAGCACGGTGAAGACCTGACCGGCGCCCGACAGCGGGTGGACTTCGCCGTACCCGACCGTCGTAATCGTGATGATCGTCATGTAGAACGCGTCCCACGCGCTCCACCGTTCGATCACGGTGTACCCAAGCGTGCCGCCGGCGACGATCAAAACGAGAAGGGTGATCGCGAACCCCGGGCCCTGCGCCCGGAACCGGCGATTGCCCCTGGCACCGGTCAATGCGGACGCGTCAGCGGAACGCCTGCTGGGCCTCGGCGGCGAGCCGGCTGTGGTGCCTGCCATACCCGAAATACAGAGCAAGGCCGATGACGAGCCAGACGAGCAGCCGCATCCAGTTGGTCCATCCCAGCCCGTAGATCATCGCCCCGCAGACGGCGATACCCAGGACGGCCACGGCCGGCAGCGCAGGAACGGTAAAGCCGCGGGCGACGTCGGGCCGCCGGACCCGCATGATCCACACGCCCGCGCAGACCAGGATGAACGCGAACAGCGTCCCGATGCTCGTCATCTCGCCCACGACGTCCTCAGGGATGAACGCGCCGAACAGCGAGGTGAACACGAAAAACAGCATGTTCGACTTGTACGGCGTCCGATAGCGCGGATGGACGTCCGAAAAGACCTTCGGGACCAACCCATCGTGACTCATCGAGAAGAAGACGCGCGACTGTCCGAGCAGCATGACCAGGATGACCGACGAGAACCCGGCCAGAATGGCGACGGTGACCGACTTCGACAGCCATTCGTATCCGGGCATGTACGTCGAGATCGCGAATGCGACCGAGGCCTCACGGCCGTGCGTCCGGAAGTCCTCCACAGTCGCCACGCCGCTCAGCACGTAAGCGAACAACACGTAGAGCACCGTGCAGATGGCCAGCGACCCGAGGATGCCGATCGGCATATCGCGCTTGGGGTTCTTCGCTTCCTGCGCGGCGGTCGACACGGCGTCGAATCCGATGAATGCAAAGAACACGACGCCGGCCGCACCCAGGATGCCCATGATGCCGCCATAACTGTGCGTGATGCCGTTGGGCGTCGTATACAGGGTCGGCTCGGGGATGAACGGCGTGTGGTTCGCCGGGTTGATGAACCCCCACCCGATCCCAATCACCATCAGCACGATGCTGACCTTGATGACGACGATGATGCCGTTGACGAACGCAGATTCCTGGGTGCCTCGGATCAACAGCGCCGTCAGCGCGAGCAGAATGAACACCGCGGGAATATTCATCATCCCGTGCACGCCCGCGGTGGACACCTCGAACGGCGAGTGGGACCATTCGTACGGGATGCGCATCCCGAACCACTCGAGCACGCGATTGAAGTACTCGCTCCACGCGATCGCCACGGTCGCGGCACCAACAGCGTATTCGAGGACGAGATCCCAGCCGATGATCCACGCGACCAGCTCACCCATGGTGGCGTAGGAGTACGTGTAGGCACTGCCGGCGATCGGAATCATCGACGCGAATTCCGCATAGCAGAGTCCGGCAAACGCGCAACCGATGCCGGCCACGATGAAGGCCAGGGTGACCGACGGGCCGGCTCGGTCGGCGATCGCCGCGGCCGTGCGGACGAACAACCCGGCGCCGATGATGGCGCCGATGCCGAGTGCAATCAGGGCGATCGGGCCCAATGTCCGTTTGAGCGTCCCCTCGCCGCTCGCGGTGGCGTCCATCAGAAGGCGATCGATTGACTTGGTCCGAAACAATGAGCCAGCCACTAATGTCCTCTCAGTCCTTGGATTGCGTTTCGAACCGGCCCGACCCGCGAAAGGCCGGGGTCATCGAGCAAGACCACGGGATTATACGCGGCAACACCTACCGCGAGAGTCGCTCAATATATGCCCGAACCCGCGCTTCAGGATCGCCCGTGGCCAGCAGATCGCCGATCACCGCCGCGGACGCCGCGCCCGCCGCGATCACGGACGGCGCCCGTTCGAGGGTGATCCCGCCGATCGCGACAAGAGGCAGCCGCGCCGTCCCCGCCGGTTCGGCGGCCCGCCGGATCATGTCGAGGCCGAGGGCGTCGTAGCCGGTCGTCTTGGTCGACGTTCCGAACACCGGCCCGATCGCCACGTAATCGATCGGCTCCGGCAGCGCGCGGGTCAGCTGGTCGATCGTGTGCGTCGACAACCCGACGAGCGCGCCGTCCCCGGTCACGCGTCGGACGGCACGCGGCGGAAGATCGTCCTGTCCGACGTGCACACCGTCCGCGCCGGCAAGCCGCGCAATGTCCGGACGATCGTTGACGATGACCGCGGCGCCGCTCGCATGCGCCAGCTCGACGATCCGCGCGGCGGCATCGAGGAATTGCGCACCGGGCGTCAGCTTCGCGCGAATCTGCAGCAGCATCGCGCCGCCGGCCAGACAGGCAGACGCCAGACCGACCAGCGTCCATCCGGCCTGAGCGGCGACGGCATCGTCGAGGATGACGTAAAGGGGCGGAAGCTTCAGACCGCCTCGGCGAGGCGGCCTGTGTTAGGGCGCGCGAGAAAGCGCTCCATGAACGACGTGCTCATCTTGCCCGCGATGAATTCGGGGTCGGCGAGGATCTTGAAGTGCAAGGGGATGCTCGTCTTGATGCCTTCGATGACCGTCATTTCGAGCGTGCGTTTCATGCGCGCGATGGCTTCCTGCCGATCGCGGCCATGAACGATGATCTTGGCGATCATCGAGTCGTAGTACGGCGAAATCGTGCAATCGGAATGCGCGAAGGTTTCGACGCGGACGCCCGGCCCGCCTGGCACGCTGAACACGTGGATCACCCCGGGCGACGGCACGAAGGTTTCCGGATCCTCGGCGTTGACGCGGCACTCGATCGAGTGTCCCGTAAAGGTGACCTCGCTCTGCTTGAACGACAGCCGCTCCCCCGCCGCAATGCGAATCTGCTCCTTCACGATGTCGATGCCGGTCACCATTTCGGTGACGGGATGTTCGACCTGCAGCCGCGTGTTCGCCTCCATGAAGTAGAACCGTCCGTCCGGGTCCATGAGGAACTCGAACGTCCCGGCATTCGTGTATTGCACGGCCTTGGCGGCGTCGATCACGATGCCGCCCATCCGGCGGCGCATCTTGTCGCTCAGCGCCGGGGACGGCGACTCCTCGAGGAGCTTCTGGTGGCGCCGCTGGATCGAACATTCACGCTCGCCCAGGTGGACTACTGATCCGTGATGGTCACCGAGTATCTGAAACTCGATGTGCCGCGGAGACTCGACGTATTTCTCGATGTAGACATCGGCCACGCCGAACGCGGCTTCGGCTTCCCGCTGCGCGGTCTTCACCGCGTGCGACAGCTCGGCGGGCGCGCGGACGACGCGCATGCCGCGGCCGCCGCCGCCGGCCGTGGCCTTGACGATGACGGGATAGCCGATGTCTTTCGCGAGCTTGAGCGCCTTGTCCTCGTTGTCCAGCGGACCGTCGCTGCCGGGCAACACCGGCACGCCCGCCTTCTTCATCACGCGGCGGGCCCGGGCTTTGTCGCCCATCAGCCGAATGACCTGCGGATCGGGGCCGATGAACTTGATGTGGCACGCTTCGCAGACTTCGGCGAGATACGCGCTCTCGGAGAGGAACCCGTATCCCGGGTGAATGGCGTCGGCGCCCGTGATTTCAGCGGCGCTGATGACCGCGGGAACGTTCAGATAGCTGTCCGCGCTGCGCGCCGGGCCGATGCAGATGTCTTCGTCCGCGAACTTCACGTGCAGTGAGGCCTCGTCGGCCTCGGAATAGACCGCGACGGTCTTGATGCCGAGCTCGCGGCACGCATAGATGACACGCAACGCGACCTCGCCGCGGTTCGCGATCAGGATTTTCTTGAACATTACAATTAGTGGTCAGTGGTCAGTGACCATTGTTCGGCAATCCAACTGAATACTGGCCACTGGCACCTGCCCACTACCGTGTTCGTATGGCAAACAGCCGCTCGCCGTACTGGACCGGTTGTCCGTTCTCGACGTAGACGTTCACGACCTCGCCGTCGTACTCGGAATCGATCTCGTTCATCAGCTTCATCGCTTCGATGATGCAGAGCACGTCGCCCTTCTTCACCGTCGACCCGACCTCCACGAATGAGGGCGCCCCAGGCTCGGGACACCGGTAGAACGTGCCGACGATGGGCGACTTGACCACCGCGAGCTCGATTTCGGTATCGGCAGACTCCGGTTCCGCTGGCGGGCCAGGCACGGGCCCACCTGTCGCGGACGCAGGGGGCGGCATGACGGCCGGGTCCAGGGACGCGGACGTCGACGGTGCGGGCACCGGGACGTCCTGTGCGGGGCTCGCGTTTTTCCGGACCCGCAGGCGGAGGCCATCGTGCTCGACTTCGAATTCGGCGAGGTCGTGCTGCCGCACGAGATCGAGAAGTTGTTTGAGCTGCTCGAGATCCAAATCGGTTCGATCCTCAGATCTTCAAATCGCCAGGTTTTCTCAAATCTCGAGCAGTTCTGTCGTCACGTCCGTGAGCACGTCGACTCCGCGCTCGGTCACGAGCACATCGTCTTCAATCCGAACGCCGCCCCAGCCCGGAAGATACGCGCCGGGCTCAATCGTGAAAACCATGCCCGCCGCGACGGCTTCGTCCTGGGCGTCGACGTCCGGACGGCGCCTCGTGATCCGGGGATCCTCGTGAACCTCGATCCCGAGCCCATGCCCGGTTCCATGGCCGAACGCCTCAGCCAGCCCGTGCCGCCCGAGCGTGTCGCGGGCGGCGGCATCGATGTCGAATCGCGACCGGCCGGGCGCGGTCGATCGGATGGCGCGATCGTGGGCCTCCCTCACGGCGGCGTAGACCTCGCGCGCCCGGGAATCGGCGGACCCAACCGAAACGGTCCGGGTGAGGTCGACGCAGTATGAGTCGTAGACGCCGCCGAAGTCCAGCACCACCAGGTCACTTTCGGTCAATCTTCGCTCCCCGGGGGTCGCGTGCGGCAATGCGGCATTGGGTCCGGCGGCGACGATCGTATCAAACGCCGTTCGGGCGAATCCGGCTTGCCGGACGCGCCAGTCAATGGCAAGCGCGATCTCACGTTCGCTTCGGCCGGCCCTGACATCCTCGAAGACGTTCTCAGCGACGCGCGAGAGTCGGCGAGCCGCCTCGCGCAGCGTGGCGATCTCGTACTCGTCCTTGCGCACGCGCCCACGTTCGACCAGGCCCGCCGTCGGGACCAGCTCGCACCACGATGACGCGGTCTTCGCCAACGTCGCGGTCAGCCATGCGTGGCGATCGACGGTGAGGTGGGCCGACTCGAAACCGATGCGCGACCAACCCTGGGACGCGATCAGGCTCGATAAGGTGGCGTCGTACGATCCGTCCACGGTCACCAGGTCGAGATCGGGGCATTCGTGCGATGTGCCGCGGCTGTCACCGATCGCCGTCACGTAGCGAAAGTCGGTGACGAAGTGCAGACGCTCGGCGGTGAGCACGATGATTGCCGCGCTGCCGGCGAAATTCGTGAGGTACAGCACGTTCGGCAGCCCGGTGATGATGACCGCGTCGAGAGTACGCGCTGCCAATTCGGCGCGAAGGGCCTGGTGCCGCCGCCTAAGCGCTGTGGTCGGAGCGTGGGACATGGATGGCGGCGAGCCAGTGCTCGAGCGCGGTGATCGTCCGCATCGCGCGATCGCGGTCGCCAGCAGCGTCAGTCGACTCGGTCCGAACGGGTGTGGGCGCCAGGTAGAGGGCTGGAGCGGGCGATCGCTCGCCGTCGCGCGACAGATGGTTCACTGCCTGCTCGAGCTCGGGATCGTTGGGCGCCAGCGACAACGCCACCCGGTATTGTGCGAGGGCATCGTCGACGGCGCCGCGTCGTTGATGAATCTGCGCCAGACCGCGAATTGCCGCCAGGTTTTCCGGCGCGACGCTCAGAACCCTCTCGAGCTCCGCTTGCGCCTGATCGAGGTGATCGAGCTGAAACAGCGCGCGGCCGAGCGTGACCCGCGCAGAGACGTAGCCCGGATGGATGGCCAGGCCGGTTTGGCAGATGTCGATCGCTTCTTGAAAAGCGCCCGCGCGGCGGCACTCTTCTGCAAGCTGCGCAAAAGCGATCGACGCCGGGTCCCGCTGGACCCGGCGTCGAAGCTCCTCGATTCGAGACTGGTCAGCCATGCCGCTGTGAGGAACGACGCCCTCGTGTCTACGGCAGGATCGTAACCGATGTCGATTTCGTCCCGACCTGCCCGAGATCATCCGTGACTTTCAGCTGCACCACGTAGACGTTCGCCGCCGCGTACTGATGCGACGTCGATGATCCGGTTGCTGTAGTGCCATCGCCGAAGTCCCAATCATAGCGGACGATGCGGCGGCCGACCGCCGCGGCGCTCTGATCGCCGTTGAAGAAGACACTGTCCCCTACTCGAGGCGCCGCCGGCGAGAAGACGAATTCAGCCGACGGATTCGGCGACGCGGAGACCGGCACGTTCTTCGTCGTCGACGCGGCGACCCCGCGATCGTTGGTGACCGTCAAGGTGACGACGAAGCTCGCAACGGTCGCGTAGCTGTGCGACACAACGCGTCCCGACCCGGTCGACCCGTCGCCGAACGTCCAGCTGTAGCTGACGATCTGATTGGAGCTCTGGCACGCTCCGCTCGCCGACACCGTGCCTCCGCAACTCGCGGTGGCGTCGAAGGTTACCGTCTGGTTCGGCGCGACCGTAGCGGGCGAGAACTGGAACACGGCGGTCGGCGTATCCGGCGGCGGCAGGATCACGCCCGTCGGCACCAGTCGAATGTCCACGGCGCGGGGAATGGCCGCGGCAAAGTCGCTGCCCATTGGAGTCGCGACGATCGTCACGCACGTGCCTGGCAGCGAGCCACAGGTGCCCGTGACTCCACCCGGTGCGCCAGGCGGCGCGGTATAGACGACGAATCCAGTGCCGTCAGTCCCGGTGACGATGGTCCTGGCCGAAAGCGTGCCGAAATCCTGCGGGAGCCCGTTCACCTGCATGTCCATGCGAATCGGCAAGCCGCTGATCGGTTTGCCATCGGGTCCCTTCACCGTCACCCGGATCGACGACTGCGAGCCGCCATCCTGATTGATACTGTCGGGAATCGCGACCACGTTGAGCGACAACGCAAGCTCCGACGGCCCGGTCAGCGACGGGACTTCGGTCTTGTGGACGGTACAGGCTGCGGCGGCCGAGACGAGCCCGGTCGCAATCAGCGCGCGAAAAACGGAAACGTTCGTCATGGGTTAAGGATCTGCAAAGTTGCCGAAGTTCACCGACATCGTTCCGGTCGCGGAAATGTCATTTCCAACGCGATCCTTGCCGTAGAAGGTGATTTCGGCCAACGTGGTGATAATCGACGCGTTTGTCCGAAGCTGCACGAGCGGCGCTTCTTCTTTGGCGACGTGACGAACGAGCTCGAACGCGAGCGTCAACGTGCCGCCGAGCGGCACGGTCCCCGTCACTGCACCGTCGAACCCGTACGGGACATCGACTCCCGGCGTATTCCGGCCGTCGGCGCGGCGGAACGTGACGTGATACCGCGTGATGGTCACCTCGTTGTTCGTGGTCGGTGCGTTCGGCGAGGAGGGATTCGTCACGTTCTTCATCGGGGTGCGAAAGGTCGCCTGACCGAAGTCGTCGAAAATCGTGGGACACGGGTTCGTGGCCGAGCACAACCCGCCCGTCGTGATGATGGTGACCACGTCGGACAGAAGCGCTCCACCGGTGAACTGCGTCGGCTTGTTCCCGGTGGCCGCCTGCAGCGTGTCGATCACCAGATAGACCGACGACCGGCCTTCCCGCACGGCATCGCCGCAGGAAATCGACGCCAGCAGAACGGCGGCTGCTCCGGCACAGCGACTGAGACAGTGTTGACGCGTCATGCTCTCGCCCTCACCCCTTGATGATGCGCGGCGTAATGAAGATCAGCAGCTCGGTGCTCTGGTCGTTCAGGGTGTCGCGCTTGAACAGCCATTTGAGGAGCGGAATGCGGCTCAAGCCTGGCGTCCGATCGCTCGCCGACTGTTCCTGGCTCACGTAAATACCCCCGATCACCGTTGTCTGCCCGTCACTCACGAGCACCTGCGTGTTCGCACGCTGCGTGTTGATGGGCGGCAGGTTGTTGATGGCACGGCTGAAGTCGGGCGACGCGTTCTCGACCATGATTTGCATGATCACGGTATTGGCCGCGGTAATCTGCGGTGTCACGCGAAGCGTCAGCGCCGCATCCCTGAACTGGACAGTGACCGTGTTGTTGGCCACGACCTGAATCGGAATCTGCACGCCCTGCATCACCTCGGCGGCGATGTTGTTCTGAGTGGTCACTCGCGGCGTCGACAGCAGGCGGCCGTTGCCGCTCCGCTCGAGCGCTGACAACGCGACATCCAGATTCAGCGCGCCGTTCACGGAACCGAGGGCCAGGCCGATGGCGCTGGACGCGCCCGGTACCGGCAGGTTCACCGCCGTCGGCTGCAGGACCGAGGGGGTCCCCGTGGTCGGCCCCTGAACTCCCCCCGTTCGGCCGCCGAGGTTGCCGTTGTTCGGAAATGCGAGCGGCGTGGTGTTTCCCAGCGCTGGATCGACGCGTCCGTTGAAGCCCCACTGCACGCCGAGCGCGCGCGCGTAGTCTTTGTTCGTCTGGACGATGCGCGCTTCGATCTCGACCTGCGGTTGGGGCGTATCGAGCGTGTCGATGAGCTGTGTCGCGCTGACAAGCCGGTCGGCAAGATCGGTGACGATCAGCGTGTTCGTTCGCACATCCACGAACGCGGTGCCGCGATTCGAGAGCACGTTCGCCGATTTCAGCAGGGCGACAAGCTCCTCGCCTTTGGCGTAACTGAGCTGCCGCGTTTGCGTCGTGATCTGGCCGGCCTCGGCCTGCGCCTTCGCGAGATCGCTGAGCTTCTTCTGCTCCGCCTCCAGCGCGTCGAGCGGCGCGATCCGTACAATCGTTCCATCGACGATGTAGCCGAGCGAGTTGGCCCGAAGGATGATGTCGAGCGCCTGATCCCATGGAACGTCGCGGAGCGCGACGTCGACCGTCCCGTTCACTCTTGGGTCGATGACGACGTTGAGTCCGCTGATTTCCGCGAACGTGCGCAGCACGGCGCGCAGATCGGCGCCCTGAAAATCGAGGCTCACCGGATTGCCGATGTACTTCCGCTCGTTCGGCTGCCCGGTGCCGAGCGTCGGCGGCGGAGGCATCTGGGGTGGCGGCTGCGGGGGCGTCGCCGGCCGGATGGTCGTCGACCCGGAGACCTGCGCCGCCGTTGGAGCTCCCGTGTTCAAGCCGAGAGCGGCAATCGGATCGACGGCGCGAGCCGCGCGGCTGTTCTGTAGCGCCAGCATCGCATCCGGCGCGCCGCTCCCCGATGCCGAGGGGGGCAGCGCGTACGACGCCGGCTTCACCGATGGTTTGTCGAATTCGACGACGACCGTGTTGCGGTCGCTGCGCACGCGATGCGCCACCGGCTGTGCGAGCACGACGCGCACCCGCGAGGTCGGCGCGCCCAGCCAGTCGGACGGCTCGACCGACACGGCCGCGATCGGGTTCTTTGCGCTGGCGGCGAACGAATTGGCCACGCCTTCCGCGTTGGCATTGCGGAATTCGAGCACCACGGTCAGCGCATCGGGCCGCGTCGCCACATACGCGACCGGCGCGCTGGCTTCGATGAGGAGCGACGCGCCTTTGGCGCTGACGCGCGAGCTGATGGCTGTGAGGCGCACACCTGCTGCGGCAGTCGGGCGCGCGTCCGGGCCTGACGCGCTCAACAGCGCGCCCGCAATCGCGACCGTCAGAAACAGGGCAAGGCCCCGTGTACCAGTCATTCCTTGGCGTCCTCGAGCGATCGCAACAGTTTGCGAATCTCCCGCTGCTTCACGAGCGACAGCGGATCGTTGACTTCCTGGATCACGACCAATCCTTGAGGCGTGATCGTCTTGATGGTGCCGTCGAGGAGCCTGTCGCCCTGATGGACGATGTACGTCTTGTTGTCCGGTCCCTGAATCATGGCGATCAGCGTGCCGCGGCTCTGAAGGACGCCGCGAACGGAGATTTCGGAGAGCGCCAGCGTGCCTGGACCGTCCCCTTTGCGCGACGAAGGACGCGGCTCAGCTCCCGTTCCGACGAGGCTGAGAAATGGATCGCGGCGCCCTTCGGATTGGTAGGTGTACGTTTCTGGCGGCGGCTGCGTGGACACACCCGGCTTCGGCGGAACTGTGGCCGCCGGAGGAGTCTGGCTCGCGGCAGCCAACGCCGGCTGCATCGGGACGTTCTGGGCGCTCAGAACTGGCGTGGACACGATCGCAATACCCCACGCGAGGGCTCGAAGGGTACGCATGCTATGCGCCCCTCCCCGCCGGCGCGGCGCCCGGTTTTGCCGGCGCCGGCTTGTCGAGCAGCACGAACGTGGTGGCCACGCACGTGGCGGTGATCGTCGAGTTCGGTTGCGGCTTGTCTTTCGACTTGACGTCGAGCCCGCTGATGTTCACGATGCGCGTGAACTTGCCGACCCGGTCGAAGAACAGGGCCAGGTTGTGATAAGTCCCCTCGAGCTCGAGGGTGATCGGCCATTCAGCGTGCAGTTCTTTGGTCACCGTCGGGTTCGGTTTGAACCCCTTGATCTCGAGGTTCGAGCGCGAGGCCTCCACTTGCATCCGTCGCAACAGATCGGATGCGTCTTTCTCTTCCGGAAGCACCGCCTTGAGGTTGTCGAGCCGGGCTTCGAGCTCGCCGACCTGCGATCGGAACTCAGGCAGCTTCTTGGCGGTCGTGAGTCCCTTCGTGATGTCGCCGCGCAGCGCCGTCAACTGGGACTGGCGCGCGGCCATGTCGGCGCGGGCGGGCATCTCGTAGTAGTAATAGAAACTGCCGCAGCCGGCGATGGCCAGGACGACGAACGCGCCAATCTGCGCATACCAAGGGAGTTTAGTGAGACTGATATTCATCCGGCTTTCGCTACTGAGCCCTATCGGGGCTATGAACCCCGGGCTTTAAAGTCCCCGACACGTGTGACCGACGCAACGGCGGCCCGCTTGACCTGCTCCTAACCACCGGCCCGTCCCCTTCCAGCTGGCGCCGCCGGCGCGGCCGGGGCCTCCCCAGGCTGCTGGAACTGGGCCTTGATGCTGAACTTGATCAACTCGCCCGGCGCCTGCGCCACCGTCTCGGTCTGTGTACTGACGATGTCGATCGAGCGTTTGAAATATCCGGAGGCCTCCAGGTTCGATACGAAATCCGACAGACCCGTGAGCGTCGTGCACCTGCCGTCGATCACCACATCGGCGCCGACCTGCTTCAATTCCGTCAGCCACAGCATCGACGGCAGCGCGCGGCTGATCTGGTCGAGCATGTGCACCGGCCCGGTTTGTCCCTTGCGAAGCAGCTCGATGAGGGCGACCCGCTGTTGAAGCTGCGCACGGCGCTGCTCGAATTGCTGCACCTGCAGGATGATCGAGCGCAGGCGCTGTGTTTCCTGCTGGGCCGCCGAAATGTCGGCGTCGAGCTGCGCCGATGCGCGCGAAAGCGCCCAGTACCGCCACCCGATGAAGAGGCCCGCGAGGATCAGAATGAGGCTGCAGCCGATCGTCAGCTTCTGGCCGACGGTGCCGAGGGTGATCGTCCGCTTCTTGCCGCGTTCGCGCTCGACCGCGAGGAGGTTGATGCGAATCATCGGTCGCCGGCCCTCCGGAGCGCGAGCCCCACGGCAACCGCCGCGGTCGGCATGATCGCGTCGACGTCGGCAATGCCGAGTCGCTGAGGCTCGAGCGCGATCTTGCGGAAGGGATCGAACGATTCGACCACGGCGCCGAACCGCTCCTGCAACGCCTGCGCAAAGCCGTCGACGCGCGATGCGCCGCCGCTGAGCACGATGCGATCAATCCGATCCGACGCGGCCGTCGCCTTGAAGAAGTCGAACGTCTTCTGAATTTCCAGCAGGACGTTTTCGGTCATCGCGTACAGGACCGGCTGCACGTCGGCGAAGGTCGCGCCGTCCGACGGCTCGCCTCGTTTCAGCTGCTCCGCGGCCTCGAACGGCAGGTTGAGCTCCTTTTGCACCGCCTCGGTGTAGGCGTTGCCGCCGATCGAAATATCGCGTGTGAAGAGCGACTGGTCGCCCAACAGGATGTTGATGTTGATCGCGCTCGCGCCGGCATTCAGCAGCACCACGACCGACTGCGGCTCGAGGCCGTAGTTCACCTCGTACGCGTTCTGCAGCGCGAAGACATCGACATCGACGACGACCGGCACGCGGCCGGCCTGGACGATGACACCGGTGTAGTCGGCGATCTTCTCTTTCTTGGCGGCGACGAGCAGCACGTCCATCGTTCCGTTCGGCTCGGCCCCCGCGCCCCGCTCGAGAATCTGGTAGTCGAGACTGACGTCCTGAATGTCGAAGGGAATGTACTGTTCCGCTTCCCAGTAGATCGATTCGGCGAGCTCCGTCTCGGTCATGATGGGCAGGTTGATTTTCTTGACGATGACCGCGTTGCCGGAGAGCGACGCCGCCACCTCTTTCGTCTTGAACGCCTTGTTCTCGAACACGCGCCGGATGGCGTCGGCCACGGCGGTCCCGTCGATGATCGCGCCGTCGACGATGCTGTCGGGCGGCACCGGTTCAATGGCGAACGCGGCGACGCGGTACCCTTTGCCGGCCGGCTTCAGCTCGACAGCTTTGACGGAGCTCGAGCCGATGTCCAGGCCGACGACCGCCTTCGATTTTCCGAGACCAAACACAGTTTGTTCCTAAAAGATGCAGGTTCACCGCCAGCCTACCCCTTGCGGTCCACTTTATCGGTTCGATCTCGCCCGCCCATCAGCGCGGTGTCCGGCGCTTGACAGTGCCCAGAAACGCTCGTATGATTTGGGTTTACCGTTGTCCGCAGGTGCCGGGCCGTATGTCCGGCGACGCCGGACGGCACGCGCATGTCCGGCAACACCGGACGCAAGGCCGCGTCCGGCCGGCGGCGGACATCGCGTGGTGTCCGGCTTGTGGCGGACCCAACCCGGGATCCCCTTACAACGGCTCTTCGAAGTAGAGGCTTTTCAGGGATGTCTACGTTCATGGCCAGCGCGGATAAGGCGTCCGCAGAGAGTCGCTGGCACATCATCGACGCCGAGGGCCAGGTACTGGGCCGGATCGCCACGGTTGTGGCGCGTCTGCTCCAGGGCAAGCACAAGACCAGCTATACCCCCTTCATCGACACCGGCGATCACGTCGTCGTCGTCAATGCGGCCAAGGTGAAGCTCACGGGCCGCAAGGAAGATCAGAAGATCTACCGTCAGCACAGCGGCTACGAGGGCGGTCTGCGTGAAGAGCGGGCGCGCATCGTGCGCCAGCGCAAACCGCACAAGCTCGTCGAGGACGCGGTGCACGGCATGCTTCCCAAAACGAAAATGGGCGAAGCGATGTACCGCAAACTGAAAGTGTACGCCGGTCCGGATCACCCGCACGCGGCGCAGAAACCATCCAAGCTCGAGGTCGCGTAACGTGGCAGCTGTGCAATATTACGGAACTGGACGTCGCAAGACATCGACCGCACGCGTTTTCCTCCGGCCCGGATCGGGCGCCATCAGCGTCAACTATCGAGCGTTCGAAGCGTTCTTCCCCACCGAGGCGTTGCGCATGCAAATCCGCACGCCGCTGGTGCTCACGGAGACCGCCGACAAGTTCGACATCCTGGCCACGGTGGCCGGCGGAGGCGTGTCGGGCCAGGCCGGAGCGGTCCGGCTCGGCATCGCCCGCGCGCTCGTCGAATACAACGCCGAGCTGCGCAAGCAGCTCAAGACCGAAGGGCTCCTCACGCGCGATGCGCGCGCGAAGGAGCGCAAGAAGTACGGCATGGCCGGAGCGCGAAAGCGCTTCCAGTTCAGCAAACGGTAGCTGTCAGCTGCAGGGAATTGAGGAGGAGTATTTGGCCGCGACTGCGATGAAGGATCTGCTGGAGGCGGGGGTTCACTTCGGCCACCAGACGAAGCGCTGGAATCCGAAGATGAAGGAGTACATCTTCGGCGAACGGAACGGCATCTACATCATCGACCTCGGCAAGACGGTGAAGCTGTTTCGGGAGGCCGAAGACTTTGTCAGCAACCTCGCCGCGGAAGGCCGGACGATCCTCTTCGTCGGCACCAAGCGTCAGGCGCAGGACGTCATCGCCGAAGAGGCGCAGCGCTGCGGCATGTACCACGTGAACGAACGCTGGCTCGGTGGCCTGCTCACCAACTTCGCGACCATTCAGCGCAGCCTCGGCCGGCTGCGCGATCTCGAGGCGATGGCGACCGACGGGCGGTTCGACACGCTGTCGAAGAAGGAAATCGCGCGGAATGAAAAGGAACGCCGCAAGCTCGCGAAGAACCTGGACGGCATCCGCGGCATGTCACGGCTCCCCGACGCCGTCTTCGTCGTCGACACGAAGAAAGAGAAGATTGCGGTCGACGAAGCGCGCAAGCTGAAGATTCCGGTGATCGGGATTGTCGACACCAACTGCGATCCGGACGAGGTCGATTTCGTCATCCCGGGCAACGACGACGCGCTCCGCTCGATCCGGTTGTTTGCGTCGCGCATGGCCGACGCCGTCGTCGATGGCCGCGACCGCCGGCAGTCGATGGACGCGGAGTCGGCCCGTGACGCCGCGGACGAAGCGGCGGCTTCCGAAACCGATCCTCGGCGCGCGGCCCGGCCGCAGCGCCGCCCGAGGGAAACCGCGCCCGCGTCGGCCTAACTCCTCAGGACCCACCCTTTTGGCGCCGGTTCCATGAGGGGCCGGCGTTTTTCATGTACAGTGGTCAGTCGCCAGTGATCAGTGATCAGGCCGGCCACTGGCAACTGATCACTACGGAGAAACAAATGTCGACTGCGACGATTACCGCAGACATGGTGAAGAAGCTCCGCGACCAGACCGGCGTGGGGATGATGGAGTGCAAGGCGGCGCTGACCGAGGCGAACGGCGACTTCGCGGAAGCCAACACGATTCTGCGGAAGCGCGGCCTGGCAACGGCGGCGAAGAAGGCGGGACGCACGACGAGCGAGGGCCTGATCGGCCATCGTGTGTCGCCGGATCACTCGTCGGGGATCCTCGTCGAGGTCAACTGCGAATCCGATTTCGTCGCGCGCACTGACGATTTCCACGAGCTGGTTCAGAACGTGCTCGACGAGGTCGGGAAGCAGGGCGATAGCGCCAGCGACGCCTGGCTGAAAGATCCGAATGGACCGATCCAGAAGCTCGTCGCCGCGAAGATCGCGAAGCTGGGCGAGAACATCGCGGTCCCTCGATACGTCCGGTACGCCGGCGCGGGTTACGTCGGGCAGTACATTCACCAGGGCGGCAAAATCGCCGTGATGGCGGAGTTCGGCGGCGTCACGCCGGAGGTTGCGGGACGTGACGAGTTCGCCACGCTGGTGAAGGAGATCGCGATGCAGATCGCGGCGGCGAGTCCGGTCGCGGCGGAGTACGTGTCGCGCGACGCGATCCCGGTGGAGGTCCTCGAGCGCGAGCGGAGCATCTATCGTGCCCAGATGGAAAACTCCGGCAAGCCGGCGAACGTCATCGACAAAATCGTCGACGGCAAGCTCGGAAGCTTCTACTCGCAGGTGGTGCTCACCGACCAGGCATCGATTCGCGACCCGAAGCTGACGGTCAGGGATGTCGTCGCCGCGGCCAACAAAGCGATGGGCGCGTCGATGACCATTACGCGATTCGCGCGGCTGAAGGTCGGCGAGGCGGCATCGCAATAGCGACATGGCGGATGGCTCAGGGTGAGCCATCCGCCACTTACCATCAGCCATTGGCCATCAACCAGAGCCATGGCTATAATCAGCGTTCGTGGCCTCCGACCCTTCCCCCGCCTACAAACGCATTCTCCTGAAGCTGTCGGGCGAAGCCCTGATGGGCGACCAGACCTATGGCATCGACCCGGCCGTTGCCACGCAGATCGCGCGCGACGTGGCCGAGATTCAAGGCATGGGTGTCGAAACCGCCATCGTCATTGGCGGCGGGAACATCTTTCGCGGTGTGGCGGCCAGCGCACGCGGCATGGATCGCGCGACCGCGGACTACATGGGCATGCTCGCGACCGTCATCAACGCGCTGGCCCTCCAGGATGCGCTCGAGCAGCAGGGGGTCGTGACGCGAGTGGTGACGGCCATCGAAATGCGGGCAGTCGCCGAGCCGTTCATCCGCCGCCGCGCGATTCGTCACCTCGAGAAGGGACGCGTCGTCGTCTTCGGCGCGGGTACTGGCAACCCGTACTTCAGCACCGATACCGCCGCGGCGCTGCGCGCGATGGAAATCAAGGCCGACGTGATCCTGAAGGCGACCAAGGTCGACGGGATCTACGATGCCGATCCGATGGTCAAGCCGGGCGCCGTCCGGTTCGATCGCATTTCGTACATCGAGGTGCTCGAGCAGCGGCTGAAGGTAATGGACGCCACCGCCATCTCGCTGTGTATGGACAACCGCCTCCCGATTGTGGTGTTCAACCTGCGAACGCCTGGCAACATCAAGCGCGCGATTTCCGGCGAGCCGATTGGCTCGCTGGTCACCGCGTAAGGGCCCGTCCCGGACGGGCCGCTACTTGGAGCGACGACATGGACGTCAACGACCTCAAAGGGCTGTACGCGGAAGTCATCAAGCGGATGAGCACGGCGATCGAGCACGTGAAGCACGAGCTCGCCGGTGTCCGCACGGGCCGCGCGTCGGTCGCGATCCTCGATTCGGTGCACGTCGACGCGTATGGCTCGAGGATGGCGCTCAATCAGCTCGCGAGCCTGTCGGTGCCCGAACCGGCATTGATCGTGGCGCAGCCGTTCGATCCCTCGCAGCTGGGCGCGATCGAAAAAGCGATTCGCGCAGCAGATCTCGGGTTGAACCCGTCGAACGACGGCAAAGTCGTCCGCATTCCGATTCCTGCGCTCACCGAAGAGCGCCGCAAGGAGCTGTCGCGGCACGTCCACAAACTGAGTGAGGAAGGGCGAAACAGCATCCGTATCGTCCGGCGCGATGCGAACGAGCGTCTCAAAAAGCTCCTCAAGGACCACAAGATTTCCGAAGACGACGAACGCAAGGGGCTCGACGAAGTGCAGAAGATCACCGACAACCACATCAAGCAGATAGACGAGCTGCAGAAGAAAAAGGACACAGATCTGCTCGGCAAATAAGTGTCCTTCTTTACTCACCTCGAATGCTCTGTTCCCTGCGGAGAGCCGGCGCTCGATCCCCGCGAGCGGCAGTTCCTGTGCAAATGCGGCGCTCCCCTGCTGGCGCGCTACGATCTCGAGCGCGCCCGCGATTGGTCGCGCGCGTCGCTGCAGGGACGCGCGCCGAACATGTGGCGGTATCGCGAGCTCATGCCGATCTTCGACGGCGAATCGCCGGTGACGCTCGGTGAGGGACTCACGCCGCTGGTGCACGCGCGATCGCTCGGCCGATCGATTGGCCTCGATCGCCTCTACATCAAGGACGAATCGCTCAATCCCACAAATTCGTTCAAGGCCCGCGGTCAGTCGGCGGCCATCACGCGCGCGAAGTATCTCGGCGCCACGACGATCGCCTTGCCGACCGCAGGCAACGCCGGCAATGCGGCCGCCGCCTACTCGGCCGCGGCGGGACTTGCGTGTGAAGTGTTCATTCCAAAGGACGCCAAGCGGCCGTTCGTCGACGAATGCCGTCTGTACGGTGCGAATGTCACCCTCGTCGACGGCTTAATCACCGACGCCGGTCGTCTGGCCGCCGACACCGGCAAGCCGCGCGGGTGGTACGACGTGTCGACGCTCAAAGAGCCGTACCGCATCGAGGGCAAGAAGACGATGGCGTTCGAGTTGGGCGAGCAGTTCGACTGGCAGTGGCCGGATTGGATTGTCTACCCGACCGGCGGCGGGACCGGCATGGTGGGCATGTGGAAGGCCTTCGATGAAATCGAGCGAATCGGCTGGGTGAAACCGCAGCGACGTCCGCGCATGGTGTCCGTGCAGGCGGAGAACTGCGCGCCAATTGTTCGCGCGTTTCAGCGAGGGACGGAAAGAGCCGAACCGTGGGAGGGCGCGATGACGCTCGCGGATGGATTACGTGTCCCCCGCGCCATCGGCGACTTTCTGATCCTTCGTGCGGTCCGCGAGAGCGGCGGCACGGCAGTGGCGGTGACGGATCGGTCGATGGTGGACGGCATGCTCGACATCGGCAGACATGAAGGGGTCAGTGCGGCACCCGAAGGGGGCGCGGCGTTCGTCGCCATCCACCGGCTCGTCAGCGAAGGCACGATCAAGCGTGACCAGTCGGTGGTGCTCTTCAATACCGGCGGCGCCCTCAAGTACCTCGATGTGCTGAGCGCATGAAACCTGACCCATCCCTAGCCTCTAGCCTCCAGCCTCCAGCCTCTAGCCTCTAGCCTCTAGCCACTAGCCTCCTCAGATTCGCCCGCTGCTGACGTCTCCTCGTTTGCACTCCTTCCCTAGGAGGTGAGCGTATGTTCGGTGTGATTGGCTGGATCGTCTTCGGTTTGATCGTTGGCGCCGTTGCCAAGCTGTTGATGCCGGGCCGCGACCCAGGCGGGTGGATCATCACGATGCTGTTGGGTATGGCCGGCGCGCTGCTCGGAGGCGTCGTCGGACGGTCGCTCGGCTGGTACGGCCCGAACGACGGTGCCGGGTTCCTCATGTCGTTGGTCGGCGCGGTGATTCTGCTGGCTCTTTACCGGATGCTGTTCGCGCGGCGAACGGTGCTGTAAAGCTTCAGCGAAGGCGTTTCCGTCTGTTGTCGCCGACGGGCGTCAGCCCGTCGGTCCCTCGGTCTGCTGGCCCGAAGGCCGGCCGCTGCACGAACGCGCAAAACGCTCGAGCCATCAGCCATCAACGTCAGTCGCCAAACGTCACGCCGAGGCTCTTCGCGGTCCGCAGCAGATCGAAATCCATCGGAACGGTCTTCGTCTTTCCCACCACATCGTCCAGCCTGCGCGCGACGATGTCGGGCGGCGCGAAGGCGACCATCGTGCCAAATTCGCCGCGACGGACCAGTTCCACGGCCTTTCCGCCGAAGCGCGTCGCGAGGATCCGATCGAAGCTGGTGGGCGCACCGCCCCGTTGCAAGTGACCGAGCACGACCGATCGCGTTTCTTTCCCCGTTGCTCTCGCGAGCGCATCGCACACGTGGCTGCCCATGCCTCCGAGCCGCTCCGAGTATCCCTCGCGCGCCTCCTCGAGCAGGGCCGTGCCGCCCCCCTTTGGGTACGCACCTTCGGCGACGACGACGATGCTGAATTTTGCGCCCCATTTGTCGCGCTCGCGGAGCCGCTGCGCGACGAGGCCGATATCGAACGGGATTTCGGGAATGAGGATGGCGTCTGCACCGCCGGCCACGCCGGCATACAGTGCGATCCAACCGGCATATCGGCCCATCACTTCGGCGACCATGATGCGGTGATGCGCTTCGGCGGTCGTGTGTAACCGATCGATGGCATCCGTTGCGAACGCGACGGCCGTATCGAAGCCGAAACAGTTGGTGGTGCCGACGATGTCGTTGTCGATCGTTTTGGGAACGCCGACCACTGGCACGCCGCGGTTGCAGAACTGGTGAGCGATGGCGAGCGTGCCGTCGCCGCCGATGACCACGAGCGCGCCGAGGCCCATCTTGTGGAACATATCGACGACCCGGTCCGAATAGTCGTGCATGCCCTCGGAGGTGTCGACCGGATAGGCGAACGGGTTGCCGCGATTGGTCGTCCCCAGAATCGTTCCACCGAGGCGCAGGATGCCGGTCACGTCGCGCGGCGTGAGCACGCGCGACCGATCCGGCTCGATGAGACCGTCGAAGCTGTCCTCGAGACCGACGCATTCGATGCCGCAGTTGGACGCCGCCTTCACCACGGCGCGGATCACTGCGTTCAGGCCCGGGGCGTCGCCGCCGCCGGTCAGGATGCCAATCCGTTTGATCGTCGACATTCGAATCGAGTGTAGCAGGAAGAATACGGTCGTCGCGTTGCGGCGCCGAAAACGCACATGGTAGAATCAGGATTCACCTTGTGGGCGGCTAGCTCAGTTGGGAGAGCGCCGCGTTCGCAACGCGGAGGTCGGGAGTTCGAGCCTCCTGCCGTCCACCAAACTTCGCTCTGGAGTCTCGCGAAGTTTGCCCACCATAGCCGCACGACATCGAAGGGCGAAGATGGGCCTGCTCCCGTACGCCGAGAGCTTCGTTTGCAAGCCAACCGTCCCTCTCGTATCACGCGAAGGGTCGTAGACTGGAGAAAACGCTTAGGGACGTGTGACGCCACGCAAGGCGCTTTCAATGCGTCGCGCTCTTCACGGATCCGGCCAGTCGCTGTGCCTTGCCACCGCGCGCCGAGAGCATCAACTTGACGATCTGCTCGGTGATCTTCGGTTCCAGTCCTTCGGTGTGCCCCTTGTCGAGCCGAACCACGTCGGCGACGACGCGGCCGTCCTTGCATTTGGGATAGACGTACACGTCGGCCTTGCCCGGCCGCGGCAGCAGGCCCCACGATGGGTTCGGAGGATCCTGACGCGTGCGGTCGTAGACGTATCCCGCTTTGACGTCGATGACCTCGTCCGCTTTGCGCCGCGCGCCGCAACTGAACCTCGAAGCCCACGTCGACGACTCGGGAAGGCCTTTGGCATCCATTTCACGCTCGCCGGTCTCGTAGATGAACGAGAACTCGGCGGCCGGCAGCTCAGTGGGGATCGCGGCCAGGCCGCCACGGGCGCCCGCGGCGCCACGGCCGGGCGCATCGCCGCGAGCGGCGCCAGGCGCTCCGCCCCGAGGCGGGCCGAAACTTCCGCCGCGGCCCGGATTTCCACCGAGGCGTCCGCCCGACAGACTGAGCCAGCCGTCGACTCTGTCCTTGAAGAATTCGGTGCGGACGATTCGATTCGACGTCATGCCACCCTGTGAGTGCCCGGCGAGCCAGAACGACTTGACGTTCTTCGCACCCAACTGCTCGTAGACCAGATTGACGATGTTCTGCAGGTACTCATCGTCGGTCGCAGCCCACACCCGAGGCGGCGCGTTCGGCGTCGCGATTACGAGGCGGTACTTGTCCTTGTAGTCGACAATCGGAAAATAGTGTCGCTGCCAGTTGCCGTAGGAGCCGGCGCCGTGGAGGCTCAGGACGAAGGTGACCTTCTCGTCCCGCTTCAAATCGCACGGGTAATCGAGGAAGAATTTGCGGCCGGTTTTTGGCTCGACCGCGTTCCCCTGCTCGGTCACCATCGTGCCAGGGCAGTTCGCGTCGGGACAATGAAGAGGCGGCGGCGTCTCACACGTGACGCCAGCAATCTGCACGGGCGGCGCCATCGTGGCGCGACCACTTGCCGCGGCAATAATCCCGACGCAAGCGATCAGCCCCATCGAACAGCGCAGCTGTTTCATAAACACTCCAGAAGATTGTCGATGCAACGCGTCTCGAGACGCGATCCGAGCGTGGAGACATCCGAAGGATTGTCAATGATACCCGTATGCCGTCGCGGTAGAGTGAGATCGTGCGCGCGACAGGGTGGAAAGCGTTCTGGCTTTGGGCAGTCGCCGGCGCACTTCTCAGCTTCGCCGTCCTGGCCATCATGTCGATCGGACTGTATCTCCTTCCGGTCGCCATCATCGTCACGGTCTTGATCGCCCGTCGCGCGTCCGCGTGGCCGGAAACTCTCGGCGTTCTCGAAGGCGCAGCCGCCACGGCGCTCTGGGTCGCGTTTATCAGCGCGGGTGTTCCGTTGTGCAGCAAGGAAGGCCAGATGTCGATGGTCGTGGTCGCACCTCGATCGGGCGAGACGATACGGACCGGCTGCACCACCAGCGACTACCGCCAGTGGATGTGGGCGGGTGCGACGCTCGCCTTGAGTGGACTCGCCACGTTCGGACTTCTGCAGAAGCGCCGCCGCCAGTCATTCTGAAACCCAGGCTACTTGCGGCCGGGCCGCGTGTCACAATCGCTCGGTGGTCTCCCGCACGACAGCGGACCAGTCGAACGAGAATCGCGCCGGGCTGTGCGCGACGTGCAGGCACGTTCGCCTCGTCACCTCGTCGAGCGGCTCGACCTTCTATCTGTGCCGCCTCTCGGACGTCGACACGCGCTTCAGGCGGTATCCGACGCTCCCCGTACGCTCGTGTTCCGGCTATGAGCCGCTGACCGATCCGCCCCCGGCCAAGCCTGACCGCCTCTGACCGTCCACTCGGCTGCGTCCCTCCTGCGTCCCTTCTGCGATCAGGGACGGAGGAGGGACGGAGCAGGGACGGAGGTGTTTCGGTCAGCTGCACATTACAGAATCGTCAGTCGGCGATCCGAAAATGTGCGAAGTTACGACACCGGCCTGCCCACCGACCGCCAAATCTGCCGGGCGAAAATGCAGAATGGACCAATTCTGACCGGGCTCGAATGACGGTTTTGAAAAAGTCTTCCTCTTCGGCATTGCTCTTGCCATAGGGTGACTAACCTATCGAGACGCAACCCCGTCACGTTCGAGGCTCTCATGTGGAACTTGATCAACTGCTACCTTTCAGGGCGTCATGATTTCGGCGTCTCGTGCGGATCCGGCGCGGTCTTCCTGCGCTGCACCCACTGCGGCAAACGATCCTCGGGATGGTCGATCGACGCGAAGCCGCGCGTATCGGCAACGCCCGCACCGTCGGCGGTGCTGACCGCGCCACCGATGACAATCACCTCGCGCGTGCTGCCGTTCGATCGCGCCGCCGCGGCGCGTTGAAGCGCCTGTCGTATTGACAGCCCGCGCGCGGCGCGATCACAATACGAGCCGTGGCCGCCCCACGCGTCACGAAAGAAGATCTCAAGCACCGTCTCGACAGTGCAACGCCGCCGGTCGTCGTTGACGCTCGCCTCAAATACCCATACGAACACAGCACCGTCCGGCTGCCTGGCGCGATACGCTATCCCGCGGACGGCCCCGCGCCCGCATTGCCGCGCGACCGCGACATCGTCGTGTACGATTCGGATCCAAACGAGTTCGCGAGCTCGCGCGTCGCCGCCGAGCTCATTCGTCAGGGCTATCGCGCCGCCAGCTTGAAGGGCGGCATTGCCGAGTGGCTGGCTGCCAACCTTCCCACCGAAACGAAAGACGCGCCGAAGCAGGCGACGCCTGAGCCCGGCGCCCTGAAAGGCTAGCGCGCCGATTCGCATTCCACTCGGCCGCGCGACGGCCATTGCCGACCCCATCGTCGAGATCCTTCGGCGCGCGGAGGGTGTGGACTGGGCGACGGCGGCCGGTTCGCTGCGCCGCGGCGAGGACATGGTCGGCAGTATCGAGATTGTCGCGGCCACGCGGAATCCCTCCGATGCGGTGAATCTGCTGCAGCGGCGTTCCGATTCGTCACTTTGTCAATACGACGGCCGGCGCCGCGTGTCCATGTCGGCGGACGGCATCGAGGTCCGCGTCAGCTTCCCGCCACCAGCCACTGCCGGCGCCACGTTGATCGTCCTCACTGGATCGGCTGCGCACATCGACGCGTTGCAGGCGCGCGCCGCGTCCATCGAGTGCAGGCTGACCGAGGATGGACTTCTCGCCGACACCGGTGCACTGCACGCGTCGGCACATGAACACGACATCTATCGAGCCCTCGGCCTGCCGTTCATCCCGCCCGAGCTTCGCGAGGGCGACGAAGAGGTCTCGGCCGCGCTGCGCGGTGACCTGCCGAATCTGGTCGGGCGCGCGGAGATTCGCGGCGATCTCCACATGCATTCGACGTGGAGCGACGGCCGTGACTCGATCGAAGCCATGGTGCTGGCCGGCCGCGCGCTCGGGTACGAGTACGTCGCGATCACCGACCACTCGCCGCACTCCGCCGCTTCACGTAATCTCACGGCGGACGGCGTCGAGGCACAGGCCGAGGAGATCGCCCAGGTGCGCGAGGCGTACCCGGACATCATGATCTTGCACGGGTGTGAAGCCGACATCCTGCGGGATGGCCGTCTGGATTTCGCCGACGAGATCCTTGAACGGTTCGATATCGTCCTGGCGTCTCTTCATGACGACGCCGGCCACTCGCGCGGCCGCTTGATGGAGCGATACGCGTCCGCGATGCGCCATCCGCTCGTCACGTTGATTACCCACCCTACGAATCGGCTGGTGCCGTACCGTTCCGGGTACGACCTCGATTACGAGCGTGTGTTCGAGATGGCTGTTGAGACGCGCACGGTTCTGGAGATTGACGGTGCGCCATCACATCTCGACCTCGACAGCGCGCTCGCCCGCCAGGCGGTCGCTGCAGGCGTCACAGTTGCGATCGACAGCGACTGTCATCGGGCCGACATGCTCGATCGTCAGATGAACCTGGGCGTCCTGATCGCACGGCGCGGCTGGGTAGAAGCCGGCCACGTGCTCAACACTCGATCGTGGGATGACGTCCGCCGCGTCGTCGCCGCGAAGCGCAGGTAGTGTGAGGCGCCGGACGAGCGTCTGCGCGGTCGTCGTCGCACTGGGAGTATTCGCGCTGTACCGGGCCACGCTGCTGCCCGGCCTCGACTTCGGCGACACGGCATCATTTCAGGAAAAAGCGGGATCGCCGATCATCCTGCCTCGCGACGGATATCCGTTGTACTTCGCGATTGCGAACGCGGTCCTCGGGCTGACTCATGCCGAGCCGGCGCCGGCCCTGAATTTTCTTTCGGCCCTCGAGGCGGCGGCCGCCTGTGGACTCCTGGTGGTGGTAGCCGCCGAGCTCTCCGGCTCCGTCGCCGCAGGCGTGGGTGCCGCGCTTCTGTTCGGTGTCTCGTACACCTTCTGGAGCCAGGCGGTCATCGCGGAGGTGTACGCGCTGCACATGGTGTTCGTGCTGCTGACGCTGCTGCTGCTACTCCGGTGGCAGCGCCGGCCGACGACCACGCGCCTCGCCGTGTTCTTCGCCATTTACGCCCTAGGCTTTGGCAACCACCTAACGATGATCCTGCTCGCGCCCGCCTATGGCGCCTTCCTGCTGCTCGCCGCACCTGGAGGCTGGCGCATGATGCTCAGCCGGCGGGTCATCACGCTGGCTCTCGTCTGCGCCGTCGCGGGCGCCGCGCAGTACGCGTGGAATCTGCGCGGGCTGTGGCTCCTGCCCCATCCCCCGGATCGCATCGTCGATGGTCTGTGGGCTTTCTGGTCCGACGTCACGAAGGCCGACTGGCGCGACACGCTTGTGTTCACCGTCCCGCGGTCGATGCTGGGCGACCGCGCCGCGATGTACTGGTTCGATCTCACTCAGCAGTTCGGTATCGCGGGTCCGCTTCTCGCCTTAGCCGGGGTTGTCCAGCTTGCCATGCTCGATCGGAACCGAGCCGCGCTGGTGATTCTCCTGTATGTCGCGACCGTCACATTCGCCTTCAGCTACAACGTCGGCGACACGCATGTCTTCTATCTCGCGTCGCATTTGATGATCGCCCTGATGACAGCCCCAGGCGCCGCATCGCTGGCGAGATTCTCAGGCCGGGCCATGCCGGTCTATGGCTTGCTGCTCGCCGTTTATGCCGGTGGCCGCGCGTATTCGGATCTACCTGCCCTCGATCGGAGTCACGATACGCGGCCGTCCGACACGCTTACCGACCTGACGGCGGGCATCGACAGCCAGCATGCGATTCTGCTGACCACCTTGAACTGGCAGGTTCAGAACGGACTCGCCTACTTTGGAAAGCTGAAGCGTCCGGACGTCGCGTACGCGCGGATGCCGGACGTGCTCGACCATGTTCGGGCGCTCGTCGCCGACAACGTGGCAATCAATCGTCGCGTGTTGCTGACAACGCGTGCGCGAGACGACTTGAAGCGCGCGTACGGGCCGCTCTTCGAGCTGCTTCCGGACTTGCCAATGATCGGGGCGCCGCTCACGCTGCGCGAAATTGTGAGCGCAACAGCGCCAGGCACGAGGTATGTCTTGTGCATCCTCAAGCCGACAAAGGAGCACGTCATCGATCGCGACGACCTGGCCCTTGCGATGCGCGGGCTGACTCACCGGGAATCGACATCGATTCCGGAAGCTGACTACGTGGTGATTGCGGGCACGACAGGGGAACCACCTGTCCTTGTTGCCGGCTCGAATCGCCCGTTTGCCAGCAGCATTCGGGTTGGCACTGTTCCGGTCGACATCAGAATGGACTCATGGCTCGCCGCCGACACGATGCGTCGCATGGGGTTCGGCCATGTCGTCGCGGCGCGGCGCCATACGCTGACGATGGAGCGGGGAATCAGCTTCGTCGCATTCAGCGGCGATGGGCGGCCGTTGAAAACGGCGTATTTCGCGAGCATCTTCGCGCCGCAGATGAGGTTCGCGATCGATGCGCGTGCTATGGTTGAGTGATGTCTTGGCGGACGCCCGCTGCCGCACTCCTTTTGCTGTTCGCCGGCGTTGCGCTTCGCGCTGCTGATACGACTGCGCCCGAATTGGCGCAGGCCCTCCAGCGGAAATACGACAGCATCAAGGATTTCTCCACCGACTTCGTCCATGCGTACGAAGGCGGCGTCTTAAGGAAACAGGTCACCGAACGCGGACGTCTCCTGGTCAAGAAACCCGGCCGGATGCGGTGGGAGTACGTGGCGCCGGAGCAGAAGTTGTTCGTCTCGGACGGCGTCAAGATGTACTCTTACATTCCGCAGGACAAGCAGGTCATCGTATCGTCCGTGCCCGCGCAGGACGAAGCGACAACGCCGACGTTGTTCCTGGCCGGGAAAGGCAATCTGGTCCGGGATTTCACGCCGTCCATCGTTCAGGTGCCACCTGGAATGGCCGCGGGCACGCGGGCGCTGAAGCTTGTGCCGAAGGTGAGGCAACGGGATTACGATTGGCTGGTCCTCGTCGTCGACCCAACAACCCTGGCGATCCGGGGCCTGGTCACCGAGGACGCTCAGGGTGGGAAATCGAGCTTTTCCTTCGTAAATCTGAAGGAAAACGTCGGTTTGGCCGATAAGGAGTTCGTGTTCAAGATTCCGCGTGGTGTCGATGTCGTCAGTGCATCGTCCCGTGAATAGGATCGGCGGTCTGCGCGGCCTCGCTGTTGTGGCGGTGGTATGCCTGCTCGCCGCTGGTTGTGCCGCCTCCGGTGCCCTGCGCCGTGGTCGTGATGCCGAGCGTCGCCAGGAGTTCGATCTGGCGGTCGTGGAGTACACGAAAGCGCTGCGCCTGCGCCCCAGCGACACAACTGCGCGGGTCGAGCTCGATCGCGCGAAGCTCAGAGCCTCGCAGGAACATTTCAATCGAGGCCGGCGGCTCGCGGCGGCGGCCAAGCTGGATCAAGCGCTCGTCGAGTACGAGATGGCCGGCGAGATGAACCCCACCAACGGCGACATCGATCAGGAGCTGCGCGCGACGCGCAACAAGCTTCGCTCCAGAATCGCAGTGGCGCGCGAAGGCAAGACGGAACTGCAGACGCTCATCGAACGTGCGCGTGATCTGCCGCCGCCGGGGCTGGATATACCGCAGGGCATTAAGATGCCGGAGTCGCTCACGTTCCGCGACGCCAGCAGCCGGGACGTCTACACGGCCATCGCGCGCCTGGCGAACATCAGCATCATCTTCGACAGCGCGTTCCGGGAAACGCCGGTCACCGTCGATTTGAGGAATTCGACGCTCGAGGATGCGCTCGGCACCGTTGCCGGCGCCACGCGCAGCTTCTTCCGTGTGACGGCGCCAAAGACCATCGTCGTCATTCCGGATACGCCCGCCAAGCGCCGCGAGTACGAAGAGGAAATCGTCCAGACCTTCTTCCTGAGCAATGCCGATCTCAAAGAGACGATGGACCTGCTCAGGATGGTGCTCGACGCGAGGCGCATCTCGCCAACAACCGCCATCAACGCGTTGACCGTCAAAGACACATCCGAACGGATTGCCGCGGTCGCGCGGCTCATCAACGCGATCGACAAGGCGCGGCCCGAAGTCATCATCGACGTCGAGCTGCTGGAAGTGGACCGCACGAAGCTGCAGGAATACGGCCTGCAGATCGCGTCGCCCGGCTCGGCCGGGATTAACGGGTCGGCGTCGATCGCCAGCGATAACGGCAGCGTCAACCTGCGAACGCTGCGCAATCTGTCGCAGTCGGACCTGCTGTTCGCGAACCTGCCGACGCTCTACTACCGGCTCCTGAAAACGGATACGCACACGCGGACGCTCGCGAACCCGCAGCTGCGCACGGCGGATGGCTTGCAGGCGCAAGCGAAATTCGGCGAACAGGTTCCGGTGCCGGTCACCACGTTTGCGCCGATTGCCACCGGCGGTACGCCGCAGCAGCCAATCACGTCATTCAACTACCAGAACATCGGCGTGAACATCGACATCACGCCGCGCACGCACCACGACGACGACGTGACGCTCGCGCTGAACGTGGCGGTGACGAGCATTTCCGGCAGCGGGTTCGGCGGGCTGCCGACGTTCGGGAACCGTGAGATCAAGACGACCATCCAGCTGCGCGATGGCGAGACGAACATGCTGGCGGGGCTCATCCGCGACAATGAACGCCACTCAGTCGAGGGCATTCCGGGGTTGAGTGATATTCCACTGGTCGGCCGGCTGTTCTCCCACACGTCTAAAACAACGGATCAGACCGACATCATCCTCACGCTGACGCCGCACATCATTCGGGTGCTCGATCTCGCAGAGGTGGATCTCCGGGCGTTCCGCGTCGCCCGCGACGCCGTGGCGCCGCTCGCCGAGCCCCTGCTGCCAATCGAGCCGCCGAAGCCGCCTGAAAAACCCAAAGACGAGGCGGTACCGCCGATCAAAAGACCCGGCGGCGGCCGGTAGACAGATACGGCATCGCACTCTTGACAGCCCTCAGCGATCGCTGAAGCCACTCTGGTCATCCCGCATCGCTGGTCCATGTTGGCTATCAACATGAGAACGCCATAACTCATGTAGAAAGACAACAGCACGGGGATCTATGACAGTATCGCGACGTTCGCGCCCAGCCCCTGCAGCCGCTCGATCAGCCGCCCGTAGCCCCGCTCCACGGTCTCGAGCGGCGACAGGCGGCTTTGTCCCTCGGCGGCCAGCGCGGCGGCAATCAACGCCATCCCTGAGCGAAGGTCGCGGCTGTCGAGCGGCCGTCCGCGCAGCTTCCGCGGGCCGGTGACGATAATGCGGTGCGGATCGCAGAGGAACAGGTCGCCTCGCATGCCGCTCAGTTGCTCGAGCGCGAACAGCCTCAACTCGTACATCCAGTCGTGGACGAGCGTCTGCCCTTCGGCCTGCGTGGCGAGCACGGTGACGAGACTCACCAAGTCGCTCGGAAACCCAGGCCAGAGGCCGGTGGTGACGCGACCCGCGGCCCGGAGCCGTGAGCGTTCGACGCGAAAGACGTCGCCATCCATCGTGCACTCGACGTGCATGCGTTTCAACACCGCGGCGACAACTTCCATTTCGCGCGCCCGGGCGCCTTGCACCTGAATCTCGCCGCCGGTCACGGCCGCGACCACGGCCCAACTGCCGGCCTCGATGTAGTCGCCCCACAGCCGGTGCTCGGCGCCGCGCCGCGTGCCTCCGCCCTCAATCCGGATCGTCGATGTGCCGCCGCCTGTGACGCCAACGCCCAGCTTCCCGAGAAACACGCACAGTTCGGCCACGTGAGGCTCGCAGGCCGCGTGACGGATCTCCGTGACGCCAGGGGCACCAGCCGCCGCGAGCAGCACGGTTTCGGTGCCGGTGACCGACGCTTCGTACAAGTAGATTGACGTCGGCTGCAACCCTTTCGGCGCCTCGAGCAAGTGGCCAGGGCCCGGAACCAGGCGAGCACCCATCGCCTCCAGCGCGCCGAGGTGTGTGGCGATGGTGCGCCGCGCCGGAAAGTCGCCGCCCGGCGGCGCCAGGTGCGCGCGCCCCCGGCGCGCGAGGAGCGGCCCGAGCAACAACACGGACCCGCGCAGCCGGCCAACGAGCGCCGGGTCAGGCTCGTCTTTGATGACCTCGGGACACCGGATTCGCAACGTCGTGCTGCCGATCCCTTCGACTTCGCCGCCGAGATCGAGCAGCAGCCGCGCCATCACCTCGACGTCGCTGATACGGGGGACGTTGGTCAGGACGCACTCGTCCTTCGTCAGCAGGCACGCCGCGAGCAGCGGCAGGGCGGAGTTCTTGTTGCCTTCGACGTCGACGGAACCCGAGAGGCGCTGGCCGCCTTCGATGAGCAGTGTGGACATTTATTTGATCGGCGCGCGCGCCTTCAGCTCGTCGAACCAGTTGAGCACCACATTGACCTGCTGCGTGGGTCTCACGCCGGCATCCGGGCTGCCGACTGGAAGCACCACGAGGAAACGTTTGCCGTCCGGCGTCATGTCGTAATTCCGCTGCGCAATCGGATGCACGGTTCGATCGATCGGGAGCGGTGCCGGCTTGCCGAAGCTGAACGACGGCTGCGTGCTGACGTCGACTACCATCAGCTTGTTCATGGTTTCCTGGTGGTAGATGATCTGTTTGACATCCGGCGACCACAGCGGCGTACGGCCGCCTTCGGGAGAAATCCTGTACTTGGCGCCTGTCGCCGGGAACGGCTGAACGAAGACCTCCGGACTCGTATTGCCAGCTCCCGCGTTCGTCATGTACGCGATCCAGCGGCCGTCCGGCGAAAAGCTGGAATGCTTTTCGACGAGGACTGGCGCATCGACGAAGACCTTCGGCTTCGGATCCGCACCGGGCGTCACCGTCCAGATACCGGCGCCGAGCGGGGCGGCGATATCGTAGGAGCCCAGACGTGTGCCGACCGTCAATGCCATCGGTGAGGAACGCGGCGTCGTGTCATTGTAGCGGCTCGAATTCGCCCAGGTACACGATCTCTTCGCGTAAATCGACGCCGAATCGATCGCGCACCACCGCCTTGCAGCGCTCGATCAGCCGCCGGATATCGGTGGCGGACGCCGTGCCCTCGTTGACAATGAAATTGCCGTGCGTCGGCGACACACGCGCGCCGCCGACGGCGGTGCCCTTCAAACCCGCGCGGTCGACAAGCGCGCCGGCCGACCACGGAATCCCCTCCGGC
>WNFV01000361.1_pt1 | contig 83205 bp, 98 predicted proteins | sample 5400101 | NCBI WGS metagenome assembly WNFV01 (sample SAMN13153361, study PRJNA577476) | soil metagenome | isolation source: 115 cm soil or saprolite under grassland replicate 1 | place: USA:California | collected 2016-06-15
GGTCAATGTCGGCACGGCAGACAAGGCGCTGTCGTGACCCACAAGGCTAGTCGAACCAGCACCACGGAGCTGGAGCGGAGAGGGAGAGATTCGAACTCTCGATGGGCCAGTGACCCATAACGGTTTTCGAGCTCGACTCGATGACCGATCCCGTTCTTGAATTCAGAAACGGCCGTCGGGCCATTTCCCATAACGGTTTGCACCGTTAGCCTCATGGTTTGTCTGGTCCGCTAAGGCGAGCACAGCGTATCAGTTGTCGGACTAGATTGTCACCCCAATCGTTCTTCCTATGCAGATACGGCTGAATCACCCACATCCTGTTTCACAATTGGCACACGGTCGACAAGGCTAGTCACCGGCATCAGCGCCAGAAGGACCTCTTGGGAATCATGCCGCGCATAACGTAGCAATTGGATCTCCTCGTCATGAACTCGCAGCAGAGTCGGAACCATTTCGTACATCAGCAGCCATGGACCGGACTGGATTCGATAACAGGGTTGCTTGTCCACGGTGATCCGCAATTGCTCGGCGGTAATGTGAATCAGGTCTGCAATCTCCGCCATTAGCAGCTCATCCGAGGGATGGGCTATGAAGTCAGTGAGCATCCGCCAGGCGAAGGCAGTGTCCGCAATTTCTAGACCCTGACAAGCCGCCAGCGCGTGCCCAGCTTCGTCAATCAGTTTCGGCACGATAGCGATTGGCAGCTTCAGAAAGACACGTCGGGCAAAGGACGTGAGACGCTCTTGTGTCGCGCGCGATTCCAGACTGCCGGCTGCAAGCAACAGGCTCGCCACCAAATACGGCTCACCGGCTTGATCTTCGTACGCCTCCAAAGCGCGGAGCTGCTCTGTGTCGGAGCGACTGAAGAACCATCCTTTCGAGCTCCCCCATCCCCAGAAGGCGTCCCAGGTGCGGAGTTGAGCGCCAAGTACATCCTCGAGGTCTATCCAAGGACGTCCTGCAAAGCGGAGCAGGAGTTGCTGAACGATGGCATGGTTTCGCGCGAGTATCTCTGGAGCCAAGCCCTCAAGGCTGCATTGCCGAACAATTGCCCCCGCGAGTCGGCGCGTCCATGATCGACCCCACGCCCGTTTGCGGCGCTCGAGTTCCTTTGAATCCCTTTCGAGCTCCTCCCGTTCGCGCTCAGGCTCCTCCTCGACTTCTCGCGGAGCCGGGGCTGCTGGCTTCTTAAGGAGACGTCTAGCAGCGCTCCGTAACACTCCGGCCGCTGTGTGCCCCGCTCTGCCTCCCACGTGTTCAGCGCCCACCATGTACTGCGCATAGCGTGGGTCACGCGCCAGTTCATCCAGATCAACAACCAGCAGTTCACCGATTGTGCGGACCTCAGCTTGTGTATCGCTGGATTCAGGCTGCCGGGCTCTTTGAGCCTTACGTGTTGGCAAACCCTCGAGCAGTAACAGCGCCGCCGTCATCGCGACCCTCTCAAACAACTCGTCGTCGCCTAGATCGACGTCGCCTAGGCGACTTAGAGGCCGCGGGTCGGGTGCCCCCCAAGCATGTTCCAAGTCTTCCATGACACGCGGGAAGACAGCATTGCTGAACTCGTTATCGCTGGTAACTACGCGCACCGCAACCAGCCTTGCCTCGAGGACGGATGCCGCTGCTCCCGTGAGATCTCCTGCGAATGTCGGCCATTCGCCCACGATTGGCACTGGCTGGTCATCTACCAGCGCCTTTACGATCACGCGTTTCGCGCCGTCGAGTGAAAGTACAAGTCGGTTTTCAGCAATTTCACAGCCAAGTAAATGCCAACCACGTTGCGACGGCTTCGAAGGTTGTATCGACATTGGCATTCCTGCAACGTCTGTGACCTGGGCTCCCACCGCAACTCCGTCAATCAGATGCGAGTACGCTCCCCGCGGCCCGGTCACAAGGTTCGCCACTTCTACGTTTCCATCGGCCGACGTTCGCAACAATGCGGCAGACGTGCAATTCGCGGACCCCGAAAGCAAGACATCACGTGACTCAAGCCGAAGCAGATAGAACTTTGCGTGAAGCCTCGTCTTTTGTCGATCGACCGGCCTAACCTTGATTCCGAATTCGCTCGCGAGTCGCTCGAGGGTTCGGGCATCGATTGAAGCGAATTCAGGTTGAACGAGAACCTCAATTGATCTCGGCTTGAGGCGCTGTATCAGCGTCCTCAAGGCGACCAGCGCCGGATCGAAATAGGGCGCCAGAAGTGTGAGCTCGAAGACTGGCTCTGATCCAACGATCGCGACCAACTGATCGAGGAGCGATCTGTGGAGGTTGTGGCGAACCGGAGAAAGGTGGCTACTGCCCGAGCCAAGCCAGTCCACCCGCGAGAGCAATAGGTTGAGCCGCTCTGCACAAAGAGGATCGACCCCAGCGGTGAGATGTCGCAAGAGCTCAGCTATTGAGGTGAATGGATTGGGGCCGTCTTCTGGATACCTATAAAGTGCGTACTGCTCGCCGGGACCAGCCATTCCCGGCATGGTGGCGTTACCGCTCCCAACGAACAACCGACCATGGTTCTCGCCCGCGAGCAACAGGACCTTGGGATGAAACCGATTGGCGGCCCTAGCCGCCGCTACAAGATATGCACGATTAGCTGCGCGTACAGCGCCGATTTGAGCTGACTGATCCATCTCGTCGAGCATCTGCTGGTGATCTGCGACCACGATTCTGTTGCGAACCGCGGGCAAACGCGCCAGTAGCGCTTTCTCGATCCAGTCGAGTTGAAGTGTGTATGTAAGTACGGCCGCATGCTCGAAGTTCCCATCGACCTCATCAAGGAGTTTCAGCTCCATTTACAGGTCGCCCTCTCGCAGAAACCGGAGCCCCTCCTCGGTCAGTGGGTGATCTGCCTGCAACGGATCGCTAGCAAGACCCAGTTCGCGTATGTGGGTAGACAGGGACTCGTAGCGCGACGAGGCAAAATCGACCTCAACGGAATGACCAAAGAAGCGGAGACCTCCATCTTCTCTTTGGAAGCGGAAGGTGTTGCGCGGCAGTTTGCTAAGAGCTACCCGGAGATGGAGGCGGATGATTCTTTCAGTGAGGTCATAAGCGGCAGCGAATATTGGTGTGTCGTCGAGCGATTGACTCTCAACCCAACTCGCAAGCTGGTCCAGAGAGATGCCATCACCCTGTCCTGCACGGCGGAACTCTGCTGCGAGGTTGGCTGGCAATCCAGCAGGTAGGCGGCTGACCGCAAGGAGCATTAGTAGGGGAGCCAGAACGTTTGCGTTCGGGTTTGGCGACTTGCTCCAACCTTGTCGAATGGTGGTAGCTAGAGACGATTCCGCCAGTTGGCTGGAAGGCGACAAGGGATTGGCGCCATAGCGAGCCTGCCAAAGGTCGAGATCATGGACAGATGAGGTGCTGTCGAGACCTGATCCGGATATACCAACTTGCGATGCGAGCGCCTCTAGATCGATTCCTTCACGCAGATGGTCTCGGAACTCCTCCAGTCTGATGGGTCGCGTGATGCCGTGATTTGATTCTCCCCATCGACAGAGATAAGACCACATGCTGGACAGGGCCAAGGAGACATACTCGCGTGCCTGCCATAGGCGCCAGCACTCCCGCCATTCCAAGAGATCTTTATCCGGCTGCCAATGAGCTCCCTCCGAGCTTTCACCGAAGTAGAGGAGTTGCCGGAATGTTTCGTCATCAACCCTATGCCCCTGTGTGTCAGCCAAGAGATTGAGGTACAGGCGCATGCTCCGGCGACGTGCCTCTGCAGCGCGTCCTGAGTGAAGGAACACATCGAGTAGCAGGTCATGATCCGAGCACCGGGGATCGGCGGTTCGGCAGAGGCAGGCAACCTGGGCGTACTGGACGATGTCGTCGAGTAACATCTCGTCGGAATCGAAATGGCTTATGTAGTAGGAGGTATCGGCGACCGATTCTCGGAAGTGTTCTGCAAGCTGCCTACCGAGCAGCGTAGGTCGATCTATCGGACTCGGTAGGCCGCGTCCGCCCGGCAGTATTAGACCTAACCCCGCGGCGACCGAGCGGTAGTAGTACCCCCAACCTCCGAGGGGGTTGTCCATGTAATCAACGTCGGTGCGATATGAAGGCTCGCGTCGCATCGCCTTGCCGCGGGTCAGGCCGGCTCCGTTGACGTTGCTCATCTCAGCAGGATGGGTCGGTTGTTCACACATGAAGCAGGCCAGAGAGTGGACATACTCGTGTGGCCTGAAGAACTTTGCGTACTCCGTTGGACTTGCAATCTTCTTCTCGTCCTTCCAGTACTCGTCGAGAACGAATAGGTAAAACGACTGATATCTCGGATGCGTGGTCACAACGTTCAGTTCGGGGAGCAGCTGCGCCAACACCCCAAACGAGTCGATTCCAGTAAGGCCAAGATGGTCACGGCCTCCACCAGGACGCTCGTACCGCGAGGGCTTGGTTAACCACATCGGTACGGCAGAGGGCAACGCTGGCATGGCGATTGCAGGAGGCTATATCAAGCGTCGCACTGTCGCATTCGGCGCCGAGCTGCCTCTGCCTCGATCAATGACCTCGTGAGCACAGTTACTTCGAAGTCCGTGGGCGGGCGATAGGCTGCGCCGAACAGAAGCTCCGACAGGCACGCAAGGCGACGTGGGTTCTGGGGCAGATGATGGCGTGCGTAGTTCACCTTGTAGTCGCCGCCTTCAAAGCCAAGGCACCCGAGGGCTGTGACTCGCTCCTTGTCAAGGAGCTCGCCCTCCGGGATCCATCCCTTGGAACCGACCTCGCCCAGCAGCGCTCCGTCGTGGAGCATGTACTGCACATAGGAGTCGGGACTGCCGCGCAGCTCGAAGATCACGAAGTCGCGGTTCTCACGCTCTGACAGCAGCCGATCGAGGGCCTTCTCGAACAGCGCCAGCCGGATCTCCCTCTTCACGCCGGCATCGTCTGGAAACCTGGCGACAGCTGTCGGCTGCCTTCGCGGCGCCGTCCGGGACTTGGCAGGGGTACTTGCGCTTCTCATGCCACCACCTTCCCGCCATTGCGCGACAGCTGTTTGTCGCGTGCCGACAGAAATTTCAGCCGGCGCGTTGCGCCCGAGGCGGCCTCCGCGCCCGCACCCCGCTGACGAGCTTCTTGTGTTCGGCAACCAGGCGACGGAATTCCGCCGGCGCTAGCAACCCATAGGTGTTGGCCATCTTCCCCACCTCATCGCTGACAGAGCGCCGAAGTTCGGCTGGCTTGACTACCTCGCATGAACCGCCCCAGCCGAGCACCCAGTGACGTATCTCCAGCCAGTGCCCAATCCGAAGGGTCATTCGGAGGCGTCCTCCAGACAGCTCCTCAAGCACCTGGCTCGGATGCCAGATGGTCTCGCGCACGCGCGCGGCGACGTCCGGCTGAAAGATCAGCTCGGCTTCGATCGGATCACTGCTGCCCCATATCCCCCAGGCACTCTTCAACTGTTCGTCCACCGAAAAGCCTTTGGGGCTCTCGAACCGCTCGTCCCTGATTCGAGCATCGAGGATCCTCTCGACTTTGAAAACTCGGGGAGCTCGCACCGCTTGATCCCAGGCCAGGAGGTAGCAGGAGTGCCCAAACCAGCCGGGCTCGAGGAACAGCGGCCATATGCGCCGAGCCTTTTCGGGAGCTGTCTGATAGCGGATATCGACCTGACGTCGACCCGCCCACGCAGTCGCGAGCAGGCCAAAGACTCGGGAGTAAGTAGGGTTCATCGGTTTCGCGCTTAGGCCAAATGCGGCGTTCGCGAGTGGCTGGCGCAGGGGTTCGGGCAATACCGCGGCCAGCTTCTCGTACGCAGCGGCTGTATGAGCATCGGCTTTATCGGCATGGCGGAGCATCAGTCGGGCGCTAAGCAGCAGCCCGATCGCTTCCTGCAGGCTGAATGCGATCGGCCGCAGCCAATACTCCTCTCTTACCACCCACCGACCGTTGGCGCCGTAGAAGGGGACCTGGAGCTCAACCTCCAACGCGCCGATGTCCCTCTGGACGGATCGCTGGCTCACACCAAGTCGATCAGCGATTTGGCGGGTCGATAGCCCGGCCGGCGCAGCCTGAAACATGCGAAGGAGGTGGATTAGCCGAACGATCCGGTCGCCTTTTTCGAAGCCGTCTTCCGCAACCAAGGCGCCGAAATTATCCCACCGGATTCCGCGACGCCCGCGCGACAGGCAGCTGTCGCCTCTACCCTGCAGACTGCTAGCGATGCACAACGCCGAAGGCGTCTTGGTCCTGAGCGCAACCGATCTGGTTAGCCATCTGGAATGCGAGCATCTGACACAGCTCGAGCGCATGGCCGCGCTAGGCGAGGTCAAGCGTCCCGATCGGAAGGATCCTTCGCTCGATCTTCTAAGCACACTCGGCGAGGAGCATGAGCGGTACCACTTGGAGCGCTACTCGAAATCGGGGCTCAATGTCGTTGTTGTCGAGCAGCGTGCTTTCACGGTAGACCAGCTGAAGGGAGCGGAGGCCCAGACGGTCCAAGCGATGCGCGACGGCGCCGATGTCATCTATCAAGGCACGTTCTTCGACGGCCGATGGACCGGTAGGGCTGACTTCCTGATCAAGGTCGCCGGGCCAAGCGAACTTGGCGCCCACTCCTATGAGGTCGTCGACGCCAAGCTGGCGCGGCACGCCAAGACGCGAGCGCTGCTGCAGGTAGCGATCTACTCCGACCAGCTTGCGAGGCTACAGGGTCGGCAACCTCTCAACATGCATCTGATCCTCGGTGATGACACTGAGCAGGTCTTTCGCGTGGATGACTTTGTCTCTTACGCGCGGACTGCTCTCAACCGCCTCGAGACGGTCCTTGCTAACTCCCCACTCCCGACCTATCCGGACAAGGTCCACCACTGCGACATCTGTCGCTGGCGCGATGTTTGCGAAAAGAAGCGGCGTGATGACGATCACCTGTCCCTAGTCGCCGGTATTCGCCGTGACCAGATCCGCCGGCTGGCAGCAGCATCGATCCCCACCACAACCGCGCTTGCCGCCAGTGCTTGGGCAGTCGAGGGCATCGGGCAATCTGCGCTGGACCGAATCCGCACCCAGGCGGAGCTTCAGGTCGCAGCAGCGAGGACCGGAGAAAGGCAGTATGCATTGGTCCAGGAGCAGACACCGGGCCTCGGCCTCGGAGCCCTTCCCGAGCCATCCGGAGGAGACCTCTTCTTCGATATAGAAGGCGATCCGTATGTCGCCGAAGGCGGACTCGAATACCTATTCGGCGTCGCTCACCTCTCAGACGGATCGCGTCAGTACCACTCCTGGTGGGCTCATGACCGAGCCCAGGAAAAGATCGCATTCGAGGAATTCGTCGATTTCGCAATGGATCGATGGCAGCGCGATCCGGACCTGCACATTTACCACTACGGCAGTTACGAGACGGAAGCCCTGAAGCGACTGATGGGTCGCCAAGGGACTCGCGAAAACGAGATCGACCGCATGCTGCGCGGCGGTGTCTTCGTCGACCTGTATCAGGTGCTCCGCCAAGGGGTTCGCATCTCGGAGGAGGCTTACTCACTAAAGAACGTCGAGCGTTTTTACAGGCCCAAGCGCACCGAGTCAGTGCTGGACGCCGGCTCAAGCATCGTCGAGTACGAACGATGGCGCCGTGAAGGAGACAAGAACGTCCTAGTCGAGATCGAGCGATACAACCAGACTGACTGCGAAAGTACTGCGCAGCTTCGCGACTGGTTGGAGGACCGCCGGGCCGAAGCCATCGGGTACGGCCTCCCTCTGTCACGCCCAGAGCGGCGGGATCCTGAACCAGCCCGGGAGTTGTCGGAAGCAGCGGCTGCTGTTCATGGCCTCACCGAGGCGTTGCTGGCCGGCGTCCCGGACGCTCGGATCGAAAGAGATGACCAGGAGCAGGCGCGATGGCTGTTGGCACAATCGCTCAGCTGGCATCGGCGAGAAGCGAAGGCGGACTGGTGGGCCTACTTCCAACGCCTCGCCATGACAGACGACGAGCTTATCGAGGATACCGAGGCGATCGGAGGACTCGAGTTTGTTGGCGACATCGCGCATTTAAAGCAGTCGGTCATTCGTCGGTACCGTTTCGATCCAAGTCAGGAGTACAAGATCGCCATCGGCGATACCCCGGAAGATCCGCGGCGTCAGGAGAGAGCCGGTGATGTGGTGGGGCTGGATCCGTTTGCCGGAACGATCGACCTCAAGCGTGGTATGCGGCGCCCATGGCCGCATCCCACAAGCCTGATTCCAGCTCGTCCTTTCTTTACGACCGAACAGCGCCAGGCTATCCAGCGCTTGGCCGAGCGCGTGCTGCAATCAGGCTTTGGCGTCGCTGGCATCGAAGCGGCGTCGGACCTGCTACTTAGATCAACACCGCGGATCACGGGCAGGGCCTCGGGCGCATCCATTGTCTCCCGGACGAGGATCCTGGCGCAGCAGCGCGGACTGTTGTCACGCAGCTGGAGGCTACTTGCCTGCCGATCCAAGGTCCGCCTGGAACCGGGAAGACATATACGGGCGCGCGGATGGTCATCGATCTAGTGGCGGCTGGGCGCAAGGTCGGGGTCACCGCGACAAGTCACAAGGTCATTGGCAACCTTCTGCTGGCGATCATGGACGCGAGCCTCGAGGAAAGCCGTCCCGTGCGGGTGATGCAGAAATGCGATGAGCACGAGTTCTGTGGCCACACGGATGTCGAGCCGACTACCGACAACGGAAAGGTCTTGGCAGCTTTGCTCAGTTCCTCGGCGGACGTCGTCGGCGGCACAGCGTGGCTGTGGAGCCGGCCGGAGTTTGCGAGATCCGTTGACACCCTCTTCGTCGATGAAGCGGGACAGATGTCGCTTGCCAACGTCCTGGCGGTCGCCGGCGCCGCACGCAACATCGTTCTCCTCGGCGATCCAAGACAATTGGCACAGCCCTCAAAAGGGTCTCATCCGAAGGGATCGGACCTCAGCGCGCTGGATCACGTGCTCGGCGCAGCGGCGACGATCACGCCGGAGCAAGGTATTTTCTTCGGAACGACTTGGCGCATGCACCAGAACGTGTGCGGATTTGTCTCAGCCGCGTCGTACGAGGGACGGCTGCATCCAGACGAATCCTGCAACCAGCAGTGGGTGCATGCACCTGGAGCGCTGACAGGCCCTGGTATCAGCCATCTGCCTGTTAGTCACTGGGGAAACCGAACATCGTCCGAAGAAGAGGCGGCTGTCGTCGCGCGGCTGGTCAACGACCTTCTTCGTGGCGAGTGGCGGGATCGGGATGGAACAGTTCGCCCGATTCGGCTGAAGGACATCCTAGTCGTGGCCCCTTTCAACGCCCAAGTCCAACTTCTTCAGGCCATGCTGCCTCAATACTCTCGGGTCGGCACGGTCGACAAGTTCCAGGGTCAGGAGGCTCCCGCCGTCATCTACACGCTGGCCACCTCGTCGCCCGACGACCTGCCACGAGGCATGGAGTTTCTCTTCAGCCTAAATCGCCTCAACGTGGCAGTGAGTCGTGCACAGAGTCTGGCCGCCGTCATTTATAGCCCTGAGCTATTGAGAGTGCGGGCGCACACGCCCGAGCAGCTCAGGTTGGCAAACGCGTTCTGCCTCTTAGTCGAGACTGCAACGACGATAGAAACCTAGACAGATTGTCCTAGCTGTCGTTCTCGACAACGTAGTCATGAGGATGAGGTTCCGCGACCTTCTTCAGACGTTGAGCCACGTCGAAGAGTCCCGGTTGATCAGCCTCGGCGGCGACTCTCGGAGCCTGCAGGTAGGTTGGCATGACGAACGGTGGCAACTGCGGCTTCTTGCCCGTCTCCAGCAGATCCCGAATGCTGAGGATCTGTAGCTTCGGGTAGTCGCGCTTCCAAACCTCGGAACGGAACAATCCCGCCGTGTCAGCCTCAAGCTGCATCTCCTTGGTCGGCTCCTCCAATGTGAGGAATAAGCCGATGGCCGCCTTCTCGCGTTCTACCGTCCCTTTCAAATCGCGCACCATCGCGCTGTTGACGTGGCCGCTCTTAACGCTGACAAGTACCGTTTGCAGTACGCCGTGCTTGTCGGTGAACGTGATCACACCGTCGATGCCCCGGTCGGGACCCTTCTTCTCCTTGCCGCCTACCGGTTGGGCGTCCACGAGGGTGAGCGCCCAGAACTGGAACTGATAGCGCCCGCTGGGGCTCTGTGCGAATTGGCGAGCACCTTCGACTTCGGTCGGTTGACCTAGGACCTTCACCGTCTCCATGCCAAAGCTGTCTTTGAGTCTGGCTTTCATCACAGCGATAGCCAAGTAAGTGATGTCAATACCGATCCAACGGCGGGTCAGCTTCTGTGCGGCGATGAGAGCTGTGCCACAACCACAGAACGGGTCCAGAACAATGTCGCCTGGGTTGGACGCCAGTTCGACAATGCGCTCAAGCAGGGCTTCTGGTTTCTGTGTTGGATAGCCCAGCCTCTCTTTCGCCTGAGAGTTTATGGGAGGGATGTCGTCCCAAATGTCCTGGAGCGGTTGGCCCGGATTGTCATCTATGTACCTCTTGTACTCAGGCATGCCTGACTTCGTATAGACGAGCCGCCCTTGGCGCTCGAACTCCGCCATCTTTTCTTTCGTGTAGGCCCAGTAGCGGCCTTTGTACGGTCGGACCGACTTACCCGATGGGCTCGTCCACTCGTACAGGGTGTCTCCTCCTGGTTTCGCAGCGGTCAGGTCGCCCAACCGGTATCGCCGACCGGTCACAGGCTCCACATGCCGATAATGGCTTTCGATGTACTCCTTGCTGAACGGAATCATCACGACGTTGCGCGTGGGTACCGCACTCTTGGAGTAGAAGAAAATGACATCGTGTGTGCGACCGAGATGCACCGCGCCTTGAGTCGTGTCGGAGTGCGCCGAGCTTCGCTTCCATACAATTTCGTTTTGGAAATTCCTCGCGTCAAAGATGGCATCGAGTACCAGCCTGAGATAGGGACCAGCCGTAGGGTCGCAATGAAGGAAAATCGACCCAGTCGGCTTCAGCACCCGATGGAGTTCGACGAGACGTACTGACATCTCGACGATATAGGCCATCATTGGGTTGTCGCCAATCCCCTTGCGTAGAGCGGCCACAATGCTGGTCACGGGATCGGGTACGCGCCCCTCGTGGCGGGCTGAGTTCGTTAGGTAGGCGTACACCTTCTCGGCATTCGGTCCCCAGTGCCAGGCATCCTCGAATGCAACGAGCTGGGCATCTGTGTTTCGGCCGGCCTCGTTCTTGAAGATGACGTTGTAGTTACGCTCAGAGTTGAAGGGCGGGTCGAGGTAGATAAGATCGACCGATTCGTCCGGAATATAGCGCCGGAGAATGTCAAGGTTGTCGCCGTAGTAGAGGACATTTGTCTCCAGCACGGCCGCAGTCTACCTAAGGTGCATCGAGCTGCCGGCAATCGAGGGCGTCACGCCACGAACCGGTGCTGGTTGTGCCAATCCAAGAACTCGGGATTCGGCCTGTCTGCTGGCCGGGTCGGTTCGAGCAACCTTTGGCCAGTCATCGCCAGATACTCCTCGCCGTTGTGGAACTCGTCCCTCAGCCGCTTGCTGACGACGACGTCCATCTCCGGGGACACAGTCATATACCCCCGGTCGAATAGTGCATGCAGGTCGCGCCGCAGCAGCAGCCCGTTGTCGATGCGATGTTCGCCACCCTCTCCGTAAGGCTTGATGTGAGCGGCTTCTAGCACAGGCAATACGCGTTCCCCGGTGATAGCGCATCTGCGCGCGTAGGCATCGATGATGGCTCCCTGAAATGATCCTTGGCCCAGTCGCGGAAACTTGAAGACAGGAGGACCGTATCGCGGGCCAACTGGTTCCCGCACGGACACGACCCCGGCGTCGGACGGTCGACTCGACAGAAGACCCTGGACTCGCTGCCAGAGGGATTGCCCCGGCTCCTCGTCCAGGCTATATCCCCGCCCCGACTGAATATTCATCTTCCAGTCGGGCGCTTCAATCCAGTCACGCTCGTCAAAGAATGCGGGCTGCTCGAGCATGATGCATCCGACTGGGTAATCTTCCGTCGGAGCCCGCGTCACCCGATACTTCTCGATCCGGCGGCGCATCTCGATCAGTGACTCGACCCCATTTTTAACTTCGAAGAAATCCCATGCCATGCTCACCGGCAGCATCACGTAACGTGCAAAGAAACCGACCCCAACTATGCGATCCCAGGGCCTATGCAACTTGAAGAAGAAAGGCTCGCCTGGCGAGAGTGCACGGAACGCATGCGGGTTCGGCTGCCAGAAGTTGACCTCGTCGATTCCTTCAAGCTTGCGCAGCTGGCTGAACCAATCCCAATCGGTGATGCCGACAAACGCAGTCGGGGGCCTGTAGCCACTCGGCACGTTTTGTCAGCCAGCCTTGCGGAAGCGCTCGTAGCGCTCTGCTAGAAAGTCGACGTTGGGGCGCAGTGCCTTCTGCCGGGGGACAGAAATGATCTGGCCGTCGAAGCCTTGCAGTCCCACCTTGAGCATCGGACCGTCGGCCTCGCGGAGGACGTCATGTCTGACCTCAATCTTCAGATCGGGGCGAACACCCAGGATGTCGGCATCGAAGGCCGCATGGTGCAGCTTGCACAAGGCGAGTCCGTTCGGAACCACGGGCTCGCCGAGCGGATGCTTGTCCGGCAGGATGTGAGCTGCGTCAAGCAACTCCCAGTGGCGCAGGCGGCACACGGCACACGTCTCTTCGTAGGCATCCAAGACTCGGACTCTGAAGAGTGACTGATGCAAACGCTTAGTCATCAGGGTCGCGAGATACGCGCGTCGTGGCGCATCGGCGACCGTGACAGCAGGCTCGACGTCCGAGACATCTTCGGTGAGGATCGTGAAGGTCAGTCGGGCTGGATCGTCACCGACCACGTAAACAGGCCATTCAGCGTGGTAAAGGCCCGGCCGGTGTCCGTGAAAGTAGACCAACGGCACGTGCTCGACCATCGCACGACGCAAGCCCGCATTGTCCGGATGGCGGGGATCGGTTCCCCGATACCTGTAATGGACGCCCTCATACGTCGGTTCGTCGTCGTAGGGCCTCTCCTTGCCCGGGATCTCAGGCACGGTGGTGATGCTCAACGGCAGCTCACAAACGGCTGGCTTGAAGATGCCTGGAGGACCGAGTAGTGGGACGCGCCGCCCATCCAATTCAAAGCCTCGTTCGAGAACGCGTCGGGGGAGCACGGAGCCACCGTGCAGGGTGGTCTGCTCCTTTAGGAACTTGAACGCAGCCACCCTTACGACTCTGTCGAGGTCGGCTCCCACTGGCCCGGAATCTTAGGGTCCGGCCGACCGGCCGGCTGAACGCCGTCTTAAAGGGCTGGGTTGGCGCCGGCCATTCGCGTCAGGTAGCGTCCGCCGGTGGCCGCTGCCGCCAACGACCGCTCCTTGTTGGAAGCCTTGATCGGGCCCTCTGCGAGCCGCGCCGTGACGGTCGATCTAGCCAAGCTCCTGGAAGCCGACGACGGCCAGTTGGCTAGCCTCGGACTCGCACGACCAGCCAGACGCCGACTCCTCGCGTGCGCGGAGGTAGCCCGCAGATATCAACCTCGTGTCTCGCTACCCGAGCCGATCACTGGACCCACCCAAGCTCTTGGACACCTGGCCGAGCTCCGATGCCTTGATACCGAGACGTTGGCTGTCGTGCTGCTGGATGTCCGGCTCAGCCTGATCTCGGTTGAGACCATTGCGATCGGGACCGTGGCTCATGTGTCTGTGGAGCCCCGCGAAGTGTTCGCTCCAGCCGTCTCTGCCCGCGCCACCTCCGTACTCCTCGCGCATAACCACCCCTCCGGAGACTCGGAACCAAGCCCTCACGACGTCGACTTCACGCGAGCAATGGTCGAGGCAGGGCGCGTCCTCTGTATTGAGGTGGTTGACCATCTGATCGTCACGCGCCGGAACTACTACAGCTTCCGGCGAGCTGGACGCCTCTGACGCTGGCTAACTAGCCCGAGCTCGGTCCGGCTGGCGGCCGGAGCCGAGATCTCGTCAAGTTGCCCCTCAGAGGACGCGTCCTTTCTAAGAAAGGACGGTCCGCTTTCGGGGCCGAATTCAAAACGGCGTCCGGGAGGGCTCGCCAGAGGACGCTCAAAGGACGCCTCGTTGTTAGCGTCGACCCGATGAAAACGAGCTTCGTCCCGGGTCGCGACGACCATCACCGCGTCGCTGGCGCTTCTAGGCGGGCGGTTTTTGGCTTCTTGGCGGCCTTTGTGCGGCCGGTTAGGACCGACCGAAGCCGCCAGGAAACGCCTCCGCGAATACGGAAGGTGGATGGAAGGCGTTCGGAACGCGCCGGCGACGCACGGAAGGTGATCGGAAGGTGTTTGCCGCCGCCGAGCCGACATCGCGAATTCAGAGCACCCGGCGACAAATGCCTCAATCCGACCTCAGAAGGCGTCCCGAAGGCGGTTGGAAGGTGGGCGGTTGGTACAGAAGGCGGTGCGAAGGCGCCCGCCTGCGACGGTGGGGTCAATTTCATCGAGGGGTAATGCGTGATCAATTTCAATCGGATACTTCGGGACCGCTTAGCGACCTTGGCGCTGCTCGCGGTACCTCGGCTCAAGGTGGGTAGCCCACTCCGCAGCTTGGCGAACAGCGAGCGGAGGAGCTTCAGCGACTCTTCGACGCTGTCAATAGCGCTCTCGACGGACTGGTGTAGCCCGCCCGATGGGTGGGCGCCTCCGCTCAGGCCTGCTGGCGGCTTGAGGTCACCAGTGCCCACAAGTCGCCGGAGGGCGCACAGGCGTCGCACAAGAGTCGTTTGGCCGCGACCGATTTGGACCACCTCGATGTGGATTGTTGGTCATGAAGAAATCGCGGCCAGGAAGTCGCCTCCTCGTCCAAACCACCCTCGGCCACGTCGTTGTGAATACCGAAGGTGGACGGAAGGTGATCGGAAGGTGGAACCGACCGAACGATTTCGACCACCTCATTGGAGATCTATTGGATATGAGCACGTGTGGGCGGTTGCATGCCTCCATCTGGACGATGGCAGCGTGTCGGGGACCCGACCTTCGACCGAGTGGTTGCCAGAAACGCAGTGATTCGAACTCAGAGGACGCGTCCTCTGAAGAAAGGACGCAAGAGAGGACGCTCAAGCGCTTCCAGGATCGCCCTTCTCAAGGGAGATTCGAAGTGCATGGACAGTCACGCGGAATCAAGACACAAGTTTCTCCGCCGACCGCGCGAGCTTGGACGAGGCGGCTTCCGTATTGGGACGGCGCACGGAAGTCGTTCGGAAGTCGTTTGCCGGCGACGGAAGTCGTTCTGGAGTCGTTTTGGCTTGGGGCACCGGCTCCTCGAACTCAGGCGAGCGAGTGCCGGGCGGCCCGAAACCACCTCAGAAGTCGCTCAGAAGTCGTTTTGGAGTCGGCCTGTTGGTACAGAAGTCGGTGCGAAGGCGCCCGCCTGCGAGGTTAGAGCGAATCCAACAAAGGGGTGATGGCATGAACAGATTGGGTCGGATCCTTCGGAACTCCTCAGCCACATTGCCGCTACTCTTCCTGCCTCGACTCGCGACACCCAGCCCAAGCCCGCAGCCTGGCGAGCTGCAAGCAGAGCAACTTCAGCGGCTCGTCAACGCGATCAACAGCGACCTTCAAGGACTGGTGGCCGTCCTAGCGCACGCCGCGGTGGTCGCCGCCCACGTTGTGGCCGTCGCCGCCGTGCCGATGGCGCTGCTGTGGTTGGGCATCAAGGTCGGTGGCCCGCGCGTCCATCAGGCCATGCACCAAACCCGCCTGGTCACCATGCGGATCGTCCCGCCGGCCGAGGGCGTCTACGAGCCGACGCGCTGGGTCGCCCTCTTCAGGATGCTGTACGCGATCGCGCTGCCTTGGTGGAGGCGGGCGATCATTGGTCAGCCCTGGCTCACCTTTGAGCTGGAAGCCGTGGAAGGTCAGTTGACCGCCCGCTGCACCTTCCTCAAGGACCTCGAGACCTTGGTGACAAGGGCTGTCCAGAGAGCCTTGCCAGGTGCAGACATGGTGCCGGTCGAGGTCACGGCTCGCAGTGCGGGCCGGCAGGCTGCTCGAGTCCGCCTCCACCTATGGCGCGAAGACATTTACCCGCTCAGCGGATCCGCCTCTGACTCGTTCGCGGCCGCCGCTCAGGCACTCGCTCAGGCGGGCGACGGAATGATCCAGATCGCGATGGCGCCAGAGACCGGCTGGGAGAAGCGCGCTGGAAGGCGCCTGGACCAGCTCAGCGGTTTCGACAGACACGAAAGCTTCGTCTCGAAGCTGATCCGCCTGCCCATGGACCTCGTGTACGACTTCTGGTTCAGCTACCCCAAGCCGACCTCGACCCCCGCACCCGCCCGGCGCCGCGATCAGCCATTGCCGACTGGCAACAAAGCTGCGCGGGCCTGCTGGCGCGTGGAGGTCCGGCTGTGTTGTTGGGGACCGACGACGAAGGCTGCCATCCCGGGATTGAAGCCCATCGTCGCTGCCTTCTACGCTGCCGAAGGCGAGAACAGTCTTCGCCCAGAGATGGTGTGGTGGGCGCCGGCCTTCGACAAGGCGCTCGAGGGCCGCCTTGGCCCGGGCCGTTCCTCAATGGTGCTCTCGCCCGAGGAACTGCCACTGCTGTTCCATCTACCGCTGCCCGACGTTCCGATGGACTCGGCGCGCATACGGATCATGCCGCAGCACAGAGGAGACAACGGGATCGGCACATCGCTTTCCCACCTGGATGGCGTGATCAAAGTGCCGGTGAAGATCAGCCAGGAGGACCGGCGCGAGCACGTCCACATCCTCGGCCCGACCGGGGTCGGTAAGAGCACGATGCTGCTAAACCTCGCGCTGCAGGACATCGATGTCGGTGACGTCGGTGTCGGCGTCATCGATCCCAAAGGCGACCTGGTCCGCGACCTACTTGAGCGCATTCCGTCGAAGCATGCGGACCGAATCGTGCTCATCGATCCTTCGATTCGCGAGCGACCGATCGGGCTGAACGTCCTCGAGTGTCCCGACCCAGTTGAGCGCGAGCTCGTGACCGACGCCGTGGTCACGATCTTCCGCAAGAGCTTCGAGCGGTTCTGGGGGCCACGGACCGACGACGTGCTCCGCGCCGCGCTGCTCACGTTGCTCCGCCATCCAGGGACAACTCTCACCGAGGCCCCGCTGCTTCTCCTCGACAAGCGCGTGCGCTCAAGGCTGACGAAGAACCTCGGCGATCCAGTTGGCCTGAAGCCGTTCTGGCAGGAATACGACGCCCAGAGCGATGGCCAGCGACTGCAGATGGTCGGTCCGGTCCTAAACAAGCTGCGCACGTTCCTTCTCCGGTCGACGGTGCGAAACGTGCTCGGCCAGAGCCAATCGACCATCGACTTGCAACAGATCATCGATCGGCAAGGCATTCTCTTGGTTAACCTCGCCAAGGGCGAGCTGGGCGACGAAACTAGCCGCTTGCTGGGCGCTTTCGTGGTGTCACGGATCTGGCAGGCGGCGACGGCGCGATCGAGCCGCCCTGAGATATGGCGCCCGGACTTCAACCTCTACCTAGACGAGTTCCACGACTACCTGTACCTGCCGCAGTCGATCGACGAGATCCTGGCCCAGGCGCGCGGCTACAGGCTCAGCCTCACTCTTGCCAATCAGCACCTCGCGCAGCTGCACGAGTCGACTCGACAGGCGCTGACCGCCAACGCCCGCACGCGCGTCGTGTTCCAGCTAGGTCCTGATGATGCGCGCGTCGTGGCGCGGGACTTCGAGCCGATGACGGTCCATCAATTGCAATCGCTGGCCCGCTTCCAGATCGCCGTTCGCCTGAACATCGACGGTCATACGTCGCCTCCTTTCACTGGCTTGAGCTTGCCGGCGCCGGCAGCGCTTGGTGAAGGTCATGCCAACGAGTTGAAGTTCAAGAGCGTGCAGCGCTATGGCCGCCCGGTTGGCGAAGTCGAGGCGGAGATCGTCGCCCGACTCCAGAGCTTTGGGGCCAGCGGGCCCTTCAAGGAGATCGCATGAACGCTGCGCGCAACTATTCGCGCCTCCAATTCGGAGGGCCTTCGCGCATTACTTCGCGCCATGGCGCGAATGGGCATCGCAGTTCGAAGTTGGCGATTTCCTCCCCGGGACTATCTTCCACTCTCGAACTTCGAATAGATGACCAACCTCATTCCTCGGGCGCAGACTCACTCACTCCGCGGGACGTGGCCATCCTCATAGCGCTCGATTCGTACCGCTACCTGGACCGCAACCAAATCCAGACGCTCTTCTTCACCGGTCCGCGTAGCTGCCAGTACCGGCTTCGCTGGCTCGTCCACCACGGACTGATGCACACCTGGCGCGTGGTCATGCGACCAGGACGCTTGTGCCGTGCGTCGATCTTTCTCTTGTCGCGGCGGGGCGCGGCGGCGCTGGCGGAATGGATCGACGCCGAACCACTGTCGATCGTGCGCCGGGCGGAGCACGCGCTTGAGCGGCGGTTCCACCTGGTTCATCAGCTGGACGCCAATCAGTTCTTCGTCGACCTAGCTGGCGTAACTCATGGGTTGTCGGACTGCGGCCTGTACCACTGGGTCGGCGAACACGGCGTGGCGAATGCCTACGCCGAAGGCGATGAGCGAGGTCCGATCCCAGACGGCTGGGGCCGGCTCCTCACGCCGGACCGCGAGGTACTGATCCATCTCGAGTGGGATCGCGGCACTGAGCAACCGCGTCGCCTTCGAGCAAAGGTCGTCGGGTACGCGGCGTACTTCACCGATCGGCCGGGCGCTCGCGCCAACCAGGTCTTGTTCGTCGCGCCAACGGAGGAACGCGAGCGGCAGATCCTCAGCTTGATTCGCGATTACGTCGACGCTGACCGAGAGTGCTGCCGTTTCTGGACTACAACGACCGCCTTCATCGCGGCGTCGGGTCCGCTCGGCGAGGTGTGGGCCGGCGGCGGATCCCGCCGGGTCTGCATGAAGGCAATGGACGGACTGCCTCGCTCCGAACGTGACGTCGACGCGAGCATCGGCAAACCGCGGTGGTGGCTGCGACGGCCAGGTGGAGGTGCAGGCTCGTGAATTTCCGAGGGGTCTGCGTCGGACCCCCGAATTTCAAAGGAGTGTTGAAGTAATGAGTAGTCCAGCAGCAGTCAGAGACAGCCGCGTAGGTTTGGTCGTCGTCCTGTCACCTGACGCGGTCCGAATCGCCTGCGCCTCGAGGGGATGGAGTTTGTCCGAGCTCGCACGGCGAGCTCGCATCTCGCGTCCGACGTTGGCAGCCGCGTTGCGAGGCCAGCCGGTGCGAGCGCGGACCGCCTGGAAGTTGGCCCATGCGCTGGAACAACAGCCTTCAGCGCAACTATCGGCGCTGCTAGGAGCTGCGTGAGCGTGAGCGGTGATCTGGGTGAATGCGTTCGGACGCTGGTGCAGGCAATCTTCAGACTCGCCTTCTGCGACTACATCGGAATCGCGTACGGCCACGACGATCCTGGTCCCGACAAGTGGATCAAGCTCAAACCCGAGCTGCAAGCGGACGCGGCGACGTTTCTGACAAGCCTGTGGGGAGCTCACCTCGGAGACCTAGCGGGCCTGACCGCGACGACCGTCTTGAAGCAAGCACAGAGGAACCTCGTTCAGCGTCCCACAATGCTGCCGAAGCCAGAGAGAGCCACTGAGCCCATGCAGCTGATCGCCACGAGTGAGGAGCTGGGAAACCGCCTTCAAGAGGATGGTGCGGTTGCGGCTTGAACCACGAGGGGCCAAAGTCTGCCCCCTGCTACCTGGGTCGAACGATCGACCCTTACAGGCTCCTCAGACCGAGACGACGATGCGCTCGCCCGTCGTGCCTGTTGAGCTGTTTCTTTCGAATCCCAGCACTAGGCGCATGCCGCCGGCCTCCACCACTCGGGCAAGGGTCGAGAGACTCGGAACGTGCCTTCCGCACCCCGTCGGCGAGCGCGCGTCGACGGTCATCGTCGAGCGCGCTCCCAACGGGACTCGAGTCTGGCATATCCATGACCGGCATCCTAGCGCCTGTTCGGCACCCTCTTTGTCGAAGCCGGGTGCAGTGGCAGTCTTGGTATTGGGTGGGCGACTGATGAATGCCAAGGAGAGATACCGTGGGTGATGAAGAGCTCCCGCCAGTAGTCAGCCGTGGAGGCCTCGTCATCGCCCTCAAGCGTGACCAGGTCCTTCTTGCCTGCGCCGTTCGCGGCATGAGCCTGGAGGACTTACGCCTGGCTGCGGGTCTGTCGCGGCCCACGTTTCAGGCGGCCGTCCGCGGAAAGCGAGTGCGTCCGTTGACGCTTCTCAAGCTTGCGCAGGCGCTGAAGCGCCACCCAGTTCTGGATGAGGCGAGTCTGCTTCTGACCGGACGCGTGCCGGCCCGCAAGAGTCAGCAAGCCGAGGATGAGAGCATCGGCGGCTAGCGACCATGTAAGGACAAACCTTACATATGTTAGGTTTTACCTTACATGTCTCTCTTTGGGCGATCTCGAGTCCGGGACCGAATCCTGTTCGAGTTCTTTGCCAAGCCTGGCACCTCTGCGCATGTGCGCGAGATGGCTCGACGCGTGAAGGCGTCTGCCCCGACCGTCGGAGCCGAATTGGCAGAACTAGCGCGCCTTGGAGTTCTGCAGACCCACGCGGTCGGACGCTCGCTTGTCTACTCCATCAACGAGCGGTCTCCCCTGCTTGGGGAGATTCGAGCCTTGGTGCAGAAGACGATCGGCATCGAGGGACTTATCGCGAAGGCGTTTGAGGGATTAGCTGGCATGGATGCCGCCTACATCTTTGGGTCCTACGCGGCTGGCACCGATAGAGCCGGCAGCGATGTTGATCTTCTCGTGATTGGCCGACCCAACCGTGTAGCGCTGTCCGAAAAGCTCGCTCCGGTCGAGCGAACCATCGGCCGCGACGTGAACATCGTGACCAAGACAGAAGCGCAGGTGCGGGAGCGGCGTAGGGGCGGCGATCCGTTCTGGCGACAAGCCTTGGGCAAGCCGATGATCCATGTAGCCGGCCGCGAGATCGCCTTCTGAATAGGTCCGGCTCGCCCTCAAGAAGGACTCGATCGTGCGGTTGTATTCACATAATGTCGCCGTGTCGACGCTGACGGATTGGTTAGATCGAGCGGTTATGGCTCTGGTCGACCACGTCCCAGGGGCTGCGATCGCGGCACTGGCGATCGGCTTTTATCCTGGCCTCGGACTCCTCCTCCCACTTGCCTTCAAGTGGCCGGCAGCATGGCTCGTTGACGCGAACGTGATCGGAGTCTGCGGTGCAGCGGTGCTGAGCCTGGGCTGGTTCGCAGCGCAGGTTGAGGCCGCGAAGCGCCGACACCTAATTGAATGGACAACCGAATTTCGCCACCTGGATGCTGAGGAATTCGAGTGGCTTGTAGGCGAGATGTTCCGGCGCGAGGGTTGGAAAGTTGAGGAGACTGGCCGCCAGGGGATGCCAGATGGCAACATCGACCTTCGGCTCGATCGTCACGGTGAGCGCCGACTGGTGCAATGCAAACGGTGGACCGCCTGGGAGGTCAACGTGGATCAGATTCGAAGCTTTGCCGGCACGCTGCTGCGCGAAGGGCTACCCGGAAAGTCCGGCATTTTCGTCACGCTGTCAGAGTTCAACGACGCCGCCACAGCAGAAGCTGACAAAGCAGGCATCCAATGGATCGACGGCCGACACCTGGCGGAAAGGATCGATAACGTGCGGCGGCCAGAACCATGTCCTATTTGCGGCCAACCAATGCAGCTCGATCGCTCCCCGCACGGCTGGTGGCTGCGATGCGTCGCCGCAGGCTGTCGAGGCAAACGGGACCTCGGCGCTGAACCCGGTCGTGCCGTCGAGCTGCTGACGCAACCTCCGCCTCCGCGGTCCAAGACGGACCCGCGCAGCTGATCGGGCTTGCAGCCGGGCGGCTCAGCGTGCTACGACGCGCTAAGAGCCTCGCGGCGGCCCCGGCCTAAGCAACTGCTGCGCCGCTTCGAAGGTATCTAGGCCCGAAAGCGGCCGATTCCAGCTGGGAGCGCCGAGACCGAGGCCCTAGGATGCCCGCAGAGGCTCGATGGAACCATGGCTTAGTCCTGTGGGACCTGCCTGGGCGAAGGCGATCGCCGTCCTTACGCCAGCCATTGATTTTGCCTCCCGACGACTACATTCTTTTGGCATGAGCTCGGCAAAGATCACAGTTCGCGAGCGCATCGCGCCCGAGATAACCGCCTCGCTCTTCTCCAACTACCGCAGCTCCGCGGATGCGGTGATGGAGCTAATCGACAACGCCGTCGACTCTCGCCTTCCCAAGACCCAGCTGCAGGTTGAGATCACCGTCCATCCGCAGTCCCTTGTCGTGACCGCTGTTGGCGGCGAGGGTATGGGCGTTCGCGAAATCGAACGCAACTATCTGCGCTGGGGCGGTTCGCCGAAACGTGGCCGGCAGCTGCTAGGTCAATACGGTCAGGGCGGCAAGGCAGCTATCGGGCATCTCGGAAGGCGATTCACCGTTGAAGCCAGCCGTCCAGGCGATGCTGTGGCGTGGCGGTTTACCGACGATGACTATCGAGATCGATCGCGCCTGAAGACCTATGACCTTCTTGAAACCCCGAAGCGGACGCCGATCGAGGTCGGTTACGTGCGTATCCGCATCGATGGGATCGACAAGCGGATCGACGTGCGTCGACTCGCCCAGCGTCTGGCCGAGACGTATCGCCCGTTGCTCGAGCAGCAAGAGCTGCAGCTGACCCTCGACCGGCAGGAGATCAATCCCTCTCCCCTCTCGCTTGCGGTTCGGCGCGCGTTCGCAATCAATACAGGTGGCGCTCGCCTTCGCGGCTGGGTGGGCCTATCGGATCCACAGGCGCCCGCCGGCGGATGGGTTCCTGGGATGCGGTGCTACAGGCTCGGACGACTGATCGCCGACGGCGAGTTCTTTGGACATCCCGGTCCGGCGACGCTGCCCGCCATGGTCCGGTTGATGGGCGAGGTTGATGTACCGAACGTCGCACTGACGATGAACAAGACCGACTTCGACCGCGACGGGCAGGGGTGGGTTGCAGTCGAAGCCCGGATGCACAAGCTTCTGGCCTCCTGGGTGCGCCGGCTGGCGCGCGACGTGGAGGTTCCCCCGCCGAGCAGCGCGATCAAGGTTGCAGAGCAGGTGCGGCGGCTGCTGAGTCAGGCGCTGCGTCTGAGCGATAGGCAGGATCTCTTTGCCGGTTTCGCCCCAGCCCGACCTTCGTCGAAGCCGCGCGAGGCGCCTGAGCTGCCGCTTGAACCACAAGAGCCCAGTGCGACGGAGCGCGACCCGCGGACGGGACCGCCTTCACCGCCTGACACGCCACTTGAGGCACGAAAGCGTGGGTTCGGGATCATCGCCATCCGGCCGCTCGACCCGAGGGTGCGAAGCATGACCGTGCTCGAGGACGGAGTGCGAACCGTAGTCATCAACTCGCGGTACCCGCTGTTCCTCGAGCGCCGCGGCGATGTTTGGTATCAGCTAGAAACCGCGGCTCGCGAGATCTGCAAAGCGGCTGAGCCAACCAGCGTGGCCGAGTACGAGAAGAGGGTTAACGACATCGTGCTCACCGCGCTGCAGCTGCGCGCCAGCCGGCGCCGTCCGGCTGCCGGTCGCCAGCTTCGGTTAGTCCAAGGCTGAAGCCCACATCACATCAACCCCGAGCGTGTGCAGTTGCTACGTTTGGCTCTTGAAGGCTCCACGGACTGAGTCCAACTGCTCCATCGCATTTACGCGGTAGCGCCCGGCGCCGGCGTCCTCAAGTAGATGGTGATCGTCTCTGTCGATCCAAGGGGCAAGCCGCTCGCCGAGTTCGCGGACGAGGGCGTCACCGGCGGCAACACGCCCTTGCGGAAGCATGGCGCGAAGCCTGGCCCAATCGAAGGGGAATCCCTCGACCCTCTTGAACCAGCCAGGGCCGCGCCATCGCTGGCGGTCGAGCCACAGCCGGATTGGCCAAAGCTGCTCAACGAGCTTCATCTGGTCGTTAGCCGCTGGCAGGCGCGTCCACTTCCATAGATCCCAAACATCCTTCGGGTTCCGATTCTCGTAGCGGCGGTGCACGGACACCAGTTTCTCGGCGATCATCTCGACCGTCTCCAATCTGCGAATGGGCGGGCAGCTGCAACATCGTTCCGAGCAGTGGCTGGCGGTCTTTGCCGCCGGTGATGTCCAGGTCAAAACGACCAGGTCCCCGCTCCGATTGGAATTCACAATTGGCCTGCACGGTGCCCTGCGACGATTGCTCAAACTCGAACTCAAGCACACGAACTCCGTCGCTCGCGGCAGCATCCTCATCGACTAGGAGTCCAATCAGCTCGGCCTGGATGCCGTCGTTGTCATCGACCAGCGTTACGAAGTCCATATCCTCGGAGAAGCGTCCAGCAGATCCGAAGACGAGCTTTCGGAGCGCAGTTCCTCCCTTCAGAGCAACCGAGTTCCGCAGCTCGGCGTGCGCAAAGACGCGTTCCAGCAAAATGGTCAGAACAATCTCTTGCCGCGCGACAGCCACGTCGACGCGGTTCTCGCCCGCGTAGCGCCTGATTGCCGCTTCCGCGATCAACGAACCCCCGCCTCTGCACGAAGCAGCGCTTCTGGCACATTCACCACCAGACCCCATTTGGAATTCCAGTGGCCTTCGCGACCTCGCGCGCTGTCCAGCACTGCGCGATGTGACGACGGCCAGTTGGAACGCAACACAGCCGCGGCCGGCTCGGACCAGGTCCACCCGGCGCGTTCACATAGGAAACCCAACCGCTTCTGCAGCCTCACGCTCCGGCGATGTGCGCAGAGCTCGGCGACGGCGACGTGGTCGACTTTCGGATCCTTTGCCGCGCGGGCCAGCAGCCGAATGAGCTCCGAATAGCTTCCGATGATGTCGACCTTGGCGACTGCATCGACCACGGTCCGATTTCGATCCGAGAACGGGAGGACGACGTCGCGCCAGCGGGTGGCGGCAACGCCTTCGTTGAACGTCGAGGCATCGACGGCCACCGTGCGGATGGCGGTTCCCTCGTCCCCGACAGTGCGGACCCGATCCCCCCCCGGGATGCCGATGGTCACCACTCCGTAGGTTTCAGGGTGCCAGCCGTAGTGACCGGCGGCCGTGTCAAAACCAACAAAGAATCGAGCACCCCTCTTCGCGATGCCGGCGAGGACGACCGCGACATCAGGCGCGCTCTCACCCATCCATGCCAGGGGTTGAACGGCGTAGAGGCCTCGGCCCACCCGTTTCAGGAAACCTGCATCGCGCAGGCGACGGACCAACTGGGTCCCAGCCTGCGGGGACACCCCTGAGCCGAGTCGCTCTCGGACGTCATTGATCGATACGACCCGAGTTCCGTCCGCCTCCCACCGCTCGAGAAGGGAGAGGGCTTTCGGGCCGAGCGCTCTTGCGATGTTCATATTATGGCACTTTAGCTACGAATTACATAGCTATGGAGGTCTAGCTTGAACAACTGAGGCGAAACTGCCGTGCCGGATCAGGTCGCGACATGTCGAAGCGGATCCCAAGGCTTGCGCTCTCCGCCTTACCCAACAGATAATGTTGGGTATGGCCAAGGTTAGAGAGGTTGAACCGATAGCAACAGAAGTGCACCGGCGGCTTGAGGGCCTAATAGCGATACTCGGGAACAACAGGGTTGCCTCGCTTCTGGACGTCAGCCGCTCTCAACCAGTGCGGTGGCGACGGGGAGACGAGGGTCTAAGCCCTGAGTCCCAGGGATTAGTGGTGGACCTGGACTATGTCGTGACCAAGTTCCGGCAGGTGTATGCGGATCCGGAGGTGCTTTGGATCTGGTTGAACTCGCAGAACCCAATTCTGGGTGCTCGCCCGATTGATGCGATCATGCAACGAGGTCCTTCGGTTGTTTTGCCCGCGATTGATTCGCTGTCCCAGTCCGCCTTCGTCTGACACTTGCGGGTTTACCGCGTCCTACCGTATCTGCCGTCTGCTCGGGAGGGTGAAGCCGGTCACCCTTTGTATGTCCATAAGCAGCAAGGTGCTGGCCGTTTGGACAATCCCGATGCCTACCTCGTTAGGTATGTCGCTGATGCTGGTTTAGCGGCGGTAGCCGAGGCGTTTGGGCAATTCGAGCTCTGGACTCCGGCTTTACTCCAAGGGCCGCCGGCTCTCCCCGGCAGTCGCATGGTCCTCGCCGAGCTTGAGCTCGGTGATCGGGTACGAATCCTTGATCTTGACGACGCTAACAACCTGGTTACCTGGTCGCTCCGTCCGTCACGAGTCATAACGCGAGACCGTGCAGTTACGCAGGCGTGGGCTCGAAACATCTTTAACGCGGGCCAATATGACGGTGCCCGATGGTGGTCGTATTACAACCCGGACTGGGCAAGCATCGGCGTTTGGGGCGGGTCGGATTTGCAGACATTGCACATTCACGAGCTGGAGCCGCTGCGCGGCATCTACGAAGAAGCCCGACTTACCCTGATGCGAGGTTGGGTCGGGTTATGACAAAGTCGAGATCAATTCGCTGACTGTCCGCTGGCCTCGGGCTCACGTGACCTAGAACGGACCGCACGGAAGCCTCAGCCTTTGGGCATCTCAAGAGTCGAGCCGTTTTAGCGAGCTTCTCGGGAGCGCCTGTCAGCCAAGTCCTGTAGTAATTGCTCGAGGTCGGCCACTTTCAAATCGTTCTCTGCCAGAAACTGTGAGGGGGCGGCTCGTGCGGCCTTTGAAGGCGCTAGCCCAACGGACGAAGCCTCGACTGCACGCACTATTGCGAGGGCGGCGTTGGACGAGTCGGTCCAACCCTTGTTGCGAAACTCAGTCAGCAGGAGTCGCATAGCCGCCTGGCTGCTTGCCCCGAGTAAACCGATCGACAGAGCACCCGCCAGCCTCATGTGTCGGGAAGCCTGAGAGCGTTGGGGTGCCATTAGGGGACCAACGCACCGGTCGCTCGGTCGATCTTGCCAAGCGCAACGAAAAGCCGGGCGCAGTCGCTGCCATCCCAAACGCTTCCCACTGCTCTCGGGTTGCCTGTAGCTCTGAGCGCGATTATTCCCCTGCGCAAGTGACGGCGGACCGCGCTGCTCACGGCGTCACAGTGCTGAATCACAAAGAGTTGTGCTGGCTGCTGAAGCATCCGATCGAGCTGATCCCCATTTCGACCCATCATTGCAAGAGTCAGCGCTCCCCGCTTGGCCGGACCCTTGAATATGAAACTGGTCGGAACTCGGTGGGACCCTAGGAGTACTCGATCGGACATCAGGTCATCAGCCTCTCCGCCCCAGTCTGCTCCCACGTACGGCTCGCCGATGATCTCGGCGACAAGACGTTTGACTTCTCGTTCAGCCAGCTTAAGAGGTCGGGAGATCGCAACTACTGCCGAGGCAGGCACGTCAGCAGCCGCCGAAAATGAGTCGATCTCGTTGATGACTATTAGCTCAGGGCGATCGCTTGCGACCTGCACCCCGTTTAGGGCTCTAGCTACCTCTTCGACCACGTCTTCCGAACTGATCCCATTGGCATCTAAGAAGCGACGGGGAATCGAGGCGGTCATATGCCGCGCAAAAGGACCGCCACCCTCGGCCATCTGCGTGGCGATGTCAAGGGCGGCGCCAGCCTCGTCACTCCAGCGGCGCGACTTGAAGGCATCCAAGACCAGCCTCATTGCACGCTGAGGGGTGATCTGCTTCGTTAGTTAGCCTTTACAAGAGCTCGTCGTAGGCCGAGCACTTCAGCGAGCCTTGCCGTCCGATAGACCTTGCCGGCTGCTTCTCGGCGCACAAAGTGAACTAGGTTCAGTTCACCCAAACGCTCGAGCTTGCGAGAAACAGAGGCTGGGCTCGCCCCCTTGACGCCTCGTTCCTGTAAGGCCTTCAAGATCTCGCCTTGACTGCGGCTGCCATCAATAAGTAGGAATACTTCAGCTAGGGCACGATCCGAAACCATGTCTTTCAAGATGTCCGCCTTCAGCTGGTTGGAATTGACTCGGACAAGAGCGTCGACCATCTCGCGAACGTCTTCGACCTCGTCCTTAATCTGCGCGACTTCATTAAAGAGATCGTGAGTCTCAGGCACGCATGGATTCCTTGTGCGTTTTAGGGCCCTTCTTGCCGGCGCGATGAATCGCCACGCGGACGGTGCCGACTGGTTTGTTCAAGAGCGCGGCGATTGCAACCGAATCTAAGCCTCCCGAAGCAAGCACGAGTTCTGTCCTCTTTACGCCGGATTGCCCAGCGACCCTAGATTCCCGCTCATCGATCATCAGGGCCAAGATCGCCAGCAGTATCTGGCGGCTGTCTGGTGTTGCTTCCTTACGAGTCTGGTTACTGCTCATTGTTGCTCCATGTTCTAAACGAGATCGGTTCGTCGGTAGCGGACATTGGGACCAGACCCCAACTGCGCGATAACACGCTGGGCAGCCAGTCCTGCCAACCGTCGCTGGATGGTGCGTTTGGACTGCCCTGTGGCGCCTGCGACCTTCTCCTGGAGAGCGCCCGCCTCAACTTCCTGGTCCGAGGTGAACTCCAAAATTGCCGCGCTGACCGGGTCCGAAAGGATTTCAGAGCGGGCCTGCTCTATCTGCTCGCGGTACACCAGATTAAGGATGGCGATGATCGTGTCGAGCTTTGCCTCGATCAGCCCATTTGAGTGGTCGCCAACCAAGCGCTAGCTCTCCCCAGCTCCGTCAGTCTTGTGTCCAGACTGCTTGGCCTTCTTGGGCGCGGCCACCATGCCAAAATCCGAGGGCCTCGCGAGATGACGTACCTTGCCGCCTGAGAGCTCGCGCGCCAGCCCGGTTCGTCGCCACCCCTGCCAGAGCGAGGATATCGTCGGTTGGCTCAGCCCGCTGCCTTCAGCCACCTCTCGCTGAGTCCTAGTGCCGTCGGTAAGCTCATATGCCACGAGATGCTTCTCGTCCGATAAAACCTTGCGCCAAACCGTGATCAGCGCCTCCTGATTCGCGAACTTCGTCCAGGCGACCAGCTCTTCAACGAGCTCGACCATCCGATCGTCACCGTTCATTCGACCGCCTCGTCTGTGACCTTGGTCGTTGACCCTTTGCCTGGCATCAAGAGGCCGAGATCCGACAGGGACGCAAGGTGTTTGGCCCGGCCGGGGTGGCCAGCCGCTTCGACGCAGACACCAGTCGCTAGCCACTCCGTCCACCATCGAGATACCGTGCCGGCGCCGGTTCCAGCGGCCTCAGCCACCTGTCGCGTTGTTTTGGAACCATCGCTGTGCTCGTACACGAGCTTCTGTTTGTCGGACTTAAGGAGCTCCTGAAGGGTTGGTCGCAGACTCTGGAGGCCGAGCAAGCGAAGCCAAGACGTCTGCGCCCGAAGCTCCGCCATCATCTCGTCGTTCGTCGCCATGGAAAATCCCCCGAACCAATGAACTGCCGAAGCCTGGCGGGCAGTGAGATTTTACAGGATTGAGTCCATCAACTGCAGCGCGCCAACATCTACGGGTTCCAGTTTGGCGCGCTGGCCAGCGTACGTTGTGGAAAAACGAACATTCGTGCGTGAATGATTGTGGATAAGCTAGGGATTGGTTCCGATCCGTTAGCTGCATTCGGGGGCGGCGGCATGCCTGGAATCCGCCCTTCAAACGGTGGCGCCCTCAAAAGGGAGAACGTTGGTCGAAGTCGCGGCCTAGGTCGTTCTTGTCCAGGTGCACGTAGCGCATGACCATCGAGTAGGTCGTGTGGCCGAGGATCCGGCGAAGGCGTTCCATCTCCCCTCCCCGCCTCAGGTACTCGGTCGCGAAGGTGTGCCGGAACTTGTGGGCATGGAGCGGGAAGCCGAGCCGTCGTCGCAGGCGCTGCAGCAGGTCGCAGGCCGCCAGGATTGACACCGGTCGGCCTGACACGAGCAGTAGTAGGTTGGGTGCATCGACGTCTGGCCGGTTCTTGTTGATGTAGCGGATGATCTCGCGGCGAAGGCGTTGCGACACCGGCACCCGGCGAAACTTGGCTCCCTTCCCCCGCTTGATCTTCAGGAACATCATCGCGTCATCGTCGTCTTCAACGTCCTCGAGCAGCAGGTTGCAGAGCTCGCCGACCCGGATCCCGGTGCCGAGCAGAATCTTGACCGCCAGCTGCGGCCAGCCGACCTTGGCCGTGTCGAAGATCGCCGCCACCTGCTCCGCCGTATAGGTCGACATCTCCTTCAGCGCCACCTTGGGCGGGCGCATGCGGAGCACGCGCGGGTCGACCGGGTACTCCTCCCGAGCGCACCAGTTGGCAAAACTCTTGATGACCTGGAAGAAGCCGTGGATGGTGTTGTCGGAGAGGCCGCGCTCCTGCTGCTCAGCGAGGAAGCGCTTGAGCTCGAAGGCGTTCAGCTCCTCGAGGTTCTCCACTCCGCCGGAGCGGCGATACCAGTCCATCTTCTGCTGGTACCAGTCGATCGTCCGCTGGCTGCGGCCCATCACCTTCAGCTCGAGCAGCCACTCACGGAGCAGCGCGCGGACCGGATGGAGGCCGCGCAGGGGTTGGACTCGGACCCCTAGCGCGACAGGCGCAGCAAGAGCAGCAGCACCAGCGGCGCGGAGAGGCGCGACCTTGGGCGGCCGGCCAGGACTGCGCCGAAACCCGCCCAGAGGACTATTTACGGTTTGCGATTTCCATAACGGTTTCTGGAGGTTTTCCACAGATTTCGCTCCCTCTCGTCGGCTGGACTACAGGTGCCCAAAGACGACGAAAACCGGCCCTCAGGGCCGGCTTCCTGAATTCAATCTACGAGGAGGGTCCCCTCTCAGAAAGACTGGCGGAGAGGGAGAGATTCGAACTCTCGATGGGCCAGTGACCCATAACGGTTTTCGAGACCGCCGCCTTCAACCACTCGGCCACCTCTCCAGAGCAGCAGCTCAATGGCGGTCCCGACCGGATTCGAACCGGCGCTCTCGGCCTTGACAGGGCCGCGTGTTTGGCCAGGCTACACCACGGGACCGGCAGCGGCTAAGTCTACCAACGGCCCGAATTCGAACCCCGCCGCCGGCGCCAATTCGGGCCACACCGCGAACTGGAGAGGGAGTTCGAGACCCCAAACCTATAATTCCCTCCGGCGTGAGCGACTTCGACCGCCCCACTTCAGGCTCCCCGGACGAGCTGCGAAGGCGGTTCCAGATCCTCGAGCGGGTGGCGATCTTCTTCACCCTCCCGGACAACGTCCTGCACGCCCTGGCGCGCCGGCTCGCGCCGGCGTCGGCGGCCAGAGGCTCCATCATCGTCCACCAGGGCGACCCCGGCGACACGATGTTCATCGTCGAGTCGGGGCGCTGCGAGGTCTACGTCGAGGAGTCGCCCGGCCACACCATAACCATCGCCCTGATGGGCCCCGACGACTTCTTCGGCGAGATGGCGCTGATCTCCGAGGAAACCCGGACCGCCAGCGTCCGGGCGCTCGAGGACTGCCGGCTGCTCACCCTCGATCGCAAGACGCTCTACGAGACCGTGCCCGCGGAGTCCGACGCCCTGATCGAGCTGACCAAGCTGGTCGAGCAGCGCAAGGACACTCTCCCCAACCTGATCGCCCGGGCGCGCATGGTCGCGCCGGAGCAAGCCGCGTCGACCGTGGCCATCTACTCGCCCAAGGGCGGCTCCGGGCGCACCACCATCGCCGTCAACCTCGCTGCTTCCCTCGCCAAGCGATTCCCGGGCGAGGTCCTGCTCGTCGACCTGGCGCTGCCCTACAACCACGCCGCCCTGATCTCCTACCTGACGCCGACCGGCTGTCTGGCCGCCGCCAGCCAGGTGCCGCCGCAGAACTTCGAGGAGGCGGTCCTGGGCGCCATCCTTCACCACCCGGGCGGCATGATGCTGCTTCCCGGCGTCCTCCGGGCGGAGCAGGCCGACCTGATCACCGTCGACCTGGTCAACCGCGCCATGGGCATCCTGGTGAACGCCTTCCGCTACATCGTGTTCGACCTGGGCGTGGCTTTCACCGACATCGTGATCAGCGTCCTCGATCACTCCCAGCGCGTGCTCGTGCTGGTGACCCCGGAGCTCTCGTCCCTGAAAGACGTCGGCGAGCTCCTGAACATCTTCACCAACGTCCTCAACATCGTCCCCGGGCGCGTCATCCTCGCCCTCAACAACAAGGTCCCCAAGTCGGTCGTGAGCAAGGAGGACGTGGTCCGCACCCTCAAGCAGGAGCTCGCGGTCGAGATCGACTTCGACGGCACCAAGCCGGACGAGGCGGCGGTCAAGGGCGAGATCCTGGTCCTGACCGACCCCAAGAGCGCGCTCGCCCGGGGCGCCGAGCAGCTGGCCCAGATCATCGCCGGGTCGACCGCCGGCGAGGCCAAAGGCGAAAAGAAGGGGTTCAAGCTCGGCCGGCGTTAGATGTTGGTAGGATCTACACCGTGATCGAACAAGCTGTCGTCTCCCTAACCCCCGAAGCCCAGTCGCGCCTCAAGGAACTGCTCGCCAAGGAAGACAACCCGAGCCTGGCGCTCCGCGTCTTCGTCAGCGGCGGCGGATGCTCAGGGATGCAGTACGGCATGGCGTTCGACGACCAGCGTCGCGCCGACGACGTGATTGTGGACAACGAGGGCGTCCAGATCGTCGTCGACGACTTCAGCGTCTCCTATATCCGCGGCTCCGAGATCGACTACGTGGACAGCCTCATGGGCGCCGGATTCACGGTCCACAACCCGAACGCCGTGCATTCGTGCTCCTGCGGCCACTCGTTCGACACTGGCGATGACGCAAGCGGCGCGCAAGCTTGCGGCTGCGGCCACTAGCCGACGACTTAGAGAGCTCGTCCTACTGAGCCTGGGCGTCGTCACGCCCCTGGGCATCCTCGCGGTCAACGCGTCCGCTTTCGTCATGGTCCACCTGACCGAGTTCCGGTTCGGCATCGCCGCCTGCGCGGTGCTCAGCGGCCTGGTCCTCAACGGACTTACGGCATGGTGGCTGCTGCGCATGGTGAGCCGCAGCGCACCGCCGCTGTACCGCGACTACCGCATGTGGGCGATTGCCGGGGCCACGGTGATCGTCCTGGTCACGGCCGCGGCCGGCGGGTACCTGACCTACCTCGGCCTGCGTGATCCCCGCCGCCTGCCGGACGCGCTGTCGGTGGTCGTCGCCGGCTTCATGATCCTGCTGCCGATCGCCGTGTCGATCGCCGCACGCCGGATCGCCGGCATCGGCGGGATCATCCCCGTCGAGGAACCGGCCGGAAAAGAAAGGAGCCCCCGCCGGAGGGCTCCTTCTCTGGGTCGAAGAACCTAGGCGGGGCGTCCCCACCGGCGCTTCGCGCCGACCTCCCCAGCAAGTGGGGAGGTACACAAACTCCTTACATCATGTCGGGCGACATGCCGCCCGGCATTCCGCCGCCACCCCTCTTCTCCTCGGGCACCTCGGTGACCATGGCCTCGGTCGTGAGCACCATGGCTGCGATCGACGCGGCGTTCTGCAGCGCCGACCGGGTGACCTTGGCGGGGTCGACGATACCCGCCTCGAACATGTTGGTGAACTTGTCGTTCAGGGCGTCGTAGCCCTCGCCCGGCTTGCTCTTGCGGATCTGCTCGACGATGACCGAGCCTTCCTTGCCGGCGTTGGAGGCGATCTGCTTGACCGGCTCCTCGAGAGACTTGCGGACGATCGCGACGCCGGTCGCCTGGTCGTCCTTCAGCCCGAGCCCGCCGTCCAGCTTCTTCTGCGCGTTCAGCAGCACGGTGCCGCCGCCCGCGACGATGCCCTCTTCCACCGCCGCCTTGGTCGCGCTGAGCGCGTCCTCGATGCGGTGCTTCTTTTCCTTCTGCTCGACCTCGGTCGCGGCTCCGACCTTGATCACCGCCACGCCGCCGGCCAGCTTGGCCAGCCGCTCCTGCAGCTTCTCCTTGTCGAAGTCGGATGTCGTCTCCTCGATCTGGGCCTTGATCGCCTTGATTCGGCCCTGGATCGCGGCCATCCGCTTGGCGTCGTTCTCGACGTCGACCACGATCGTGGTGTCGTCCTTGTTGACCGTGACCTTGCGGGCCTTGCCGAGCTGCTCGAGCTTGGTCTGGTCGAGCTTCAGGCCGAGGTCCTCGGAGATCACGGTGCCGCCTGTCAGGATGGCCATGTCCTCGAGCATCGCCTTGCGGCGGTCGCCGAAGCCTGGGGCCTTGACCGCGACGGCGGTGAAGGTGCCGCGGATCTTGTTGACGATCAGCGTGGCGAGGGCCTCGCCCTCGACGTCCTCGGCCACGAGCAGCAGAGGCTTGCCCTGCTGGACCACGCGCTCCAGCACGGGGAGCAGGTCCTGGATGGCCGAGACCTTGCGGTCGGTGATGAGCACGAACGGCTCGTCCAGCACCGCCTCCATGCGGTCGGTGTTGGTGACCATGTACGCCGCGATATAACCGCGATCGAACTGCATGCCCTCGACGAACTCGAGCTCGGTCGCCATCTGCTGGTTGTCTTCGACGGTGATGACACCGTCCTTGCCAACCTTGTGCATCGCCTCGGCGATGAGCTTGCCGATCTCCTCCGACTGGCTCGAGATCGACGCCACGTGGGCGACGTCGTCGTCGTCCTTGACCGGCACAGCGAGGTTCTTGATCTCGGCGACGACAGCCTCGACCGCCTTCTCGATGCCGATCTTGAGCAGCATCGGGTTGGCGCCCGCCGCAACGTTGCGGAAGCCTTCGTTGATCATGGTCTGGGCCAGGATCGTCGCCGTGGTGGTGCCGTCACCGGCCACGTCGTTCGTCTTGGTCGCCACCTCGCGCAGAAGCTGCGCGCCGGTGTTCTCCATCGCGTCCTTGAGCTCGATCTCGCGGACGATCGTCACGCCGTCGTTGGTGACGGTCGGCGCGCCGAACTTCTTCTCGAGCACAACGTTGCGGCCCTTGGGGCCGAGCGTGATGCGCACGGCCTGGGCAACGGTGTCGATGCCCTTCTTGAGGTGCTGTCGCGCCTCAACGTCGAATGTGACTGTTTTCGCCATATGCGTTCCCCCTCTTCTACTTCTTGGTCTTGCCGTTCGAGCCGACGACGGCGAGGACGTCCTTCTCGGAGACGATCAGGTACTCGATCTCGTCCAGCTTGAATTCGTTACCCGCGTACTTCGCGTAGAGCACCTTGTCGCCGACTTTGAGCTCCATCGGCACCTTGGTGCCGTTGTCCAGGATCCTTCCGGTCCCCACTGCCTCGACGATGCCCTCCTGCGGCTTTTCCTTGGCGGTGTCCGGAAGCACGATCCCGCTCTTGGTCTTCTCCTCACGCTCGACAGGCTTGACCACTACGCGGTCGCCCAACGGTCTCAGGTTCATGTGCAGCCCTCCTCAGCTGATGTGATTTAGCACTCCCCACGCCGGAGCGCTTAGCACTCCGGTAGGTCGACTGCTAATTGTAGTACCTCGCCGGGGCCGGCCGCTAAGCGTCCTCCGGTGGGGCCTCCGGAGGCGCCGCCTCCGCCTCTTTGATCAGCCTACGGGCGGTTGCGGCCTGCCCGTCGGGGACCATGACCCGGGCCGCGGTCAGATCGATGCCCACCCCGTACGCGTTGTCGCCGAACACCTCGACCTGGAGGCCGTCGGCCTCCAGGGACGCGGCCACGATCTCGGCCTGGATCCGCTCGCCCTCATAGATGACAGTCCAGCCCCGAACGCTCACGGGTTCCAGCCTAGCGAGGGGTCGACGTCGGTGTTCATCAGGGCGCCCTCCCCGCCCGGCGCTCTGCGAGCGCCGACCTCCCCGGCGAGCGGGGAGGTGAAGAAGCCGGCCGCCGCGATCATGGCCGCGTTGTCCGTGCAGAGCTCCATGGGCGGCATCGTCAGCCGGGCGCGACTCCCCACCACCTCGGCGGCGCGCCGGCGGAGCAGCGAGTTGGCGGCCACGCCGCCCGCCACGACCACCTCAGCGGCCCTGGACTCGGCCAGGGCCCGGTCCAGCTTCTCCAGCAATGACTCGACGACCGACTGCTCGAACGCCGCGGCCAGGTCGGCCCGGTCCTGGTCCGTGATCGAGTCGCCGAGGTCCCGGAGCCGGTAGAGAAGGGCGGTCTTCAGCCCGCTGAAGCTGTACTCGAGGCCGGGCAGCGAGGGCCTCGGCAGCGGCCGGCGTGACGGATCGCCCTGGCGGGCCAGCCGGTCCAGCGCAGGACCGCCCGGAAATCCCAGGCCCAGCATTCGCGCCGCCTTGTCGAAGGCCTCCCCCGCCGCGTCGTCGCGCGTCCGGCCGATCACCTCGAAGCGGCCGTGCTCGGGCATCCGCACGAGGTCCGAGTGGGCGCCGCTCACGACCAGGCCGAGCAGGGGCGGCTCGAGGTCCGGCCGGCTCAGCATCGCGGCGTAGATGTGGCCCCAGAGGTGGTTGACCCCGGTGACCGGCTTCGACCACGCCGCCGCCAGGCCCTCGGCCAGGCCGACCCCGACGAGCAGGCAGCCGACCAGCCCCGGGCCGCGGGTCACCGCCAGCATGTCGATGTCGGCGGGTGTGACGGCCGCCGTCTCCATCGCCATGTCCAGCAGGTCGGGCAGTCTCTCGAGGTGGTCGCGCGCCGCCAGCTCCGGCACGACGCCGCCGAAGGCGCTGTGCAGGTCGACCTGGGAGTGGATGACGTTGGCCAGGACCTGGCGTCCGTTCTTGACCACGGCGATCGACGTCTCGTCGCACGAGGTCTCGACGCCGAGGGTGAGGGTGACTTACTCCCCCCTGGTCAAGAGGTCGCGGCGAAGGCCACGGACCTCGGAGTCGATCCGCTCGAGGTTGGCCTCATAAGCCTTGCGGAAGCGCGGGGAATGGATCGAGTCCGACCACATCACGATCGCGTCCTCGCCGTTGTCCGTGTAGTAGCCCTTGCGACGACCGATGACCTTGAACCCGAAGCCCTCGTACATCTTCATCGCGTTGTCGTTCGTGGTCCGGACCTCGAGCGTGACCCACTTGGCGCCCATGTCGTAGGCCGCCTGCACGAGCCCGGCGAAGACGATGCGGCCGTACCCGCGGTGCTGCAGGTCGTGGCGCACGCCGATCGTGGTCACGTGAGCCTCGTCGTACATCCGCCACATGCCGCCGTAGCCGATGATCGACGGGTCGAAGTCGGGCACCCGGAAACCCAGAGGACGCTCGACAGGGCCCTCGGTGCGCAGGACCACGTAGTGCGCGCTCGCGCGCGAGGCGAGCTCGCGGTAGTAGGCGTTGCGCGGCCATGGCGTGGCGAAGATCTGGCGCTCGATCTCCTGGACGGTGTTGACGTCGGCCTCGCGCATCAGCTCCAGCGAGAGCTGCTGTCTGATCTGGACCATCAGCGTCGAGCCGCGAGGATGGAGAACGAGTTCATGTATTCGATCTGCAGACTACGATACGGCACTTCGGGTGCAGTCTCGAGCAGGATCGCCGCCGCCTCGCCGAAAGTCCGGAGCTGATGCTCCGGCACGAAACGCAGGCCCGCGGCGACCATCGACCGCTCGGTCGACGGCTGCAGCCAGCCCACGACCGCGTGGTCTTTGGGCAGGTCGGCCGGCTCGGCCTGTCCGGGCGCTCGGCCCGGCGCCAGGCAGTAGACCCGACCGCGACCCGCCTCGGCCACCGCGAGCACGTCCTCGTCGCTGCGCGCGGCCTGGATGCCCAGGGTCGGCAGGGGGACGATCGGGATCCGCAGGCCGATGGCCAGGCCCAGCCCGAACGACACGCCGACACGGAGACCGGTGAACGAGCCGGGCCCCGTCGCCACCGCCACCCGGGTCAGCCGGCCGCCCGCCGCCATGTCACGCATGACGTCGCGCATGCCTTCGGTGCGCGCGGGCAGCCGCATCTCGGCACGCACGTCTCCCGTCGGTTCGAGCAGCGCCAGCGCGCAGATCGCGGACGACGTGTCAACGACGAAGGTCACTGGTCGTCCTGATCCGGCGGCGGTCGCCGCCGAGGTGCTCGATCTCGATCTCCGCCGCTCCATCGACCTGCACGCGGTCTCCCCACTCGACGACGACGGCGCCGCGGTCGGCGAGCTCATCCAGGCCGAGGTCCCGCAGCTCGGCGCCGCTCTCCACCCGGTAGAGGTCGACGTGCGCCAACTGCACTCGCCCCTGATAGACCCGCACCAGCTGAAAGGTCGGGCTGGCGACGTCCGCCGTCGAGCCGGCGCCCTGGGCCACGCCGCGGACGAAGGTCGTCTTACCCGCCCCGAGCTCCCCCTTCAGGAGCACGATGTCGCCCCGACGCAGACGCTCGCCGAGAAGCATCCCGAGACGCTCGGTCTCGGCCGGTGAGCTGGTGACGTCCTCAGCCAAAGTGGTCGTAGCCGGTGCTGCGCAGCGTGGCGCCCACCACCCTCACGCTCTCGTCCTGGGACATCTCGCCGACGATATGGAGCCCCGCCTCCGCGATCACTTCCCTCGGGCCGGTGCAGACGAGCTCCACCTCTTCCCCGCTCGTCAGGGCGTCCTGGACCGAGGCGCCGGCTGCGCGGGGCACTGCCGCGGCCTCGAGCACGCTGCCAACCCCGGCCATCGCCGCGAACTTCTCCATCTCCCGCACCAGGCCGTCCGAGATGTCGCCGCAGCACAGGCCCAGCGCGTTCAGGCGCCGGCCCTCGTCGATCCTCGGCTCGAGCCGTAGGGCGCGCCGGTCGCGAAGCGCCACCGCGGACGCGCCCAGCGGCCCGGTCACCGCCACCGACCAGCCGGCCCGCGCCTGGGCGCGGGCGAGCGGCATCTTTTCGGTGCGTCCGACGACGGTCAGCGACAGGACAGCCGGACCTTCGATCGAGCTCATGTCACCGCCCACGAGCTGCAGGTGGTGGCGGCCCGCGAGCGCCTGCATCCCCGCGTAGAGGCCGGTCAGGTGCTCCACCTCCCAGTGCCTCGGCATGGCTAGGGAGGAGAGGGCCCACGCCGGCTCCGCGCCTTTGGCGGCAAGGTCGCCGAGGGCGAGGGCAAGCGAGCGCCAGCCGGCGTCGCCGGCGGACATCCATCCGAGGTCGAAGTGCACGCCCTCGACGAACATGTCGGTGCTGGCGACGACAAAGCCGGTGGCGTCGGCGATCACCGCGGCATCGTCGCCGGCTGCGCCGGCGGCGAGGTAAGGCTTGATGCGCTCGAGCAGCCCGAGCTCGCCCTGGCCCTGAACAGTCACGAGGTCAATATGGCACGGAGCCTGCGCGTGGCCTGCTCGGGGTCGGGCGCATCGGCCACCGCCCGAATCACGCAGGCGCGCCGCACTCCGGCGGCGATCAACCGGCCGATGTTCGACTCGTCGATGCCGCCGATGGCGAAGACGGGAATCTTTACCGCCGCGGACATGGCCGCGACCCCTGCCGGCCCGATCACCTCTTTGTGCGGCTTCAGCGGCGTCGCGAACGCCGGCCCGCACCCGACGTAGTCGGCGCCTGCCTGCACCGCGTCCGGCGTCGACGCCGAGACGCCGATCAAGAGGCGATCGCCGGCGACCCGGCGGGCCGCCTCGACGCTCAGGTCGTCGGGGCCGAGGTGCACGCCGCCGGCGCCCGCCAGCAGCGCGATGTCGACGTGGTCGTTGACGACGAACAGCGCCCCGCCGACGACCTCCCGCACCCTCCGGGCCAGCTCGAGGAGCTCCCCGCGCGGCATCGACTTGTGCCGCAGCTGGACGATGTCGGCGCCGCCTCGCACGGCCGCGCTTGCGACCTCGAGGACGCGCTCGGCCGGCGCGTCGGGCGTGATCACGTAAAGGCGGGCGGCGGCGAGCCGGCCTGTCAGCTGAGGATCTGGCGCAGCTTCTCTCGGAACGCCGTGGGGGCCCTATCGCACTCGCAGGAGTGCTTGACCAGGCGCTTGAGGTGGGCCTGGAACTCGTAATGCTCCATGCAGTCGGGGCAGCCCTCCAGGTGGAGCTGGATCTCCAGCGCCTCGGTATTGGTCAGCTCACGGTCGACGTAGCTGTCGAGCTTGTCCGCGCACTCTTCACATCTCATTGTTGTGTCACCTGGCTTTGGCCGCTGGGCCGCACGATACCCGATTCGACGGCGTACTCATAGAGGGATTTTTGAAGCTGCTGACGGGCCCGATGAAGCCGGGACATGACCGTCCCGATGGGCACCCCCAGGGTCTGGGCCGCGTCCTTGTAGGAGAAGCCCTCCACGTCGACCAGCAGGACGACCTCGCGATGCAGTGGAGGCAGCTTGTCCACGGCGGCCACGACCTCGGTGGCCGCGATCTTGTCGAGGACGTCCGCCTCCGGTCGCGCCCCCTCGTCGCGCAGCTTCTCGTACAGCACGAAGTCGCCCACGTCGTCGAGGCTGACGTCGTCCTTGCGCGACCCCTTGAAGCGGTCCCAGAAGAGGTTGCGCATGATCGCGAACAGCCAGGCCCTCATGTTCGTGCCCGCCTGGTAGCTGTGCTGGTAGCGGAGCGCGCGAAGGTATGCCTCCTGGACCAGGTCCTGCGCCTGGTCCGGGTCATGCGTGAGCCGGAGCGCGCCCCGGTACAAGGTGTCGAGATGGGTCAATGCCTCTTCTGCAAAGGCAGTCTTTGCGGCGGGTTCCGCCATCAGTAAAGCCAGTGTAGGATCACCTGCCTTGCCATCATTGGAAGCCAGATGACAGTCGACGTATTCCCTGTGAACACCCCTCTGCGCGTCGTGCAGGTCGGTCTGGGGGACTGGGGCCGGGACTGGGCGTGGCGGGTCATCCCCGCCGTCGATGAGGTCCAGCTGGTCGCTTACGTGGATTCCGACCCGCGCGCACTGGCGCTGCTCGAGAGGAAGTTGCCTGGCTCGGCGGCGCGCGGCTTCCAGTCCCTGGACGAGGCGCTGGAGGCAACACGGCCGGACGCCGTGCTCGTGACGACCACGCTGGCAGGGCACGCGCCGCTTACCACCGCCGCGCTCGAAGCCGGCTTCCACGTGCTCGTGGAAAAACCGTTTGCCGAGACGCTGAAGTGCGCGCAGGACCTGGTCGACCTGGCGGCGAGCAGGGACCGCACGCTGATGGTCAGCCAGAACTACCGGTTCTTCCCAGCGGCGCGGGCCGCCGCCCGGCTGGTGGCAGACGGCGGGCTCGGCAGGCTGTACGCCATCTCGATCGATTTCCGCCGCAACGCAGCAGCGCCACCGCGCCCGCGCCGGCGCCACCACTCCGACACACAGCCGCTCCTCGTCGACATGTCGATCCACCACTTCGACCTCCTGCGCATGCTCCTCGGCCGGGAGCCCGACAGCATCTCGTGCGATTCGGTCGCTGCTTCGTGGAGCGGGTTCGACGGCCCGGCGGCGGCGGTCGCCTCGATTCGGTTCGGCGATGTCGTCGTCGGCTACCGCGGGAGCTGGATCAGTGCGGGCCCGATCACGCCGTGGGCCGGCGAATGGAGGATGGAGTTCGAGGACGGCCAGGTCTACTGGACCAGCCGGGGCGACCGCGGCGTGTTGAACGACCGGGTCGTCATCAGGCCGCGCCGCGGGCGGCCCAGGGTGGTGCCGCTGTCCCCGATGGCGCGCATCGATCGCGCGGGCACCCTGACCGAGTTCGCGACCTCGGTGCGCGAGGGGCGCGAGCCCGAGACCTCAGGCCGCAACAACCTCGGTACGCTGGCCTTCACATTGGCCGCCGTGCAGTCCGCTGTTCAAAAGCATCCTGTACAGGTGGCAACAGCCGCAGCCGTGCCTCTGTGAGCTTCGCTACAACTCCGTGATGTAAACGAAGAAGTGGGCGATCATCGCCCCGAAAACGACTGCGACGAGAACAGCGATCCATCGCCTGGCCGCAACCGCCGCGTTCACATGCTCGCCGACGGTGGGTTTGCGGAGCAGGGTGAGCACGAAGTCCGCCATGGAGACGAAGAGCATCACCGAAAAGACGACGCCGACGAGAACCGCGAATCCGATCGACGTGAAGAGTTGGTCGACGACGTTCATTTGCTCGGAAACCAGAGCCAGTTGCTGACCATGAAGCCGATCGTGGACGCAGTCCCCGCGGCGACCAGGAACTGGTGATAGGCGGCGCACCTCACATAGCTCGTGATCGGCGGCGGATGACCCCCGTTCGCAAGCGACCAGGTCTCATAGCCGAGAAGGACGGCGGCCAGCGCGAGGAACCATACAAAGGCAAGGTCGAGGACCACGCCGGGTTTGGGTTGAGCGCGGCCCTGCCCGTGCAGGCCCTCACGGATGTGAAACCTGACCAGACCCACCACCCGCCCGACAATGAACCCGCCCGCCGTGAAAGCGGCCAGCAGCAAGCCCCGCTCCTCGTTCAGCTTGTCGTGGAGCGCGCAGGTGGCGGCGTTCGCGCTGCCCAGCTGAAACACGGCGAAGCCGAACAGGATCGTGACTATGACAAGGCTGACGGCGTGCAGTCCAAGCTCGAACCGGTGCAGCCTGGGAGCTGCCGATTGCACGCGTCGAGCGATGCGGGCTCGGGGGCGTGCAGCCTGAGGGGGCCGTTGGGTCGGTGGAGCGCTCTCCATCTCAGTGCCACACCGCCAGGCCCAGCAAGAAGCCGAACACGACCGCCAGCGGGACCATCCAGTCCAGGCTCAAGAACTTTGGCTGGCGATTCGTCAGCGCTGAAGCTGCCCTGGTGACGAGGTCGATGGAGATCGCGACGGCGACCACTGCCAGGGCGAACGCAGCCAGCCCGGAGACCGCGGTGGAGACGGCATCGACCGCCGGCATCCCGCGAGCGATCTCCCAGGCCACCAGGGCGATGGCAAGCACGCATCCGCCGACGATCAGCGGCCACGCCACGATCCGACCGAGGCTCACGGTGACCGGTGGAGGAGGGTGATCGTGGTCCATCGAGTCTCCCGCTCGAAACCTGGCTGACGGGCGGCGCCGTCAGTGCTCCCGCGCGATTATCGCGCCGGCCGGCCGGTTGTCAAGCCAGGTCGAGGGGCGGGTACACGATGCCGCAGCGGAGGTGGCATCCTGATGTGAGTGGACCGCAGCCGAACAGGGACAGTCCGACCGTTACGGTCTACCAGGTAGGCACATGGCCTCAGCGTCCTACCTGCACGTCTGGAAACGGTTTGCCGCGGGCGACGTCGCCGTCAGCGACCTGTGCCTGGAGGTTGCGGACGGTGAGTTCATGGTCCTCCTTGGTCCGTCCGGCTGCGGCAAGTCCACAGCCCTGCGGATGCTGGCCGGGCTGGAGGACGTGACGGCAGGCGTCATCAAGATCGGCGGCACCGTCGTCAACAACGTTCCTGTCCAGAAGCGCGACATCGCCATGGTTTTCCAGACCTACGCGCTTTATCCGCACCTGTCCGTCCACGACAACCTGGCTTTCTCGATGCGCATGCAGGGTCTGCCGCCTGACTTCATCGCGCCACGCGTCAGGCGGGCGGCCAACATCGTCGGCCTCGGTTCACTGCTGCAGCGTCTACCTCGCGAGCTTTCCGGCGGCGAGCAGCAGCGCGTGGCGCTGGGACGGGCCATCGTCCGGGATCCTCAGCTTTTCCTCTTTGACGAGCCGCTGTCGAGTGTGGACGCCAAGCTGCGTGAGCAAATGCGCGTGGAGTTGCGGAAGATCCACCGCGAGCTGCGCGCAACCTTTGTCTATGTCACCCACGATCAGGTCGAGGCGATGACGATGGCCGACCGCATTGCCGTGATGAACGACGGAGTGGTGCAGCAGGTCGGGCCTCCTGGAGATGTCTACGACCATCCGGCGAACATGTTCGTCGCCGGCTTCGTCGGCACTCCGGCGATGAACTTCATCCCGGTCGCGGTCAGTGGCAGGAGAGCCGTGGGATCCGCCCTCGCGGTCGAATTGCCGCGCGCACCCCGAATCGACCACGGTGTGCTCGGCATCAGGCCGGAAGCTCTGCACGAGCGCATCACGTCCGGCGCGCCCACGATCGATCTGAAAGTGGACCTGGCGGAGACGCTCGGCCGGGACAAGCTCATCCATGGCTCGCTGGGTGGCGACTCCATCGTAGCCCGGGTGAATTCGAGTCTCAGGGTGGAACGCGGCGAGCGCGTGCGCCTGGCCATCGACCCGCTGCGCATCCACCTGTTCGACGCCACGACCGGCCAGGCGTTCATGTGATCACGCTGGAGCCCTTCGGTCACACCGGGCACCACAGCTCGCGCGCCATCTTCGGCGCGGCCGCGCTGTCGCAGGTCACCCAGTCGGTTGCAGACCGCACACTGGACTTGCTCCTGACGTACGGGGTGAACCACATCGACACGGCCGCCGGGTATGGCGACTCCGAGCTCCGGATCGCACCATGGCTCAAGCGCGAGCCGGGTCGGTTCTTCCTGGCGACCAAGACCGGAGAGCGGAAGGCAGATGCCGCCCGGGAGCAGCTGCACCGCTCGCTGGATCGCCTGGGTGTCGACCACGTCGACCTGTGGCAGCTGCACAGCCTCGCCGATCCCATCGAGTGGGACACGGCGCTCAGCCCAGGCGGCGCGATCGAGGCAGCGGTCGAAGCGCGAGACCAGGGCCTGGTGCGCTTCATCGGCGTCACCGGTCACGGCGCCCAGATCGCCGCGAGCCACGTGCGCTCGCTGAATCGCTTTGAGTTCGACTCGGTCCTGCTGCCCTACAACTACCTGACCATGCAGGAGCCCTACTACGCCCGGAACTTCGAGGCGCTCGTCACCGAGTGTGCCAGGCGGCAGGTCGCGGTGCAGACCATCAAGTCCATCGCGCTGCGCCCATGGATGGGACGCGACCACACGCGGACCACCTGGTACGAGCCGCTGGAGGCTCAGCCGGAGATCGACCTCGCCGTCTGGTGGGTGCTCGGCCGTCCTGGCATGTTCCTCAACACGGTGGGCGATGTTGACCTCCTGCCGCGAGTGCTGGACGCGGCCGCTCGCTTCGAGGGCGGTCCCAGCGACGAGGAGATGTCCCGGCTGAGCGACAGCGCGCGGCTCGAGCCCATCTTTCCCTGACCTGGACCGCGCTCAGCCCTTGAGGCTGCCGGCCGTGACCCCCTGGATGAAGAAGCGCTGGAACACAAGGAACAGGGCGATGATCGGGATGACGATCATCGTCGAAGCCGCCATCAGCAGGTTGTACGACACGTCATGAGATTGGCGGTAGAACTGAAGGCCGATCGACAGGGGATACTTCGACTCATCCTGTAGAAACAGAAGGGGCGTGAGGAATTCGCCCCAGGCCTGCACGGCAGCAAAGATGACGACGACAGCGACCGCCGGTTTGGCGAGCGGCAGGATCACGAACAGGAAGACCTGGAACTCGTTGGCCCCGTCGATTCGTGCCTGTTCTGAGATCTCCATCGGCAGGCCCAGGAAGTACTGCCGCATCAAGAAGATGAAAAACGGGTTGCCAAAGAAGGCCGGCACGATGATCGGCAGAAAGGTGTCGACCCACCCCAGCTTCGCAAAGATGTCGAACAGGGCGACGATCAGGACCGGGAACGGAAGGAAGATCGATGCCATCACGATCCCAAAGACGAAGTCGCGTCCGGGCCACCTGATTCGAGAGAACCCATAGGCGATCAGCGGGTTGGAGATCGCCGCCCCGAGCGTCACGCCGGCCGTGAGGATGACCGAGTTGGTCAGGAACGTGCCGAACGGGATGACGGTCACAGCCGTCACGAAGTTGTCCCAGGCCGGCACATGCGGGTAGAGAGTGGGTGGAATGCTGCTGAGCTCTTGAATGCCTTTGAGCGCGGAGTTGGCCATCCAGTAGAGCGGGAGCACGAACATCACCGAGGCGAGGATCAGGCCGGCACGAACGAGGAGAGTCCGCGGAATCCGGAATCCCTGCGCCGGGCTTGGCATCGCCTGACGCTCGGTGGCCACCGTGGGGGCCGTCCTCACCTCCTCGCGAGCTATGGTCATCAGGCGCCCTCGTAGTGGACCCAGTACCTGGACCACCGCATGATGGCGAAGGACAGCACGACGCTGAGGATGAAGAGAACCCAGGCCATCGCCGACGCGTAGCCCATATCGCTGTATGAGAACGCGTTCTTGTAGAGATAGAAGACGTAGAAGAGCAGTGAGTTGTCAGGTCCGGCCGTGTAGGCGCCGCCGCCGCTGGTACCCCCGGCCAGGACGAAGGCCGGCGTGAAGATCTGGATGCCGAGGATGGTTCCGTAGATCAGGTCGAAGAGGATGACCGGGGTGATCAATGGCAATGTGATCCTCGCGAACCTTCTCAGGGCACCGGCGCCCTCGAGCCGAGCCGCCTCGTAAAGCTCGCTCGGGACCGCGCGCAGCGACGCGAGGAAGATCAGGGCCGGACCGCCGGCTCCGAGCTGCGCCAGCAGCACGATGGAGAACTTCGTCCAGCGCGCATCGCCCAACCAGTTGATCGCCGGGATACCCACCAGGCCGAGCAGGTAGTCGACCAGGCCGAAACCCGGGTTGAGAAGGACGATGAATATGAACGTCAGCGCGAAGAGCGGAAGAATCGAAGGCACGTAGAAGGCCGCCCGATAGACGGCGACCTCGGGAATGTTCTGATTCATCATCAACGCCAGGGCGATCGCCACGACCACCCCGATCGGGACGGCGAGCGCCGTGTAGTAGATCGTGTTGCCCAGCGACTGCCAGAACAGGTCGTCGCTCACCATGTGCGCGTAGTTCGCGAAACCAGCCGGCGTCGCATCGCCGAAGCCGGAGTAATTGGTGAAGCTCAGGTACAGGGAGTAAACGATCGGATAGACGGTGAAGGCGACGAATCCCACGATCCATGGCGCCACGAAAGGCAGCGCCGTGCGAAGGTTCCGACGGTCCTCGGCGCTCAAATGGAGGCGAGGAGCGGCGATCACCGCCGCTCCTCTTCAATCAATCGTTCTACCACCAACTCATCAGGAAATCGGACAGTACTGCTGCAATTTGGCGTTGACGGTGTCAGCTACCGCCTTGAGAGCGGCCGCCGGGTCCTTGGTGTGGTGCTCGGCGGCGGCCTGCGCGATGGTGAGCTGGTCCCAGTAGAGCGCTCCGACCGGCAGCGCCGGCCGGCTGTGAGCCACGGAAAGCTGCTGCACGAACAGCTTGTGGTCGCCCGGGAAAAGGCTGTCGTCGGTGAGCAATGACTTCCAGGTCGGCATGTGGGTCGTCTCTTGCGTGTACACCCGCTGGCCCTGCTCGCCGGCGAAGTACTTCATGAACTCCCAGCCGCCCTGGGCGTTCTTGGCGCCCTTGGGAATCACCACCGACCAGCCGCCGGCCCACGTCGCCGGCGTGTCGCCCTGGTTGGGGACTGGGATGTAAGTGATCCCGTAGTGCATGTTCGGCGCGTACTTCTGGAGCAGGCCGATCATCCAGTCACCGCTGACCACCATGCCGAGGTGGGCGGTGATGAAAGCGTCCTGCGCCTGGGGAAGCGGTGGGGTGTCGGGGGCGTAGGTGCTCTCGAACGTCTGCAGGTCGTTGACGCCCAGCATCCCGGACCAGTCCCAGAACATGTCCTTGAAGGCCTGCACGATCTTGGGGTCGTCGGGCGTGACCTTGCAGGAAGACGAGTCGAAGAAGCTGCCGCCATAGGCGAAGCCCCACGTGTAGTGCCAGCCCTGGTTGAGGCGCGGGTCAAACCCGACCACCGTGTACTTGCCGCCGGTCTTCTTGTTGAGCTTGTTCGCCATGGTGCGGACGGTGGCGACGGTCGGCGCGCCCTTCGAGATGTCGAGCTGGCTTGCGTCCAGGCCGGCGGCCTTGAGCATGTCCTTGTTGTAGTAGAGGACGCGCGCGTCGGTGTCGTCGGGAAGCGCGTAGGGCTTGCCCTTGAACAAGGCCTCCTTCCACGCAAAGTCAAGGTAGTTGCCGGCCAGGTCCGGGGCGCCGAACGAGCTCAGGTCCTCGAGGACGCCGGCGGCTGCCCGCTCGGCGACGGTGAATCGGTCGAGCTCATAGACGTCCGGTCCGGTGCCTCCGCGAACTGCGGTCGTCAACTTCGCGATGTCGGTCTCCGAGCCCGGGACCGCCACCATCTTCACGCAGGTGGTCTGGCTCTGCTTGTTGAACGCGTCGACGATGTGCTTCTCGCTGTCGGTGTCGGGAGGCGTATGCGAGGTCCAGAAAAGGGCCTGCTTGGTGCCGGAGTTGCATCCGGCCAGCGGCGGCCCGGATTGCGATCCGCCTCCCGTGCTGCACGCCGCGACCAGTAGGACCGAGAGACACAGTGCTTGAATCCCTCGTCCTGGAAGTAACGCCATCGCCCTTACCTCCGTGTTCAGCCGACGCACCCGCGCCTTCTTCCCGGTGAACACTCGCGCAACCGGGGCGAGAGCGCGCCGGCGCGGGGCCAACTTGCCCCCACCGAGGAATATCGTCCGACCGCAGGCCCCCTGTCAACCAGGTTCTATCGCCCGCGCCACCGGTCATCCCCGATTGCGACGAGGCTAGCACGGCGCATATAGCATGTCAAGGCCGGGCAAGCGGCCATAAGATGTCATAAGGCATCTGCCTGAACAACCAGATGAGCCAGCACCGCCATCTCCTGTACGAGCGCCTGTATTCGTACGTCGTGGACGCGATTCGCAGCGGCGCCCTGCGCACCGGCGATCGCGTACCGTCCGAGAAGGAGCTCGCCCGCGTGCACGGTGTAAGCCGCATCACCTCCACGCGCGCGCTCCAGAACCTCGAGCGCGCGGGCATCGTGGACAGGATCCGCGGCAAGGGCACGTTCGTCGCCCGCGACGCCGAGCGCCTGGCCTCCCTCTCGCGCGACGGCCATGAGCGACCACGGCGCGACCGGCGGTCGACGTCGCGGATCGCCTTCTTGCTGCCGGACGTTTCGCTGGCCTACGGCCTGGAGCTGATGAAGGCCGTCGAACGCAGCGCGGCCGAAGCCGGGCTCAGCCTCGTCCTGACGCGAACCCGCGGGTTGCAGGACGAGGAGGAGCGCGCGATCGAGCGATTGGTGCGATCGAGGTCAGTCGATGGGCTGATCGTGTTTCCCGTCAACGGCGAGTTCTACAACGCGAGCCTGCTCAGGCTTGCCCTCGAGAAATATCCCCTCGTGGTCGTCGATCGCTACCTCAAGGGCATCGCGGCGACCGCCGTCTACACCGACAACGCCGCCGCCGCGCGAGAGCTGACCGGATATGTGCTCGACCACGGACACGACCACGTCGCCTTCGTGTCGTCGCACCCCGAGCACACCTCGAGCATCGAGGACAGGCTGGACGGGTACAGGACGGCCTTCAGCGAACGCGGCCTCGGTCTCGAGCGACAGCATCTGTTGACCGGTCTCACAGGCGTGATTCCCTCAGCGGGTGGCGGCACACCCGCCGACCACGCCGCGATCGAAGAGTTTGTCGCCGGAGAAACTTTGATCACGGGCTTCGTCGCGTCTGAGTACTGGATGGCGCTCCTGATGCACGACGCCCTGCGCCGGCTGGGACGTCTCGGCCGGACGGCCGTCGCCTGCTTCGACTCGCCACGCGACCCGCTGGTCGAGCCCCGCTTCACGCACATCGAGCAGGACGAGCACGAGATCGGGCGCCGTGCCGTCGATCTGCTGCTGGCTCAGCTCGCCGGACGCCAGACGCCGAGCCAGTCGATCGTCCCCCACCGGCTCATCCCCGACGGCGAATAGAGGCAAGACGTCCCGCGTGGCCGGCCGCTAGAGGAGCTTTCTGCGCTCGGCCGTGTTCTCGGCCAGGAGCCGGTAGGGGTAGTCAGGCGTGAGCGGCGCGCTCACCTCGTCGAGGCGGGAGCGCTGTTCGTCGCTCAAATTGAGTTCGGCGGCCTGCAGGTTGTCCGCGATCTGCTCCGCGGTGCGGGCTCCGAGCAGCGGGGCGGTCACCGCCGGCCGGTCCGCCAGCCAGCGCAGCGCCACACGCGCAGGCGGCACGCCGAGCTCGGACGCGATCGCCTCCACCGTCTCGACGATCCGCCACGTCCGCTCGACGTTGCGCCGCGAGTACGACTCGACGCCGCGGTTGGGGTCCTCGCCGAGCCTCGTCGCGCCGGTGGGCGCCGCATCGCGCCGGTATTTGCCGGACAGCCAGCCCTGGCCCAGAGGTCCCCAGGGGATGATGCTGAGCCGGTGCTCGAGACACACCGGGACGAGCTCCCACTCGATCTCGCGCGCAAGCATGTTGTACTGCGGCTGGAGCGATACCGGGACGGAGACGCCCATCTGCCGCGCCGTCAGGACGGTGCGCTCCAGCTGCCAGCCGGTGAAGTTCGAGACACCGATGTAGCGGACCTTGCCGGACCGGACGAGCGCATCGAAGGCGGCGAGCGACTCTTCGATCGGCGTCGCGGGATCCCACTGGTGGGCCTGGTACAGGTCGATGTAGTCGGTCTGGAGACGCTCAAGGCTGGCGTCGCACGCCTGGATGATCCAGCGCCTCGAAAGGCCCTCCGAGTTGCCGGAATCATCCATGCGGCCGCGGCACTTGGTCGCCAGGATGATCGAGCGGCGCGCCCCTGGCCGCCCGGCCAGCCAGCGCCCGATGATCTCCTCCGACGTGCCCTTCGGCCCTGCCGGAGGGTAGACGTCGGCGGTGTCGATCAGGTTGCCGCCGGCACTCACATAACGGTCGAGGATCTCGGCCGCGGCCGGCTCGGCGGCCTCCTGACCGAAGGTCATGGTGCCGAGGGCAAACTCGCTGACGAGCACGCCGGTCGCACCGAGCAGTCGTTTACGCATCAACCGATCCCGGCCTGCGCGGTGAGGCGCTCGAGGTTGCGGTAGCTGTTGGCGACGCTCTGCAAGGGATCGCCCCTCGGATCGTCTTGCTCGACCACCAGCCACCGCGTACCCGCGTCGCGGCACGCGCCGAGGATCTCGATCCAGTCCAGGTTCCCCTCACCGACCTCGGCGTCCACCGGCCGCCCAGCCTCGACGGCCAGGTCCTTGAGGTGCACCAGGGGCACTCGGTTCGCGAGCCGGCGGATGCACGACGCCGGGTTCACGCCGCCGAACTGAAGCCAGTACGTGTCGAGCTCCGCCTCCAGCACGTCGCCGGACGCGGAATCGAACAGCACGTCCAGGCCGCTTCGGCCACCGAACTTCTCGAGCTCATACGCGTGATTGTGGTACGCCAGGCGCAGGCCATGACGGCGCAGGCGCCCGCCCACGTCTGCCGCCTCGGACGCGAAGCGGCGGTAGCCCTCGGCCGACCGGTAGGACTCCGGGAGCGACGGCACCACCACGTACTCGCAACCCCACGAGCCACACTCGCCCGCGACCGCGTCCAGGTCGCTCATGAGGCGATCGAGCGGGACGTGCGCGGCGCACGCGGTGAGTCCGGCTCGCCGAAGCTCGTCGCCAAAGCGCCCAACCGTGAGTGGACCGAGCCCAGCGACCTCAACCGTTCCATAGCCGATCTCGCGGAGCCGGCCGAGAACGCCGCCGAGCTGTCCGGGATCATGCAGCAGGCTGCGGATCGTGTAGAGCTGAAGCGCGATCACGTCTGGGCCACGAGATCCACATGCATGCCCGCCCGGATGGCGGCCAGCGTGACGTCCCTCCACAGTCGCACCGATTAGACAGGCTAACGTTCATGGCGGATGGGGACAGTGGCCGTGGCCAACCTCGAGGCCAGGAAAACGGAGCTGCTGAACGCGGTCAATCGGGAGAGCGCCCCCCTGGAGCTCACGGCCCACCTGGTCAGGGGCGATCCGGTGAGCTTTGCCGAGGCCGCACGGGCCGAGTACGCACCCTTCCGCGTCGGTGACCTTTGGGGTCCACCGTGGAGCACGACCTGGTTTCGAGTCCGCGGAGCCGTTCCCGCCGCGTGGCAGGGCCAGAGTGTCGTCGCCGAGTTCGACCTGGGCTTCGAGGGGCGGCACGTCGGGTTCACGTGCGAGGCACTCGCCTGGCGGAACGGCCGGCCCTGGCGAGGCATCGATCCGAACCATCGCCGGCTCCCGATCGAATCGGAGGAGGTGGACTTCTACCTGGAGGCCTCCGCGATCCCGACCGCGGTCGTGGCCGGTCCGCAGGAGGCACCGTCGATGATCGCCCTGCGGTCCGCGCCCGACCCCGCGTTCACCTTCATCCAGGCGGAGCTGCGCATCCAGGACCCGGAGGCCCGCCGGCAGGCGCTTGACTTCAAGCTGCTCCTGGAGCTCGCGCTCGTTCTACCCGAGGGGGAGCGCAGCTCCGAGATCATCGACGCGCTCGATCGGTTCGTGCGCACCAACGACCCGGACGAGCTCCGGCGCATGATCTCGAAACCGTCGAGGTCTGCGCATGACGTGACGGCCACCGGGCATGCCCACATCGACACCGCCTGGCTGTGGCCCCTGCGCGAGACGCGCCGGAAGTGCGCGCGCACGTTCTCCACCGCGCTCGCGTTGATGGACGAATACCAGGACTACAGGTTCGCCTGCTCGCAGCCTGCCCAGTACGACTGGATGAAGGAGTCGTACCCGACGATCTTCGACGGCATCCGGCAGAAGGTCGCCGCCGGCCAGTGGGAGCCGGTCGGCTCGATGTGGGTCGAAGCGGACTGCAACCTTCCCTCCGGCGAGGCGCTGGTCCGCCAGTTCCTGCACGGCAAGCGATTCTTCCTGCGGGAGTTCGGCGTCGAGACCCGGGAGCTGTGGCTGCCCGACGTCTTCGGCTACCCGGCGTCGCTGCCGCAGCTCATTGCAGAGTCAGGCGGCGAGTACTTCCTGACTCAAAAGTTGTCGTGGAACGACACCAACAAGCCCGCCCACCACACCTTCATGTGGGAAGGGATCGACGGGACCGCGATCTTCACGCATTTCCCGCCCGCCGACACGTACAACGGCGACTTCAGCGCGACCGAGATCGTGCGGAGCGCCGCCGACTTCAAAGACCATGACCGCTCCTCGCACTCGCTTTACCTGTTCGGATGGGGCGATGGGGGCGGTGGCCCCGAGCCGGACATGATCGAGTCCGCTCACCGGCTGCGCAGCATCGAGGGCGCGCCGCGGGTCGAGCTCGGCCGGGCAGCCGACTTCTTCGCCCGTGCGCGAGAAGAGGCGCACGACCTCACGACCTGGGTCGGCGAGCTCTACTTCGAGCTGCACCGCGGCACCTACACATCGCAGGCCCGCACCAAGCGTCTCAACCGCCTGGCCGAGCAGGCACTGCGCGAGGCTGAGTGCTGGTCGGTCGCCGCCGGCGGCGATTATCCACGCGAGCTTTTCGATTCGACCTGGAAGCGATTGCTCCTCAACCAGTTCCACGACATCCTCCCCGGTTCGAGCATCGACTGGGTCTACGAGGATGCGGAGCGGGAGCTCGAAGCGGTGCTCGAGATCGCCGGCGGGCTGACCACCCGGGCACAGGCGGCGCTCGCGGGCGACGGTGACACGCTCACCGTCTTCAACGTCAACTCGCACGCCCGCCGTGAGGTGGTCGAGATCGACGGGCGTGCGGTGCTGGTGGACGCTCCCTCCTGCGGATGCGCGCCAATCGATGACCGCGGCGCGACGGCGGGTGACGTGGTCAGGGTCGAGGATCGGGTGATGGAGAACGGCTTGCTGCGCGTCACATGGGATGCCCAGGGCCTGCTGACGTCGATCTGGGACAAGGAGGCGGACCGCGAGGTGCTCACCCGGGGCGCGTTCGGCAACCTGCTCCAACTGCACGACGACAACCCCAAGAACTGGGATGCCTGGGACGTCGACGCCGGCTACCGCAGCCGGCCCGCCGACATCACGTCGCTGGAAAGGGCGAGCGTGGAGATGGACGGTCCGCTTCGCGCTGCCGTCCGGTTCGCCCGTGTGTTTGGCGGCTCGCGGCTGGAGCAGCGCATGGTGCTGGATGCGGGGTCGCGCATGCTGCGGTTCGAGACCGAGGTCGACTGGCAGGAGCAGAACAAGTTCCTCAAGGTCGCGTTCCCCGTCGCCGTCCGCTCCGCGCGCGCGACCTACGAGATCCAGTTCGGCCACGTCGAGCGAAGCACCCATGCCAACACCAGTTGGGACCAGGCTCGGTTCGAGGTGTGCGCTCATCGCTGGGCGGACCTCGGGGAAGCCGGCTATGGGGTGGCGCTGCTCAACGATTGCAAGTACGGCTACGACATCCTGGGCTCGGTCATGCGGCTTTCGCTGCTGCGGGCGCCCACTCACCCGGATCCGAACGCCGACCGGGGCAGGCATCGCTTCACCTACGCCTTGATGCCACACCCGGGCACCTTCCAGCAGGCAGGCGTCATCGGGGCGGCCGAAGACCTGAACGCACCCCTTCGAGCTGTTGGCGGCGGGCCGGCGCCCGCAACGCGGCGATCGCTGATCGAACTCGACACCCCACAGGTCGTGGTCGAAGCCGTCAAGCGCGCCGAAGATTCGGATGCGGTGATCGTCCGCCTGTATGAGGCGTGGGGCGGCCGCTGCCAGGCCCGAGTGCGGACGTCGCTTCCAGTGTCAAGGGCCCATCTATGCGACCTGCTGGAACGCGAACGCGAGGAGATTCAGGTCCGCGACGGCCAGGTCGAGCTCTCCGTCGAGCCCTTCAAGATCCTGACGCTGAAGCTAACCCCCTGACGCGCGAGCCGGCCGGCCACCATGCCAGCACAGCCAGCGCAAGAAACAGGGCGATCTCGACGATGGTCCACCTGTTGAGCCGGATGGCCAGGCTCGTGCTGTTGACGTAGGGAACCGAGACCAACCAGCCGATCGCGATCGGCGCTCGCCATCCCCACCCGGTCATCTCCTCCCACACGATCCAGGCCGCCGCGCTGAGCAGGCAGAGGTCGGAGCCGTGCAGGTACGGGACGACCAGCAGCGAGCCCACCGAACCGGCGGCGATGACCAGGCCGGGCGAGCGGCGCAGCCGGTAGGCGGTGACGAGGGTCACACCTGCGATGAGGATCCGGAGAGCGGTGGCCGCGGCCCCCGTGACGCCGAACGCTCCCTCGACGGTCAGGTTGCCGGCGCCCTCCGGCAGCCCGCCCCGCAGCTGGGCGACGTAGGCGGCAACCCCTTCGGGCCCCATGGACAGGACCGTAATAGCCCCGATCGCAGCGCCGGCCGCGGCCCACGAGGCGAACGCCCGATAGCGGCCCGCGGCCAGAAGCGCCAACGGGACGAGCAGGGCTGTGTTCGGTTTCAGGTAAAGGAGGGAAAGCGCCACACCGGCGGCCACGTCCTTGCGCTCGCGCGCGAGCCTGGTGGCCGCGATCGCCCCGGTCGCGACCAGCGGCGCCACCTGGCCCAGGTTCAACGCGTGCACCACCCACCACGGCGCCAGTGCGGCCGCCGCGTAGAGCCAGCGCTCGATGCCTCGGCTTTGCGATGCCCACACGAGAGAGGTGGCGAACGCCACGAGGCTGAGTGCCGCCCAGGTCCAGTACGCGACCCAGTACGGGAGCGGCGTGAGCGGGGCCGTCAGCCAGGCGTCCGTCGGAGGGCTGAGGAAAGGCTGGGCGATCTGCTCCGGCACCAATTGCTTCTGGGCGGCGGCGACGAGGTCCTGGTCGTAGATCAGGGACCAGCCGTGCTGCAGGCCGACCAGCGCCGCCGCCAGGTAGGTGTGGAAGTCGATGCCGATCGGCTCGTATCGATTCAGGACGTCCAGGACGAGCGCGAGAAGGACGACGACGACCGCGAGGAACGCCCAAAGACGCCTAGAGATTCTGCAGCTCCACGATCTCTCCCCGTTCCGCCGACCTGTACGCACCGAGAATCACCTGTAAGACCTTGACGCCCTCGACCTCGGTGTTGAGGGGCCGCCGCCGATCGCGGAGGCAAGCGATGAAGTCGACCACCTCGAGGGCGTAGGTGTCCGGCTCCGACGGGGCCGCCTCCTGAACGACGGTCTGGGGACCACGGCGTGGCTTGAAAAACAATGTGCGGCCGTCGCTCCAGAGGCTCCCTTTCTCGCCCACCACCGAGAATCGCTCCGTGCTCCCGGCCGGCTCGTAGGCCCATCCGGTGACGATCGACCCGATGGTCCCGTCGGCAAACTCGACCAGGACATGCGCCGTGTCTTCGCCCTCCATGAACAGGAGTCGGTGCCGGCTCAGCATCGCCGCCACGCGGACCGGCACGCTGTCGACGAGATGAAGGAGCAGGTAGTTGGGGTGATAACCCGTGTCGATCAGCTCACCGCCGCCGCTGGTCGCGCGCACCGTCCGCCAGCCAAGCGTCTCCGGAGTGACGTCCAGCGCAAAGACGTCGGTGGTGCGCGCGGCGAAGATCTTGCCGAGGGCGCCTTCGCGAATCATCGTGCGCGCGGTCGAGACTGTCGGCAGAAACAGTTGATTGTGCGCGCACATCAGGGTCACGCCCGCCGATTCCACCGCCCGGGTCACCGCGCCTGCCTCATCGAGCGTGAGGCAAAGTGGTTTCTCGCACAGGATGTGCTTGCCCGCCGCGGCCGCCGCCACGATGGCTTCCTTGTGCAGGTGGTGCGGGAGACATATGTCGACCGCGTCGACGCGAGGCGACGCGATGAGCTCGCGATAGTCCAGGAAGACCTCTAAGTGCCCCAGCGTCGCGGCGTGGGTGCGAGCGCGCTCGGCGTCGACGTCGGCGATCGCGACCACCTCCGCATGTTGGGCAGCCAGCAAGTAGCCGCGAATGTGGTGGCCGGCGATGTTGCCGGCGCCGATGATGCCGACGCCGATCTTCCCGGTTTCGGGCATGTGGTGTGCTGTATCTTGCCAGCCCTGTATTCACAACACCGGAGGTGGTTGAGATGGCAGCCGTCGAGCCAGTCCAGGTGACGCCTGAATCGTTCAGCTACGTGTTCAGCCCCTACCGTGAACCGATCGCTCGTGTCCGGCCGGGCGAACGCGTTGTCATCCAGTGTGAGGACGCGTTTGAGAGCAGGATTCGTACGGCGGCCGACGTGCCGAGTCGTGCGCTGGCCGGGGCCAGGTTTCTCAATCCCCAGACCGGGCCGATCTACGTCGAGGGCGCGGAGCCAGGCGACACGCTCGCCGTCCGCATCGAGGAGATCACCCCGACCAGGGACTTCGCCGCCAGCTGCTTGATCCCGTACTTCGGCGGTCTCACCTCGACCGCCGTCACCCGCACGCTGCAGGCCCCGCTCGAGGAGCGGGTCTGGATCTGGAAGCTGGAGAACGGGCAGCTGCGGAACGACGAGATCGGCCTGTCGCTGCCATGGCAGCCGTTCATGGGCACCCTGGCGGTGGCACCGGACCTGGAAGCCATCACGACGCTGGCGCCGGGTCCCTTCGGCGGCAACATGGACGTCCCCGACGTCTGTCCTGGCAACATCGTCTATCTGCCTGTCTGGAACGAAGGCGCCCTCTTCTACACAGGTGACACCCATGCCCGGCAGGGACAGGGCGAGCTGTGCGGAGTCGCTCTCGAGATCACGTCCCGGGTGACCGTCGTCTTCGACGTCGTCAAGGGCAAGGCGATCCTGTGGCCGAGGATCGAGTCCCCGGACCGCCTCATGGCCGTGGGCAGCGCCCGGCCGATGGAGGATGCGGCCCGCATCGCGTATGCCGAGCTTGCCGGGTGGCTCGCCGCCGACTTCGGCTGGACATTGCCGAACGCGTACCAGCTGCTGACCCAGGCGGGAGGCCTCTACGTGGGCAACATGGTGGACACCACCTATTCGCTGGTCGCGTCGATCGAGAAGAGACTTGCTATGCGGGCCGGCTGAGCCTGGCCTCGATGAGGCGACGAACAAGATCCCTAATCGAGGTAACGGCGCTCCACCCGGGGGCCGAGCGACGTCAGCACCTCGTAGCTGATCGTCCCTGACCATTCGGCGACCTGTTCGGCCGTGATCGCGCCTTCCCCGTCGCGTCCGATCAAAGTTGCGGGGTCCCCCACCTGGACCCCAGGCACGTCGGTCACGTCGATCGTGATCGCGTCCATGCTCACCATCCCGATGAGGGAAGCCCGCCGCCCGCGAACCAGGACGTCACCCCGGTTCGCCCGAGCGCGGTGGACCCCGTCGGCGTAGCCGATCGCGACGGTCGCCACCCGAGACGCGCGCTCGGCTCGCCAGAGGGCGCCGTAGCCGACCGTCGCCCCTTTCTCCACCGTCTTGACGTGCGTCACGACCGCGCGGAGCGCCAGCGCAGGTTGGGTCCCCGGCCACTCGCAGCCGTAGATCGCGATCCCGCACCGTACGCCGTCCAGTGCGAGGTCCGGATGGCGCAGCGCTGCCGCGGAGTTGCAGGCGTGGCGGCTGCCGGGGCTGACGTCGAACTGCGAGATCGCATCGAGAAAGACCTGGAACTGAGCTCGCGTCATCGCCTCGTCCGACTCCGCCTTCGCAAAGTGCGTCCACGTCCCGGCCAGGCGCGTCCCGCGCGAGCCGTCGATCGTCCGGGCCAGCCCGGGCGCATCTTCGGGCGCGCAGCCGAAGCGGCCCATCCCGGTGTCGATCTTCAGATGGACAGAAACCTCGCCGTCCGAGCCCGCCAGGGCGTCGGCGAGCTCCCGGTTGGAAACCGAGATGCTGCATCCCGCAGCCGCGGCCGCGGCCGCCTGCGACGGCAGGAGCCCGCCCATGACGAGGATCTGCTCGGAGTCGACGAGCCCGCGCAGCTGCGCGGCCTCCTCGAGTGTTGCCACCGCGAGGCCGGTGGCGCCGCCTTCCAGCGCGGCATGGGCCACCGGCACGGCACCGTGGCCGTAGGCGCCCGCCTTGACCACCGCGTAGAGGTGCGTGCCCTGCGGCAGGTGCTTGAGTATGAGGTCGCAGTTGGCGCTCAGCGCGCCCAGGTCGATCTCCGCCCAGCGAAGAGAGGTGGTCGTCAGAGGCCACCCTGGCGCAGCACGTTCATGACCAGGGGGATCTCGGGCAGCAGGTCGCCGGCGAGCAGACCCGAGTCGCCCAGGCGCTCGGCGATGCGCCGGCCCGCTGCGGCGTGGACGTAGACCCCGGTCACGGCCGCCGCGTACGGGTCCAGACCCTGGGCGATGAGGCCCCCGATGATCCCGGACAGGACATCGCCGGTGCCGCCCGACGCCAGCGCCGGCACCTCGTGCGGGTCCTCGCTCACGCGTCCGTCCGGATGGGCGACGAGAGTGTGAGCACCTTTGAGGACCACGATGGCGCCCCAGTCCTTCGCCGCCGCGCGTGCCGCCCGATGCCGGTCGGCGTTGATCGATTCGGCGGTCTTGCCCGTCATCCGCGCGAGCTCGCCGGGATGTGGCGTGAGCACTCGGTTCCTGGTCAGCTTGCCCTTGACGCGGGGCGCCTCGGCCAGGGCGTTGAGTCCGTCGGCGTCGATGACGAGCGGGCATTCGGCCCGCAGGGCAAGATCGACGACCAGGCGCCACGTCGAGCTGTCACGGCCCAGCCCGGGTCCGATGATGCCGACCTGGGCGGCCGCCAGCTGGCGGAGGATCGAGTCGTAAGCGGCGTGGCCGACCGCGCCCGGCGCCACCTCCGGCACCGGCGTCGCCATGACCTCTGTGCACTTGGCGGCGAGGATCGGGTAGATGGTGTCGGCGACCAGGAGGCGAACGAGGCCGGCGCCAGTGCGCGCCGCCGCGGTCGACGACAGGTAGGCGGCGCCCGTCAGGCCGAGGCTGCCCGCGAGCACGACGGCCGTCCCGAACGTGCCCTTGTGCGCGTCTTTGGGCCGGTTGGGGATCACAACCGCGTCCGGCGCTGGGAGCATGGCCGTGATATCCGAGATCTCGAGGTGCGCGGTCGCCACGGCGAGCCGGCTGTGATGGGTGATGCTCACCTCGACCTGGGCGCCGCGGCCGTCGCCGAGCAGCCGTGCCCGCGGGGCGCCGTTCGGGCCGGGCAGGACCTCGATCTTGCGCCGGGGAAAGCAGATGCCGGTGCCGTCGAAGCACTTGATCACGGCTTCCTTGGCGGCCCACCGGCCGGCCAGGCGCTCGTCGTTCCCGGCGCAGTACGCCTGCTCGGCCTGGGTGTAGACCTTGTTCAGGAAACCGGTGCCGGAGCGCTTGACGGCAAGCGCGATCCGGTCCACGGAGACCGCGTCGACGCCGATTCTCTGCACGGCATCAATTCTGCCGGTCGCCCCCACCCGGCGCGCTCCGCGCGCCGGCCTCCCCCGCAAGCGGGGAGGTGAACTACTCGACGGTGACGCTCTTGGCGAGGTTCCGGGGCTGGTCCACGTCCTGCCCGAGCCTGGTCGCCACGTGGTAGGCGAACAGCTGGAGCATCACCGTGTTCAGGACGGCGGAAGCGGCCTCCTCCACGGCCGGCATCTCGAAGATGTCGGTCGCCACGCCGTTCAGGGAGCGATCGCCTTTCGACACCAGCGCGAGCACCGGCGCGTTGCGCGCCACGATCTCGTGCACGTTGCTGACCATCTTTTCCCTGGTCGAGCTGGCGGTGCAGATGGCGACCACGGGGAACTGGTCGTCGAGCAGGGCGATCGGCCCGTGCTTCAGCTCTCCGCCCGAAGTTCCCTCGGCGTGGACGTACGAGATCTCCTTCAGCTTCAGCGCCCCTTCGAGCGCGACCGGGTAGCCGATCCCGCGGCCCGCGTACATGAAGTTGCGGTACTGGCTGTACTTGTCCGCCAACGCGGCGATCTCGTCGTCGCGGCCCAGCAGGGCGCGAACCTGCTCAGGCAGCGCGCGCAGCGCCTCGACGATCTCGCGCCGGCGCTCGGGCGAGATCCGGCCGTTGGCGTGGGCCAACCGCATGGCGAGCAGGTAGAGGCTGATCAGGTGCGAGTTGAAGGTCTTGGTCGAGGCGACGCCGATCTCGGGCCCCGCGTGCAGGTAGATGGCGCCGTCCGCGTCGCGTGCGGCCGAGCTCGCGATGACGTTGGTGACGGCCACGGTCAACGCGCCGCGGGCCTTCGCCTGCTGGAGCGCGACCAGGGTGTCCGCCGTCTCGCCCGACTGCGTGATGACGACGCTGAGCGCGTGCTCGCCGAACGTCGGCCGACGGTAGCGAAATTCCGACGCGTCCATCGCCCGCGCGGGGATGCCGACCCAGTCCTCGAGGACGTACTCGCCGATCATCGCCGCGTGGAGTGAGGTGCCCATTCCAAGCAGGACGATCTCCTGCAGCTTGCGCAGCTCGGCGTCGGTCGCCTCGAACTCGCGGAACGAGACGATGCCGTCGTCGGTGAGGCGGCCGCGCATCGCGTTGGCGATCGCTTCGTCGGTCTCGTGGATCTCCTTCAGCATGAAATGGGCGAAGCCGCCCTTCTGGGCCTGGCTGACGTCCCAGTCGACGTGGATCACCTTCGGTTGGACCGTGACGCCGTCGAGCGTCGACACCTCGGCCCCCAGCGGAGTGACCGCTGCAACCTCGCCCTCGCCCAGCACGAGCACGCGCTTGGTGTACGGGATGATGGCCGTGATGTCGGAAGCGATGTAGTACTCGTTGTCGCCGAGACCGACGACCAGGGGCGCGTTGAGCCGGGCGCCCACGAGCAGCTCGGGGTCGTCGCTCGAGAACATGGCCAGCGCGTAAGCGCCGCGAATCCGCTTCAGGGCGACCCGCACGGCGGCGAGGAAGTCTCCTTTGTAGTTCGCCTCGATGAGGTGGGGCACGACCTCGGTGTCGGTGTCGGAGGGGAACTCGTGGCCGGCCGCCTCGAGCTCCGCCTTGAGCTCGGCGAAGTTCTCGATGATCCCGTTGTGGACGACGAAGATCTTGCCGTGGCAGTCGGTGTGCGGGTGGGCGTTGATGTAGGTCGGCTTGCCGTGGGTCGCCCAGCGCGTGTGGCCGATCCCGAGCTTGCCCGAAGGCATGTTCGCCGTGAGCTTCTCGATGAGAGTGTCCACCTTGGCCTCGGACTTCGTGACGCTGGTCCGGATGGCGTCGCCCGGCTTCGGCATCTCGAGGACGGCTACGCCGGCGGAGTCATAGCCCCGGTATTCGAGGCGCTTGAGGCTCTCCATGAGGATCGGCGTCGCCTCGCGGCCGCCGAGATAGCCGATGATCCCGCACATATCTGTTTACCTCTACTAGAACACCTGGCCAGGTTATTTCGACTGCTGCCGGGACATTGGAACGGGCGCGGAAGGGGTCAGGTTACACCCAAGGTCACGCGCTCACGTTCGGATTGCGCGAGATGGAGTACTTGACGGTGGCCATGTCGACCGAGCCGGTTATGCCGGAGCCGTAGTTGACCGTGAGCTGGAACGTCACGTCCGAGGTGCTGCTGCTGAGGTCGACCGCGGGCAGCAGGATGAACCGCGTCCGGCCGATGGCGGCGGGATCGCCCGTGATGATCACGGTGAGCGGGGTGATGGTCACGCCCGTGACCCGGTAGCCGGTGGGCGGTCCGTGCGAAGGCGGTGCGTCCACCAGCGGCACCGTGCTGCTCGTCACTCCAGGCGTCGCCTCGACGTGAAGGTTGACCGCCGCCGCATCGAGCGTGGCTGTCGGCCTCGTCGAGATCGCGGTTATGTCGAGCGGGCCGCTGCTGTTCGCGAGCTGAACCTTCTGGTTCGGAAAGTCGATCGTGCCGGCGTTCACGAGTCCCGGCATCAACGCGGTCGCCGTCAGGTTGTTCTCCCAGCTCGAAGGCCCGTCGAAGTGGACCTTGCAGGGGCTGGGAGTCGGGCTTGCCGGGCAGCTCGCGATGGCCTTGGTCAGGCTCCAGCCGGGCGCGGCTCGGGCGGCCACCTGCACCGGTATCTCCTTGACCTCGCGGGTGTCGATGTTGACCGCGATCGGCGGAGGCTGCTGCACGGTCACGCCCGGGACGGTCGTGGTGGCGCGGATGTTGAGCTTGACCGATGGGCCCGGTTCGACTCTCGACGCGTCGATCGTGGCGATGAGATTGGATTCGTCCACTCGGGCCAGCACATCGGCGAGCCCGGAGTAGGTGACAGTCGTCTTCACCGGGGGATTGATCAGGATCAAGCCGTCCTTGACGATGTAGTTGAGGCCGACCGTGCTCGACTTGGTTGTCGGCGGGTTCTGCGAGAAAGCCACCGCGCCGAGCATCAGCACCGCCAGTGCAAACGCCAGCAGCTTGAGCCGCCACTCGTTCGTGATGAGATGCCAGATCATCGGCGGAACCGGAAGATGCCGCTGCCGTTCTCGGATACCACCTTCAAAGCGACCCTGCGTCGAAGGCTGTCGGGGTCGAGGTTGCGGCTGATCTTGCCCTCCTCCACCACCGATATGTTCCCCGTCTCTTCCGATACCACCAGCACCAGCGCGTCCGACGCGAGCGACAGCCCGAGCGCGGCGCGGTGCCGGGTGCCGAGCCGCTCGCGCACGGTGCCTTCTTCGGGCAGCGGCAAAAGGCATCCGGCCGCGACGACGCGGTTGCCGCGCACGATCACCGCGCCGTCGTGCAGAGGCGAGTTGGGATAGAAGATCGACTGCAGCATCTCGGCCGAGATCTCGCCGTTGATCTTGACCCCGGTGGCGGCGTAGTCCTCGAGCCCGACCTCGCGCTCGAACGCGATGAGTGCTCCGGTTCGCCTGGCGCTGAGTCGCTCGGCGGCACGGATCGACTCCGAGATCGCCTCGTTGTACTGGCGAGTGCTGAATCGCGACAGCGGGCGACCGATATGGCCGATTCGACCCAGCTGGTCCAGGGCGCGGCGGAGCTCCGGCTGGAACATCACGATGACCGCGATGATGATGAAGAAGGTGGCGTTCTTGAACAGCCACGAGAGCAGGATCAGGTTGAAGGTCGTGGACAGGAAGCCGACGACCGCGATCAGGATCAAGCCGACGAGGATCTGCGTGCCCTGGGTCCCACGCACCAGGCGCAGCAGCTGGTAGAGGATGAAGGTGACGACCGCGACATCGACCACCTCGAGCAGTCCGATGTGGCGGATGACCTCGCCGAGCTGGACCAGGAACTGGTTGATCTCGTTCACTTCGCGAACAGCTCCGCCATCAGCGCCATCTGGGCATAGAGCCGGTTCTCCGCCTGCTGGAAGACGACCGATCGCGGTCCGTCGATCACCTCGTCGGTCACCTCTTCGCCGCGATGCGCCGGCAGGCAGTGCATGAACACGGCGCCGGGTGCGGCCTCCATGACGGCGGCGTTGACCTGGTAGGGCGAGAAAGCTTCGCGCCGGACCTGCTGCTGCGCCTCCTGTCCCATCGATGCCCAGACGTCGGTGTAAATCGCCGTCGCGTTCTCTAACCCTGCGAGGTCGTTGGTCAGCGTGACCTGATGGTTTGCCGGATTGATGCTACGCGCGCGGTCGAGCACCTCGGCCGGCGGCCCGTATCCGGGAGGGCTCACCACGGTGAGGGCGAGGCCGGTGAGCGCCGCCCCCTCGATCAGCGAGCTGGCGATGTTGTTCCCGTCCCCGATATAGAAGACGTGCTGCCCGGCCAGGTCGCCGCGGATCTCCTCAATGGTCATCAGGTCGGCCAGGATCTGGCAGGGATGGGAGCGGTCGGTCAGGGCGTTGATCACCGGCTTCTCGGACGCCGCCGCCAGCTGGAGGAGGTCCTCATGAGAGCGTAAACGGGCCACGACCCCGTCCACGTAACGGTCGAGGACGCGGGCCGCGTCCGGCACGCTCTCGCGGACCCCAAGCTGGACGTCGTTCTCGGTCAGCGTGGTCATCGACCCGCCCAGCCGGGCGATCCCCACCTCGAACGACACGCGCGTCCGATGCGACGGCTTCTGGAACAGCATGGCGATGTGGCGGCCCGCCAGGGGCCGGTCGGTCCAGCGCCCGGCCTTGATCTCGTGAGCGTGGTCCAGGAGCCGGCGCAGGCTGGCGAGGTCGAGGTCGGCGACATCGATGAAATCGCGTCGCCGAAGAGAGATGGACGTCGTTTTCACAGGAGCGATCATGATCGCTCGGATCTACAGTCGGGGGTCGATAAGCTCCCCCGCGACCACGGGCGAGATTGCCAGGTCGCGCAGCGAGTCGAACTCCGGGAGCCGAGCCCGCAGCCTGGGCTCGTCCCGAAGGCGCACGATCAGGTCGCGGCAGGCGGCCGGCTCGAGGCCAAAGCTTGCGGGCTTGAAGATCAGCGACGGCTCGTTCTTGAGCTGGATCGTGAGCCGGTCGGTCACGCGCACGTGCGGCCAGGTGCCTGGCTCGGAGAGGGTCACGGCCCCCATCGACGTCCAGATCGCCCGCATCTCGTGCCGGCCTTCGATCACCAGCAGCCTGTCCCTGAAGAAGCAGAGCCGGGCCCCCGGCCAGGTGATGAGCCTGGACGCGGCCCAGACGGCAACGGCCGCGCCGCCGGCCGCGCCGGCAGCCAGGGCTACGGCGGCGAAGGCTGCCTCCGGCATTCTCGAAGCGCCCAGCGCGAGCAGCCCGAACACACCGGCCGAGACCAATCCGGCCACGCCGACAGCCACGATCGACCGTTGAGATCGAACGTAGATCAGGCTCTCCCCACCACCAGCGAGTAGTGTATTCCCGGAGATGGACGTCCTCGCCGAGAGGGCAGCGATCGACGCCACGGTGTCGGGCAAAACGATATGCACGGCATTTGCCGACGCCGTCGCGAAGTGGGGCGAGCGGCCGGCGCTCCACTGGAAGGAGAACGGCGACTGGCGCACCCTGACGTGGCGCGAGTACCGCGATGAGGTCGCCGCCGTGACCCTCGCGCTGCGATCCCTCGGCTTCGGACCCGGACAGTTCGGTCTGATAATGGCTCGCAACACGCCCGAGCACGTCACCGCCGACCTGGGCATCGTCCACGCCGGCGGAGCCGCGATCAGCGTCTACAACACCCTCGCCCCCGAGCAGGTGGAGTATGTCGCCAACCACTCGGAGGCCACGGTCGCCTTTGTCGAGGACGAAGGGTTTCTCGAGAAGTTCCTCGCCATCCGCCCATCGACGCCGAACCTTCGGCACCTGGTGCTGGTCCGCGGCAACGCGCCCGAGGGCGTGACGACGTGGCAATCCCTCGTCGAGCGCGGCCGCGAGCTGTACGCGGCGGAGCCGAAAGCGTTCGAGGAGTCGTGGCGGCCGGTGGGACCGGAGGACACAATCTCTTTGATCTACACGTCAGGCACCACCGGGCCACCCAAGGGTGTCGTGTACTCGCACAACAACATCATGTGGACGCTCGAATCCGTGCAGCGCTTCTGGCCCATCGAGCCGCAGACGCTGGTCAGCTACCTGCCCCTCGCACACGTTGCCGAACGCTTCACGTCGCAGTGGCGAGGCATCCAGGACGGACACGAGGTGTGGCTGTGCCCGGACCCGAACCAGCTGCTTCCGTTTCTCGTCGAAGCGAGGCCCACCTTTTTCGTCGGCGTGCCGCGCGTCTGGGAGAAGCTGATGGCCGGCCTGCAGGCCGGGATCGCCGCCGAGCCGGACGAGGGCAAGCGGCAGATGGTGCAGGGCGCCATATCGGCTGCGATCTCTGCGTACCGGCTCCGCCACGAGGGCAAACCCGTGCCGGACGAGCTCGCCGCCGCGGTCGAGCGTGCGCAGCCGCTGTTCGTCCTCCTGCGCTCCAAGGTGGGGCTCGACCGCTGCACGACCGCCATCACCTCGACCGCTCCCTGCCGGCCGGAGGTGCACGAGTTCTGGGCCGCGCTGGGCATGCCCCTGTACGAGGTCTGGGGCATGAGCGAGCTGACCGGCCCGGCGACCGTGGTCCCCATGGAGGACCACCAGGCGCCGTCGATCGGCCGGCCGATGCCAGGCGTGGAGGTCCGCCTTGGCGAGGACGGCGAGCTGCTGGTGCGCGGGGGCAACGTCATGGTCGGTTACTACAAGGAGCCGGGCAAGACGTCCGAGATCATCGACGCCGAGGGTTGGGTGCACAGCGGCGACATCGGCGAACCTGGGCCCAACGGCCAGTTCCGGATCATCGACCGCAAGAAAGAGCTGATCATCACCTCGGCCGGCAAGAACATCTCGCCGTCGAACCTCGAGTCGCTCGCGAAGTCGAGCCCGATCATCGGCCAGGCGGTCGCTGTGGGTGACGCGCGCAACTTCATCTCGGTGCTCGTGGTCCTCGATCCGCAGGTCGCGCCCGCCTGGGCGAAGGCGCGCGGGATCGCGGCCGCGACCATGGCCGAGCTCGCCGGCGACCCCGCCGTGGTTGCCGAGGTGCGCCGGGCGCTGACGACCGCGAACACGCACCTCTCGCGTGTCGAGCAGTTCAAGCGCTTCACCATCCTGCCGGGCGAGTGGTCGCCCGAGTCGGAGGAGCTGACGCCGACCATGAAACTCAAGCGGCGCGTGATCTACAGCAAGTATCAGCCCCAGATCGAAGCCATGTACGCGAACCCTCCAGGTGGTCATGCCGTGGACCCCGAGCGAGAAGGCGGCTAGGGCTTAGCCCCGTTCTTCTTGGCGGCCGGCTTGAAGCTCATCACTGCCTCGGTGAACAGCCGGGTGGCGATCCGCGTCTTGGGCTCGCCTGTCCTCGCCGCCAGCTTGCTGAGCTGATCGATGACGCGCGGCTCTACGTTGAGCCGGTAGAGCTGCTTGACGGTGGCTGACTTTTCCTTCATTCCACATCCTCCAGAGGTGATTGAACGCTCAGGGATTGTGGACGCCCAGGCGGGGTAGCGCCTACCCCGCCTGTTAAGAACGGCCGGTCAAGGACGTGGTTTGCATCGAGGCCTGGGAGAGCTTGCAGGAGGCGGCCGCCAGAATGCGCAGCGGCGGCTTCAGCTGCCTGCCGGTGGTATCCGGCGACGACCTGGTCCGAACGGGATGTCGTCGAGGCGGTCGCCGGCAACGCGCAGCCGGGAGCGGACGCGGTCGATGGCGTCGGGCTGCATCCCGGATGCTTCGAGGTAGGCCTCGACGCCACCCCACCTCTTTTCCATGTGGTCCAGGACGCCGAGGATTCGCTCCGGCGGGCAGTGCAGCTCGTCGCGAAACGCCACCCGCCTGTCCGGTTTCGCCTCGCTGATCCAGACCTCGTACTGGTTCGCCAGCTGGATGTCCGTCTCCGCGTAATCGGCCGCGATGTCGTCTCGGGAGACGCCGGCGATCGCCAGCAGCATCGCCGCGACCAGACCGGTGCGATCCTTGCCGGCGTAACAGTGAAACAGCACGGTGCCGTCGACCTCGGCCATCGAGTTGAACACGTCGCGAAACGCGTGGGCACGCGTGTTCACGATGAACAGGTAGCGCTCGAGCATGTCCTGCGCTTCGCCGATGTTGTTCATGTTCCTGTCGTCGATGAGCGCGTGATGGATGTACGCGGTTGATGAGCCACCGAGGAACGGGCTCGGGTTCTTGAGAACCTCGGATTCGGAGCGCAGGTCGATGACCGCGCTCACGCCGTAGGCCTCCATCGCCTCCAGGCCGGACTCGTTGAGGTGGCCGACGCTGTCCGACCGGACCAGGACGCGCGAACGCGTCACACCTCCGTTTCGGGGCAGGCCGCCGAGATCCCGGATGTTCTGACAGTCCGGCCAGTCCAGCCGGCGGATGCTCGCCGGCCGCATCGCCCCACCCGGCGCGCCGACCTCCCCAGCAAGTGGGGAGGTGAAGTGCGCTACCTCTTTGTGTATTGGGGAGCCTTGCGGGCGCGCTTCAGTCCGTACTTCTTGCGCTCCTTCATCCGCGCGTCGCGCGTCAGCAGTCCCGCCTTCTTCAACGCTGCGCGGAAGTCGGGGTCGTAACGGCACAGGGCGCGGGCGATGCCGTGCGCGATGGCGCCCGCCTGACCGCTGGTGCCGCCGCCGATCACCTTGACTGTGATGTCGAACTTCCTCTGGGTCCCCGTGACACGGAGCGGCGCGAGCGCGGCCATCTCCAGCACCCGGCGGCCCAGGTACGCCAGCGGATCTTTCTCGTTGACGGTGACCCTGCCTTCACCCGGCTGCAAGCGCACCCGCGCGACCGCGTTCTTTCTCCGCCCGGTGCCTCGATTCAGCGTGTCAGCCAATCTTCATGTTCCCTTTGTCGTCGAAGGTAACGACCTTCGGTTTCTGTGCCGCGTGTCCGTGCTCAGCGCCTGCGTAGACACGAAGGCGCTTCAGCATATCGGCTCCCAGCGTGTTGCGCTGCAGCATGCCGCGGACTGCGGTGGTTACGGGAAAGGTCGGATCCAGCTCCTGCGCGCGCTGCAGCGTCCGCTTGCGGAGCCCGCCGGGATACCCGGTGTACCGCGTGTATTCCTTCGTCTGCAGCTTGGTACCGGTCACCTTGACCTTGGCGGCGTTGATCACGACCACGTGGTCGCCGCTGTTCAGATGGGGGGTGAAGGTCGGCTTGTGCTTGCCGCGCAGGATCGCGGCCACGCTGGAGGCCAGGCGGCCGAGGACCTGGTCTGTCGCATCGACGACATACCAGTCGCTTTTCAGATCCGCGGCTTTCGCCGTCCACGTCTTCTGTTTGCTCATCTCATTCAAAGGTCTCTCAGTAAATCACTTCCATCAATGTCAGCCCTCCCGCAGGCGCCGTGCGCGGCGCCAACCGGCGGTCCCGCGCGCGGAGGACCTCCCCCACCCACCTCGGTGGCCGCTGCCCGCGGCCGACCTCGGCCAGCGCGCCGGCGATGCTGCGCACCAGCCCACGGAGGAATCCTTCCGCGACCAGCTCCAGCTCGACGAAATCGCCGCGACGGGCCACGCGGGCGGAGCGCATCTCACGCACGCGGTCTCGCGCAGGCTCCGAGGCCGAGCAGTAGCTGGTCCAGTCGTGCTTGCCGATCAGCGCCTTCGCCGCCTCCGACATCGCGTCGACGTCGAGTGGTCCCCGAACGTGCCAGCAGCGGCCGCGATCGAGCGCGGTCCGCGAAGGACGGTCGAGGAACCGATAGCGGTAGCGCCGCCAGCGCGCCGAGTACCGGGCATGGAAGTCATCCGGGACCTCCTCGGCCGACAGGACGGCCACGTCCTCCGGCAGCCTCGCGTTCAGCGCCGCAACCAACCGGTGCGGCCCCAGGCGCCCATCGGTGTGGAAACTCGCGACCTGACCTTCGGCATGCGCACGCGCATCCGTCCGTCCGGCGGCGTAGACCACATGGTCCTTGCCCGTGATCTCGCGCAGAGCCCTTTTCAGCTCTGCTTCCACGGTCCGTCCCTTCGCCTGCTGCTGCCAGCCGGCGAACCTGGACCCGTCGTACTCGAGCACGACTTTGATATTCACTTTTGAAACTCTTTGCTCGAGGGGTCGCCCCCTCTGGGGCCTTCGGCGCCACCTCCCCACAAGTGGGGAGGATGGCCTAATCGACTAATTCGATGATCACCATCGGCGCCGCGTCGCCAAGGCGCGGGCCCTTGTGGATGATTCGCGTGTAGCCTCCCGGCCGCTCGGCGAGGCGCGGCATGAGGTTCGAGAACAGCCTCTCCACCACCTCCGGCTTGGACACCTCCGCGCTGACCCGCCGCCGCGCGTTGACGTCCTGACCCTTGGCGGTCGTGATCAGCCGCTCCACCCACCGCCGCAGCTCTTTGGCTCGCGCCTCGGTCGTCGTGATGCGGCCGCTCTCGAGGAGCGACGTGCAGAGGTTGCGCATCAGCGCCTTGCGTGCGTCGGTGTCTCGGTTGAAGTGGCGGCCGCTCTTCTGGTGACGCATCGAGTTCGACTAGCCGCGCAGGACCGTGCCCATCTCTTCGGGCTTGATGAATCCCTTCTCGACGAGCTTCTCCTTGATCTCGTCGAGGGACTTGCGCCCGAAGTTGCGCAGCGCGAGCAGCTCCTCCTCTCGCTTCTGGAGCAGCTGGCCGACGGTCTGGATCTCGTTCGCCTTCAGGCAGTTGAACGCCCGCACCGAAAGGTCGAGCTCCTCGATCGGCGTGTCCATCAACCGGTTCTGCCCCGTCTTCTCGCCGCGCATGTCCTGCTCGTGCTTCTCGATCGCGTGGTGGAAGTTCACGAAGAGGTTGAGGTGCTGCGTGAAGAGCTGAGCCGAGTGGCTGACCGCCTCTTCCGGCGACATCGTGCCGTCGGTCCACACCTCGATGATCAACCGGTCGTAGTCGGTGGACTGGCCGACGCGAGTCTTCTCGACGACGAAGTTCGCCTTCTCCACCGGGGAGAAGATGGAGTCGATGGGGATGACTCCGATGGGCTGACCTTCGCGCTTGTTGCGCTCGGCGGGCACGTAGCCCTTGCCGCGCTCGACGTTCAGCTCCATCCGCAGGTGGCCCTTGGCGGCCAGGGTGCAGATGTAGAGGTCGGGGTTGACGATCTCCACGTCGGAGGTGGCCTGGATGTGCGAGGCGCGCACATCGGAAGGGCCCTTGACGTCGAGGAGCAGGGTGATCGGGTCCTCGGTGAAGCTCTTCAGGCGCAGCTTCTTGAGGTTGAGGATCACCTCGGTCACGTCCTCTTTGACGTGGGGGATCGCGGTGAACTCGTGGGCGACGCCGTCGATCTGGATCGACGTGACGGCGGTGCCCCAGAGCGACGAGAGCAGCACGCGGCGCAGCGTGTTGCCGAGAGTGGTGCCAAACCCCGGGTCGAGAGGCTCGATGTCGAACTTGCCGTAGTTCGCGCTCGTCTCGAGCTTGCGGACCTGGGGGGTCACGGTCATCTGGGTGTCAATTGCCAACTGGGTTATCTACCTCCGACTACCTTGAATAGAACTCGACGATCAGCTGTTCCTCGACTCCCGACTCCATCTCATGTCGCTCGGGTCGGGCGAGGATCTTGCCGGACTTCTCGTCCGTGTTGAAGGAAAGCCATGACGGCACGGGGCGCACCTTGGAGGCGTCGAGCGCGACGTCGAAGACGCCGTCGGAGCCCTTCACCTTCACCTCGTCGCCCGGCTTGACCTGGTACGACGGGATGTTGACCAGCTTGCCGTTGATCTCGAAATGCCTGTGCGTGACCAGCTGGCGCGCCTGCTTGCGCGAGGTGCCCAGCCCAAGTCGATAGACCACGTTGTCCAGCCGCATCTCGAGGCGGCGCAGCAGGTTGAGACCTGTCACGCCTGGCTCGTTGGAAGCCTGGTCGAAGTAGTTGCGGAACTGCTTCTCGAGCAGGCCGTAGATGCGGCGAGCCTTCTGCTTTGCCCGCAGCTGCAGGCCGTAGTCCGACGTCTTGCGCTTGCGCGCCTGCCCGTGCATGCCGGGCGCGAACGCGCGCCGCTCGATGGCGCACTTCGGCGTGTAGCAGCGCTCACCCTTGAGGTACAGCTTGGCGCCCTCGCGACGGCAGAACCTGCAGACCGGCCCGCTGTAGTTGGCCATCAGACTCTCCGCCGCTTGGGTGGGCGGCATCCGTTGTGCGGGATGGGCGTCACGTCGGTGATCGCGCTGACCTCCAGGCCCGTCGCCTGCAGCGAGCGGATCGCGGCCTCGCGACCGGCGCCCGGCCCGCGGACGAACACCTCGATCGACCGCATGCCGTGCTCGAGGGCCTTCTTGGCAGTTGCCTCGGCCGTGGTCTGGGCGGCGAACGGCGTCGACTTGCGGCTTCCCTTGAAGCCCTGCGCGCCGGCCGAGCCCCAGGCGATGACGTTGCCATCGATGTCGCTGATCGAGATGATCGTGTTGTTGAACGTGCTCTGGATGTGAGCCTGGCCGTTGACCACGTTCTTGCGCTCGCGGCGCCGCGTCCGGACGACTTTCTTCTTGGTCACTTGCCGGCCTTGACCTTCTTCTTGCCCGCGACGGCGCGCTTGGGTCCGCGCCGGCCGCGTGCGTTGGTCCGCGTGCGCTGGCCGCGCACCGGCAGCCCGCGGCGGTGCCGCTGGCCGCGGTAGGAGCCGATCTCGGTCAGGCGCTTGATGTTCATCGCCACCTCGCGGCGAAGGTCACCCTCGATCAGGATGTCCTTGGCACTGGCGAGGCGGTCGACGACCTGGCGGAGGCGCGCCACCTCCTCCTCACTGAGGTCCTTGGTTCGCTTGTTGGGGTCGACGTTCGCGTTCTTCACGATCTTCTCGGCTGTGGTGTTGCCGATGCCGTGGATGTAGGTCATAGCGATGACCACGCGCTTGGCCGGTGGGATGTCGACGCCCGCGATTCTTGCCATCTAGTTCGCTACCCCTGTCTCTGCTTGTGTTTCCACCCGACGAAATCTTCGATTTCGCGGGGACCCCGGAATCCCATTTGTAATCGTCTTCGTCACTTTCACCCTTGTCGCTGCTTGTGCTTGGGCGTCTTCGAGCAGATCACGCGCACCACGCCGTTGCGCTTGATCACCTTGCAGCTCGGACACATCTTCTTGACGGACGGACGTACCTTCATCTCCAGATCTCTCGAATCCGCCCCCGCGACCGGTCGTCCGACGCGAGCTCGACACCCACCTTGTCCCCGGCCAGGAGCCGGGTGAAATGGGTGCTCGCGCGATCAGCGACGTGAGCGAGGACCTTGGCCCCGTTCTCGAGCTCAACCCGGTAGACGCCGTTGGGAAGAGGCTCCACCACGACCCCCTTCACGAGTGGAGGGCGTTGGGGCACGAACCGTGATTGTACCAAACTCGTTTGGGGGCTCAGTCGAGGGCTCCCTTTGTGAGCACGATGGGCCCCTTATCCGTGATAGCGACGGTGTGCTCAAAGTAGGCCGAAAGGGAGCCGTCGGCGGTGCAGATCGTCCAGCCGTCCGGCTTCATGTAGACCTCGTGGCTGCCGGCGTTGACCATCGGCTCGATGGCCAGGGTCATGCCTGGCTTCAGCCGCGGCGGGGTCCCCGGGGTGCCAAAGTTGGGCACCTGCGGGTCTTCGTGCATCTGGCGGCCGATCCCATGGCCGACGAACTGGCGGATCACGGAGAAACCCGCCTCCTCGATGTGCCTTTGAATCGCCGACGAGATGTCGCCGAGGTAGCCACCTGGGCGCGCCTTGTCGATGCCCGTGTAGAGGGCTTGCTCGGTCATCTTGAGGAGCCTGGCCGCCTCGGGGGTGATCTTGCCGACCCCGACCGTGATCCCGACGTCCGCCCAGAAGCCCTCGAGCACCAGGCCCAGGTCGAGGCTCACCAGGTCGCCCTCGGCGATCTTGCGGTTGCCCGGTATGCCGTGCACGGCCTCGTCGTTGATGGAGACGCAGATCGAGCGCGGGAACCCGTGGTAGCCGAGAAAGCCGGGCGTCGCTCCGCCCTCGCGGATCAGCCGATCCGCGATCCGGTCCAGCTCGATGGTCTTGACGCCTGGCCGGCAGGCCTCCTGGAGGGGCGGCAGCACGGACGCGAGCAGCGCGCCCGCGCGCGCCATCAGGTCGATCTCGTGGGCGGTCTTGAGGTTGATCATGTCTCTGCGGTCTTTGCCGAGGGTTCGCCCCCACCCGGCCCGCTTCGCGGGCCGACCCCCCCAGCAAGCGGGGAGGTGAACTTCCCGTTGACGGCGGCCAGCACCTGGCGGCTTATCTCCTCGATTGTTCCCCGCCCGTCGATCTCGGAAACGATGCCCGCGGCGCGGTAGTGGTCGAGCACCGGCACTGTCTTCTCGAGATAGATCTCGATCCGTGGACGCACCGCTTCGGGCTTGTCGTCCTCTCGCTGGACGAGGGCGCTGCCATCGGTCGCGCAGGCCGAGGTGCCGGGTGGGTAGGTGCGCTGGCACTTCGGGCAGACCAACCGGCCGGAAAGGCGCCGGAGAAGCTCCTCGACGTCGACTTTCAGATAGACCACGCGGTCGAACCGCTTGCGCAGCTCGACCATCAGGATGTCGAGAGCATTCGCCTGGGCCACGGTGCGCGGAAACCCGTCGATGATGAAGCCGGGCTCGCAGTCGGGGTTGCGAAGGCGGTTCCGGATCATGCCGATCATGATGTCGTCGGAGACGTACTTGCCGGCGGCCAGGATGGGCTGCGCCTGGCGGCCGAGCTCCGTGCCGGCCTGGATCTCGGCGCGCAGCATATCGCCCGTCGCGATGTGCGGGATGCCGAACCGCGTCCGCAGCATGTTGGCCTGGGTGCCCTTGCCCGAGCCGGGCGCCCCGTACAGCAGCAGATTCATTGAGGGAACGCCCCCATCTGACCGGGTCGCTTCGCGGCCGGGTCACCTTCCCCGGCGAGCGGGGAAGGTTTCATTTGATGAACCCTCGGTACTGGCGCATCACGAGCTGCGTCTGCAGCTGCTTCATCGTGTCGAGCGCCACGCCGACCACGATGAGGATGGCCGTACCACCCAGGTACATCTGCTGTTGGTTGATGCCCGAGACCTTGGACGTGGCGATGGGAAGGATCACGGTGATGAAGCCCAGGAAGACCGCGCCCACGAACGTGACCCGGTTCATCACCGCCTGCAAGTAGTCCGCGGTCGGACGTCCCGGGCGGATTCCCGGGATGAAGCTCGAGTAGCGTTTGAGGTTGTCGGCGACGTCGTTCACGTCAAACGTGATCGCCGTGTAGAAGTATGTGAAGCCGAAGGTGAAGAGGAAGTAGAGGGCGTTGTACGTGACCGCCATCGGCACGTTCGCGGTGCTGGGCGAGAAGTTGCCTCGCACCCACGCCGCGGCCTTGTAGTACCAGGTGTCGGGCGGCGCGCCGGTGAAGTAGTTGGCGATGATCGTGGGCAGGAACATCACCGAGATCGCAAAGATGATCGGGATGACGCCCGCATGGTTCACGCGGAGGGGCAGGAAGCTCGCCCGGCGTCCCACCTCGCGCCCGCCGGCGACACGCTGCGCCGACTGGATGGGTATCTTGCGCACGGCCTGCTGGACCTCGATGATCACCGCGGTCATGATCAGCGCGATCAGGCCGAAGAGGATGAACGGGATGTAGTCGGCGAGCCCGCCGCCGGCCGAGCTTGCGCTGAACACCGCCGCCACACCCTGCGGTCCGCGGCCGATGATGCCGGCGAAGATGATCAGCGAAACGCCGTTGCCGATGCCGTGCTCGGTGATCAGCTCGCCGAACCACATGAGCATCACGGTGCCGGCGGTGAGGACCAGGATGATCTGCAGACGCTGGAACCAGTCGAGCGGTCCGAGGATCGCGGGGCTCGTGTTCTGGAACAGCACCGTGAACCCGTAAGCCTGGCCCGCGCCGAGCGCGACCGTGAGGTAGCGGCTCCAGCGCTGGATGCGGCGGCGACCCATCTCGCCCTCTTTCTGGATCTCCTTGATGCGCACGGAGATCACCGTCATCAGCTGCATGATGATCGTGGCGTTGATGTACGGGTTCATGCCCATGGCGACGACGCTGAACCGCGACAGGCCGCCTCCGGAGAAGAGGTCGAGCAGTCCCAGAAGGGCCTGGTTGTTGAACAGGTTCGCCAGGGCGCCCTGGCTGGCCAGGGGGATGGTGACGTTCGAGAAAAGGCGGAACGCGACCAGGATGCCGCCCGTGAAGAGGATCTTGTTCCGGAGCTCGGGCAGCCGGATCGCGTTGATGAGCGCCTCGAGGAGGTTCATCTAGCTACTCAGTTTGGGGAGACGCGCTCTCCGTGGTTTCCGGCTCTTCGGTCTTCGTGGTCTTCTCAGCTTTATCGGGTTTCGGCTCGCCGAGGACCTTCACCGACCCTCCGGCCTTCTCGATCGCCTCGCGGGCGCTGTTGCTGAACGCGTGTGCCTCGACGGCCAGCTTTCTCTTCAGCCTTCCCGCGCCGAGGACTTTGATCTCGCGGCCGGAATCGACCAGTCCGGCCTCGAGCAGCGCCTGCGCATCGACCGTGGTGCCGTTCTCGAAGCGGCTCAGCTTGGAGACGTTGACGATCGCGTAAACCTTCTTGAACGGGTTCTTGAAGCCGGGCAGCTTGGGGATTCGCTGCGAGAGCGGCATCTGGCCGCCCTCAAACCCGAGGCGGAAGCCTTCGCTGCGCGCGTTCTGGCCCTTCTGGCCGCGACCCGAGGTCTTGCCTCTCCCGGATCCCGTGCCGCGACCCACCCGCCGCGCTTTGCGGTGGGCGCCCGGCGCCGGCTTGAGGTCGTGCAGCTGCACTGGTTACTTACCCCTCTGGTGCTTCTTGGTCGAGCGGGCGCGCCAGATCTTGTAGCGGCTTCGCTTCGGTCGCTCCCAGGGCTCGCCCTCGACGGCGACCAGGAAGTTCACCCGGCGCAGCATGCCGCGCACCGCCGGGTTGTCGGGGAGCTCGCGCGTCTGGTTCATGCGCCGGAAGCCGAGCGATTCGACGGTGGCCTTGATCTCGGGCCTGGCGCCGATGGCACTTTTCATGAGGGTCGCCTTGAGCTTCTTGTCAGCCATTTATGCGCCCTGCGCGCGCTCCGGCGCATGCGCACCTCCGGTACTTTCCAGGGCTACCTCCCCACTCTGTGGAGAGGAGTTGGAGTTGCTCTTGTAGGCCGCGGCGAGGCGCTTGCCCACCATCTGCTCGACCTCGCGTCCGCGCAGCTCCGCCACTTGCGGCGCCGTCCTCAGCTGCTGCAGGGCGGCGAGCGTCGCGCGCACGGTGTTGATCGGGTTGTTGGTCCCGTGCGACTTGGTCAGGATGTCCTTGATGCCGGCGGTCTCGATGACGGCTCGCATCGCGCCGCCCGAGATGACGCCGGTACCGGGCGCGGCCGGCTTCAGCATGATGCGCGCCGCACCCAACTTGAGGTGCACCTCGTGCGGGATGGTGGTCCCCACCATCGGCACGGTGATCATGTTGCGCTTGGCGACGTCCATGCCCTTGCGAATCGCCTCGGTGACCTCGCGCGCCTTGCCGATGCCGGCGCCGACGCGACCGTTCATGTCGCCGACCACGATCAGCGCGCTGAACGAGAACTTGCGGCCGCCCTTGACGACCTTTGCGACCCTGTTGACGCGGACGACTCTGTCGGCGAGCTCCGATCGCTCTCCTCGGTCCTGCTGGTATCGCCCGCCGCCCATGTTTCTGGACACTTTCTAGATGACCTCTTCCTTTTCCGCCGCGAAATCGCGGTGTTGGGGTGCGGACTTCGTTCCACTCGGGGTCCCCGCGGCGGAGCCGCGGGGGACCTGGCACCACGAGGCCTGGGTTTCCCAGGCCGAGTCCACGGTCCAAAGCGGATTGACAACGGTGCTAACGATCTGAGTCCTCGAAGTCATTACAGGTGCCATCGTCGCGCTAAAACTCCAAACCTGCCTCGCGCGCGGCGTCGGCCAGCGCCTTGATTCTGCCGTGGTACAGAAACCCGCCGCGATCGAACACAACGCTGCTCACGCCGGCGGCCTTTGCCTTGGCGGCGATCGCTTTGCCCACTTCCTGTGCCTGGGCGACACCGTTGCCCTTGCTATTCAGGTCGACGGTCGAGGCGGCGGCGAGAGTGTGGCTCGCGCCGTCGTCGATGAGCTGGGCGTAGAGGTGGTTCAGGCTGCGAAACACCGCCAGTCGCGGCCGCTGCGACGTCCCGGTGACGTGCACGCGCACGCGTCGGTGGCGCCTGGCTCGGTTCTCTTTGCGATCGTGTCGCTTGATCATGCCGTTGCCTTGGCCCCCTTCCCTGCCTTGCCCGGCTTGCGGCGGATCTTCTCGCCCCGGTACATGACGCCCTTCCCCTTGTAGGGCTCGGGCGGCCGGAGCGCCCGGATGTCGGCCGCCACCTGGCCCACGTCCTCGATCGAGATCCCGTTGACCGAGAACTTGGTCGGGTCCTGGACCTCGATCGAGATCCCCTCCGGCGGCTTGAAGCGGATGGGATGCGAGTAGCCCAGGTTCAGGACGAGCTCCTCGCCCTGCTTGGCGACGCGGTAGCCGACGCCCACCAGCTCGAGGTTCTTGGTGAAGCCCTTCTCGACCCCTTCGACCATGTTGGCGACCAGGCTGCGGACGAGGCCGTGCAGCGCGCGATGCCGGAAGTCGTCCGACGGCCGCTCGAACACGAGCTCTCCATCCGACTGCTTCACCGTGATGTCAGCCGGCAGGGTGCGCTCGAGCCGGCCCTTCGGCCCTTCCACCGCGACATGCCCCGGTGCCACCGTGACCTTCACGTTGCTCGGCACCTGGATCGGCAGCTTTCCGATTCGTGACAACTCTGTTCGTCTATCTCCTACCAGACATAAGCGAGGACTTCCCCGCCCACGCCCTTGCGAAGGGCCTGCCTTCCGCTCATTACTCCGTCGGCGGTGCTCAAGATGGCGATGCCGAGACCGCCGAGAACTCTCGGGATCTCGGTCTTGCGCGCGTAGACGCGCAGTCCGGGGCGGCTGATCCTCTTCACGCCCGAGATCACTCGCGTGCGGTCCGGGCGGGACTTGAAGATGATACGCAGGGTCTGCGTGGGCCCGTCGGCCTCGACGTCGTAGCCGGCGATGTAGCCCTCGTCCTTGAGGACGCGCGCGATCTCCAGCTTCAGCCGGGACGCCGGCACCTTCACCTCGGGATGTCGTGCCGCATTGGAGTTGCGGATCCGCGTCAGCATGTCGGCGATCGGGTCGGTCACTATCCCGGGAGCTCGCTTCGCGGCCTTGCCACCCGCCTTGTTGGTCGATTTCGCGACTGCAGTTGCCATCATCGTCACCAGCTCGACTTCGTCACGCCGGGGATGCGTCCCTCGGCGGCCATCTCGCGGAAGCAGATGCGGCACATGCCGAACTTGCGCAGGTAAGCGCGCGACCGCCCGCAGATGCGGCAGCGGTTGTGAAAACGCACTGTGAACTTCGGGTGCGCAAGGTCTCGCTTCCAGCGCTCGATCGATGATTTCTTGGCCAAACTCTCTTTCTCCCTACCTCTTCCTGAACGGCATGCCCAGCCGTGTCAGCAAACTCCGCGCCTCGTCGTCAGTCTTGGCGGTGGTGATGATCGACACCTCGAGCCCGCGAAGCTTGTCGATCTTGTCGTAGTCGATCTCCGGAAACACCACCTGCTCGCGCAGGCCCAGCGAGTAGTTGCCGCGGCCGTCAAACGCGTCCGGGGTCACGCCACGGAAGTCGCGGATGCGCGGCAGAGCGATGTTCAGCAGCTTGTCCAGGAAGTACCACATGCGGCGGCCGCGAAGGGTGGTCTTGATGCCGACCGTCTGGCCCGCACGCAGCTTGAACGCCGCAACGGACTTCTTGGCCTTGATCAGCTGCGGCTTCTGGCCCGTGATCGTCTGGACGTCGCCCACCGCGGCGTCGAGCGCCTTGTCGTTGTCCTTGGCCTCTCCGATGCCGATGTTGACGACGATCTTGTCCAGCCGCGGCACCTCCATCACGTTCCCGTAGTCGAACTCCTTGGTCATCTGCTGCATGACCGTGTCGCGGTATGTCTTGAGCATCCGGGGCGGCTGGTCCGACCTGGTGCCGGGCGCCTTCGGAGCCTGTTCCTTCTTGGGCGCCTGCTGCTTGGCTTTCGCCATCATTGGGCCTCCGTCTTGCGGACGCGCTCGTAGGGCTCGCCGCAGTGCCGGCAGACCAGGACGCGCGCGCCGGATTCGAGGACGGTGTGCTTGGTCCGCGTCGGCCGGCCACAGTGCGGGCAGACGAGCATCACGTTCGAGTAGTCGAGTGCCGCCTCGAAGTCGACGATGCCACCCTGCGCGACCTGCACGCCACCGCGGCGCTGCCCGGCCTTCGTGTGGCGCTTCAGGATGTTGACGCCTTTGACCACGATCTTGTGCTGGTCCGGGATGGTGCGGAGCACCTCGCCCTGCTTGCCCTTGTCCTTGCCGGCGATCACGATCACGGGATCGCCGGGCGCAAGGTCGAGCCAGCGGCGCTTGGGCTGCGGTTTGTTGCGAAGCACGGTGTCAGAGAACCTCCGGGGCTAGCGAGATGATCTTCATGAAGTTGCGCTCGCGCAGCTCGCGGGCGACCGGACCGAAGATACGAGTCCCGCGCGGGTTGTTGGCCTGGGCGAGCAGGACGGCGGCGTTCTCGTCGAAGCGGATCAGCGAGCCGTCGGGCCGCTTGTACTCCTTGTTCACCCGCACCACCACGGCCTTGACCACCTCGCCCTTCTTGACCTGGCCGCCAGGCTGCGCGGACTTGACCGTGGCCGTGATGATGTCGCCGACGTAGGCGTACTTGCGGTAGTGGCCGCCGGCCACGCGGATGACCAGGAGCTCCTTCGCCCCCGAGTTGTCCGCGACCTTCAGACGAGTCTCTTGCTGAACCACGTTCGAATTACTTCGCCTTTTCCACGATCTCGAGCACGCGCCAGCGCTTCTCCTTGGAGAGCGGGCGCGTCTCGGTGATGCGGACCAGGTCGCCCACGCCGCACTCGTTCTTCTCGTCGTGAACCTTGAACCGGCTGCGCTGCTGCACCGTCTTCCGGTACAGGCGGTGTGCCTTCGACGAACCGACCTGCACGATGACGGTCTTGTTCATCTTGTCCGCGATCACGGTACCGAGCCGGACCTTGCGGCGGCCGCGCGCGGGGGCCTGCTGCGTGGCGGCTTCGCTCATTCAACGTCCTCCTTCTTGCGGCCGCGCCCACGCTTGGGCTTGGGTGCCTCTTCCTCGACCTCGGGCTCGTCCCCACTTGACGCGCTCGGCGCGTCGACCTCCGCGGCGAGCGGTGAGGTGAAATCCGGCTCCGCCGCGGGGGCAATCCCGAAGTCACGTTCGCGAATCACGGTCATGATCCGGGCGATGTCGTGGCGGACCTTGGAGATCTGGGTCGAGTTCTCCAACTGGCCGACCGCGTGCTTGAAGCGCAGCTCGTACAGCTCGCGCCGAGCCGTACGCAGGCGCATGCCGAGCTCGTCCGCTTCGAGGACGCGCAGCTCGTCGACCTTCATCTGGAGCCTCCACCGTCAGCCGCCGAGACGAACCGCGTCTTCATCGGCAGCTTGGACGCGGCGAGCTTCATCGCTTCCTTCGCGACCTCCGGGGTCACGCCGCCCATCTCGAACAGGACGCGTCCGGGCTTGATCACGGCGACCCATCCTTCGGGGTTGCCCTTGCCCGAGCCCATGCGCGTCTCGGCCGGCTTCTTGGTGATCGACTTGTCGGGGAACACCCGGATCCAGATCTGACCGCCGCGCTTGACGTGGCGGGTCATGGCGCGCCGTGCCGCCTCGATCTGGCGGTTCGACATCCACGCGGCCTCCATCGCCTGCAGGCCGAAGTCGCCGAACGCGACGGTGGCGCCGCGTGTGGCGATGCCCTGGCGGCGGCCGCGGTGCATCTTGCGGTACTTGACTCGCTTCGGGATCAACATCAGGCGTCCGCCTTCTTGGTTCGAGGCGCCGCTTTCTTGGCCGGCGCCTTGGCTGCCGGCGCGTTAGCCTCCGTCTTGGCCTTGGGTGGAGCCTTGGCTCTCGTGGCGGCCGGCCGGGCCTTGGGCTCGGCGGCCTTCGGAGCGGCGGTCGTTCTGGGCCGGCGCGGCGCCCGGGCGGGCTCGGCGACCGGCTCGGCAACGGGTTGGGAAGTGACAGCCTGAGCGACCGGGGCTTCGACTACCTCGGGCGGCGCGGGGACGGGCTCCGGCGGGTTCGGCACCGGGGCCTCCTCGGGTAGGGGCAGCACTCGGCGCTGCACAGGCGAGATCTGGTCCTTGTAGATCCAGACCTTGCACCCGATGGATCCGAACGTGGTCTTCGCGGTGGCGCGGCCGAAGTCGATGTCTGCGCGCAGCGTGTGCAGCGGTACGCGACCCTCACGGTCCCACTCCCGCCGCGCCATCTCGGCTCCTCGCAAGCGTCCGCCGCAGTAGATGCGGACGCCCTTGGCGCCGGCGCGCATGGTGCGCAGGATCGACTGTTTCATCGCTCGCTTGTAGGAGATGCGCCGCTCGATCTGGGAGGCGATGTTCTCGGCCACAAGCTGGGCGTCAAGCTCAGGCTGCTTGATCTCCTGGATGGAGATGCGGACCCGGTTGCCGAACTTCTTCTCGAGGTCCTCGCGCAATTGGTCCACGGACGATCCGCCCTTGCCGATGACGATGCCCGGCTTGGCGGTGTGGATGGTCACGGTCAGCTGGGCGTTGGACGAGCGCTCGGTCTCGATCTTGGCGATGCCGGCATTGCGCAGGCGCGCCAGGATCACACGCCGCATCTCGAGGTCCTCGTGCAGCATCTTCGTGTAGTCCTTGGGGTTGGCGAACCAGTTCGCCTCCCAGGGACGGAAGACGCCCAGACGAAACGCGTTCGGATTGACCTTATGACCCAATGTTTCTCAGCGCTCCTCGGGGCGGTCTTCGACGACCGCCGTGATGTGACATGTCCTGTGGAAGTACTCGTGCGCCATGCTGCGACTGACCGGACGGCGGCGCTTGAATGTCGGACCTTCGTCGATCAGCAGCTGCTTGAGCACGAGGTCGTCGCGGTTCAGGTTGAAGTTGTGCTCGGCGTTGGCGGCAGCGGACTTGATCGCCTTGGCCACGTCCCGGGCGGCGTGCTTGGGCGAGAACTCCAGGTAGGCGAGGGCGTCCGACACCTTCATCCCCTGGACGGAGTCGGCCACCAGGCGCGCCTTGCGAGGCGCCCGGCGAACGAACTTCTGGACCGCTGAGACTTCCATCGTTGCCACTATTTCTCTACTTGCCTACTTGACCGTCGTCGTCTTTTCGGTATGCGTGCCGTGGCCGCGGAAGTGGCGCGTCGGCGCGAACTCACCCAGCCGGTGGCCGACCATGTTCTCGCTGATGAAGACGGGCACGTGCTTGCGGCCGTCGTGCACCGCGATCGTGTGCCCGACCATGTCGGGGTAGATCACCGACGCGCGCGCCCAGGTGCGGATCACCTTCTTGTCGCGCGTCTGGTTCATCTTCTCGACCTTGGCGCGGAGCGACGGGCTGATGAACGGACCCTTCTTCGTGGAGCGTGACATCTACTTTTTGCGTCCTTTCTTTTCGCGGCGGCGGATGATGAGCTTGCTCGAGGCCTTGCTCCGCTTGCGGGTGCGGTAACCGAGGGCGGGCTTGCCCCAGGGGGTCTTGGGGTTGCCACCCGGTCCGGTCTTGCCCTCACCACCGCCATGCGGATGGTCGCGGGGGTTCATCGTCGAACCGCGGACCTCGGGGCGCTGGCCCAGCCAGCGGC